>Ga0114904_1000200_pt1 | contig 33744 bp, 28 predicted proteins | sample MalvirDeepMed_s6_FD_83498 | JGI IMG/M metagenome (GOLD analysis project Ga0114904, IMG submission 83498) | Marine viral communities from the Global Malaspina Expedition - Malaspina viral metaG DeepMed_s6 | ecosystem: Environmental > Aquatic > Marine > Oceanic | place: Mediterranean Sea... | reverse complement strand
GCGCTATCACCATTGGTGCCGGCCTGATCTTGCTGGACATGTTCCTGGGAGCACGCAAAAAGCATGACTGACATTCTCCGCGCGGGCCCGGAAACCCGTATCACCTTGCATTTTGCGGTGCGTCTGATGGACGGCACCGAGCTGGATTCCACCTTCGGTGGTGAGCCGGCAGCCTTTGTCTGGGGCGATGAGTCCCTGCTGCCAGGCTTTGAAAATGCCTTGCGCGGCCTCAAGGCCGGCGACCGTCGCAGTGTGTTCCTGGAGGCGAAAAAGGCCTTCGGTGACTACAATGACGAGAATGTGCAGCACTTCACCCGGGATACGTTTGCCCAGTACGACACCCTGGAGCAGGGCATGGTGCTCAGCTTTGCCGATGCCGCCGGTGGAGAGTTGCCCGGGGTGATCAGCAAGGTAGAGGAAGAGTGGGTCTATGTGGACTTTAATCATCCTCTAGCCGGCCGCGACCTGACCTTCGAGGTAGAGATTATCGCCGTGGAGCGTTACGCTCCGGAGCAACCCGTTACCCTGAACTGATACAACGCAGGCTGCGCTTCTGTGTCGCTGCGACGGTCGCAGAAGCGGCCCTGTACCAGTTACAATGCCTGTACCAGTTAAGCAGGATCTCCTATGCAAATCCGACTCGCCAACCCCCGTGGCTTCTGTGCAGGGGTGGATCGCGCCATCGATATCGTCAACCGGGCGCTGGAAGTGTTCGGTCCGCCGATCTATGTGCGCCACGAGGTGGTCCATAACCGTTATGTGGTGGACGATCTGCGTCAGCGAGGGGCGGTGTTTGTGGAGGAACTCCACGAAGTGCCGGATGATGCCATTGTCATCTTCAGTGCCCACGGTGTTTCCAAGGCGGTGCAGCAGGAGGCGGAACGTCGCCAGTTGAAAGTGTTCGATGCCACTTGCCCGCTGGTCACCAAGGTCCATATGGAAGTGATCCGCTACGCTCGCGAAGGCCGCGAGAGCATTCTCATCGGTCATGCCGGTCACCCGGAAGTGGAAGGCACCATGGGCCAGTACGACAAGGCCCATGGCGGTGATATTTATCTGGTGGAAGATGAGGCGGACGTGGCGAAGATTCAGGTTCGTGACCCTGACACTCTGGCCTTTGTAACCCAGACCACCCTCAGTGTGGACGATACCGCCAAAGTGATCGATGCTTTGCGCGCTCGCTTTCCAAACATCCTTGGCCCCAAACGTGAGGATATCTGCTACGCCACCACCAATCGCCAGGATGCCGTGCGCCAGCTGGCTCTGGAGTGCGGCCTGGTGCTGGTAGTGGGTTCTGTGAACAGCTCCAACTCCAACCGTCTGCGGGAACTGGCCGAGCGCTGCGGCGCCGAAGCCTACCTGCTCGACGACCCCTCCCAGATCGATCCTGCCTGGCTCAAGGGCAAGGCCGCTGTCGGCGTCACTGCCGGCGCCAGCGCTCCCGAAGAGCTGGTCCAGCAGGTCATCACCACCCTCAAATCTCTGGGCGGCTCTGAGGCTGAGGAAATTCCCGGTCGAGAAGAGAATATCCGTTTCTCAATGCCCAAGGCGCTGCGCTCGTAACGCCTGCTCTCCTTCATGCGCCAACGATAGTGTAAGTCCATGATTGGTTCTTTAGTCGGCGTAGGCTATGAACATCTACGACTATAGTGTGATTTGCTTCACACCCGAAAGTACCAAAAATCATTAAATTTCAGCAACTTATACCGCTTGGTGCCACTGGCGGCCCGTTTATCACTCCCTCATTGATGCCCCTCACCGGCTTGCTAGAGTTAATCCACACAATATTGGGTTGGCATGTCTCCATGAAGAGCATTAATCAAAAACAACGGGGCTTTACGATTGTCGAGGCGATGGTCGCGATCGTCATCATGGGGGTCCTGATCGCGATGGTAGCTCCGTCTTTCCGGATGCTGACTGCGGACTCTGCAGTTCGCTCCTGCACCATGGATCTGGTCGCGGCACTTAACACTGCCCGTGCGGATGCAGTGAATCTGCGCCGTACTGTCAGTGTGGAAGCCGTGGATGGAACCACTACAGGAAATGAGTGGGGAGCTGGTGGTTGGACCCTTGAGTATGCGGGATCCACAGAATCAAAAACTTTCGATCCCTGTGAGAACGCTACGCTGGCAGAAGCGGATGGCACCACGACGGTGACGTTTGATCTTCAGGGGCGGACCCCGGCAGCACTGACTTTTCAGGTTTGTCATGCGAAAGGGGAAGTGACGGGGCGCCAGATTGAGGTAGGGCGCACCGGCTTGTTGAAAAATGAAGATTTTGACGGGTGCAGCTGATGACGAAAGTGAAGTCAATGCAGATTCGCCAGGCTGGCGTGGGGATGTTGGAAGTGCTTGTGGCGCTTCTGGTGCTGAGTATCGGTGTGCTTGGTTACGCCGGTCTTCAGCTACGGGCGCTGGACTCTACGGATGAAACCTATATGCGCTCCCAGGCAATGGCGATTGCCCAGGATGCGGTTGAAAGGATGATGGCGAACCCTGGTTCATCTTCGGTTTACCAGACCGAGTCCAACTGGAGTGGCGACCCAGCTGCCACGTTGCCCGATACATGCTGGAACAGCGATTGTACTGCCAGTGCCATGGCGACCTGGGATATTGCCCAGCTTAAATGGTATGCCAATGACCTCCTCTCGCAAGGCGTGGTTCGCGTTGAAGACTGCAAGGGCAGCTCTGCCCAGTGTGTGTTGGTGGCCTGGGGCGGCGAAGCTCTGGATAACTGCCAGGATGCAAATCAGGTTGTCAGCGAAGCAGACTGTGTGGTGCTGGAGGTGCGGACATGATGCGCTCGAAACAGCGAGGGTTCAGCCTTGTGGAACTGATGGTCGCGTTGCTGCTGGGCACTCTGATTACTGCGGCTGCCGTGCAGATGTTTATCACAAATCAGCGCTCGTTTCGCCTGCAGCAAACCATGAGTGAAGTACAGGAAACTGGCCGTTTTGCCGCTGAATTGATCTCCAAAGAGCTGCGGATGGCGGGTCTGACTCGTGCTGATGGTACGGAATCCGGCGGGGTCATTGTGGCCAGTAGCTATGAAGGTGGCACCGGTGCCACGGACAACGACGAACTGCGCTTCCGTTTCTTTGGCACTATGGATTGTGAAGGCGATCAGTACACGGGGGCGAATGATGATGCCCTGATCGAGAATCGCTATTCCGTTAACGCAGATGGCGACCTGGTTTGTGTGGGTCTGATTGATGCCAATGATGATATGGCCTTTAGTGGCGGTGAAGTGGATACCGATGGCGTCACTCTGGTCAGCAATGTGGACAGTTTCCAGGTTCAGTACGGTGTGGATAGGGCAATGACCGCGGGCGCCACGGCAGACGATGGAGTGCCTTATGCCGGCAACTATCGCAGAGCCGACCAGGTTACTGCAGGGGATCTGGTTGTCAGTGTGCGTATCGGTTTACTGGTAAGGGCGTCCCGCGACAGTGATGTCCAGAGCGAAACGCCCAGAGGCTTTACCGTATTGGACAATGAGTTGAGCGGCGGTACAGCGCCACTGGATGTGCAGGCGGTACGGCGGTTGTTTATTCGCACAATCAAACTTCGTAATTACAGATGGGATTCCGTGTAGATGAAAACTGCAGCCCAACTTTTACATCGAAGGAAACAGCAAGGCATGGCGTTATTCATCGCTCTGCTTCTGTTGGTGGTGATTTCTATTCTGGGGGTCTCCGCCATGCGTATGTCGTTGTTCAATGCGCGAATTACCACTGGATCGCAGGTGAGCACAATGACATTTCAGGCGGGTGAAACCGCATTGCAGTCCATGTTTGAAGAGGCCCTGAATGCGGATGAGGGCGGACAGAATAACGTCATCCTCAGGGCTCTAACTAGCCGCTTCTCCGAGGGGAAATTCGAGATACAGCACCGCTGTGTGACTGCGGATGACCCTTACCAGAGCGGTGCCTGCGGTGCATCAGACTACATGGACTCGCGCAGCCTGCTGAAATCCTCGTCTCGGACGGTGGCAAAAAACAATATCCGTAATATCGCCGGTAACTCCGTTACCACGACGGGGGCGGGCGGTACCACGGTTGTCTGGTATGACTTTGTGACGGTAGCCAAGGGCGACATGGAAGATCTGGAAGTGGAAAGTCACAGTGTCCAGGAATTCTCCCGCAAGGGGCTATACATGAGCGGCAATTTCTAGAGTGCGCGGGTGGGGAGGCAAGAAATGAATATTTTAAAACGAACCAGTTATTACATGGGCCTTGGTGCGGCCATTTTTCTCAGCGTGCCAGGTTTGCATGCCGATGACACCGAGGTTTATCTGCAGGGCATTCCTGCTGGTAGCAGTAACAACATCATGATGATGATTGATACGGCAGGTGCCGGTAACTCTGGCGATATCATTGAAAACATTGCCGCCGCCCTTAACCGTGTCATCGACCGGACTGCGTCCAGTACTAATATGGGGTTATCCCGTTATTATGCGGGTGGTCAGCCGGGAGGGTCTTATGTGGCCTACCCGGTCACCCCGCTGCTTAATACCGCAGGCACCCAGTTGACCAGTCTCGCTATCACCGGGGATGGTGATGCTTACCAGGCAAGTAGTAGTGATGCCATTGTTATTGGGGATCCGGAGGTCAAGGTAGCGGGTGGTGATGGCAGTACCCGCCATGGCTTTGTGTTCAATCCGGTAGCGGTGCCTCGCCATGCCTCCATTACCAATGCCTACATTGAACTTCATTCCTCCTTCCCGGTCAGCGGCGCCGAAGTAAGCCTGCTGCAGAATGATGTGGATCTGGCCCAGCCTTTTTCTGCCAGCAATAATCTGTTTGCCGCCGGCTGGAAAGAGTCGGTTATTACCAAGGTAACCGGCCCCGATAACCGCACCTACAATACGGGCGCCGAGTGGGACACCAAAGTCGAGAAAGTTGACACCTATACCATTCGTATTCCATTGACCCCGGTTATGCAAGACATGGTCAGCCGGGCTGCCTGGTGTGGCAATGAAACCATCGGTCTTGGCTTTATGCGCTCGGATTCTACTTTTACCTACTACGCTTCCGAGGCCAACGGGCAGTTGTTGCCGGATGGTGTGACGCCGGTGAAAGCTCCTTCCCTGCATGTTGAGTGGGATCCCACAAGCATGGTGGTAGGTGATGGCCTGTCCGGTGACGATGCGTTGTCCTGTATGGGGGGCGAGCATCGCGATCCTTCCCAAACCGATAATGATGCGATCGAGTTACTGTCCGGCGGCACCTTGTTCAGTGACCGTCCCTTCCTGGTGGGTGATGCAGGCAATCTGGATACCGTATCCACCTCCAAGAAAGCCACCAAGCCGAATGGCAGCAAGGAAGCGGTTTCTTCCGGTTCCTATATGGCAGCGTTGAGGATGCCCCAGTTTGGTCTTCAGAGCGGCGATGTGATCAGCAACGCCAGGCTTTACCTCAATGCCATGGAGGTCTCCGGCGATGGTAAATTGGTCATTGATGCGATCAATGGGGATGCCCTGCCGTTTGATAGTGATGGCTCCATTTCTGCCCAAGGCACCCTGGGTGCCAGCGTTGAGTATCCATTAACGGCTGGCCAGCAGGGTTACTTTGAGGTAGATGTGACCGACATGGTCAACAAGGTGCTGGCAACGGCAGGGTGGACGGCTGGCAGCAATCTGGGCTTTGTGCTGAAGAGTTCTGCGCCGGATTCCTTCTCGGTGCGTCTGGGAGGTATGGATGACGGGGTCGCCAGTGCCGCATACATGAAATTTGATGCCTTGGCTGCCAGCACTTCCAGTTTCCTTCCTTCCTCACGAGATGCGCTGAAGGAGCAGGTGGCATTGCTGGCCAGTGCTCAGGGGGGGGGGAAGCCTGATACAGCCACGAGCCTGCTGGACATGGGGTCCTACATGCATGGGCATGTACCCATCACTGGGGCGGATTATTATAAAACGAACGAGGGTAGCGAACCGGCTGATACCTATGCGGATGATATTTTCGATGCCAGGTATTCCAGTTATCGTTTGCCCCCCAGCGCTGCAGATCAGTGCTCACGCAGTCATATCATTATGATGGCCGGCAAGAGCCCCAACGATCGAAAGACTGCGCAGGATAACGTTTCCAAGGCGACCGAAGGCGTGGTCAAGGGCTCTGATCCGGATTGCCCAGGTACAGACGACTACACCTGCTCCGCCACGTATGCCAAGTGGCTGGCGAATCCTGTGGATCCCGCGGATCGCGTGCCGGTGGTGACCCACATTGTTGGTTTTCAGCTAAAAGATACTGAGACTGAGGGTTATTCCCGTATTGCCGAAGCATCGGGGGGCTTCTATGTGCCAGCGTCGAATGTGGACGAGGTCGAGACGGCGTTTTCCGAAATCATAGACCGTATTACGGTGGAAAATGCCTCTTTGGCTGCGCCGGGTGTGGCAGTTAACCAGTTGAACCGTTTCCAGCATCTGGATCAGTTGTACTACTCCGTATTCAAGCCGGATTTCCTGACACAGTGGAAAGGTAACCTGAAGCGTTACCGTCTCGAGTTTGCCAGCTCTGGCCCGAGAATTGTTGATGCTACCGGTGCCGTCGCCACCGACGACACGACGGGTTTCTTCAAGGACGAGTCGAAGAGTTTCTGGTCTGACTCCGTGGATGGCAATCTGGCGGTAATGGGCGGTGCCCGGGGCGAGATCGACAACGGTAGTACCACTCGCAAGCTGTATTACTTTGCGGGTACTGAGAGCAACCTTGAGCCTTCAGGTAGCATCGATGCAACCTCATTCGGCAGTGGTCAGGCGCTAACGCTGATGGATGATACCAATCAGCCCACTGCAGCCCAGATGAATCTGGCAGATGCCGCCGACCAGCCGGAAGCGGTGACCTTCCTCAAGTTCTCCTGGGGCGATCCTCTGCACAGTGAGCCGCGTTTGGTGACTTATGATGTGGACACGGTAAACAATACTCAGGATAACGTGGTTTACGTCGGCACAAACGATGGCATTCTTCATGCTGTGGATGCGGATGACGGCAGTGAGCGCTTCTCCTTTATTCCTCCTGATGAGCTGGCCAAGACCGGGGCGAGAATGGAGAATGAGAAGCTGTTACCCACGGATTATCCCCGTTCCACTTACGGACTGGATGCGACCTGGACTCCCTGGCGCCGGGTGGAAGGTTCAAACCTGAACGTCTATATGTTCGGTGGGCAGCGACGCGGTGGACGCAACATGTACGCTCTGGATGTGACTGATGCGGATGCGACACCGGACCCCCGTCTGTTGTGGCGAATCAAGGGTGGAAGCACATCCGGCTTTGATGACCTGGGGCAGACCTGGTCCAGCCCGACGCTGGCGCAGATCAAGATTAATGGTAAAGCGGTACCGGTACTTATCTTTGGCGGCGGCTACGACAGTGCAAGCCACGATACAGCGGGCACGTCGTCTTCCGGTGACAGCATGGGCAATGCCATTTATATGGTGAATGCTGTCAACGGCAAGCTCATCTGGAGCGCCTCGGATGCCAGTAGTAATTCCGGGGCTGCATCCCACGATACTGTGAGCAATATGAAGTGGAGCATCCCCTCCGACGTGGCTGCAGTGGATCTGGATGTGGATGGCTTTATTGATGCCCTCTATGCCACTGATCTGGGCGGGCAAATCTTCCGGGTAGATCTGAATATGGATAATACCGGAGCGGGGAGCCTGGTTCGTCGCGTTGAGACCCTGGCCTCCCTGGGCTATGCGGAGTCGTCCTCCTACAGTGATCACCGACGTTTGTATGCCTCTGTGACTGCCTCACTGGCTTACGACAGTTCCGACAACCCCTTCCTGCAGGTGGTGGTTGGCTCGGGTTATCGGGCGCATCCTCTTGAAAAGAATGCGACTCAGGACCGCATATTCATGGTGGAGGACACGGACATCTTCAATGCCCAGAAAACCGGGTATACCTCATCCGGAACAGTGGGCACTTCCGACCTGGTGGATGTGACCAGTAACCTCTCTCCCTCGGCGGGAGATCTCTCCAAACGAGGCTGGTATCTCAACCTGGACAAGGCGAACGGGGAGAAGGTGCTGGATGCTGCCGCAATTCTGGATGGTGTCATCTATCTTACGGCCTATGTGCCTACCGACCTCTCCTCGCGTTCCGATTGTGCTCCTGTGCAGGGACGTACCCGCCTTTACACCATCAATGTGAACGATGCGTCGCCGGCAGGGGATGCAAACAACGACGGTGCCGTGGATGGCTCGGATCGTATCGAGGAAAGTGCTCTCATTGGTCTGGGTGGTGGGGCTACGGTTGTTGTGGGTGGGGAGGATCCTCCTACTGACCCAGATCAAACAGATGATGATGGCTATGATTCAGCCTGCGAGAGTGGTTCCCAGATTGCGATTCTGGTGGGTACTTCCGTCCGTTCGGGTGGGTTTATGAAAGGCTGTGGTCTGAAGAAGACCCGCTGGTATCCGGTAGACAGTGATGCGGAGGCGGATGCGGTTATCCAGGCGGAGAACCCCAACCCGACCACGCCATAAACAAAATAAACGCTTGGGGGTAAAAGCCCCCTTCGGGGTCTATATGCAGAATAGAAACAGACAGACAGGTTTTACCCTGATTGAGTTGCTTATTACAGTGATGATAGTGGCTATTCTGGCGGCGATTGCTTATCCGTCATACACCAATCATGTTCGTAATACGGTTGAAGCCAAAGTGCGTGGGGATCTGATGGATCTGGCTGCATCTCAGGAGCGCTGGCGTTCCCAGAACTTCACCTACACTAACTCTCTGACCAAATTGGGGTCTTCTCTGGCCAGTGATGAGAAGTACACAGTGACGATTACTTTGGCTAATAGCGACCAGACCTATGAAGCGTTGGCGACGCCAAAGAGCGGTTCTATTGTTGCGGGAGGGGTGTCGTTCAAGATTAATCAGGATAGTGATACCTGTTTCGGAACGGGTGGCTGCACTATTGGCACCGATGATCCCTGGAGCAAGCGCTGACGGTAGTTTGTTTTTACTGCCTGGTTACTGAGTAACCGGGCAGCTCCCCTTCGGTATACTGCTTTCCACTCTTGGCCGACCCACCCAGTTAACCACCACCCGTTTGCCTGCATTTTTCAGGCAAACGTAAAAGCTCCCGTTCTGGTAGTACCCTTTGCCAGTGGCTTTGTATCGAAACCAGGGTTTGCCTCGGAAACTTTTCCACTGCCATTGGATTTGTTTTGTGTCACCGGTTTCCGCGACAATGTTCTCCCCTGTGTCATGTTTCAGATTCTTGTTGCTGTCGTGGAAAGCCATCAGTCCCGGCCCCGGGCTATGGTCATTGCAGTCACTGTTTTTGATGCAGATCACGATGTCACCTTGCACAAGGCTGCTGCTGCGGGCCTGTAGCAGTAATGCCAGTGTATCATTGGCGGCTGAGGTCAGCCGCTGGTTGGTGACGAGCCGTTGCAGTGACGGCAGGGAGAGGGATAGCACTAGTCCCATAATGATCAGCGAGACCATAAGCTCCATCAGTGTCGTGCCGGCTTCTCTTTTCATTCTTCATGCTCTGATGCCTGAACAGGCAGCATAGACAGCACATTGTCGTGGTGGCATAGATAAATTTCGCAAGACGGTGTAGGGCAGTTATGACAAAGCATGTAGCCGATGTAGCAGTGGTTGGCGCAGGAATAATGGGGCTTTTGTCCGCCATGGAGCTGAATTGTCGGGGCAGGCAGGTCACGGTGCTTCACGACGAGCCGGCTCGTAATCCAGCTTCCTGGGCTGGTGGCGGAATTCTTTCGCCACTTTTCCCCTGGCGGTATTCTGATGCGCTAACCCGTCTGACTCGGAATGCGGTGCAGGATTATCAGGCGCTGGCCAGAGGGCTGGAGGTGGACTTCCAGGTAATTCCGCAGGGATTGCTGGCGGTGACGGATGAAACGGATCAAGTAACAGACTGGTGTCGCCGTCACGAAGTGACTTGCGAGCGACACCCGCGTGGTTGGTTCTTGCCTGAACTGGGCTCTGTGCGCAATCCATGGTTGATTGATCGGCTCAGGGAGGCGCTGGGGAAACGTGGTGTCAACATAGTGGCTGAGCAGGTCACCTGCCTTGAGGAAGCCGGTAGTGGAATCAATGTGGTGACCGGGGCAAGTAAGCACCGGTTCGATGCGGTTGTGGTTGCAGCGGGGGCCTGGTCGGCTCCGCTGTTGGTTCCCTGGGGGGTGACGTTGCCGGTGACTCCTGTGAAAGGGCAAATGCTGTTGTGGGACCTGGGTGAGGATTGCCCCGATACGGTCTGGCTCAGCGATTACGGTTATTTTATTCCCCGAGGCGATGGGCTCTGTTTGTTTGGTTCTACGATGGAGCCCTCTTTCGAGACGAGTCTTCCTACCAGGGAGGGGTATGAGTGCCTGCGCGCAAACGCCTTGCGTCTAAGACCCTCGCTGGCAGGAAAAACGCCTTTGGCAGTGTGGGCGGGGCTTAGGCCCGGTAACATCAGGGACGAGCCGTACATCTTTCCGGTGGATTCGCAGCAACGCCTATGGGTCAACACGGGGCACTTTCGGAATGGGCTGGTGGCAGCGCCTGCTAGTGCGCGATTACTGGCGCAATGGATGTGTGGGGAGCCACTGGAGTTCGATCCTGCGCCCTACGGGGCGCCATGATCACTCGCTGCCGTCGTCCCTGTCTAACTCTAGCTTCTTGAGTCGATACCGTAGGGAGCGAAATGTCATGCCAAGTTTTTTCGCGGCAGCAGTCCGATTCCAGTGTGTGGCATCCAGTGCTTTGAGGATTTCCTGACGCTCGATGTCCTGTAGAAAGTCTTCCAGCGGTTGGTCGGCGGCCCGCTTGGGTAAGTCCTGATTGATGCCATCGGCTATTTTGGCCGGCGCGGGGGAAGAAGGCGACTGTAAATGCAGGCTCTCGGCCTCAATTACCATACCATTGCAAAGGGTCATGGCCCTTTCCAGCGTGTTTTCCAGTTCCCGCACATTACCGGGGAAGGGATAATCACACAGGGCTTTCATGGCCTGGCCACTGACCTTGGGGGCGCTAGTGTCCCAAGCTTGGCTGAGGCGCTGAAGAATATGATCAACCAGTGCAGGAATGTCTTCCTGTCGTTCACGAAGCGGTGGAACGTGAGCTTCGATAACGTTGAGACGATAAAATAGATCCTGCCGGAAGCGACCTTCGGCCATTTCATTGGTCAGATCCTTGTGGGTAGCGCAGAGAATGCGCAGGTTCACTTGGAACTCCCGCGCTTCACCCACCGGGCGCACACTCTTTTCCTGAATAGCCCTTAATAATTTGACCTGCATGTGCAGGGGCAGGTCGGCCACTTCATCCAGAAAGAGGGTGCCGCCATCGGCCTCCCGAAACAGACCTTTGCGGTCTTCCACGGCACCGGTAAATGCGCCTTTGCGGTGGCCGAAAAATTCGCTTTCCATCAATTCTGAAGGGATGGCGCCGCAATTGACGGCGACAAAGGGCTTTTCCCTGCGGGGGCCCAGGTTGTGAATCAGGCGGGCTATGCGCTCCTTGCCGCTGCCGGATTCGCCGCTGATGTAGATCGGTGCCTGGCTGCGTGCCAGTTTGCGGACTTGGGCCTTCAGGGCCCGCATGCTAGGTGCCTCACCGATCAGGTTGTCTTCTTCCTCGTGATGATCTTCCACTTCGCTGATGCCTAGCCCGTCTTCAATCAACTGACGCAGGCGATCCAGCGCCACCGGCTTGGCAATAAAGTCATAGGCCCCGAACTTCATGGCATCGGTGGCGGTTTCCATGCTGCCGTAAGCCGTGATGACAGCGGTAGGCATGTCCGGGCAATGCCGGGAAATAAACTGCAGCAGCTCCAGCCCGGTGCCGTCCCCCAGATTCATGTCGGTCAGGCACAGATCGAAGGTGTGCTCACCAAGGGCTGCTTTGGCTGCGCCAAGTGATTCGGCCGCTGTGGCCTTGAGTTTCATGCGCCCAAGGGTGATCACCAGCAGTTCGCGTAGATCGGCTTCGTCGTCAACAACCAATACGTGTGGGGTGTCAGCACTCATAATCAGATCGTGTTATTGAAATTGTCGGTGCGGGTGGGCAAAGGTTATCACAAAGCTGGCCCCGTTCGGGGTGTCTTCCAGGTCCAGCGCAGCCTGATTGGCCTGGCAAAGCTCCCGGCTTAGATAGAGGCCAAGTCCATTGCCGTCACTGGCCGTGGTATAGAAGGGCTCAAAAAGGTGCCGTGCAGTCTCGGGAGGAATGCCACTGCCATTATCCCGGATTCTGAGCCAGGGCAGCCCGGTTTGTTCATGGCTGCCACATTCCAGCGTAACCCGGCAGTTTTCCCCGCCATGCTGGAAGGCATTACGGATCAGGTTGTCGACCACCTGGGTCAACTGATTGCGATCAAAGCGTACTTCCACGTCCGCTTGACAGGTCTTGCCAAGGCGCTCGCCGGGGTAGCCTCGCAAGCTCCACTGCTCACAAAGCTCGTTGAGAAACGGCGTCAAACCAAAGCGTTCGGCTTGTCCGCGACCTCGACGTGACAAATCCAGAACATCATGAATGATGCCATTTACCCGGCCCACATGGTTGCGAATGATGCCTAGCAAATGCTGGTCTTCCTCGCTGGCATCGCCGTCTAGCAACAGTTCGGTGGCATGATTGATGGCGCTCAGCGGGTTGCGGATCTCATGGGCCAGGGTGGCGGAAAGGCGCCCCAGTGAGGCGAGATTCATCTGCTGGGCTTCCTGGGCTACCCGGGCGCTGTCTTCCAGAAACAGCAGTGTTAGCAGTTCGTGGTCGGTTTCCAGGGGGGCAAACCTGGGGTTGAGTACCGGTGATTGTTCCGAGGTTCTCAGGGTGGCCAGTGGCAGTAATGGGTTGTCTTGCCAGCGTTGATAACGGCTGACCAATTGCTTGGGCAACCGATTGCCGAGCATGGGCGTGCCAAACAGGCTGTTGGCTGCCTGGTTGGCCATCAGAATGCGGAAGGATTCGTCGAATACCACAACGCCGGTCCGCATGCGCTGCACAATCTGCTGGTTCAGGGCTTCCAGTCGCTCGATAGCTACACGCTGGCGCTGGGCAATCCGCTCGCTTTGCTGCAGCCGCTGGGTTATCTGTTGAATGATCAGCGATACCATGAAAAAGGCGATGCCCAGCAGGCCGGATTCTGTCAGCAGGAAAGGGGAGTCCGACAGGGACTGCATGGAAAAGTAAAACTGCTCAAACATCATGACCAGCGTGGCCAGAGCAGCAATCAGGAAGCCAAGACGCCCGCGCAACAGAATGTTGCCGGCTGCCACGGTAACCAGAAGCAGTACCGCCAGGCCGCCCTCCAGCCCCCCATTGGCATGGACAACGAGGGACAGCATGGTCAGATCGGTAATCAGCGAGGCAGGCTGTGCCCAGGCTGGGTAGGCACGTTTCTCGGCCCGAAAATCCAGAGTGGCGGATGCCAGCGTCAGACCCAGATAGACAAAGAGTGTGGTTTCAAACAATAACGGTAAGTGATTGCCGATCAGGGCTTTTTCCGGGCCGAAGTGCAGCAGCATCAGGCTGCAGGCGATGGCAATCCGGTAGACATTGTAGATGCGGGCAGGCGTCCACCCCTGGCTAGCGGTCATGGTGCTCCAGATACAGGCGTTGGTGCTCCTGGCAACAGAAGTGAAGGCCGTTATGAGTGAAGGCTTCCTGGGCCGGAACATGCACGTCACACTGGGCGCATTTGAGCATGGCCTGGGCGTCCTGACTGCTGCTGTCGGGGCTGGAGTTGTCGCGGCCGCTTGCCTGTGACAGCAGGTTTTTCACCACTCGCCAGGCCAGATAGATCAGGGCGGCAATAATCAGCAGGCGAATCAGGCCCATTTTGTTCTCCTCGATTTGTAGCGTGATGCGTTCATCGATCGCCGGCTAAAGAGTACAATCAGCGCTCACTTGAGGAAAGGCCGGTTAACCATGCGGATTATTATGGCCCAGCAGAATGTGCTGGTGGGCGACATTGAAGGTAATGCCCAGCGGGTGATCAATGCGGCGGACGAGGCGCGCCGTTTGCTGGGGGCGGATCTGGTGCTGTTTCCGGAATTGATGCTGACCGGCTATCCACCGGAGGATCTGTTGTTGCGGCCCAGCCTAAACAGCCGTGTGGATGCGGCTTTGGAGAAGATCGGGCAACAGGTCGCTGTGCCGGTGGTGATTGGCTATCCCGCCGTGCGTAATGGCCAGCGCCGCAATACCGCCGGGGTAGTGTTCCCTGGTGAAAGTCGCCCCCGTCATGAATATTTCAAACAGCATTTGCCCAATTACCGTGTGTTCGACGAAAAACGCTATTTTCAACCTGGTTCCGAGGCCTGCAGCTTTGAGTTGGATGGCTGGACCCTGGGGCTGACCATTTGCGAGGACATCTGGCATAGCGGGCCGGCAGCACAGCTGCAGCAACAGGGCGTTGACCTGGTGCTTAACCTGAATGCTTCCCCTTTCCGCGCCAATAAGTTTCAGGAGCGCCTGGAGCAAGTGGAGGCGCGCAGCCGAGAAACTGGCTTGCCAATACTGTATTGCAACCTGGTGGGCGGTCAGGATGAGCTGATTTTTGATGGCGCTTCTTTTGTTTGTGACAGCCAGGGACGTCGCTGTATACAGGCCGCCAGCTTTACCGAGGCGCTGATTCCGGTGGATCTGCAGTGCAGTGATGGACACTGTGAACCCATGGGGGAGCAATTGCCACTTCCGGGCCTGGAGGAGAGTCTTTACCGGGCGCTGGTATTGGCAACTCGGGATTACGTCAACAAAAACGGTTTCAAGGGCGCCTTGTTGGGGCTGTCCGGAGGCATTGATTCGGCACTGACCCTGGCGGTTGCTGTGGATGCTCTGGGGCCGGAGCGGGTAGAAGCGGTGATGATGCCGTTCCGTTACACCTCCGCCATGAGTCTGGAAGACGCAGAGAAGCAGGCTAAAACCCTGAGGGTCCACTACCGGGTTCTGCCCATTGAGCCTGCCTTCAATGGTTTTATGGATATTCTCAGTGAGGCATTCGCTGGCCAGGAGAAAGATACCACCGAGGAAAATCTGCAGGCCCGTTGCCGTGGCGTCTTGCTCATGGCGCTTTCTAACAAGAACGGGTCGGTGGTACTGACTACCGGCAATAAGAGCGAAATGGCCGTAGGATATGCGACGCTCTACGGTGATATGGCCGGCGGCTTCTCGGTACTTAAGGATGTGTTCAAGACCATGGTGTACCGCTTGGCCAATTGGCGAAACCAGCAGGCGGGTGTGGAAATTATTCCAGAGCGAGTCATTACCCGCCCACCGTCGGCCGAGCTGGCCCCGGACCAGGTCGACAGTGATTCATTGCCGGATTACGACGAACTGGATGCGATTCTCGAGCGTTATGTGGAGCAGGACATGAGCGCTGAGGCCGTCATTCGGGACGGCTTCGACCGTGACAACGTCTACCGGGTGGTAAAACTTACCGATCGCAACGAGTACAAGCGCCGCCAGGCAGCCGTGGGCCCCCGCGTCAGCCGTCGCGCCTTTGGCAAGGATCGGCGCTACCCGATCACCAACGGCTGGCGGCCGGGAGATTAAGCGCAGTTACAAGCTGCAAGCTACAAGGAAAAGCAAAGTCAAAAAAAGGGTGGCTCCGCATACTGGTCGGTGCCACCCTTTTTTGTAGCTTGTAGCTTGTAGCTTGTAGCTTTTAAAGCAAATCAAACGTCAGCAAGCTCAGCAGCCCATCGTCCTCGTCTGGCCACCAGGCCAGGTCGACCTGTTTGTCATCGTCAAGGAACTTGCTGTCCGGCCAGTTCAGGGCCAGTACGTTGCGGCTTTTCTCTGCCAGTTCCGGTTGCTTCAGGCGCTGGTAGCCTTTCGTCATGATAGCCAGTGCCTCGGGGACGGCAGGGGTCTGCTGGAAATGCTTGACCACATACTGAGCCCGATTAATGGAGGCGATGATGGCGCCGCGGCGCGCATAGTAGCGGGCCACATGGAGTTCCTGGCGGGCCAGCTGGTTACGGATATGGACCATCCGTGAACGGGCATCCGGCGCGTACTCGCTATCCGGGAAGCGGTTCACCAGGCGCTCGAAATCCCGGAACGCATCCTTGGCTGCTCCCATGTCCTTGCTGGACTTGTCGGAGCTTACCATGTTGTCGAACAGGCCCTTCTCCATATTGAAGTTGGCTAGACCGCGCATATACAGCGCGTAGTCCATGCGAGGATGGGCCGGGTAGTTGCGCATGAAACGCTGGGCCGCGACCACAGTGGCTGGGTAATCCACCGCCCGGTACTGGGCGTAGATCAGATCCAGAGCTGCCTGCTCTGCAAAATCGCCATAGGGGAAGCGAGCTTCCAGCTCCTTGAGCTGGTCAATGGCGGTCAGGTAGTTCTTGGACTCCAGTGACTCGCTGGCTTCCCGATACTGGTCCACCTCGGTCAATTCCGGGCGGTCCTTGTTGCTGGCACAGCCAGCTAGCAGCATCAGGCCCAACAGTGGCCATAAAAGACGTGGCATTCTTTCCTCGTTAAACGGTTACAATGACGGGCTTGGTAAATCAGATACGGCATTTAAACACAGGTTGCACTATGGGACATCTTGGCGGCGAGAAAATTCAGCGTAGCGAGCAGGTGCGCGCAGATCAGGCGGGGCAACGGGTCGATCAGGCTGCTGCCGAGCTGTTCGAGGGGTTCTCCCGCTCGCGGCTGCAGGGCTGGATCAAGGATGGGGTGCTGACGGTTAATGGTGCAAAGGCCAAGCCCAAGGACAAGCTGATTGGCAATGAATGCCTGGCTCTGGAGGTGGAGATCGCGCCGGAACTGGACGATCTTCCCCAGTCCATTGAGCTGGATGTGGTCTATCAGGATGACGATCTGATCGTGATTAACAAGCCTACCGGTCTGGTGGTGCACCCGGCAGCGGGCCATGCGGATGGCACCCTGCTCAATGGCCTGCTGCACCTGGATGAGCGGCTCAATAGCCTGCCCCGCGCGGGTATCGTTCATCGGCTGGATCGGGATACCACCGGCCTGATGGTGGTGGCACGCTCGCTGGAAGCCCACCAGAGTCTGGTGGCGCAGTTGCAGGACAAGAGCCTGTTTCGCCAGTATGAGGCCATTGCTGTGGGGGTGATGACCGGGGGGGGCAAAGTGGATGCGCCTATAGGGCGCCACCCGGTGGACCGCAAAAAACAGGCGGTGGTCAAGCACGGGGGTAAGGAAGCGGTTACTCACTACCGTGTTCTGGATCGTTACCGGGCCCACACCCGCATCAAGGTGCAGCTGGAAACTGGTCGTACCCACCAGATTCGCGTGCACATGGCTCATCGCAACTATCCATTGGTGGGTGATCCGCTCTACGGGGGCCGCCTCAAGCAGCCTGCCGGTGCCAGTGAAGCCCTGCGTGAGGCCCTGCGGCGCTTTCCTCGCCAGGCCCTGCACGCCCGCAAACTTGGCTTGATTCACCCGGCCACGGGCGAATACTGTGAATTCGAAGCGCCGCTGCCTGAGGATATGCAAGAGCTGATTCGGGTACTGGAGCAAGACGCTCGACCCGAGGATCAGTAACACTTCAAGGACGAAGTTGAATGATGAAAATCGTGAATGTGGGGACGGCTTTGCTGTCCCTTTCGCTGTCGGGCTGCATCAGTACCTACCATGCCTGGGATGGCACCAAAGGTTATCAGGAGGAGCGGCTTGATAATCGCCAGTACAAGATCAGCTACGTCGCCGAGCAGGCAACCCGCTGGAGTTGGCTGGATGATTATCTCGAACGGCGCTGCCAGGAACTCTCAGATTCGGAGCTGGCAAAGGTGACGGATATTAAACACGGCACCCATACGGTGACGGCGATGTCATCAGCGGCTGTTGGGGCGCCAATGATTACCGCCGGAGGAAAGGACTTCGGAGGTGTGGTGATGCCAGCAACGTCGGCACCACATGAAGTCGTCTTCAAACTGAAAAAAGCCGAAGGACGTTGCTCTTTCTGAGTGACCAGGAGTGCAGGATGAGCCTTCCCGCCCGATCACAATGGCTGTGGCCCAGCTGGCAACCACACCCGGCAGTGCGTGTGGCTGTGACTACCCGTGCCGGCAGTCACTCTCCGCCCCCCTGGAATGGTTTCAATCTGGGCATGAATTGCGGCGACCAACCTGCCCGGGTGGAGCAGGCCCGCCATCATGTGGAAAAGCTGCTGCAGGCAGATCACCCGGTGCCTTGGTTGAAACAGGTTCATGGAAAGCGGGTTGTTCGGGCAGATGAGCCCGATAATGAAGCAGATGGGGTCTGGACCGACCAGCAGCGCTGGCCCTGCGTGGTGCTTACCGCTGACTGTTTGCCAGTACTGCTGGCGCGCACCGATGGTAGTGCCGTCGCGGCGGTGCATGCGGGCTGGCGCGGCCTGCAGGCGGGCATCGTTGCCGAAGGGGTGAACAGGATTGCCCCGGGCGGCGAGCCGGTCAGCGCCTGGCTGGGCCCGGCCATCTGCGGTAAATGCTACCAGGTGGGAGATGAGGTCTACCGGGCCTTTGTGGACGCCCATGTTGATTTCAAAGCGGCCTTTCAGGCGGACGCTACCCCTCATCACTGGCGCTTTTCCGTCGCCCATGCCGCCATGATAGAACTGGCCCGTCTGGGGGTGGATGATGTCCAGGGAGGCGAACTTTGCACGGCCTGCGATCTCAAACGTTTCTATTCCTACCGTAAAGAAGGCGACACGGGTCGGTTTGCGTCCCTGATCTGGCTCGACGAATAGGTGTGCCGCTGGCTGTGCGCATCGAACCGGTAAGCGAGTAGCGAGGTTCGAGTTACTCGTACCAGTGACACCTCGGCGCGATTCCTTGCTATATCCATTCCGTTTCTTGATCCGCAGCAATATTACCTCCTGTGTCCTTCCCTTACTCTTGAGTCTGGCTCAATCGGACCCATATCTCGGTCAGTATTGAAAACAACCGGTGATCGTGGCTGGCTTGCCGACAGGAGGCTGGAGCGCGGATCACAACCGGAAAGGAGAGCCCGAATGCGAATGGATAAACTCACCGCACGCCTGCAGGAAGCCTTGTCAGACGCGCAATCCCTGGCCGTGGGGCAGGGCAACAGCACCATTGAGCCTGTTCACCTGATGCTGGCGCTGATGCAGCAGCAGGGTGGGGCGGCGAAGCCGTTGCTGGAGAAAGCTGGCGCTAACGTTGGCGATGTGATTACCGCCCTGAATATGGCGGTGGACAAGCTGCCCACGGTCAGCAACTTCAATGGCGATGTGCAGATGGGCCAGGCCACCGGTCGTCTGCTGAACATGGCGGACCGGGAGGCCCAGCAGCGAGGGGATCAGTACCTGTCCACCGAAGTGGTGTTGCTGGCAGCCTGTGATGATAACGGCGAGCTTGGCAAGTTGATGAAGAATGCCGGTGTCACCAGGAAGACGCTGGCGGAAAAGATTGCCCAGGTTCGGGGAGGTGAAGCCGTGAATGACCCCAATGCGGAAGACAAGCGTGAAGCACTGGACAAGTACACGGTCAACCTGACCGAGCGGGCCGAGTCCGGCAAGTTGGACCCGGTGATCGGTCGTGACGATGAAATCCGCCGCACCATTCAAGTATTGCAGCGTCGCACCAAGAACAACCCCGTTCTCATCGGCGAACCCGGGGTAGGCAAGACCGCCATTGTGGAAGGGCTGGCCCAGCGCATCGTCAACGGCGAAGTACCGGAAGGCCTGAAGGACAAACAAGTACTGTCTCTGGATATGGCAGCCCTGATTGCTGGTGCCAAGTATCGCGGTGAGTTCGAGGAGCGTCTCAAGGCGGTACTCAATGAGTTGGCCAAGCAGGAAGGACGCATCATCCTCTTTATCGATGAGTTGCACACCATGGTCGGCGCCGGCAAGGGCGAAGGCTCCATGGATGCCGGCAACATGCTGAAGCCGGCCCTGGCCCGGGGTGAGCTGCACTGTGTCGGTGCCACCACCCTGGATGAATATCGCCAGTACATCGAAAAGGATGCTGCCCTGGAGCGTCGCTTCCAGAAAGTACAGGTGGATGAACCCACGGTGGAAGACACCATCGCCATCCTGCGTGGACTGAAAGAGCGCTATGAGGTTCACCATGGCGTGGATATCTCCGACAGCGCCATCATTGCCGCGGCAAGGCTCAGCCATCGCTATATCACTGATCGGCAGCTGCCGGACAAAGCCATTGATCTGATCGATGAGGCTGGCAGCCGTATCCGTATGGAAATTGATTCCATGCCGGAAGAAATGGATCGTCTTGATCGTCGCCTGATCCAACTGAAGATGGAGCGTCAGGCGCTCCGTAAGGAAGAGGATGACGCCAGCCGAAAGCGGCTGGAAAAACTGGAAGCCGATATCGACGAGCTGGAAAAGCAGTACGCGGATCTGGAGGAAATCTGGCAAGCCGAAAAAGCCGCTTTGCAGGGTGCCCAGGAATACAAGGCAGAGCTGGAGCAGGCCCGTGTTGAGCTGGAGCAGGCCCGTCGCGCCGGGGATCTGAACCGCATGTCCGAGCTGCAGTACGGGGTGATCCCGGAGCTGGAGAAAAAGGTGAAGGCGGCTCAGGACCAGGAAGAGCAGCAGTCACAGACCGAGAACCAGTTGCTGCGCAACAAGGTCACCGACGAGGAGATCGCCGAGGTGGTGTCCAAGTGGACCGGGATTCCTGTGGCCAAGATGCTGGAAGGCGAGAAGGACAAGCTGCTGCGCATGGAAGAGGCCCTGCACCAGCGGGTGGTTGGTCAGGCAGAAGCGGTGGAAGCAGTGGCCAATGCGGTTCGTCGTTCCCGGGCCGGGCTGTCCGATCCGAACCGCCCCAATGGCAGCTTCCTGTTCCTCGGCCCCACCGGGGTGGGCAAGACCGAGTTGTGCAAGGCGCTGGCCAACTTCCTGTTTGATACCGAAGAGGCCATGGTCCGTATCGACATGTCCGAGTTCATGGAGAAACACTCCGTGGCGCGGCTGGTGGGTGCGCCTCCGGGCTATGTGGGTTACGAAGAGGGTGGCTACCTGACCGAAGCTGTGCGCCGCAAGCCATACTCAGTGGTGCTGCTTGATGAAGTGGAAAAGGCGCACCCGGATGTGTTCAACATCCTGTTGCAGGTGCTGGACGATGGTCGCCTGACCGATGGCCAGGGCCGTACCGTCGACTTCCGCAACACCGTGGTGGTGATGACCTCGAATCTGGGCTCCGACCTGATCCAGAAACTGGCCGGAGACAACGATTATGAGGCCATGAAAGCGGCGGTCATGGAGGTGGTGGGTAACCACTTCCGCCCGGAATTCATCAACCGGGTGGACGAGACCGTGGTGTTTCATCCGCTGGCCAAGGATCAGCTCAAGGGTATTGCCGGCATTCAGTTGGATTACTTGCGTAAGCGGCTGGCTGAGCGGGATATCCGCCTCGAGCTCAGCGATGCGGCGCTGGATAAACTGGTGGAAGCTGGCTTCGACCCGGTCTATGGTGCCCGGCCCCTGAAGCGGGCCATCCAGCAACAGTTGGAAAACCCACTGGCCCAGTCCTTGCTCAGAGGAGAGTTTGGGCAGGGAGATACGATCTCGATCGGGGTGGACGAGGACCGGTTCACGTTTGATCGTTGATCCGCTGTCATTACCACAAAAAAGCCGCAGAGTGATCTGCGGCTTTTTTGTGTTTACCTGAATGGGGCTAGGACGCTTCGCATTGCTCCAGCGCCTTGCGGGTTTTTTCCAGAATTTCCTCCCGCTTGTCCTGGTCAATCACTTCCATCTCGCCGGTTTCCGGGTTCTCCTGGCGAACCGTCGGCTTGTTGATGAGGATGTCCAGGTTCTTGCGATACTGCTCGCAACGCTCCTGCTGGACGGCCTCCGGGTCGGTTTTTTCCCGCTGTGCCTCTTGTGCGGCCCGTTCGGCTTTTTCGCGCTCTTTGGCGGCCCGGTCCCGTTTTTCCTGCAGGGACTCCAGAGCCTTGTCCTGGTCGGAGCTGGCATTGGCGCGGGTGTTCACTTCCGCGGATGCCACTCCCTGCGGCGGGTTGGCGCCATAGTGTGTGACGCCATTATCGTCCACCCATTTGTAGAACTTGGCCGCCGAGCTGGCGCTGGCGAGGATGAGCAGAGCGCTGCCAAGCAACAGGCTGAATTTGGTCATAGTGTCGGTCTTCTTATTGGATGGTTTTCAACTCTCGTACTTTAGCATGACCGGTTAAAGGGATTTTCTGCAACCCAAACCCGATCAAGGGCTTTGATTCGTCGCACATTTCTGACAAAATTGGGCCTTTCCGGAGATCGGGACCCGCATTTGCTTACCGGTAAATGTGAGGCCGGGACCCGGGGCACCGTTACCGCGATGTCCTGCCAGCAGTATTACTGCACTCTCGTCCCGCTGTGGGAGCCTCCGGAGGTTTCTCATTCCTGAAAGCGGGAGTAATCCCTTTAAGGTCTGCAGTTCCTCCGTGTCGCCCTCCCAGCCTGCGTTCGTGTCGGCCACCTCCGACAGGATCCAATAGCACCCAAATACGGTGTTTTATCCGCAGGCAGCAAGTTGTAAACCCCGTCCCGCTGCATGGCAGTGGGTTGTATGCATTTTAATTTGAGGTAGCAACCGTGGAAATGTTATCCGGCGCGGAGATGGTGGTCCGTGCGCTGCAAGACGAGGGAGTGGAGTACATCTTCGGGTATCCCGGAGGGTCCGTGCTGCACATTTACGATGCACTGTTCCAGCAGGACACAGTCAACCATATTCTGGTCCGTCACGAGCAGGCGGCGACCCATGCGGCGGACGGTTATGCCCGTGCCACCGGCAAGCCTGGTGTGGTGATGGTGACCTCCGGTCCGGGCGCCACCAATGCCATTACCGGCCTGGCCACTGCCTTTATGGATTCCATTCCCATGATCGTGCTGTCCGGCCAGGTGCGCTCCGACTGGATCGGCGATGACGCCTTCCAGGAAACCGACATGATCGGCGTGTCCCGTCCGGTGGTGAAGCACAGCTTCATGGTCCGCGATGCCAAGGACATTCCGGAGATCATGAAAAAGGCGTTCTACATTGCCACCACCGGCCGTCCCGGTCCGGTACTGATCGATATTCCCAAGGATCAGACCGCGCCGAACGTGAAGAACCCTTACGAGTATCCGAAAAAGGTCAAGATGCGTTCCTATGCGCCGGTCAGCCGTGGCCACTCCGGCCAGATCCGCAAGGCAGTGGAAGAGCTGATGAAAGCCAAGCGCCCGGTGATCTATGCGGGTGGCGGCGTGATCCAGGGCGAGGGTAGCGAACTGCTGACCAAGCTGGCCCACCGCTTGAACTTCCCGGTAACCAATACCCTGATGGGGCTGGGCTGCTTCCCGGGCACGGATCCGCAGAATGTGGGCATGCTGGGCATGCATGGCACCTATGAAGCCAACATGACCATGCACAGCTCCGATGTGATTCTCGCTGTGGGGGCTCGCCTGGACGACCGGGTGACCAACAACGTGAAGAAGTTTTGCCCGGGTGCCAAGATCATTCACATTGATATCGACCCGGCGACTATCTCCAAGAACATTATGGCGCATATCCCCATCGTGGGGCCGGTGCACCAGGTGCTGGAAGAGATGTTGTCGGCTCTGGATGAGCACGGTGGCGAGCCGGACCAGAAGGCGCTGGAGCGCTGGTGGGAAGAGATTGAAGGCTGGCGGAAGGTTCACGGCATGCGCTATGAGACCAATGAAAATGGTCCCATGAAGCCCCAGCAGGTGGTGGAAGCCCTTTACAAGGCCACCGGTGGTGACGCCTATGTAACCTCGGATGTGGGCCAGCACCAGATGTTTGCCGCCCAATACTACAAGTACGACAAGCCCCGTCGCTGGATCAACTCCGGTGGCCTGGGAACCATGGGCTTCGGTCTGCCGGCGGCCATGGGGGTTCAGTTCGCGTTCCCGGACGCCACCGTGGCCTGTGTCACTGGTGAAGGCTCCATCCAGATGAACATTCAGGAGCTCTCCACCTGTCTGCAGTACGGTCTGCCGGTGAAGATCATCAACATCAACAACCAGGCCCTGGGCATGGTGCGTCAGTGGCAGGACATGCAATACGGTGGCCGTCACAGCCAGTCCTATATGGAATCCCTGCCGGACTTCGTGGCCCTGGCCGAGGCCTACGGCCATGTGGGCATGAAGGTGACCAAGTTTGAGGATCTGGAAGGGGCCATGAACGAAGCCTTCGCCCTGAAAGATCGCCTGGTATTCATGGATATCTATGTGGACCCCACCGAGCACGTGTACCCGATGCAGATTGCAGATGGTTCCATGCGTGATATGTGGCTGAGCAAGACGGAGCGGACCTGATGCGTCGAATTATCTCTATTCTGATGGAAAACGAGCCGGGCGCATTGAGCCGGGTGATCGGTCTGTTCTCCCAGCGGGGCTACAACATCGAAAGCCTGTCGGTGGCGCCCACCGAAGACAGCACCCTGTCGCGCCTGACCCTGACCACTTTTGGTAATGATCTGAAGATCGAGCAGATCACCAAGCATCTGAACAAGTTGATCGAAGTGGTCAAGCTGGTGGATCTCACCGAAGGGGCCCACATCGAGCGCGAGTTGATGCTGATCAAGGTGAAAGCCACCGGTGCCCAGCGTGCCGAGGTGAAGCGCAGTGTGGACATCTTCCGCGGCCAGATCGTGGATGTGACCAGCACCGTCTATACCGTTCAGCTCACCGGCGCTTCCGACAAACTGGATGCCTTTATCGGTGCCATCGGGGAAACCCAGGTACTGGAAGTGGTGCGTTCCGGCGTGTCCGGTATCTCCCGGGGCGAGAAGGTGTTGAGCCTGTAAGAACCCTCGATGTCTGACGCCATATGAAAAGCCGCTCTTCGGAGCGGCTTTTTTGTGGCTCCTGCAGAAAGAACTATTCTGGCAGCTGTGACCAGAAGGCCTGAATCAACGGCTCTTCACGTCGCCGCTCCTGCGTAAACAGCCCCACTTCATAAGGCGCCAGTGTCGGCTGCACATCCAGGGGGCGGGTGCGGCCTGCCAGGGGGCTGTTGTCCAGTACGATCTTCGGCACGACGCCCACTCCGAACCCCAGGCTGACCATGCTGACGATGGCCTCATTGCCGCCCACCTGGGCGTAGATGTGCGGCTTTACGCCCAGTTGCCGGAACCAGCGATCCACCCGTTCCCGGGCCAGGCCCTCCTCGGACAGGATCATCGGCACATCCTCCCAGGCCGCTTTGCTGGCAGTGCCGTTGAGGCGTTCCGCCAGCTGGGCCTGGCCGGCCTGGGCAATGAACAGCAGTGGGGAGCGAGCGATGGGGCGGAAGGCGATGCCGGCGGGTAGGTGGTCCGGACGGGCGCCGATGGCGATATCTTCTTCGCCGTGCTGGATACGCTGCACCGCCTGTGCCGGGTCGCCGGTGTGCAGTTTCAGCTCGATACGCGGGTACTGGTGGCGAAAGCTGCTTAGAATGTCGTAGAGGAAGCTGTAGCTGGCAGTCACCGAGCAATACAGGCTCAGCTCCCCCTGCAGCACGCGCCGGTCTTCCTGCAGGGCATGGCGCAGGCCGTCCCAGCGCATCAGGGTGTCGCGGGCGTATTCCTGGAAACGCTGGCCTTCCCGGGTCAGGGTGACGCTGCGATTGTCCCGGTAGAACAGCGGTACGCCCAGCTCGTCCTCCAGCTGCTGAATGGTGCGGCTGAGCGTGGACGGGCTCACATGGCACATGGTGCTGGTGCGTCCGAAATGCAGGGTGTCCGCCAGGGTCAGGAACAGGCGCAGGGGTTTGGTATCCATAGATTGCTATATCGCTTTTTGTTGCACTATTCGCAATGCAATGTTTCAAATATATCATTTTACGCAATGCGACGGATAGCCTAGAGTGGCGGGCCTGTCCAGGCAGACTCCCTGAGCGCCTGCCTGCAATCGATTTCCGATATCTGAAAGAGCCTGAGCTATGAGCATGCAAGTGTATTACGACAAGGATTGCGATCTTTCCATCATCCAGGGCAAGAAAGTGGCCATCATCGGCTATGGTTCCCAGGGGCACGCCCACGCCTGCAACCTGAATGATTCCGGTGTAGACGTGACTGTCGGTCTGCGCTCCGGTTCTTCTTCTATCGCCAAGGCCGAAGCCCATGGCCTGAAAGTTAGCGATGTACCGTCCGCTGTTGCCGCAGCTGACGTGGTCATGATCCTGACCCCGGACGAGTTCCAGTCCCAGCTGTACCGTGACGAAATCGAGCCGAACCTGAAAAAAGGCGCGACCCTGGCGTTCGCACACGGTTTTGCCATCCATTACAACCAGATCGTGCCGCGCGCTGATCTGGACGTGATCATGATCGCTCCCAAGGCGCCGGGTCACACGGTTCGTACCGAGTTCACCAAAGGCGGCGGTATTCCTGACTTGATCGCCATCTTCCAGGACGCCTCCGGCAACGCCAAAAACGTGGCTCTGTCCTACGCCTCCGGCGTGGGTGGCGGCCGTACCGGTATCATCGAAACCACCTTCAAGGACGAAACCGAAACCGACCTGTTCGGTGAGCAGGCAGTTCTGTGTGGCGGCGCGGTCGAGCTGGTCAAAGCCGGTTTCGAGACCCTGACTGAAGCTGGCTACGCCCCGGAAATGGCCTACTTCGAGTGTCTCCACGAGCTGAAGCTGATCGTTGACCTGATGTACGAAGGCGGTATCGCCAACATGAACTACTCCATCTCCAACAATGCGGAGTACGGTGAGTACGTGACTGGCCCGGAAGTCATCAACGACGAATCCCGTGCGGCCATGCGTAACGCTCTCAAGCGTATCCAGAGCGGTGAGTATGCCAAGCAGTTCATCTCTGAAGGCGCCCTGAACTATCCGTCCATGACGGCGGCCCGTCGCAACAACGCGGCGCACCCCATCGAGCAGGTGGGTGAGAAGCTGCGCGGCATGATGCCGTGGATTCAGGCAAACCAGATCGTGGACAAGAGCAAGAATTAATATCATGTCCTGATCATCAAAAAACGCGGCTTCGGCCGCGTTTTTTGTTTGCGGTCACTGAGTTAGACTAGTCACACCCAATTTGGATGGACCACCATGCAGGACAACGACAAGACAACCACACCGGAGCAGCCTGACACCTTTGAGGTAGTGGAAGCCGAGCACCGTACCGGCGCCCGCCACAAGGGGGTTTACCTGCTGCCCAATCTGTTTACCACCGGGGCCCTGTTCGCCGGCTTCTATGCCATCGTGGCGGCCATGAACGGCCTGTTCGAGCATGCAGCCATCGGTATTATCGTGGCCGGTATCCTGGATGGCCTGGATGGTGGGGTGGCTCGACTTACCAATACCCAGAGCAAATTTGGCGCGGAGTACGACTCCCTGTCTGACTGCGTGGCCTTCGGGGTGGCGCCGGGGCTGGTGGCCTATTCCTGGGGATTGTCCGAGCTGGGCAAGTTTGGCTGGATGGCCGCCTTTATCTATGTGGCTTGTGCTGCGTTGCGTCTGGCGCGCTTCAATGTGCAGGCTGAAAGCACCGATAAGCGCTTCTTCATCGGCCTGCCAAGCCCCACAGGAGCCGGTCTGGTGGCGACGCTGGTGTGGCTGGGGGCCAGTCGGGGCATAGATGGCAACGAGATCTCGTGGGTGGTGGCGTTGGTGGTCGCTGGTGCCGGTCTGCTGATGGTGTCTTCGGTGAAGTATCACTCTTTCAAGGAATTCCATATCGGCCGGGTTCCCTTCAAGGTGCTGCTCGGGGTGATCGTGGCGTTTGCTATCGTTTTCCTGGACCCGCCCCTGGTGTTGCTGACGGTGGCGATAATTTATGTCGTTGCAGGACTCATCATGAGTCTGTGGGGGTTGCGTAAACCTGGCCGCTCCTGATTTTCAGCCTTCTTCGCACTGTTTCTCCGATATCAACCAGCGGGCCTGTTTGGTTCGCTGGCATTTCCCGCCCTTATTGAACTCTCGTCTGCCTATGCCTTCCCTTGTCACCACAGGTGTGCTAAAAGTCGCATATCTATGAAAAAATTGGCGTTTTGCCGCTCCCGGGGTTTACTCTGCTCAAATATTGTGTGATTTTGCCACTCTGTGAACCTTGTTCGCATTTGGTTGTTGTATAGATAATCCTGATTCTTAATCAGTCGCCGGCTGTAATTACACAAAAGAGTAAACAGGCCATGTCGGTGACCAAAAAAAACATTTGATACGGTTTTGCGGCAAAGTAGCAGCGCGCCAGCGTTACGCTGCACCCAAAAACGAGGAGGGGGTATGTGGGAGACTCGATTCGCCCAGCAAGGGGTGGCCCTGGTTGTTACGCTTTTACTACTGGTTGTGCTGGCGCTCATGGGAGTTTCCGCCATGCGCATGTCCATGTTCAATGCCCGCATCTCCACAGGCGCACAGCTTTCGGCGATGACCTTCCATGCGGCGGAATCATCTCTGGCCTACACCTACGACGAAGTGCTTGATAACAGTTCGCCGATGTTATTGATTTTGCTTGATGGTACCCCGGTTCGTCGTTGTCAGCAGGCTACCGCGCCTAGCAGTCAGGGGGCTTGCGCGCAGACGTCTCGGTTCGATTCTCGTGGCCTGTTACAGGCTCAATCCCGCACGGTACAGACTGGCGTCTCTCCTGACTTGTCATTACTTGAAGGCGCTCAGCTTAATGGGCAGCAGTTATTGGTGCCACACCGGATGGAAATGGCGGCAGAGGGCAAAGCGCCAGACTTCCAGGTCGCCAGTTACCACGTACAGGAATTCCACGTAAAGGCCATGACGGATCCGGGCACACTCATTGCCCAGTCCAAGAATAACTAGAACAGGAGGGGGTTCATGAAATCTCTAAGGACAGGATTGATTGCGCTTTGCTGCCTGCTATCTGCGCCCGGTGTTTACGCTGACGATACTGAAATCTATCTTTCTCCCTCACTTTCGGGCTCGGATGCTCAGGTCATGGTCTTGATCGATACTTCCGGCTCCATGGTGTGGTGTGAGGATGAAGAATATAACGGCCGCTATGTGAAGGCCTGTGATGATGTGGAAAACCGCCGCATCAACCAGCTTAAGGAAGCCTTCACCAATGTGGTAGACAGTCTCGGCGGCGGTATCAGCATGGGCATTGGTCGCTACCGGCAGAATGGCAACGGCAATGGATTGCAGGGTTCCACTGGTGGCTATGTCATGCGGCAAGTAGAGCCCCTGGATGCCCTGATCAATACTCAGGTGCGTCATGCTGTTGAGGATGAGTATGGCGACATCGTGGAAGACGGTGCCGGTAACCTCCAGGCTACCAGTGACACCATCGAATTTCCCAATGGCGGCCAGGCGGATGGTCAGGTGGGCCTGTTTTTCCCTGCCGTGGATGTCCCGCGTTATGCGGTTATCAAGGAAGCGGTACTGGAAGTGGATCCGAGTGAGGATGCCAGTGGCCTTATGAAACTGGAGGGGGCTTATGACGTAGCAGGGCTGAGTTCACCGTTCACCGCTCTCAATACTGTTTCAGATCGTAGCTGGAGTTCGGGTTATTCCTCCTCTGTAACCGGGCAGTGGGATCGGCGCGACAATCGTCAGGATGTGGATGTCACTGCATTGCTGCAGGCGGCTACGTCCCGTTCGGGCTGGTGTGGGGGGCAGGGGCTTGCACTGCGTTTTCGCAGTCTTGCGCCGCACAATACCCGCGAGATTCATGCCTACGGTTCCCGCAATGGCAACCCTCCACGCCTGCGCGTGACCTGGGGCCAGAACGAAAATTTGACCGTGATTGGCGGTCCGGCCGATGGGCAGGCTTACCGAGACCAGCTTTCCTGTAATCAGGGCATGGCCTATGCCATTGGTAACGGCAGTAACGATGCCTGGGAAACTGCCGGGGGCCAGGTGACGCTGGATTCCAGCAATCTTCAGGTTGAATCTTCCCGTGTTGGGGGGTTGCGATTCACTGCCATTCCCTTCGATTCGCGCTTGTCCCAGGCTCAGCCGGATGTGATTGAGAAAGCGATACTGCGTTTCAAGGGGGCCAAAGGGGCAACCCGGTTGGTTGAGGAAAAAGTGTGCCCTTATCCCTGGTGGCCTACTTATTGTCGTACTGAAACAGTGGAAACACCTGCCTACGGTGATGTCACCTTGACTATCCGTGCGGAAGCGGGCTCCGGAGCAGCGTTGCAGAGTAGCAACAACAATCTCGGCAATCGTTCAACAGGCACCGCGGTAACCTACGTTACGGAAGGCGCGGATGGTGCTTTCGATGGCAATGATGTGATTCATGAAGTGGATGTTACGGATATCGTGTCTGAGGCTATGTCCAGTAGTAACTGGCAGGCCAATGGCAGCCTGGTGTTGACGGTAACAGCAGACAAGAATGTGCGTCTGGCCGCGGTGGAGTCCGGGCAGGCCAATGCTGCCAGTCTGGTCATGACTGCCTTGAGCGCTGATCAGGGCAATTATGGCGAGCGGGTTCGCGATGAGCTGAAACGTCAGGTGAACAACATTTCCCCCAATGGCGGCACGCCATTGATGGAAGCCTATACCGAGATGGCCAAGTATATGATGGGGCAGAAAGCGGTATTTGCCCGCGGTGAACCGGATGCGGTAGGTTTCGACCAGAATGGTGTGTACAACACGCCTCTGGACAGCAACGCCGGGCAGTGTAGTTCCAACCATATTATTCTTATGACCGATGGCGAGCCTACTTCAGACAGGGCTTATGGCCAGGTCGCGTCTACCACCGGCCAGCCGGGTGATTGCAAGGGGGGAGCTAGTGGCGCAGCGGCAAGCTTTGCCTGCATGAAGCAGCTGGCCAGCTGGCTGTACGACGGAACCGAAAATACGCAGAAAAGTGCAGTCCATACCCATACGGTAGGCTTCCACCTGGACGACACGACCGCCTCGCAGCTGGCTGAAGTGGCAGACGCCGGCCAGGGTTCTGCGCTGACGGCGGCCTCGGCCACCGAATTGGAAAGTGCATTGCGGCAGATCATCAACTCCATCTCCGATGTGAACAGCACGGTGGCGGCACCGGGGGTGGCGGTAAATCAGCTCAACCGTATGCAGCATCTGGATCAGTTGTACTACGCTATTTTTGGGCCGGAAATGGATTCCCGCTGGGAAGGCAACCTGAAGCGTTATCGTCTTGCCTTGGGAGATGATGCGCCGGAGTTGGTGGACCAGAATGGTAATGCGGCGGTGGATCCCAATACCGGATTTTTTATGGAAAATTCGCGGAGTTTCTGGTCTAAGGATGTGGATGGTCCTGAGGTGACCCTCGGGGGTGCACGCAGTCTGTTGGGTGATGAAAAGCGGCGTTTATTTGTGGCTGATGCCAGCAATGACGATGACATCGGCAGTGCCAGCGGAACCTCCGCCTCTTCAACGTCCATACCGCTTATCCAGATGCCTGATGATCTGGAGAAGACCGAGTATGGGTTGGATGCCAGTGCAAGCGATGAACAGCGAAATCTGCTGTTCGGCAAGCTGATGACGTCCTGGGGGGATCCCTTGCATAGTGAGCCGCGTCTGGTGAACTATGGCTACCAGGGTGATATCGAGAGTGCTCGCCAGGATCCAGACAAGCAGGATAACGTGCTCTTTGTGAGTACCAACGACGGCATGCTCCATGCTCTGGATGCTAAATCTGGCAAGGAATATTTCACCTTCATGCCCGCGGAACAGGCGGCAATGGCCGCCAAGCGCTATAGCCAGCCTCCTCTGGACGCGGATAACGACCGCACCACCTATGGGCTCGACAGCCCTTGGACGGTATGGCGCCAGCCGGATCCGGACAATATGACCAAGGTGGACAAGGTCTACCTCTATGGTGGGATGCGACGCGGTGGCCGTAATTACTATGCTCTGGATGTGAGCGACAAGGAGAGACCGCGCTGGCTGTGGCGTATTCGTGGCGGTAATGGTGCCTTTGTGGAGATGGGGCAGACCTGGTCTCCACCGACACTGGGGCAGGTCATGCTCGATGACAAGGCGGTCCCGGTGTTGATCTTTGGTGGTGGCTATAGTCCCTTCGACCACGATGCGGAGGGGCAATTCAGTGGTAGCGGTGACCTCATGGGTAACGCCATCTATGTGGTCAATGCCAATACTGGTGGCCTGATCTGGAAAGTTACCGCCGGTGGCAGTAGTGGTGGGCTGGCTCGGGATTCTCACTCGGACATGAAGTGGAGCATTCCCGGTGCGGTCTCGGCGGTGGATATCAACTTTGATGGCTTTACAGACTATCTGTATGCGGCGGATCTGGGGGGGCAGGTGTTCCGCGTGGACCTGAATAACCAGAATGATGGTGCCTCCAAGCTGGTCAAGCGGGTCGTTACTCTGGCGCAACTGGGTGATGGTGCGGGGGGAGACGAAGGTCGCCGCCGCTTTTACGAGGCGCCAGCCATTACGTTGGGCGAGCGCAACGATACCTGGCTCCTGAGGGTGGCGCTGGGTTCCGGTTACCGTGCCCATCCGCTGGATACCCAGGCTGATGAGCACTTTTCGTGCTGGAAGACAGCAGTGCCCTGACGGACCAAGCGCCGGCTGAGGTCATTACTGATGGGGATCTGCTGGATGTCACCTCCAATGCCAGCCCCAGTGAAGATCAGTTAAAGGACAAGCCTGGCTGGATGATCGAGTTAAAGGGTGACGGTGAGAAAGTGTTGTCCAGCCCGGCAATCGTCCAGGGCACCATTTACTTTACAACCTATCTGCCGGATACCGGTTCCCTGCAGCAAACCTGTACGGTTAAGAGCAAGTCCCGCCTGTATGCGGTCTCAGCCGCGAATGGTTCACCACAAGGGCTGGATGGTAACAATTCTGGTACTGTCAACGACCGTTATACCGAGAGTACAACTGAAGGTTTGCCTTCAACGCCTCAGGTGTTGATCCTGCCGCCAGGGTCCGGTGGTGATGGAGGCGGAGGCGGCGGCGGCTCTGACAGCAGCAGTTGTGGCGCTGGTGGCTCGCTGGTCGTGCTGTCCGGGACCAGCGTCCATGATGGCGGTGAGCTCCGGGGCTGTCCGCTGCAGAAGACTCGTTGGTATGAGTTAGATCAGGCTGGAGGCAAGGATTTGTTTGACGGGCCCTGATATCAGCCCTTGAGTGTGGCGCTTCCGTGCCAAATCTGCTGTTGCGTGTATCTAAATAGGGGAGGCCTAACCAGGGCCTCCCTTTTTCCGTTTTGCCTTAAGGGAAAGCTTAGTAAATGCATCGGGGGGCTTTGCCTCAGGGATAGAATGTAGATACATCTATGAGCCCTGCGCGGTGACAATAGTCAACTTATTGCGTATTGGGATGGCTGTCTGCATGGCAGATAGTGGCTACGCGATTAAGTGTCTGGCCGAGTTGTTGATGGAGGCGGGTCTGTATCGGAGGTTTAGAGCCTCAATGAGAAGTTCGCAGAGAGGTTATAGCGGCATCCTTTGTCGCTCTTTCTCGGCTGCCTTTGGCGGATCAGGGTGGTTTTGTTGTTTCACCCTGCCTCAAGTTGATATTTTTCGGGCGTCTGAGGCATAAATGAGGCTTGGTTAGTGTCAGTCTTGCCCATAGGTCAGGTCTGAAAGGCATTGATTCGAAAAGAGATCTGCTCAAGAAACCACCATATATGGGGCTTTTCGATGGTTTTTTGCCCGTCATGCCTAAAAGGTGACCGTTTGATAAAAAAGTGATGAAAAAAGTGTTGACGGTCCCCCGGAAATCTCTAGAATGCGCCCCCACAGAGACGGCGGACACGGCAACACGCCAAGGACGCAGTCAGGAAGCCAAGGCTTCCAAGCTCTTTAACAATCAGGCAAGCAAACGTGTGGGACCTGTTCGGGACGATGTCTTTACAGATAATCAGTTCTGAACGAGTCAACAAAGTTTTTGTTAATTCAGATGATGAACTGAGCATGGTTT
>Ga0114904_1000181_pt1 | contig 35318 bp, 36 predicted proteins | sample MalvirDeepMed_s6_FD_83498 | JGI IMG/M metagenome (GOLD analysis project Ga0114904, IMG submission 83498) | Marine viral communities from the Global Malaspina Expedition - Malaspina viral metaG DeepMed_s6 | ecosystem: Environmental > Aquatic > Marine > Oceanic | place: Mediterranean Sea... | reverse complement strand
TCATTGATCCGCATAGGCGGATGGATCGACGGCGGATCATACTTGATCGGATCACCAATCCATTACAGACCCCTTCGGATGCAGGGGATTTCGTGAGGGGGTGGCATGTTCATGCACCGCGGGCCAGAGATGGAAGGGGGTACGGGGGAAATCGTTCAACGCTATATTAACGATACCCTCTCAGATTTTATCACCAAAATCACCCCCGGTATACATTAGGGATTTCTATGTACATCCTCCAACACTTACGCATACGTCGTATACGGGAGCCTATCCGCCATCAGTATTGCCATCCTCAGACTGCCCCAGAACACCCCAATGCACCCAAGCCAGTGCCAGATTCTCCAGAGTCGCTTGGAAACTGCATATTTGATTCTTCTGAACCACTTTCGAGCATTCCAACCCATTCTTGTAGCTCCTTTGGATTCTCTTTCACCAGGGTTGCCAGAGACATCTCCAGGGTTCGTATGGTTCCTTCTGAGAGGTTAAGTCCATAGATCTCGGTGATACACTCCAGTACCTCATGGAGGATTGTAAGGGCTTTGACATCCCTTGGAAGGTCTTTGTTGATGTAGATCTTTGGAGCTGGTAGACACCAGAACTCTCCCCAAGCCTCATCCAAAGACATATTTTTTTCTACAATAGGTACTTGAAGAGGACCAACATGCAGATTCACTTGTTCAGCCCCCTTTAGAATTACCTTAGAATTACCTTAGAAGTACTTTAGAAGTATCTTAGAATTACCTTAGAAGTACTAGAGTAGTAATAGAACAGTAATTCTAGTAGTTCTCTAGTAGTTCTCTAGTAGTAATAGAGTAGTAATTCTCTTAGATGTTCTTCTAATTATCTTCACTTAGATCTCTTAGATCCTGAGTCTCCCCCCCAAACCCCCCCGTGGACTCTCCGGGGAGGATGAACTCGGAGGTCAACACGGGAGTAATCTGGGGGAGAAATTCAGAATCTAGGAGACCAGCATGAAGATATCTTCACTTGAGTCTCTTGAGTCCGTCGTTCCCCAAAGAACCTTAGTTCTTCAAAAGATGTACCTAATTCATTTTTACCCCCTTAAGAGGGGTCATGCTCTCACAGGCCCTAGGATGGCTCAGGATCGCGTTGAGTATCTCAAGGTAGGTAGACATACCTTGGTGTGTCAAACGCTCTCAGGCGGGCTCTGAGGGCCTCTCAGATATCTTCTGGTGCCAGCCTGTCAATGACCTTCATGTGTTCCACCAGTGCATCTGTCAGTTGAACGGTGTTGATATTATCCAGCAAGAACTCTTCCCACGCATCTATGAAATCATTGAGCGATTGTCGGAGGAGGTGTTCATCCATGACATGGAGTCTCTTGTATTGGCACCAAGACAGTGGTCTTGAAATTTATTAAGTTCGTCTTGCAGTTTCTCGGACCTGTTGGACCGAACCGCTTCATCAATATCCCGGCTCATCTGGTCTACCCAGTATTGACAAGCCATCGCAAGGACATCCAAGCGGTCATCGTGAGCCAGTGAACCCTTGTCTCTGGTCAGCCGGGTCATCTGGTAGAAGAGTTGATATTTCAGAGCTTTATCAGAGGGCAGATGTTTGGTTGAGTCATAATCCTGGCGGACCACTCGCTCATCTACCACCAGTTTATGTCTGTTCATAACTGGCTCTAAAACATCCAAAATACGTCGTTCTTTCTGGATATTGTGGCGAACTTCCGTGATCGTGACTTTGTGAATCTTTGAGAGAACTGGCTGTAACAGTGCCGTAAACATGCCATCACCGAAATTGGATTCGACCAGAATTTCATTGACATCCTGCTCCTTGGCGATCACCGACAACGCCTTCAAGGTCTCCTCTGAGTACCCTCCGGGGAGTCCACCGGCTGCTGTCACGAAGAGCTGAGAGTTGAGCATCTTGACCACTGAATAGGCCGTCTCATCAGCACCACGACCCGAGGGGTCAATCGCCATCACAGACCCCTGATATTTCAGGAGTTCACCGTTGGTTCCCATGGGCATGTAGTACCGATCACCATTAAACCCAACACATGGTAGATCTTTATATGCATACTCAGGAGACCCCGCCCACACCACCTTCTCAGGTGCATTCTCAGAATCCAGTCGCATCACGATCAGGTCATTCAGTTTCAGTGGGTATCTGTCCGCATCACTCAGGGATGTATCCAACATGAACTGCAAAGCGAACCCGGAGCGTCCGTATGCTGCTTCACGTTCCATGAGGTCAAACTGGTTGAATCTCTTGGGGTCTGTTGGTTCACCATCCTCCAAATCCAACTCAAGGATCGTAGGAGCAATCCTGGGGCCGTACCCGATGATCTGACGCTCATTAGGTTTCCGAGCAGGCCAGATCTTCACATCGTATCCACGGTCTGGTAGTTCGTTGTAGAGACTCTGCTCAGACTGAGGAGTCCCGAGGTAGATCACATGACCCTCAGGTTTCAGAACAGCATCAAACTCCTGTACCGCAACACTGATCTTGTCACGCATCATCTGGGTTGCTGAGTTGTTCAAGGACTCCACATCATCAGCAATGATCAGGTCTGCACGAGCACCTGTGATCTGTGAGGAGATTCCCTTGGAGGTCACTGAAGGAGCATGGCTCGCTGGAGCAGGAGCAACATCAAAGGCAATCTTGGAGTTCCTCTGAGTCTCGTGAGGTTTCAGGTGATGCAGGATCTCCATTTCAGAGATCAACCGCAAAGTGAATGTACTGAAGTCATCAGCACGCTGCTTGGACGCAGAGACCACCAGGATGTTCTTGGTGGGATCCAAGAGGAGTTGGTGACACACGAACGCTGAAGTAATCCAAGACTTCCCCACACCCCGGAAGGCCATCACGCATCGACGCTTGGGACCACGCTGAATGTAGTCCGCGATGTCATACTGGATCGGGGTGGGCTCGGGAAGACCCAGGTGATCCCACGCTAGATACAGGAAATTCCTGAAGTCCTCGAGGCGTGGGTCCATAGTATGTTTCTCAACCTACGTCGGAGATCTCTGCTTCGGGGTCGAACGGTAAAACCCTTGCCAAGTTCAGCAGTGGTTCACTTTGGTTGATGTTGGCATCAATCCCGTTGTCCTTGAGGAACTGCCGCGCAACACTGAGTTCACCTGAACCAGCTTCGCCGGACATGATGCGTTCCATCAAGAGCATCGAGAGAGCCTCGTGCAACTTTCCCAGTTCCTTCTTGTCCATTACTTACTCACTTTCTCTAAATTCACAGAAGAGACAACCTCAATTTCTTCGTATCACCGTGTACTGGGACGCACTTTCTCCCCCATGCTTCTTTCGCCTAGAGCGAGGCCGGAGCGTAATAGTCGGGACCAAATCCTTTGAACGACGGCTTCCCGTTTTCTTTCGGCTCGCCTTCTTCTTCTTCTTCTTTTGAATCTTCAAAGCGCTATACATACAAAGAACCCCTTCCTGTTATCCGCCGACTTGAACGGTGACGGTTCCATTTGCCCCCGAAGCAGCAACGCACGTTGCCCGCATCTCTGGGAACAGTTGCATATCTTCGTCGTTCAGGGTCTCATTCGCGTTTAGGTTTTTAGATGACACGCTGACCCATTCCATTGATTCACTCAAGCGGCCCTCAACTTTGGTGACAAGGTTTCCCGAACCGCTGTACCCGGTACATCGCATTGACGCAATACCTCGGTTGGATTTGGCCATGTGGAACAGCACAATAGCTCCGGTTTGGGATTCTTCACTAGCGACCCCAACAGCATCCATTAAAGTTTTTACAAGCATTTTATTGATCCGTTTTAAGAAATTGAAAGAGAAATGAGGCAGCAGCCCCGATGACCGCAGCAGCACCCAGCATCCAGCTTCGGGATTGTTCCAGGTTACGGACGCGATGATCAAGTCGGTTTAGTTCTTCAGCGTGAACAGCCAGAGATGTGATGAGAGAATCTACTTTCCCCTCCAGCCTTCCCAAGGCCAGCAGCAATTCTTCGTTCATGTTTATACCGCACTGTAATCTATATTATGAGGAGAAATCAACAAGCGTGAAGGCTTTGGTAGACGCACCAGCGGTGATCTTCACCATGATATCCCCATCATCCCCAGATCCCGTGCCATCACTCTGCCAGATGACAGATGAACCTTCAGCGGGATTTGCGGGATCTGCGGATTTCTCTGTGAGCAATACCGCGGTCAACGTGGTGTTACCAGTCACACCAAGAGTCCCAGCAATAACCGTATTACCCGTAGCACTGGCTACAGTCATCTTGTTTGTATTCACCGCTATATCGTTAGAGATGTTGGTGGTTCCAGTGCCTTCAGTTATGACCTTGATACCACCAGCCGTTGAAGCATCGTGGATCCTCAAGGTTTTATCATCAGAGACGTAGGTGAGTTCACCTAAAGCACCTGTGAACGCATTGTGTTCTGTGTCAGAGCCACGACGGAGTTGTACTTGTTTAGTCATTGGGGTTTCCTATTCACCTTGTTCAAGTGGGGTGTTCCCAGCAGCCAACCACTCTTGGTAATCTGGATCCTCCACAGGAATCAAAGGCCAGACATCTTCAATTAAATAGACATAATCTTCGCCATGTTTTCGATACATTTTCAATCCTAAACTTTGGTGTTTCTATGTTGTAACTACAACAGCAGATGGGTTGTTTCCGAGGGTACAGATTGAGTATCTCAATTGACCACCGGATTCATTTGTCAAAACAACATTATGTGAATCCACAGCACATGTAATCCGTGTCTTGGTTGAGGAGGCTGTAGTGAAACTCGATGATGGGTCGGCTAAGATGTTGACGGTTCCACTTTTCAGATCAGTGAACACAAGAGCGGCCTGACCAGTAGCAATAGAAATCACAAACAGTTTACTACTACCTAGTGTGATTGTGCATGTTTTTGTGGCCTCGACCGTTACCGAGCTTACACCTGGGGCTGAAGATCCAGCCGAGAAGACCGCTTCTGATGTTGATCCTGTGACATACTCAATACCAACAATAGCATTCCCAACAGCGTGGATCCCATCGACTGGAGGAGTAGTTGACCCCGTAGCAAACCCACCGAGCGGAACCCCAGATCCACTGACCGTCAGCCCCCCATGAATGTGACTCTGATCATCCGTGAGTAACGTGTATGAATCGGTTGTTGCGGGGACCACAGAAGCACCGCTCCCCAAGATTCCCATAAACACAGGGGATGTACACCCCGTACCTACTTGCAGGTCTCCCAAGTTCCCGAAAACATGCGCACCATGTACGTTTCCATGGGTCGTTGGTTGCGTCCCAAAGGAATAACCACCAACGCTTTGAAAATCACACCCCACAAACACAGGGCGGTCTGAGACTATTCCATTGTCAGCTCCCCCAGAACTTTCAAGTCCACCATCCATCAAAACACCAGTTGCTCCTGGGCGGTCTACGTTGGATTCAACAAGAGAACAAAATAGATGTTGTGTACCATAGATCTCTAGTGCTGCTGTTGCTTGGGCAAAAATCGAACAGTTGGTGATCCAAACCCCACGAACACCAATTGCGGGTGTGGCTTTCAAAGATCCGTCTATGTATATGCAAGACTTCCAATATCTGTACACAGACCCACCAAGACCCTCTGCACTGGCATGGATATTGTTGATGAATATATTTCCAGGTGCTGCTGAATCATCATCCGCCACAATACTGATACCACAACCATTACCAACGTGGTTTGCGTCGGTGTGGACTGTACCAGTGTAATTATCTGAATAGTTGTAGAGGCTTAGGTTTTCAATCCGAGTATTGTTGTTATTCGCCCCATCAAGGGCAATCAGACCCCGGTTCCCACTTTCATCATATCTCTTGACCAAGGTTGTTTTCAAGAAGTAGTCCCCATCTATGGACACTCCACCAGTGAGTTTGTTTGGCCGCGTTGTGAAATGGTAGTAGCCTTGCGGGATATACAGAATACCACCACCCGCTGTATCAATTGCAGATATGGCAGCATTGAATGTGGGTGTAGCATCAATAGTGATCCCGGTTGAGAAACTCGTACTGGGTGCGTATCCACCAACCGCAAAGTCTAGGATGTTGTATCGTTCCGCGAACCTATCTGCGAGGTTTCTGGCTGTGTCTGATCCGGTGGAGGTCACGTTACCAGCAACCGCACCCGTTACCGTCAAATCCCCCGTTACCGCCAAGTCCCCACCAACAGACGCATCATCAGTTACCGTCAGGTCATCCCCAACACTGAAATCCCCGGTGGTTGATGCACTATCCGAAATGATGTCCCGAGTGACCCCGATATTTCTGACAGTCAACACATGATCAACAGTCGCTCCGGTTACCAAAGTCAAGGTAGAACCAGATATAGTGAAGTCCGTGGTGGGCTTCTGGACCACACCCTCTAAGTCAACAATGAACGACCGTACATCCGTCGAAGTTGGTGCGGGACTCAGTACAAAGTCAGTTTGAGAAGCGGTTGCTGTAAATGAGTAGAGTTGGGGAACCGATGGGGAATTATAAAGTTCCAGCCCGTCCACATACTCCTTGGTAACAGCATCCGTGCCCCCAGTCGGAGTTCCCACCATCTTTATGCGCTTACTTTCAGCGGTCCAGTTCTGATCAAGCTGATCAAGACCTAGCGCATCACTGGTAGCAGAATCCTCGGCTTCCTGTGAGATAAACAGCAACCCAAGAACCGCTGTATCAAGGTCACTTTCAGTCAACACCGAACCATCTTGGAAGTCTGCAATCTGCGACTGATATTCCGCTTTGGTCTTCGGTGTAACCCTCTTGATTAGCACAACAGTCCCAGAACTTGGAGCAGATGTGAATGTAACCTTGTTAGTCCCCGCATCAATGGCGAACCCAGTGGTCTGTTCTACACTATCGAGGTACACATCAATATGATCTGTAGAGAGGTAATCAAACGTGATGGCAAACTCACTTTGCCCCGTACTCTCGTACCTGTTGTAACTGTAAATTGCCATCACTGTCTCTCAATAAGTGCTAGGAGATGATTGACCTGAGAAGTGTTTCCTGATCTGCGGTGTTGCTTGATCAAGGCTCCGATCTCATCTCTTTGCTGGACTTCTGGGAATTCTTTGAGCATTTGGCTGAACGCCTTTGCTCTATACTTGGACACTACGCGGTTGATTGCCCCAACACGGGGGGACTTGTCGAGACCTTCGATATCTTCCGCAGGAAGACGCTTGTACTGGTGGGACTTGAACAGGCGTGTGAGTTCCTGCTCAATGGACCGACCGGCAATCTTTACAGAACCGTGTAGTTCCAACCATCGGTCATACGCGGACTGAGCCTTGCGATTCTCATAATCACGGAGGTCAACCCCATTCTTCACAGCACCGGGAGGCGTGAACCCGTGTCCTACATTGGCAATCTCTTTCGCCACCAAGGAACTGCCACCAGTTGAGTATGTGAAGGGGTTATACAGTTCGCCTTGACCGGGGTGCTTGATTGTCTGTCCAAGGAAGTTCCGGCGACGATCCAACCGATCTGACCACTTGGGAAAGCGGTTTTGGATGGCTTGAAGCATACCGTTGATCTCTTTCAAGTCACCATCACCGAACGCGGGCCCTGTTTGGCCCACAAACGCTGGAATGAAGGATGCCGCAAACTGTTCCGCAAGGGCCGGTCCACCTTGTGCTGGGTTTGATACCGCCCCAAATACTCGTTGAAGACCTGTGAGATATGACTTACTGGCTACATTCTTTCCAACAGCAATCGCAATCGCTGGAATCAGCCCCTCAAGTTGGTAAGTAGCTTCCTCATCGTTTGCTTCAGCAGCAGCCGCCATTGTCTCATTGAAGTCCGCAGCGAGTCCGAGGAAAGTGGCGAACGGGTCGAGTCTACGATAAGAGACATAGTTCTCGCCAATCTTGATGGAGTGGGGTTGCCAACCAGTACGCATAAGTGCATCGCGTTCATACTTATTTGATGGCCCACTACCAGTGAGAATCTCGCCCTTCGCAAGAGCAACCATACCAAAGAGACCCATCGCTCCTGTAGCAAACCTACCCATAAAATCAGCACGGACAGCCGCGTCACTGCTCAAAGACTTCCTGAATTCTTTGTTCAGGAGATCTTTCAACGCAATTGGGGAGCGATCCAAATAGAACTTCAGTAGGTTCGTGGGGGTTCTAACGAATGGGATTATGAATCGGAGAGACGGGTATTTGTTGATGATATCATTAACGCCCCTGGATACTCCAACAACCATACCACGGTCCCGAGACAACGGAGTGGTGAAGGTAGACGCGCGGGCAACCTCCCTTGCTCTCTCAGCAATCTCACCAGCATTCTGATCCCAGTTCTTGTAAAGGTACTTCTTCACATGATCGTTGTATTCTTTGGAGGATTCATCGAGACCCTTCATCGTTGCATCAGCGTGTGCTCGTTCAAGAAGAACTTTTTCAGAGTACATCTGATCATCTTTCACCATCTGCTCAAACAAGCGGTCAACCTCTGTTGCTTGAGCTACTCGATTACCCCTGAGAGATGGGTCTGATCCTACCCGTTTCCAGAGATCTCTCTTGATGTGAGCACGGTAGTTGAGTTGCTTGAAGAATTCGTCTTCAGCAGTCAAGAACCGGCTGGGGGCGTTGATGGTTTTACCGGCCCACTTCTTCGCAACTGTGGCGAGGTCATCCACATCTGGGTTTATATCGGTCGCCCCACCCTTTGGTTGGTACTCCATCGCTCGTACATTCGGGTCAAGACGGTTCTTACCCTCTTTGAATGACATTCTTGCTGCACCCATCGCGTCACCAAACGACTCAAATAGGTACATATAGGTGGAGAGTTCCTCCCCCATTGCAGACAAACTCCGCTCAGATATCGCCCGACCAATCGCCTTCTCAAGTGGAAGGAACAATGTGGTAGCAAGACCTGAAGCGATGTTGACAAAGTGTGTGGATGGGCCACTCAGGATGGCGTTCATCCAGTAAGACACCAAAGCGTTGTTCTTCTTCCGAAGGAGTTTCAAGGCTCCCGCCCCCGTCTGGTCTGCCTTGTATGCAATGGCAAACTTATTCATCTCAGCCCGGACACGCTTGAGTCCTTGCTCAAAGTTGCCCTCACCGATCTCCTCGATAACCTGCCGCTGTGCTCTTGACCAATCAACGAGTTCTCGTTCTCCGGGTTTCAGGACGGTCCCTTTGATTTTCTTCCCGCCGTAGCCTTCGCCTTTACCCGGTCCTTTACCTTCACCTTCTCCAGCACCCTTACCGGGACCAAGACCTTCACCTTCTCCAGAACCTTTACCCGGTCCTTTACCTTCGCCTTCTCCAACACCCTTACCGGGACCAAGACCTTCACCCTTACCGCCAGTCACCAGTTCCTCTGGCATGACTCGGACATCAGGGTCGATGTAATCAACCAACCTGCGCCCCGCCAAAGCCCTTGCAATGTTTCGCCCCATGTTGACGGAGGCTTTCAGATATACACCGTGAACTTGTTTCATCCGAACAAACAACAGAACATCATCCAGACCAGCACCATCACCCAATCTCGCAACCTCATACAGATCCGCTGCGAGCTTCTTCAAAGCATTTCGGATACCCCCTGCCTTCGCTAAGGCACTTACGAGAACCTCCTCAGACAACTCCACATCCCTAGTTGCGTGATGCAGCGTGTAATCCCCCGTGGTGTCCCCAAGGAATTTGGTTGCGACATCAAGGGCTTCTTTGAGTTCTGGCCGACCAGCCCCTGCGGCTTCGCCCAACGACACTCTTTCGGCATCTTCAAGTTCCCTCGCGAAGCGCGCCACCAACTTAATCACACCCGCTTCGGTGTGGATCTTCCCAGCATTTACCTTGCCACCCACGACGCTTTCTGGATCCCGCCCAGCAGCTTCGGCGGCTTTCAGCTCAGCAGCCCGTTGTTTCGGAGTCTTTAAGGCTTCCTCTTCAGAGACAGCGCGGACCTCATCCATTTCTTTGCCGAGGTCGTAAAACTCATCATCACTTTGACGGAGGATGCTTGGGTCCGATTCTCCCTGGAACCTCTTGTGGGGCTTTCGTGGGATACGGTATCCACGTTCCACCTTGGTGACATTATCGAAGTCGAGGTACTTGGTTGGGAGGAATGCAGGCCCCCCAGATTGTTTAGCACCAGTGTTTTTCAGGGTTTGTATGGCCTTCTCGTTAGGGACAATGACAGCCTTGAGTGAACCCTTTAGAAACTTATCCGCAACAAACTCCCTGCCCCCACCTTCAATAACTCCAGCACCTAATTTGGGACTCACCCTCCCATTGAGAAGTCGAGGGTCTAATTCAAGAATGTAACCCCTGCCTTTTTGGCCCAACGCCAAATCAAGATTATCGCTTACATCCAAGTCCAGCATCCTGATTCCACGTTTGTATTCAAGACTTTTCATAATTGAACGAGCAGAGGTCAGGCTTGTTTCGTGGTAAACCGCATTCCCTTCCAGTCCATGCGCTGAAAGATTGGGCCTCACGAAAGTTCCTGTACCATCATCCGAGAATCCCTTGCCGCTTAGTCGCTCTGATTCCGCTTTGACCGCATCGTCATAAGGCTTACTTCCCTCTTTAAACGGCACACCCTCACTGGGCCGACTCCACTCCATCAAAGAACGGGCAGCACCTTCACTAACCCGTGGGGTATCCTCCGCCCCTTGAGACAACGACCTCACCCCACCAGTAGCAGGACGAGCCGGTAGACCCTCACGGGTCATCAGGTTACCCATGATGTCCTTAATCTCTGCATTCATCTCAATGTCGATCTGGGAACCAGAGACATCTTCGTAGACATCCCGCATCCATCCACCTAGTTTCGTGAAGAGACCATGAAGTCCCTTGGTGGGAGCCTTACCCTCTCGGATGTACCGCTCAAATCCTCGGGCAAATTTCTCTTCAGCACCCCGCCCCCACCCCTTTTCGGTGACGCCCGCCCATTTCTCAATGCGATCCAGTTCCTTCTCGTTGATCCCTCTCCGTGCTTGCTCCGGTAGATTCCTGTTCAGCAACCACCTCCTGGCGACATGAGCAACTTCGTGGATACCGGTGGAGACATCTGAATTTCGGAACCCCGTGATGATGGCAGTACCATCCTCTTTAAATTCAACAAGACCTTTGGTGGCTACATCACCTTCGCCTCTACGGAACTCAATTGTCTTGGTATCCAGACCAAGCGACTTAATAAGAGTGACCACACCTACCGCTTGATCCTCACCAATGTTCAAAGACTTAGCGACAGAGGATGTGTACTCACGAACCTCCACAACCTTCTGGTAGCCCTTCATGTCCACAACACCGTCCCGAACGGCTTGCATGACTTCATCAGGAGACTTCCCAGCAGCCTTCGCCTTGAGGCCGTGACGGAAACCACGGAGTCCCTGTATGAAGGTGTCTACGAGACCACCAATACCGAGACCCTCGATGGCGTTCTTCAAGCGGCCCTCAATCTCCGAGTCGTTCTCGTCAGATGCGAGATACTCCGTTATCGGGTTCTGAAGAGACGGGGCCATTTGAATCAGGTTTGACAACCGAGCCGCGTGTGCATCAAACACAGCGAAGTCAGTGACCGCACCAGCGACCGCATACTTACCAAGCTCCCTCCCCTTAGCAATCGCAGCAGCCTTCCTACCAGCCCCAGCGGCCTTCTCAGCCTTCGTGAGTACCCCTGAGACTTTGGTGAGTGCGCCAATCTTAGAAGCAGCTCCGAGACCCACACCAACAAACGGAATAGCGAACTGAGAGATTCCCTCGACAATACCACCGACCATCGTGGAGGACTTACCAAGAAGTCTGTTGTCATAGTCTGGCAAAGCATCAAAGGTCATGTAGTCTGCAAGGTTGTAGACACCCTGGATGGCTCCCTCGACACCGCGGAATGGTGCGGCGGCAATGTCTCCGAGATACCCCCAGAATCCTAGTTGTTCTTCTTGGAGATTATTGGAGGATCCGGTGGCTTGTTGTTCTTTCTCTTGGAAGGAGGAATACCCCTGCATCATCTCATCGAAAGATCTAGCCATTATTTAGTTCCTTGATAACCAAGAAGGGATGATTGGGTGAATAAAAACGTTGTATCGTTGTAAGCTGGCATGTGCTTAATCAAGCGACCGATGTAAGTGTCGGCTTTGTTTTCGGCGTTCTCATATTCGTCCGCCGCACCCCTCACTTCGTCCATGTTTCTAAAATAGAGAACTCGCCTGGGGTTTGTTACATCTGAAGGCATGAACACCCCGTGCTGATCAAGGTTCCCGTTCGTCTTGGCCATATCCAGTTCATCTGGAGTGTATGGGTCTGCACCAATAGATCTAGCTGCTTGGTACTCCAGAAGAAGATTAGGATCTGGGGAAAACCGATCAGTTTGACCCGCTGGTGCTGACGGGTAGGCGTCGATCAAGGTGAGTGCGCCAATCTTAGAAGCAGCTCCGAGACCCACACCAACAAACGGAATAGCGAAAGGCCGATTGATGCCAATTTTACCCTCTTCGATTTTAAGTTCACGGTTGAAGTGGAGCAGAATGTCGCTGGCAACACGGGTTCCTCGGAACTCTTCCAACCTAATTTGCCCCGCTTCACGAACAGCGGCCATTGCTTTTTCCCGTTGAGTCCCTATTTTGCTGACAATATTTTCCCGGTTGTCATCAACCACGCGCGCAAACTTACTGTCATTATGACGCCATGTTGTCCCGGGCGTGGTAAGAACGAGGGGATCAAATTCTCCAGCCTTTTTCGTGATCTGGCGGAGAGGACTCGTAGTGGGAACGGTGCCGGTGTGCGCTTCCATTTGTTCCGCCTCAATTCTCTTAATTTCAGCACGGACATTTGCGTCTATCTGCTCGTCAGAGTGCCCCAGCTCTATACCACTCGATGTGGCTGCTTTGATTGCGGAATCCATTTCCCGACGAATTCTAACCAATTCATCTTCGATAATACTACTTGTCTCGTCGGTTACTTGCCCCGAACGAGAGCTGTGTTCGGACCCTGCCTCAAACATTGTCGTTGTCATTGTGGTTTTAATTTTGTTCAAGGAGGATGCGAGTTCGGGTCTACTTCTCTTTGTAGCCTCACCTGCCTGCCCCTTGACATCCTCATACAGATCTGCGAAGTCGAGGAATACCCTGTAGTCTTTTGGTGAGAGATCATCCGAACGACTTCTAATCTCTTCTCTAAATTGATCTGGGGTCATTGTTGGAGATCCACCCCTAAAATCAGCACGAATACTATCGAGATACTCAAGTGTATCCCTATCAGACTCATCGCCCAATCGGAGCTGGCTGTGTGCTGTTGCTCTGGCATTTAGGATAAATTTTGAAACATTCTGAACACCGGCTTCTTCAAGTTTTGGACGGAGATCGTCATCGACCTGATCAAGATCAAGGTCTTCGCTTTCGATCTTTTCCGCTAGGTACTGGTCAATAACTTCGTTAGCCGTTCGTGTCTCCGCTCTATCGAGGTATTGCGCACGTCTTTCGTCTCTAACAAGTGCAGCATCGGCTAGTTCGGGGATTTGGTCGAGAAGTGTATCCATTTCCGATGCAAACGAATAATCCAAACGCTGGCCTGCAATCTTCATAGAACCCACCTCACCCAAGAAGTTGATTGCAGAAATTTCATCATCCTCTGCAATTTGTTTGGCTCGCATTTCAATTGCTTTCCACATCCCATCACGACCAGACTTACCAGTGAGTGTGTGGTGCTTGTTGTTGATTTCAAGCAGACCGGCTTTCCACTCATTTATTTGAGAAGGGGTCACGGGTATATTAATATCCATACCCGCCCACCCGAGATCCAGATCAACAGTCTTAGGAAAGTTTGAGAGGTGCTCATACACCTTATCCACGTAATCATCCTCATTCTGCTTTACAGTCCTGGCAGCCCGCACTTGATACACCTGCTGTGAGAACACATTGGCTTGTTTATTGAACTCTTCAGCAGCAGCAGCAGAGGCGTAGAATCCCCCAGTGTTCAGAGTTTCAAAATGAGCCTGCAAGGCTTCCCGAGGATCTTCAGTGCTATAGGGATCCGAGAAACGATCTAGTTGTTCAATGCGCCATTTCTCAAGAGAAGTTCGGGCCATCATAGCCCCGGCATGTCGCCTGATTGCTCTCTGAGCATACGGGCTTGCGCCATCCGGTAGTCCTTGTTTCCGCCACTCTGAAGCGAGAGCATCTTCCAACTCCTCCTCAGTCATCGTACTGACCTGAGCAATCCCCTCCTCAGTCTCACGCTCAACCATGTCCTCCCACAGATCACCGGTGATTTGCTTCAACTGTGGTGAGAACTCCGCAAGCGAACGGGCAATATCAATCATCTCGTTCTGCGGCATTTGGAAGTAACCGGGGGAGATGTAAGAATCGGTGACTTGTTGTACTGGTTGGATTGCTTGGGAGGTATTGAGATCTTCTACTTGTTGTCTTTTAGCCATAGGTCAATAACTCCAAGGGGTTCCGCCCCAAACAAAAGGATTATCTGGGCTACCCGGAGCTGGTGGTCCCATATTTCCCGGCCCATAACCCGGCATTTGCCCTGACATCTGAGAACCACCCCACCCAGTTATTGACTTGTACTGTCCATAAGCACCAAGAACAGCAGAACCAATCCTCAAACCTGCGCCAAGGAACGATGGTTGTTGTTGTGGAATATACATGAGGTTCTCGATTCGACCCTGAGCACCTGACCGGACGGACTCCAGTTGGTCCTCAATGTTCGCCTCCCTGAATTGCAGATTTCGCCTCACATTCGTCGCAAACTCAAGATCTTGACGGTGGAAGTTATTTACAAGGTGCGTCAATGAAGCACCAGCAACCCCACCTTCAGCACCAGAAACCTCCGCAGTCGCAATCCGTCTGCGAGCTTCTCGGTGGACTGTGTTGATCTCATTAGCAGCCGCCTCACGCTCTTGGAGTTGACGCTCACGGGCTTGTTTGGTTTGGTTGGCGTAGTTCTCAAGTGCGCTTGCAGTACCCAACTCCTGTCTTTGGGCCATCATTGCATTCTGAGCATTTACCTGCTGTTGCTGACCAATGAATCCAACAGCGGTACTCGCCACAGACATCGCAATCATCAGGTTTGCCATGACGGCTGCGGTGGTAGCTGCGCTAGTAGCAGCGGCAGACATCCCAGCAACAACAGGGGCAGCGATGATACACATCAGAAAATCCTTACGAATTCATAAAAGGGTCTTTTCTCAACCCCGTACTCCTGATGGAGATTTATCAGAGTGAACCCAAGCCATTTGATCCACCGGATGTGGACTGTGTTACGGGCATCAACAAAGTTGAACATCATGTCATAGGGGCGAGCACATTGATCTAACCAGAATCGACTCTCTCGCAGGAACCGGGTGGTGTTACCAAGTAGCAAGTCCGTACCAAGTAACCAGATCATTCCAACACCGGGGATTGCGGGACCAGCTCCAAACATCCCGGCGGGAACTCCATCACCAATAATGGTGAATGGAACATCCGATGTACTGAACCCAGTTACCAACGCCTCCAAAGGTGTTTGACCACTGTGAGCTGCAATCTCATTCCGGTCTGCCTCACGGATGTTCTCAGCAATCCAATAGCAATCCTCCAATACAGACAGGCGGGCGTATAGATCTACACGCCGACTCGTTTTGCTCTTGGAGACCAATTAAGTTCAAACTCCGCTGACATTAGATTACTGGGGAGTGGGCTATCGTTCTTGATCGTAATTGTAACTTGGTTTGCTTTAGAGAATACGGGAAATCTGAATTCTCCACTTTCCAAAGGAACTTCTCCAAGGGTCAATGCAGACCCCAACACACGACCAGCGAAGACATGGTTATTGGTGTCTCGATAATCTTGGGTTACTTCCACCGAGAAGTAGGAAGAGTCCGCATATACCAATGTGCCATATCGAAGTTGTGCACGACCATCTGTGATAACCGCGCGACCACCTCCGGGGGATTGTTCCTTCAGGGTTACATCAGACATCTGATAGGACATCTCATAAGCCTCACCTACATAGAAACCAAGCGCACCCAGGACAGCGGTGATTAACCCATAATCCACGGTTTCGGTGGCGGTGCTGAGATCGCCCTCATCTTCGGTGGTGGAGGCTGTATCAGTAACATCCCCATAGTCCACTACATCAATCAGTGGGTCTCGTAGGGTGATTGTGGTGTCCCCAGCTTCAGGAGTACTTGTCACAGGAACCCTTGCGCCTGCGGTGGTGATCACCTGAATATCAGTTCGACCTGCGGTCACTTGGTATGGAAGAGTTACAATCTGTCCTGTGGCGTCTATGGTGGCTGCGCCAGACCTTCGGTCCAGACGAGATACATAAGTCGAATCAGTGTCCGTCTTCCCAGCTTCAAACGCCATCTTCTCAATGAAGACACCTTGACTACGATAAACCACCAAGTAGAGGTCAGTATCTATGAAGTCTGCCCCAAGTATGGTTGATCCAGTTCCAAACTCAAACCTGTGCCAAGCACTCTGTAGTCTTTCTACCCCAGAGTTGTGGAAGTTATAGACATACAAAGCATCAGTATCCCCATCCGCCATGCACACCAGAACATTCTCGTGGGAGGCGGCGGCAATCTTCGTGATCTTTCCGGGGATGTATTTGGGGATGTGCGCGGAGACATCAAACCCCTCAAAGATATCTTCTACAGCGTCTTTGGGGATATACTCCCTGACACCTGAGTAGGATCCCCGATTGAATGGGAACATGATCGACGGACCAATTGAGACCGGATCACAGGCCAACAAACAATCATAACTGGTGGAGTGCGCAATGGAGACAGTCTTAGGTGTCAACACCGGGCCACCCTGAAGTATGAACTGGTTGGTATCTGAGAATAGCACCAACTTCTGAGCCATTGGGACGGCGTGTCGGAGCACCGCAACTCTGTTGTGGGCAGAAGCGACATCAATCACAGCGGTATCCAACAGATCAACCACGGTGGTTCTGAAGAAGTTAAAGAACTCTCCTGACTCACTCAGGATCGTGTTCTCTCCCGCGAGTACCCCAAGACGGTTCTTGAACAAGAAAATATCGTTGATTGTTTGCCCAACGAAAGACGGATCTGGGTTTGTATCTGCGTCACCAACCAGACGGGTTCCCCACGAAAATGCGGAATAATCGTACACTGGGTTGGGAGCTGTATCACTGGTATGGGTGCCACCATCAGCTTTCTTGAATACAAACGTACTATCAGCCTGACGGATCAGTACATGGGGCATCGTGGAAGCATCGAGTTGAAGTGAGTCTACAAGAGCAGGGGCAGCGCACTCTTCCCAAGTACCCTCACCAATCGTTCCAGAACCACTCAGTGCCACAAACTTCACATAGTAATCATCGACTGTTTCAGAAGGTTCACCCTCCACTTTGAGAATCAAACCGTCTTTGGCATAAGTAGGGAGGTCTGTGAATCGCTGACAAGAGCCTTTGAAGACTTCAATGTTTGAATCACCATCTGTGTGTGCGACGTTGATTGTGAAGTCAGCACCACTATTGGAGATATAGATTACATGACTTCCCGCGACTGCCGAGAAATTTCCTGATCCGTGAATATCCCCCGCAAGATCCGTCGCAATCGCAGAGGCGGTTGAGGCGGCCACTGCTGTGAATGTCGCAGCGGGGGAGGTGGCTTCATCATCCACATCTATAGTGTAATCACCAACAATACCGCCCTGCTTCACAAACACCAGAGCTTCATAGGTGTTCACAGAACTTGGGGTGTCTGCGGCGGCATCCATGATGACCGTTTTCTCGGTATTCACAATGAACGTAACATCCGCAATGGTTACAACACGAAAAGCGGTGTCCGCATTATCTGTGTCCAGATATGTCACACCATCCGGTACATCCACAGTCTCTTCATTCAGGTTGACCAGATCGAAGACCTTGATGTATTCATCCCGAAGGACCACAGAGTACCGCTCCGATTCATCACGGTTGATCGTGTGAACGAAGGTCTTACCACCGGTGGTGATACCCGTGTTCATCAGGTGCTCGGTTGGCAACCGTTTGGTCAACCCCTCAATTATTGATGGGTAGGCGTTCTCCTGAGCCTCACATTGAGTGGGGAATCTCAGAGAGTCGGGTTGCTGTGAAACCCCATTGATGAGGTTTGGGATGGTCTTGGAAATAAGCATCAGCCTCGACTCACCCGGTCAATGACACTACTTCGATCAATGATTCGTGCAACATCCCAGTTGTCAAACACACTGTAGTCTGCGGTCTCCATCTCGTAATCCCGTAGAGCCCACAAAGCACCTTGCTCATCAGATCGGGAGAATGCAGAGAGCTTCTCAGATCCCACAAGACGATCTTGGTAGATCCTGGCAGCGCGGATCATAACGTACCTGCGAGCACTCTCAGGGAGTTGTTCCCAATCCAACATATAGGTAACGGTGTACTTCTTGGTGTCCGTGAAGGTGTAGGTACGATCCTTGCGGTTGTACAGTTTGGAACCCCGGACCACAACATCATAATTTGAGTCAATGTTGCTGCCCTCAAGATCCACACGAGCAACCCCGTCACTCAGTTCAACTTGGTTCTCTGAGTTGGGGGCCAAAGGGACTTCCTTCTCAGTGTTGAAGTGCCATCCAGCACTCTGTACATCACGGGAGACTTCATCGAGGATGTTCTGAGCGAGGCGGACATCCGATGTCAGTGATCCAGATAAAGAGTTCACGGGAGCTTCTCCCACGTTACTCAGCAGAGTGTTGATAGCTTCCAACTTTGTGGTGAGTGCGAGGGCCATCCATAGGCTCCTATGAAAGAGAAATGGGGGTGGCCTCCTTTCGGAGACCAACCCGTTTAGTTTTTGTTGACCGTTAGGTCAATAAGATCAGGCGGACTTGATACCCACGCATGCTTGGCATCGGAGGTAGTTGTGTCCCATGCAGTAGCGAGCAACCATGAGCGTACCCTGTCGGTTCACCATGTAGTCACTCTCGACTGCGAGGTCCATAAGCTTGACCGTACCAACACCAGAGCGGTGGAAGACCACACCCTGATAGTTGGAGAAGTCAATGCCCGAGTAACCCTCGGAAGCCGCAGCACCACTAGCAGCAGCGTCAACAAACGGCGTGTTACGAATGTCGTCATCACCGAGAGTATTATCCGCCGCCACAGTACCTTCGTCGGTAGTCGGGATGTGTGTGCTCATAAAGCAAGTAACACCTGCGACCTGCATGGCCTGTTGACCACCCTGAAGGATCGAAGCACCTTGGCCATAATCCTTGTTGAGCAGAGCAGCAGCCGTGTCAGTACCACCAGCAGACTTGAGAACTGTGTAGAACGCTGTTGGAGTGAGAACACACCAGCGATCTCCGGCGGGGACATTATTGTCATCCAGATATTTCGCTGCATCAATGATTGAATCAATGATGTTATCACCAGTCGTTCCACCAGTGATCGTGCCACCAGTGTACGCATCACCAAGAACATCGGCTTGATCAAGCGAACCAGCCATGACCGTGCGAATGATCGCCTTGTCTGCGTGGTTACTGAGTGCATACCCAAGTTCTTTGGAGTAAATTGACCTCACATCATAGTGGTTCATTGCTTCATCAATGTTGCCAATGAATGTGTGTGCCACCAAAAGGTTGTCGATATTGATCACACGCTCTGCGTGGTCAATTGACGCACCATCGAGTTCCTCACCGGGGGTGTGATATGCGGCAGCCGCAACACCCGTCAGTGGGAAGGTTGCGCTTTTACCACTCGTAATTGTACGAACGGTGTGAAGAGGCATCATAAGATTGCGCTCTTCAAACGCGGAAAGAACTTCACCACTGAAGGTCTTGAGGAACAGCTCGAAATTATCCGAACCTCCCTGAGCAAGACCCAGCCGTGAAGCAGTATATGTATCTGCCATTTGAGGCTTTTCCTTTTGAAAGAGTTAAAGATACGTTGAAAACATCGACGTTACTTCGATGGCTTCAGTTCCTAACCCGATCAGTCCGGTTGTCCCCCGCAGAGGGCCGCGTCAGTCAGTTGGTTGAAGGTCCATTTGAACGTCACCAGCAAACCACCCTTCGGGGAGGTCTACCTTGTTACCGGAAAGTTCCCATGAGGAACCATTCCAGAAATAGACATGACCCCGTATTCCAGGGCCAAGCCTTACCAGTCCATCACTTTCAGGGACGAATACGACTCGTGAACTTTCGCACCCGCTCAGCCCAAGCATCACGATAACGCCGAGGCACTTTAGGGGCATCACTTGCAAGAGTCGGTTCATTCGCCTTCTCCATGATGAGTTCTAGAAACACTTTGAAGATGGAAGAGAATGCAGCCATGATGGCAGCCCACATTCTCAGCTCACCTTCTTCTTCAAAGCAAGACGTGCGCCTGTGTAGCCAAGAGCCACCAGAGCAGCCGCCGCAATACCAAGGATCTTGGCAATTGAACTTTCCTCTGCGATGACGCCAGAGGCCATGAGACCACCAACAACGGTGGCAGCAGCAGCGAGCCAGAACTCAGTAGTTTTAATTCCGGGTTTCATTGATCACCTCAAAGTTGAGAGATTGCGAGACGATCCTGAATCTCTTGACGATACGCAGGATCCTTAGTATAACGTGAGTCACGCATCGCTTCGGATACCTGCGCCCACGAACGAAACGGATTACCACCACGGGTGGATGGAGCCGAACCTTTAAGAAGGCTGGGGCTGCTTCCGGTGGCTTGTGTGTAACGTGCAGACAGCCCACGAGCGGCCATCATCGCAGCATTCATATCCCCTGAGTCCATGACTTGATCATAGGAACCCACCTCTTCTTCGGAGAGGTTCTCTCTAGCCCATTCGATCATCTCACTGTATTGATCTTGTCCACCAACCTCATTGAAGATGGTTCCCTGAGCTTGAGAAATCAAAGCACGTTGGCCTTCTACATAAGACCGGGCGATGTCTTCGGGAATCCCATACTCGTTTTGGATCTTCTCGTACGACTCCCCAGACAACTCGCCAGTTTCAGAGAACTCCTTAGTGTATTCCGAAATACTTTCCACAGACATGCCTGTGGATTCCGCGAGCGATTCATCGGACTCGGTGACGTATTCATCGGATGGCTCGGATCCCATTTTGGATTCAAGCTCACCGTAGGCGTTAGCAAGGTCTTCTGGAGATTCAAACTTCTCTGGTAGCCACTCGGGTCGTTCAGATACCTGCTCTTGTGAATCACTCACCTCCTCGGTTGGTGCTTCTGGACCAGTTACGCCCATCTCCATTTGGATTCGCTCAGCCATTCTTTACCATCTCCTTGGTTACGTCGGCACCGGCCTTCTGGGACTCACGGAACTGTTGATCCGCAATCCCCATAACCTGACCACCGTACTGTTGAACCACAGCATTCTGCTGGGCTTGTTGCATTTCCATCATCAGTTCTTCTTCAGTCTTGATGAGACCTTGGGTGTCAATACCAAGAGCAGTTGCTCGTCGTTTGATGTATTCCCCGAGATTAACATACTGAGCAATCGCTTCTGGACCAACGGTTTGTGCCATACCTTGAAGGAAGAAGTCGAGTCGGTTGAGGTCACTACCCCGAGCCAACGCCTCGATACCGGTGATGATAGCAGGTGTGATGTATTTCTTCGGGAGTTTCGGGAGTTTCTTCTTCTTCTGGAGGTTTGCCATCATCCGGTTGACCAGAGGAAGTTGCAGTTCCTGTGAGAGCAGGGAGAAGGCTCCACCAAGTTGACGCTCAATCGACTGTGTAACGAGACGGACTTCTTCAGCAGTTACTCGCTCTGCTTGTCGGATCGTCCCCTCGGTGAGGAGAAACGCATACGCAAGGCGATCTGTAATTGTCTGAGCCGTACTCGCCGCAATCGAGAGGTCCGCACTTTTGTTACTCTGAAGCACCGTGACATCTTGAGCACTCCCTTCAACGATGGCCCCGTTTGGGGACTTCGCAAGTGTTCTCGCACGAGTTGTCCCGTTCGGTGAGACCATGAACAGGATCTTGGATGCAGCCGCAGCACCTTCCACAATGGCTTGGGTCAGTCCCTCCAGGCTTCGGAGATCACCGAGGTACTGTTCTACATATCCTCTTCCGTAGTTCTCGCCCTCGACCGTATACATCCTTAGTGGGAGGAATGGCAACTTATCCTCTGCGTAAGTGCCGCGAGAACCGGGAATTTCAGAGTCACCGACTTCTTGGTAGACCTCCCACTTGGAATCATTTCGTTTTTGTATGCAAGTGTATAGGTCAACAGATCCATCGGTGTTCGGTGAGATGGCTCCAACAGCAGCCTTGATTTCTTCAGGCAGGGCAACTGGGGAGACGCTTTCTTTCGTAATGATTTTCAGAGGATTCCCCATGGGATCCCTATCCACGCAGTACCGAGCGAGTGGGAATACCCGCACCCCACCATCTGGAGGGAAGTGCATCAGACAGTTACCTGCGATGATGAGATGCTTGAGGGCTTCAAAGAGGGAGACGCGAACATTGTTCGTCTCAACCTCCTTCATCACGGCCTTCTCGATATCAGCGAGTGACCGCTCAATTTCGGTCTTTACTTCTGGGATCCCCTCGACCTGCCTGAGAGCGTGATCGTCAAGCACCAGCCGGAAGAATGGAGCGTTCGGTGGCAGGAGACTTAGGAGGAGACTGGAGGCGAGGTTATTCACTCCTCGTGCGCCAACGCCCTGGAAAGGGCAGGCAAATTTTCTATTTGAACTGTGTCCCTCATCTGGGATCACGGTGGGCAGGGTCAACCGCGAACAGTCTCTCGCACGTTCTAAGAAGGAGAACCGTTGGGTCTCCAACTTTGTGTAGATCCCCCGCGCATTCATCATCAGTATGCTCCACCAACACCGGAACCAGCACCAACATTGTCAAGTTTGATCTTCAACCCTGATACGCCACGACGTTTCTTAGCACTCGCTCGCCCCTCGCGCCTTGCAACACCCCTACCCGGAGCTACCACAGTCTCAGCAGATTGCTGTGGGGGCGGTGGAGGTGGTGGTGGGGGAGGTGGTGGTCCGGGCATTTTTGGAGAAGACATGCACATCACTGGGACTCCAGAATGGTTTCGTTCTGCTCTTTGAAAAGGGCGGTGAGGTGATCAACAACAGATCGTTGACCAACCGCGTAGAAAATTACCCGCTCTTGTGTGTCAAGATCAGGACTTTTAAGTGGGAACTGAGATTCAAGCCAGTCGATAAGTTCACGAGAAACTTGAGGAGTTCGTTCATATACTTGGCCCTTATCCACCATTTGTGTCCTTCTTCGATTGCACATAAGCCCCCATGAGGCAGGTGTAGTTGATGATGTCTATCAAAGTGTCTCGGAAGGATTCGTCTTCAACTTGAAAAGAACCCGTTTCACAGAAGGTACTTAGTCGAGAGAACTTGTCCGTGAGGCGTACCAGAAACCCCTTTTCTGTGGTTGTGATGCCCATCGACTCACACCTTTGGAAGTTCGCAAAGGGATGATCGTCACTTCCTGTGTAGTCACGGTTCTTTCGTAAACTGAGTACACGGGCATCAGCGCAGATGGTGAGGTGGTAATCGAGATAATCATCTACGTTCACGACGGGTTCCACAGACTCACCTGCCCCGTGTTCGTGCTGAACTCCCCCTTTCTCAGTATTCGTGAGACTCTTGCTTGAACCAGTGCATCCGTCTCCGTCAGCCCCGCCTTCGTGTACGCCCCCAACACCTCCTCCCAAGTCCCCTTCTTCAGTATCTTCGCTGCTGTCTTCGGGCCTACCCCCGGACACCCCGAGTATCCGTCCGTGGAGTCCCCGGTCAGTGCTTGGGACAAATGATTGTGGTCCGCTTGGTGTTTGCTCAGGCATTGGACGCCCTCCTCTGGTCGGTTAGGATTGTAAAGATAACCTGGGATTGTTTTCATGTCTTTGTCTTCGGAAACAATTATCGTGTCTCCCTTGATACGCTTAAGTCCCCCAGTAGCGAGCATACCCATCACATCGTCCGCTTCCAACGTGTCGTAGTCTATGACCTTGTATACCTCCCTACAGTATTCCCGCAGAGCTGGGAACACCAACGGCTTCCTCTTACCCTTACGGTTGTGCTTGTAGGTTGGGAGAACTTCCTTCCTCCAGTTGTTCGGGGAAGTTAGCGTGATGATCACATCATCAGCATTCAGGAGTTCTTTGTGTTGAGCAATCCACACATCCACAGCCTGTTTAGCGAGAGACGCATCAGCCGTCAAGGACCAGATATCATCCCCCCAGTCGAACGCAACTTCAACCGCAGCAGATTCTTTATAGAGCAAAATATCGCCGTCAATCAGTAGTGTCGTTTTTGTCATTGTGAGATCCGTCTCCTGATTCTGCTGCCATCCTGGCAATCACAGACAATCCTAAAACTGAGTGGTAAGAACCCATAAGTGAAAGAACAATATCCTCCACATCCTTCGTCATCTTGGCTGCGGCAACAAAGATTGAAGCATCAAATCGTCTGTGGAGTTCTGTAAGAAGTTCCGTGGTTGCAAAGTATTCAAGTGGTTCCATTCGTAATTGATCCGCTTTAACTTGCTTAGTTCTTGAGTTAATTGATCACGTTTGTAAGAGCGTGGTGGATACGCAGAGATCTCCAGAAGTATCTGAGCTTGTGGACGTTTCTCTTGTAAGTATGGTAGAACGTGATTGATACAGTTACGAGCGTTGTCTCCGGTTGCAACCCAAGTATATGCCTGTCTCCACTTTGGGTTTTGGGTTTGAGCCTTGGAGCTAAACGTACCTCCGAACATTAACTCAAACCACTTCAGGGTATGGATGTAGGTATTCTCAATACAAACTGCGGGAGATCCATTGGTAAACTTGAAGCACCCCTCACCATCAAGATACCCAGCCGCATACGCTAATTCAAATTCTGTGTACTCAGTGCGTTTCACCCCATGAATCTCCAATCTTGTACTCTCCGGCGAGAGGGACTTTGAGCTTTAGGGTCTCACCCGCCACCCGTATGGACCCCACGGCAATCTTCCCTGTCTCTTCTGCGATAGATGCTCGTACACTCAACTGTATCTCATCGTGGATGTGAGCAACCTGATACACATATCCACAAGTCATATACTTGAGATCGCGGTGTAGTTGAACGGTAGCCTCCTTCATAACAACCGCACCAGCCGATTGAAGCAACAGATTGAGTGCAGAATGCTTGGATCGAACCGGGAGTTTGCGACCGTCCAGACCCGTGAGGTGCCCGTGGGTGTCCACCTTGGTTTCAACATGCTTCTTCAGTTTCTTGAAGGAGGGGAGGCGATCCATAAATCGCTTCTTGATCTGCTGGCCTTCCTTGACACCACCCCCGACGATCTCTCCAATCAAATTATCACCCCCACCATAGAGCCACGCATAAATGAACTTCTTGGCATCCGCTCTGGTAGGTAACCCCGCAGCTTCTTGATTGGTGGCATGAATGTCCCCATCACACACTTGCTTCGCGTACTTACCGTTGTCAAAGTATGCGAGGTAATGCGCCAGCATCCTGAGTTCCAAACCACTGGCATCCACCCCAACCAGCACATGACCCTCATCAGGAAGGAACAATGATCTGCACTCAGTCCCATACGGCGAGGACACCGAGGGAACCTGAGAGACGTTTGGGCGAGAATGGGAACACCTACCGCTCACGGTTCCGTTGGTATTAACGCGACCATGGATCCTGCCATTCGCCACACAGCGGAGCCACGCTTCCTTGCCTTCAGCCAGTTGCCCAAGACGCTTGGAGATTGTCAGGTAGTCCACCAGGGGCTTTGCCTCGGAGAAGTCCAAGGCTGTCAGAATGGTTTCATCAATCTTCGGTTTACCGCTTGCGGTGTAGTCCCTTGGTTTCCAACCATACTTCTCAATCAAACATCGAGAGATCTGGTCACGTGATCCAGGGTTGAATGGAGTGGTCTTCATTCGGAGCGGACCCTTGGTGATTTGTGTGTCTTTGTAACCAGCAGCCTTCGCGGCAGTCTTTGTTGGGTACTGTTCCGAAGCCGCCAACCAGTATTGGGGTGTCTTCATGGGAACCTCTACAGGTGGGAAGATCTCTTGCATTCTTCTCTCAAGCACCGCCTTGAGATCCAGTAGTTCAGCGTGAAGCTCCTTGGCTGCATCCACATCAAACCTGAATCCGTGACGCTCTTGCTCGTAGAGGATCTCCGCAAACTTGTGTTCAAGCACTTGACTGCGAACCGTTGGTTCTTCCCTTTGGATCGCTTGCCACAACCGGAGGGTTACGTTGGTATCCTGAACACAGTAATCCTCCATATCCTGGGACCACTGAGACCAGTCCGTGTGATCACCTTTGTACTCACCGAGCCGGTGTCCCCACGCATTCAGCGAGTGAGACCCGATCAAGTTTCGGGGGTACTCATCCCCACGCTTGAAGTCCTCCTCGCGGATGTCCGGCCATACCAACCGAGACAGCAGCATGGTATCTCTCAAGCAACCCTGAAGCCTGAAGTCCGGGTACAACTTCTTGAGTGCGGGAATGTCGAACGCCATAGCGTTGTGACCGATCACTTCATCGGCCAGTGATATCTCATCGAGTCCCTCGTCGATGTTTCCCTTCTGGTGGTTGTAAGTCTCAACCAAGTTCTTATAACGGATCACGATGCAATGAATCTCTTTCAGATCTGAGAGTTCTCTCCAATCCTCGATGGCGTTTGTTTCAATATCAATGATGATTGAGTGCATGGTCATCCTTCATGTGATGCGTTAGTGGATAGAATAGCTCGTCCTAATAGTTCGGGGATCTGGGGGACTACGGCGTTGCCTAGTTGTTTAAGTCTGTCCACCCGCTTGGGTATCCCATGAGCCACTCGACCCACGTTGGGTTCAACGTCCCAAGCTTCCATTCTTCTGGGGTTGAGCCACGAACCAAGGGGTGGTTCCCCAACATGCCTTGCATTTTCCCGTTGGGCGTTCCTGCTGCATCCTCGTTGGCTGTCGGGGTAGGCCACATCCTCACAGCACCCCCCAACGTAGTCCCCCGTTTCGTTACTATTGTTTTCCCCACCCCCCGAACTTGATTGTTGTCCTGAGATGTGGGGGTAGGCCACAATCCAGATCCTATCCCTCTGGTGAGGCGCACCAACGGCACTAGCGGGAATACAATTCCATTCAGCGCAATACCCGACCGAGCAGAGATCTTGAAGGACCAAGGTAAGTCCCTTAGATCGAAGGGCTGATACATTTTCAATAATTGCCCACGTTGGCCGTACATCTCCGATGAGTCGAAACATCTCCGACCAGAGACCGGATCTCTCCCCAACAATTCCTTTTCCTTTTCCGGCTCCACTGATGTCCTGGCATGGGAATCCACCCGCGATGACTGTTGGAACAATCCCATCTGATTGCAATCTTTCAACCGTTAACTCCTTTACATCCCCATACACAGGGACACCAGGCCAATGCTTCTTGAGGACCAACTGAGCCTTATTATCAATCTCGCAGAACGCAACCGTCTGAAACCCCCCGGTCCTTTCAAGACCAAGGCTGAACCCACCGATACCAGCGAACAGATCTAAGGTGCGGTACATTCACAATGTTCCTTGATGTATTCAATAATCACGGGGTCATCTTCCAACAACTTCCTGAGTCTCCTAAGAACAGATGCCTCGATCTGCTGAACTCTTTGGTAAGAGATCTCTCTCCCCGTCACATCTTCAAGATGAGCAGCGAGATTCTTGTAGGTCATGGGAGACATCGCTGAACCTTCTTCCAGTAGTTGTTTGTGGATCTACGGATGTACCCCATTGGTCCGCCGTTGTGAATACGGGATAGAGTCTCGTAAGTCTCATCAGGTGCGAAGCGATCCCAGTACGCAAGCATCACCCACTCTGCGTAAAACGGGTTACGAACATCCTCGTAGGTTCCCCCAATCGCTGGGTGTTTCTCTAATGCGTCGTACCAATAAGCATGACTGATCTGGTACGCTCCCAAGGACTTCCCACCATCACCTTCCGCGTTGTTCGGGTCTGGATGCCCACCCGTTTCCACTTCGCGGATCGCGTTAAAAAGGGATCTCGGATAAATCTTCAGCAACGTCTGAACGGTCCCATTCAGTGAGTCGCCCGGTTTCTCTATTGTATTTGACACGACTGGCAACTCCTGTTTCGCCTGAAAATCTATTCTTAAGGACTCGGATTGTGGTGACGTTGGGTTCGTCTTCGTCTTGTTGGTTCCGCTCCAACCCAATAACAATGTCAGAGAGCTGACCAATAGCATGAGAACCGCGTAGTTGGGCAAGTGATGTTTGAGCACCCTCTTCATGGCCGCGTCCTTCCGGTCTTCGTAAATGGGAAACCAGGATCAAAGCAATCCCCAGTTCGGCTGTGATCGACCGAAGCCGTGTCATCGCATGATCAATCATGCGTCTTTCATCCCCATCACCCATCCCTGAGACGATGATGCTGAGATGATCAAGGAATATGTGTGTCGCACCAAGATGAAGAACCATGTATCGGATCTTTGAAACTAGATTCTCCCAAGCCATAGATCCGAAGTGGTCATAAAGAACGATCCGATCAGTCCCGATGGACGCATCGAACGCTTCCTTTAATTTTTCTTCGGGAAAATCCCAGTAATGTTGTGGGCAGTCCAGATAAATCCCCATCAGGGCTCGCACCGTTTTCTCAACGGATTCCTCAAGGGCGATGTATCCCACCTTTTTCCCGAAACCCATCAGCCAGTATGCAAGCTCCCGGCACACCGAAGACTTCCCGACCCCCGTACCGCTACAGAGTGTAACAAGTTCGCCTTGTCGGATCCCATGCGCAAGATCATTGAGACCACTCCAAGGATACGGAACCGATTCCACCAGTCGATCCGTGATAACTCGTTCCCACAGATCCTCACCAATGATGACGCCATCGGGCCTGTAGGTCTTGGCACCATAGACTGCGTTGATCATCTCTTTTACTTTTCCCTCGATCAGACACTCGTTGGCATCTTTACAAGGGAGAGTGACGATCTTCGCCTTTCCTGGTGACAGCAACAAAGAACACTCTGTAGCGGCAGCCCTTCCCGGCTCGTCTTGATCAAAACAGAAGTGAACGTGATCAAACTTCTCAAGAAACTCGATGCTTCTGGTGATGGACTTTGCGGCTCCCTTTGCACCATGGGGAATACTTACAACAGGCCACTTGTTACCAAAGGCTTGGGAGATACTGAGAGCGTCTATCTCTCCCTCGGTGACAGTTATGAACTTCCCACCATCCCTCCAGAGATGCTCGCAATACAACTCTGTTGCTTTCCCAAGCATCCGGAAGTCTTTGTTAGGGAGCCGGATCTTCTGCGCGACAATCTTTCCATCAGAACCTCGGTAGTTCGCAACATGACACAGGGTTCCGTTGTACTCCCCGATGCCATACCCAAACTTCTTACAGGTCTCCTCGGAAAGACCGCGGCTTTTTATGAAGCGGGGCTCTGATTGAATAAACTCTGATCGCACCGTGTTATCCTCTTGGTACTCTGAACCGTGTTGGTTATCTCCAGGCTCCCAGCGACCACATCCAAAGCAGAACCCATGCCCATCGTCATAACGCGCGAGGTTGTTCCTCGATCCGCAGTCGGGGCATGGCTCATGTCGGAGAAACAATGAGTTCGATTCTCGGTCCAAAGTCATCCGCCCATCTTTTTCGTGCAGTTAATCTCAAGATCTGATCGTCATCTTCCCAGATCTTGTCGTTACAAGAATCCAGAATTGCTTTGACGTAGTTGTCAACATCACCCCGCGGTTCCGTCCTCCGGGTAGTCTTGGGTTTCTTGCAGTAGAACCACAGAGAAACCTCAAGACTCCCGGAGATCGGTTCACCAGAGTAGACTCCATCCAAAGCGGCCTTCGCATCCTTGCGGAACTTCTTATAATTAGAACCATAAAACGTCCCCCACCTCGTTACACGCGGTCTGGAGGCAGGCACGGGAGTCACCGGGATGATGAGGAACAATGTTTTCACATCATTCCTTCAAGGGGGTTGTCCGTGATGGAATCTTCGCTGAGATTTGCGGAGACGGTTTCAAAGCCCTCTTCATCTTTGAAGTCATATGCCTCCACGCCGCCGCCACCGAACTCAACGAGGTCGATGATCTGAACGACCCGCAACCTCAGTGAGACACCAACCCCGTTGGTTGGCATGTACCACGGCGCAACCTCAACACCGCACCGCATCGTTGTACCTGATCCGATGCGGATATCGTTGTTCATTGGTGTACGTTTGGAATCAACCAAGATGGGTCGCTGAGTTATGGTTTTCCCATCATACTCATACCCAGCCTTGAGTTTGATTTTCAGATCCACCTCGCCGGTGTCCTCACCCTGATCATCCACAACCTCCATAACAGGAAGATCAGCCTTCTTCAGCTTCTTCTTCAGTTCCTTGGTCTGGTCGGCGTGGTACTCGTCGCGGACCTGGGTGATCGTGGTAATGAACTCCGCAGCATCTTCCCCAGTCATACGCAGGTTCACAGAGTAAACACCTATCGGATCAAACTTTCGATTGGGTTCATTAATCCGCGGATAGATCGCAGTACCCTTGGGAGTAATGAGTTTCATGTGCTTCTTCTTCGGCATCGGGTTCTCCAGAGGTTCAAGCGAAATAATACTGCGAATCGAGCAACGACTCGATCTCCAAACCCCCTACATAGGGGATTGGTGGTAACTCTATATTTGTTGGGAGCAGGTGCGTGATCTGCTTCGCAAAATTTTCCATGAGATCCTCCGAAAACATATCGACCGAAGCCCGTCGAAGACATGAAGATAACATTCCAGATTGGGCCGCAGTCGTTGCGTAGGAATCGTGGATCATGGAGAACTGCGAGACTCCGTTAAGTACCGCCAGGTTGGTGGTTTTCATCATCAAAGCAGCATCTAAGGAATGAACCATATTAGCCGGAAGGGCGTTCTTATGACGGAAGGGTGAAAGTTCTCCCTTGCCGAACCTCAAGCGGTGACGGCGGATCTTCTGACCGATACTGGTCTTCACCTCCATCGAGGCTTGCTTCTCATACAGTTGCTTCACGATGTAGCCAGTGGGTGTTGACCACATGGGGATAACGTCATGCTCCATGCAGATCCCCGCTACTTCCCGAAGCCAGTCCATTCCTGCGATTGCAGACTGAACGGCTTCCCCGATGGAATCATAGATCAAAATACTCAGGAAGATGCACGCCTTGAATGGGTGATCCTTGAACACTTTGGGTCGCTTCCCGCTCCGAGTGAGATCGAAGTACCACTGAGCGGTATACTCTTTACAGGAGTGCTGGGTCGCCCCATAAGTAAGCGTCATACACTGTCTTTTTACCGTCTTTCGATCAATCCCAAACGCCAACCAAGTAGGTGCAAAGGGATCCTCTGAGGCCGTGAGCTTCTCGATGACAATATCTGCGACCTTTTGGTAGAGATCGTATGGTTTATCCGAGGGTAGAACATTGGTGTACTTTGCACCAACCGGATCACGCAGCAACATCGCATAGATCTGGTGACCCTGATTACTGGCGTCTTGTCCGCAGGGGATCTTGCTGATATGACCATAACCAACCCGCAAGAACTCACCCATATCCATTGCAGCAGCCAGGAACCCCCACGGTTCATCCGACTTTGACCACTCAGTTGTAGTCCCCAACGGATCTTGATGTATGGCTTTGAAAAGATCCTCGTTACCCCACACCCAGTTCAAACGCTCCTCGATGGGTGTCTTGTCTAGACCCCAGCAGTTTGCGAGGTGTACCCCCAGGTAGTTCGCATCATTCTGGCAGGTGATAGCGTCACCCTTTGCGAAACGAAGCACTGACCGGCCCCAGTCAGGACCGTGACTGTTGATATAGATGTTTGCGGGATAGAGTCGCCCACGAAAATCTGCATTCATCACCTGTGACAAGGTTTCATTACGAAACTTCTGCGCAAGGAACAAAACTTTTGTGAGGTGTAATCTTTTACTACGATCCTGCGCGTTTAAATGGTGAGTCTCTTTCGCAGCTCGACGCCACTGCTTCTGGATTTCTTCGTCCATCCAATCTTTATCAGAGGGCCGCGTCGGTATCTCTAGATCTTTGTTCGCCGGTAGACCACCAACCCCAGTGTTGTTCTCATATGAATACAGCATGCACTGAAGAACATCGTCGTTGATTTCCCATTTAGTTTTTTGCAGTGAATTGATCGCGCTGTAGAACTCAGGCATGTGGGTGTTGTCAAGTTCTTCCAGGTATGATTTATCATAGGTCTTCACAAGTGGGCGACGGCGAACCTCATCACTGAGATACCCACCTTGCCACATATTCTTCCACGGCATCGGTTCAACAACCATCGGCATGTACACCGGGGTAAGTATCTCATGGAATGCGTGGGCTTCCTTCAACCAGTAAAGCAACGACTCGGTGGCGCGGACTAACGTGACTGAGCGAGAGAAGATGTTGGTCACCGTCTCAATCTCAATCAAACCAGTTGCGGTACGCATCAACTCAACTAAGACTAACCCAACCGCACACCGATCCTTACCACCCCACCTTGGGAGGAAGATATCATTCGCCTTTGCAGTCTTGTACCAAAGTCTCCGCTTCGTATCGTACGAGGTGTTCTTCTTGGTCCGTTCAAAGAGATCGCGGTAGAGGTTCGGTTCCTTCTCCTTCAAGGTGCGAGCCCGATGGTCATCCTCAAGGTACTGCCCCAGTTTCATAGCAATCGAGGTAAGTGTTCGCTGCTGAGAGATACCATCCAGTACAGTCCTGGCGGTCAACGCAGCCATCACATTCGTAGGGATCAAACTGAAGTATGGAAGTACCCGGTGCTTGCGACCAGGACCAGACTCCGAATTACGAGTCCACCGCTTGATCTCATCCGCGAGGGATTCGATTGATTCTCCGAGGAGTCTCTTAGCGGCTGGAGCATAGGTCTCCACTTCCTTCTCTCTGGTTCTGGCGACCTTGCTCCAGTATCGGTCTTTCCCCAACGAAATCATCTCACGCTCTAGATCACTTTGACGCATCCGTGCGTATCCCAACTTGGAGGGTTAGTTCATCCGTGAGTACGAATCGTACCACAGTTGCTTCGTCGGTTCTCAAGTTTCTCGATTGCAGACTCCAGATCGTGAGGGGAAAGGTGGGTGTACCTCAAGGTCATCTGAATTGTCTTGTGACCTGCAAGTTTCTGAACCCCCGCAATGTGGACACCTTCTTGAACTAAGTTACTGATGAATGTGTGCCGACACGCATGCAAGGTAGCACCGGGATCATCCGACCACCCGAGTTGATGCCGAACCTTATTCCAGATCCCTCTGGTTTGGCGAGCATCCGTCCATTTGAAGGGGCCAACCTCACAGGTTTGATTTGTAATGATTCGTATCGTGGCTTGGGTCATCGGGATAGACCTCGGAGAAAAGTTCTTTGTCTCATTCAATACGATAAGTTTCCCTTGGATGTCTTCCCACTTCAGGTTGAACAACTCCCCACATCGCATACCAGTGTCAAGCAGCACCCGAACGATCTCACCATGCTCCGGGTAACCGAGGCGGTGAAACATATCCATAATTAGATCCTGCTCATCATCCGTGTACCACCGAATACGACCCGGAGATTCCCGTAATCTCTTGATGGGAGGCAGGCGATCCAAGATCCCCAGTTCCACCGCGACCGTCAGCATCTTACTTATGGAACTCAGTTTCCGGTTACAAGTTGCGTTGGAGTTACCGAGTTTCTTCCACTCAGAAACCGCGAGATCAATGGTCGCCTTGTCGATATCGTTGATGAGTGTCCCAGGACTGACGGTCGCAACAACTAAATTGGCGTTTATCAGGGATGTTTCTTCACTCCGAGCACCCGACCAGACCGTGTTGTAGGTGTAGTCCGCAAGTTCTTGAAGAGTCCGAGGCAGACTGCGATGCACTGAGTGTTTGGAAACCTCTGGAGTGCGCCCCGCAATCAAGTCAGCCCTCGCTTGAGCCTCCCATATCTGTGCTTGAAGTCTCTCTTTGAATGATCTCCGGTAGCGAATACCGCTGTTCGTAACAGAAGCTTCATAACTCGATCTTCGTTGTTTGATACTCATGGTCCATCCTCCAATTGTCATTTCGGTTATCTGGGTCAACTAACATCATCTTATTCTACAAGTAAGCACCCCCCCAAGGAACTAACCAAGGAGGGGTGCGAGGATGATGACTAATGTGGTGGGCATTGTAGCAAGTCAGTGGGGTTTATGCTGCACCTACGTTCTTCCGAAGAGGGAACACCGCACAACCCAGGTGCTTCCCTGCGTTGATACTATCCATATTATCTATTTTGTGTTCAACAACAATTTCACCGTCGTGGACGTAGATAGCTAATTCAGTTCCGGGCCACTCCGAATGCCAAGTTTCCTTATTATCAGGATCATACGGAGGCCACTCCTCGTCTGTGTATGGTAACCCGTTGTCCTTCAGAAGATACTCGGGTGGTGGTTTTTGATTCACGAGGCACTTGACCCACAGAATCTCCCCGTCATACCCGGTTTCATCAGAAAATCCATCCCAATCCTCATCAGGTGTTTTACAATACTGCACCATTGTTATGAAATGAACCGGCTTTCGTTCAATCTCGGTTTCTTTGTTCACGCTGCACCTCCTACTGCGAGTGAAGGGTGACCGCTACCCACAACATAGATATGGAGGCGGTCCCCTCTATTGAGTTGGTAGGAATCAGGGTCAAAGGCGGTGGTAACTCCAACCATGTCGCTTCGGCCCTTGACCCAGGCAAACACGGTGTCGAGGTGTTCTGGGCGGCAGCACCATACGGCGTATGACGTTCCACCCTCGGCACCGCCCCAGCCACTCAAGAATGTATCGCGCCCCTTGATGAAGCATGTGTGGGTGCGGCATTCATACTCGGTTCGATCATCCTGCATCAGATGGATTGTTTGCTTTGTAATGGACATAGGTTCATCCTCTATTGATTGGAACTAACTAAGAACTAACTAACGACTAACTAAGAACCGGGAACGTCCCGGTCACTTTCCAGTATACGATCGATTCCCCGTTCATACTCCTCATCCTCATCTTTCTCGTCCCCCTTCAAGAACTGTTTTGCTCTCCACATATCCACAATTGCAACTACCGCTTTTGCTTGTGGGTTCTGCTCAAACACATCCTGGATCCGCTTTGGATACTTGGAACGCTCCCACCTCTCAATGCGTTTACAGCACGGTGGAATAGTTTTGATGTTGGTATGTTTTCCTGATCCGGTGGTCCAACTGCTCGCAATGACACACCCGCCATAACTTCGTAATTCTCTGAGTCCTTGAATGTCCATTGGTTCATCCTCATAACTAAGAACTAATTAGAGCGCGTTTCAAAGTAACTCAGAACTAACATCCCCACCGAACTCGACAACGCCATCAAGGGAAGGGTGATCCCCAGGCCAGCAAGGTAGCAGGTCGGAACTAACACAGCACCGGCGAGAAGGGCGGTGA
>Ga0114904_1000176_pt1 | contig 35884 bp, 29 predicted proteins | sample MalvirDeepMed_s6_FD_83498 | JGI IMG/M metagenome (GOLD analysis project Ga0114904, IMG submission 83498) | Marine viral communities from the Global Malaspina Expedition - Malaspina viral metaG DeepMed_s6 | ecosystem: Environmental > Aquatic > Marine > Oceanic | place: Mediterranean Sea... | reverse complement strand
GTGCCGCGCCGGGACAGCCGCGCAGCGCCCGCGTCACTCCCCCGCAAGGCTCAGTCGTAGATCCGCGCGTCCTCGATCACCACGCCGTCGCGCGGCAGCCCGCCCGGCGGCACAAGTTCCACCGTGCCCTTGAGCTTCAGCACCTCCGCCACCGTGCCGGCATAGGCCGCCGGGTCGTCGGCACTGGTCTCGATGCGCACCGTCAGCACGTCCATCTCGCCCTCGCGGCTGGCCACCACCCGCGCCCGGTCGATCTCGTTGTGGCGTGCCACCAGCGCCGCCACCTGCTCGGGGCGCACGAACATGCCCTTGATCTTGGTGGTCTGGTCGGCCCGGCCCATCCAGCCCTTGATGCGCAGGTTGCTGCGCCCACAGGGGCTCTCGCCCTCGAGCACGGCCGAGAGGTCGCCGGTGGCGAAGCGGATCAGCGGGTAGTCGGGGTTGAGCGTGGTCACCACCACCTCGCCGACCTCGCCCGGCGCCACCGGATCGCCGGTGCCCGGGGTGACGATCTCGACGATCACCCGCTCGTCGCAGATCATCCCCTCCATCGCCTCGCTCTCGAAGGCCACCATGCCGAGATCGGCGGTGGCATAGCATTGCCGGCAGGAGATGCCGCGCTCGGCGTACCAGGCGCGCAGCGACGGGAACAGCGCCCCGCCCGAGACCGCCGCCCGGGTGATGCCCAGCTCCAGTCCCATCGCGTCGGCCTTCTCGAGGATCAGCTTGAGGTAATCCGGCGTGCCGGCATAGGCGGTGACGCCAAGATCATGCGCGGCGCGGGCCTGCAGCTCGGTCTGGCCGGTGCCGGCGGGCAGCACCGCCGCGCCCACTGCCCGGGCGCCGTTTTCAAAGATCATGCCGGCCGGTGTCAGGTGATAGCCGAAGCAGTTCTGCACGATGTCCCCCGGCCCGATGCCGCAGGCATGAAGAAAGCGCCCCAGACGCCACCAGTCATGCGCATTGCCGCCCGGCTCGTAGATCGGCCCCGGCGACTGGAAGACATGGGCGAAGCCATGCACCGGCTTCGCGGCATAGCCGCCCAGAGGCGCCCCCGGCCCCTGCGCCGACACCAGGTCCGACTTGCGCAGCACCGGCAGGCGCGCCAGCGCGGCGCGGTCGGTCACCGCGGCAGGGTCGACCCCGGCCAGCGCCTCGGCATAGCCCGGCAGCCCCTTGGCGCGGGCGATCTGCTCCGGCAGCGCTTCGGCCAGCGCCGCGGCGCGCGCCTCGGCGCTGCGCGTTTCGAGTTCGTCGTAGTAGCTGCTCATCCGAGCCTCCCTCTCATCCCGTCCCGGATCCTGTCGCCAGCGGATACTCCGCCAGCGTGTCGTAAACCGCCCCCTCGGGCGTCAGTGTCGAGCCCACCAGCCGCATCTCCGCGACAGGTTCTGCCGCCGAGCTCAGCCCGGCCAGCGGCGCCAGCGCCGCATCGAGCCGCGGCCGGTCCGCCTCGCGCAGCCCCGCGCCGAAGCGCAGCAGCGTCACGTGCGGGCGAAACCGCTCCCGCGCGAGCGCCATCCCCGCCGCCGTGGCCGCCCGCAGCGCCTCGCGCTGCAACGCGACAAGCGCGGGCGTCCTTGTCACCTCGGCGGCCAGCAGCTTGATCCGTCGCCCGCCGAATGTTGCCAGCCCCGAGAGCGCCAGCCTCGCCGCCGGCAGCGCCCGCTGCCCGAGCGCCAGATGCAGCTCGCGCAGCTCCGTCTCGGGCCGGTCGCCGAGGAAGGCCAGCGTCAGGTGCAGGTTGTCCTCCGGCACCGCGCGGCCGACCGGCACCGCCTCCTGCACCGCGAGCAGCGGCGGCAGGAGAGGCTCCGGGATCGGCAGGGCAAGAAAGCACCGCATCTCCCTCCCTCTTGAGATATCTCAGCCGCGCCGGGCGCGGATCACGCCAGCCACCGCTTGCGGCGGCGATAGGAGCGCACGTCGCGGAAAGACCTGCGGCCCTCGTCCGAGACGCCGAGATAGAATTCCTTCACGTCCGGGTTCTCGCGCAGGTCGGCGGCGGGGCCGTCCATCACCACGCGCCCGTTCTCGAGGATGTAGCCGTAATGGGCGAAGCGCAGCGCCACGTTGGTGTTCTGCTCGGCCAACAGGAACGACACGCCCTCGCCCTCGTTCACCGCCTTCACGATGCCGAAGATCTGTTCCACCAGCTGCGGCGCGAGGCCCATCGAGGGCTCGTCGAGCAGGATGGTTTCGGGGCGTGACATCAGCGCCCGCCCGATGGCGCACATCTGCTGCTCGCCGCCCGAGGTGTAGCCCGCCTGCGACTTGCGGCGCTCCTTCAGGCGCGGGAAGTAGTCGTAGACCATCTGCAGGTCGGCCTCGACCGCGCCCTTGCCATCCTTGCGAGTGAAGGCGCCGGTCATCAGGTTTTCCTCCACGGTGAGGTGCTCGAAGCAGTGCCGGCCCTCCATCACCTGGATCACGCCCTTCTTCACCAGCGCCGCCGGGTCGAGATCCTGCACCCGCTCGCCGCGATAGCTGATCGTGCCCTTGGTGACCTCGCCGCGCTCGGAATGCAGCAGGTTCGAGATCGCCTTGAGCGTCGTGGTCTTGCCCGCCCCGTTGCCGCCGAGCAGCGCCGTGATGCCGCCCTTGGGCACCGAGAGCGACACCCCCTTCAGCACGAGGATCACGTGGTTGTAGATCACCTCGATGTTGTTGACCTCGAGCAGGGTCTCGCGCGTCTGACCGGCGTCCAGCATGTCATGTCTCTCCAGTGTCGGTGTGTCAGGCGGCGAGCGGGCCGCCGCCGGACGGGCCAGTGTCGGTGTGCCCGGCGGCGACCAACGCCGCCGGACCGGTGCGGATCACATCTCGCAGTCTTCGTTGACCGGCCAGGGGGCGTTGGCCTCGGCATATTCCTGCGCCTTGGCCATCTCGAGCTCCGAGATCACCTCGCTGTCGGGCATGATCAGGTCGGACGCTTTGACGAATTTCGACCCGTCCCACTCAAGGATCCAGCCGCCGGAGTGGCCGGTGTGGTTCGCGCACGAGGTCGAGAACGGCGGCACCATGCCGGTCATCCCGAGCTCTTCGAGGCGCTCTTCGGTGAAGTTGAGGTTCTCGAGGCCCCAGCGCAGGTCGGCGGGCGAGATCTCGGCCTTGCCGGTATGCTCCTGCGCCACCGCGATGCCCTCGGCGAGGATCGCCGAGATCACCAGCCCGCGCGAGTAGAAGACGCCCTGCATCTCTTCCTCGTTGGTCTGGCTGTTGCCGGCATCGATGACGTGCTGCTTCACGTCCGCCATGACCGGTGCGTCGGGGTTCGGGAACGACCAGCTGACCGACTTGTAGCCCTTGCCGTCCTCGCCGACGATCTTGAGATCGGCGTCATGCCCGGCCCACCAGACGCCAAGCATGTTCTCCATCGGGTACTTGGTCTTCACGGCTTCGGTGATGGCGCCGGCATTCATCGCGCCCCAGCCCCACATGATGACGTAGTCCGGGCGCTCGCGGCGGATCTGCAGCCACTGCGCCGACTGGTTCTGCATCTCCTTCAGGCCGACCGGGATCGGCACCAGCTCGAAGCCTTGGGCCTCGGCCTTCTGCTCGAGATAGGGCAGAGGTTCCTTGCCGAACGGGTGGTCGAGATGCAGGAAGGCGATCTTCTTGCCATTCAGGTCGCCCTGTTCCTCAAGGTACTTGAGGATGATCGAGGCGCCGTCCCAGTAGCTCAGGGGCGTGTTGAACGCCCACTGGAAGACCTTGCCGTCGGCCATCGGCGAGAAGCCGTAGCCCGGCGCAAGGATCGGGATCTCGTCGATGTTGGACTTGGGCAGCACCTGCAGGGTGATGCCGGTCGACCAGGGCTGCGTCACGATGGCCTTGCCCTTGGTCTTCTCGTAGCACTCCACGCCCTTCTCGGTGGAATAGCCGGTTTCGCATTCGTCGAAGTCGATCATCACGCCGCCGATGCCGCCGTCCCGGGCGTTCAGCATGCTCATGTAATCGGCCTGACCGTTCATCAGCGGGATGCCGGTGGCCGCGAAGGGGCCGGTCCGGTAGGCGAGGTTCGGGGCGTAGAGGCCCTCGGCCATGGCGGTGGTGCCCATGACAGCGCCGAGCGTCGCGGCCACGGCGATCCTGGTGAAAGTCTTCATCGTCAAAGTCTCCTCCCTTTTATTCGATGATCTTGCGCCGGCCCGTCAGTGCGGGAAGGGCCAGATGATGAGCTTCTCCCGGATCAGTGCCCAGAGCCGGGCAAGCCCGTGCGGTTCGATGATCAGGAAGAAGATGATGAGCGAGCCCACGATCATGATGTTGAGATGCTCGACGGTGGCCGAACTGATCGGGATGCCAAGCGCCTCGGGCAGCGTGTTGAGCACCACCGGCAGGCCGACGATCAGGATCGCGCCAAGGTAGTTGCCGAGGATCGAGCCCAGCCCGCCGATGATGGCGATGAACAGGATGCGGAAGCTCAGCGGGATGTCGAACAGGTTGGGCTCTGCCGCGCCGCGCCACATGAAGACGAAGAGCGCGCCGGCCACGCCCACCACGTAGGACGAGACGGCAAAGGCGGTCAGCTTGGAGCGCATCAGGTTGATGCCGATGAGCTCGGCGGCGATGTCCATGTCGCGGGTCGCCTTCCAGCTCCGTCCGAGATTGCCGCGGGTGAGGTTGATGCACAGCAAGGTGAGCAGCGTCACGATGGCCAGCACCACGTAATACTGCACCGTCGACGAGGCCTGCGGGCCGGCGACATAGACGCCGAACATCTCGAGGTTCGGCACCTGGATCGCGCCCGAGGCGTTGTAGTTGTAAAGCCAGCCCCATTTCTCGAACAGCCAGACCAGGAAGAACTGCGCCGCCAGCGTCGCGATGGCGAGGTAGAAGCCCTTGATGCGCAGGCTGGGGATGCCGAAGGCCACGCCCACCCCGGCGCTGAACACGCCCGAGAACAGGATCGCCACCACCGGGTTCAGCCACGGCATCAGCGTGACCATCTTGTAGCAGGCATAGGCGCCCACCCCCATGAAGGCCGCGGTGCCGAGCGAGAGCTGGCCGGCATAGCCCGTCAGGATGTTCAGGCCGAGGGCGGCCAGCGAGTAGATCAGGATCGGGATCAGCAGCGTCTGAAAGGCGAACTCGCTCGCCATCAGCGGGAAGATCACCCATGCGAAGGCGAGGATGACGGCCAGCAGGAACGCGTCCTGCCGCACCGGAAACAGCGCCTGATCGGCCTGGTAGCTGGTCTTGAATTGTCCGGCCGTGCGATAGAGCATCCCGGGTCCTCTCCCTTGTTGTCAGGCCGCAATGGCCCGGTGCGGTCGGAAGATCCGCCGCGAAATCGTCGTTTCCAGAGCCGCGTGTCGCGGTGTCAGAGACTGCCTTCGTGCAGCCGCAGATCCTCGTCCGGGTAGGCCCGCTTCGGCGCCGGGGCATAGCCCGTCACCTCGCTGTGCCGCACCAGCCAGAGCCACGCCCAGAGCCCGAGCCCGCCGCCGATGGCGGCTAGGATCAGCGCCGTGACCATCTGCCCGCCGGCACCGCTGTCGGCGGTGAGGGCCAGGTAGCCGAAGGCCCAGAAGCCGGCCCAGGCGGTGACGTTGAGGATCGCGATCAGCTTCGCCATCTCTTGCTTCTCCCTTGCAGCGGCGCCGCCAGCTCTCCTCCGGGCGGCACCCACCAGTCTTTCCTTCCGAAGCCTTGAAGGGGGCTCCACCCTGTCCGGTGATCCGGGCGCGTGCCGCACCGCTTTCACCTCGTCCGTTGCCCGAAGGCTTGCCGGGGCTCCGCCCTCCGGCGCCTCGGACCCTCCCCCGGAGGGTCTGGCGCGCCAGAGCCGCGGACCGGCGCTAGACCCTTTCGATGATGCGCTCCCCGAACAGCCCCTGCGGGCGGAACAGCAGCACGATCAGCGCCAGCACGAAGGCGAACCAGGTCTCGGTATTGCCCCCGAGCAGCGGCTGGCCCCAGTAGATCTCGAACAGCTTCTCGAGCATCCCGATCATCAGGCCACCCACGATGGCCCCGGTGATCGATTCGAGTCCACCCAGCATCAGCACCGGCAGCGCCTTGTAGGCGATCACCTCGAGGGCAAAGCTGACCCCGGCCCGCGCGCCCCAGGCGATGCCCGTGACCAGCGCGATGATGCCGGCGATGAACCACACCAGCACCCAGATCTGCTGCAGCGAGATGCCCACCGACAGCGCCGCCTGGTGATCGTCCCCCAGCGCCCGGATCGCCCGGCCCATGCGGGTCTTGTTGAGGAAGGCCAGCAGCGCCACCACCAGCAGGGCCGCCACGATCACCGCGGTGATGTCCTTCTGCTCGAGGATCAGCAGCCCGCCCCACGGCTCGAGCACGACGCTGTCCGTGGGAATGCCCAGCTCCTCGGTGATCATCACCTTGTTCTCGCCGCCGAAGATGATCTCTCCGAGGCCGATCAGGAACAGCGTGATGCCGATGGTCGCCATGAACAGGATGATGTCGGGCTGGCCCACCAGCGGGCGCAGCACCACGCGCTCGATGGTGACCGCGAGGCCGAACATCACCGCCAGCGTCAGCAACACGCAGATCCAGGCCGGCACGCCCATGGCGTGCAGCCCCACGAGGGTCAGCGCGGCGAAGACCACCATGATGCCCTGCGCGAAGTTGAAGATCCGGCTCGAGCGGAAGATCAGCACGAAACCCAGCGCGATCAGCGCGTAGAGGATGCCCGAGACCAGCCCCTCCCACAGCACCTGCAGCAGGAAGTCGGGCGCCGTGAACATGTCCACGAAAGGCTTGATGAAGATGTCGTTCAGCATGTCTTTCTGTCCCTCAATGCGCCACGCCGAGATAGGCGTCGATCACGTCCTGGTTGGCGCGCACCTCGTCGGGCGGGCCGTCGCCGATCTTCTTGCCGTAATCCATCACCACCACGCGGTCGCTCAGGTCCATCACCACGCCCATGTCGTGCTCGATCAGGCAGATCGTGGTGCCGAACTCGTCGTTCACGTCGAGGATGAAGCGCGACATGTCTTCCTTTTCCTCGACATTCATCCCCGCCATCGGCTCGTCGAGCAGCAGGATGCTGGGCTCGGCGGCCAGCGCGCGGGCCAGCTCGACCCGCTTCTTCAGGCCGTAGGGCAGCCGCCCCACGGGCGTCTTGCGGATCGACTGGATCTCGAGGAAGTCGATCACCTTCTCGACCACCTCGCGGTTGGCGATCTCCTCGTCGCGGGCCTTGCCCCACCACAGCGCCTGCGCGGCGATGCCCGCCTTCATGTGGGTGAGCCGCCCGGTCATCACGTTGTCGAGCACCGACATGCCCTCGAACAGCGCGATGTTCTGGAAGGTGCGGGCCACGCCCATGCGCGCCACCTCGTAGGGTTTCATCGACGGACGCCTGGCGCCCTTGTACCAGAGCTCGCCCTCGGAGGGCGTGTAGAAGCCCGAGATGATGTTGAGCATCGACGACTTGCCGGCGCCGTTGGGGCCGATGATGGCCCGGATCTCGCCCTCGCGGATATCGAAGGAGATGTCCTTGATCGCCACCACGCCGCCGAAGCGCAGGGTGATGTTGCGAAGCTCCATCAGCACCCCGCCGATCTGCCGCCCGTCCGCGGTCACGTAGCCTTCGCTGTCCTTCACGGCCGCCTGCCTTTCGTCATTCGTCCAGTGTGTCTGTTCGGTCCCGTCCATCATGCGCGCCCCTCCCCGCGGGTACGGCGGTCAGCGGGATGGCGGGCGGGGCGATTTGCGCAGCAAGAGCGCCGTCCAGCCATCCCCGTCATTCCGCCGCCATCGCGGGCGGTGCCGCCGGCACCGTCTTCGCGTCCATGATCGCGAGCGTGGCGCGGATCTTGCCCTTGCGCCCGTCCTCGTAGGTCACTTCGGTCTCGGTGTAGATGCTGTCCGAGCCGTCATAGAGCGCCGTCACCAGGTCGTGGAACTTCTCGGCGATGATCTTGCGCCGCACCTTGCGGGTCCGGGTCAGTTCGCCATCATCGGCGTCGAGCTCCTTGTGCAGCACCAGGAAGCGGTGGATCTGGCAGCCCGAGAGCATCTCGTCCTCGGCGACGCTGGCATTGACCTCCTCGACATGGCTCCGGATCGTCTCGAGCACCTGCGGATGCCCGGCAAGCTCCTGATAGGAGGCATAGGCGATGTTGTTGCGCTCGGCCCAGTTGCCCACCGCCGTCAGGTCGATGTTGATGAAGGCGGTGCAGCGGTCCTTGCCCGCCCCGAAGACCACCGCCTCGAGGATGTTGGGGAAGAACTTGAGCTTGTTCTCGACATATTTGGGCGCGAACAGCGCCCCGTCGGCCATCTTGCCCACGTCCTTGGCGCGGTCGATGATGCGCAGGTGGCCTGTGCCCTCCTCGAAGAAGCCCGCATCGCCGGTGGCGACCCAGCCCTCGGGATCCTTGGTGTCGGCGGTGCTGTCGGCGTTCTTGTAATACTCCACGAACACGCCCGGCGAGCGGTAGAACACCTCGCCGTTCTCGGCGATGCGGATCTCGACCCCGGGCGAGGGCACACCCACCGTGTCGGGACGGACCTCGTTGTCGGGCTGCTGGGTGATGAACACCGAGGCCTCGGTCTGGCCGTAGAGCTGCTTGAGGTTGATGCCGAGGGCGCGGTAGAAATCGAAGATCTCCGGCCCGATCGCCTCGCCCGCGGTATAGCCCACGCGCACGTTGGAAAAGCCCAGCGTGTTCTTCAGAGGCCCGTAGACCAGCCCCGAGCCCAGCGCGTATTTGAGCCGGTCCAGCAGGCCCACCGGCTTGCCGTCGAGGATCTTCGGGCCGACCTCGCGGGCATGGGCCATGAAATGGTGGAACATCCTGCGCTTCAGCGCGCCCGCGTCTTCCATGCGGATCATGATCTGGGTGAGCTGGCTCTCGAACACCCGCGGCGGCGCGAAATAGTAGGACGGGGCGATCTCGCGCAGGTCCGTCATCATGGTCTCGGCGCTTTCGGGGCAGTTGACGCAGAAGCCGGTCCAGTAGGCCTGCCCGATCGAGAAGATGAAATCGCCGACCCAGGCCATCGGCAGGTAGGCAAGCACCTCCTCGCCCGGCCCCAGCTTGTCGAACTCGGCCGAGTTCTTCGCGGTCTCGATGATGTTGCGGTTCGACAGCACCACGCCCTTGGGCTTGCCGGTGGTGCCGGAGGTGTAGAGCATCACGCAGGTGTCGTCGTAGCCCAGGGACTCGCGGCGCGCGGTCAGCTCGCCGATGAACTCGTCATAGGCGGCGCGGCCCTGGTCCTGGATATGCGCATACTCGTGCAGCCGGCGATGATCGTATTTCCGCATGCCGCGCGGATCGACATAGATCATGTGTTCGAACTGGTGCAGGTCGTCCTGGATGTCGATCACCTTGTCGACCTGCTCCTGGTCGGCGGCGATGACGAAGCGGGCGCCGCAATGCTGCAGCGCGTATTCCATCTCCTCCGCCGCCGCATCCTGGTAGAGCGGCACCGGCACCGCGCCGCACATCTGCGCCGCCACCATCGACCAGTAGAGCGTCGGCCGGTTGCGGCCGATCACCGCGACGTAGTCGCCCCTCTCGACACCCAGGTTCAGAAGACCGAGCGCGAAGGCCTCGATCTCGGCCTCTGCCTCGGACCAGCTCCAGCTTTGCCAGATGCCGAATTCCTTCTCGCGATAGGCCGGACGGGTGCCGAACCGGGTGGCGTTGCGCTGCAACAGAGCCGGAATCGAGCGCAGACCTTCCGCGCTCTCGGACATGTAAGCCAAGTTGTCTCCTCCCACTGCGCCCGGCTCCTCTTCCGGGCGGCGACCCCGTCTTGCCGAGGTCCGACGCGTCTCCCGCGCGTCTGATCTCATTAAGGGTCAGGCCGAGGCTGATGGTCAATCTTTTCGTGATGATTTCCGGATTCTTACGAATTGTAACAGGCACGGTCAGGGGCGTGACGTCGGCGTGGTGCGGCCTGCCCGGCGTGGCACCTGGGGATACGGGCGGGAGGGGGCGCTGCCCCCTGTCGTGCCGGAGGCGCGCTATCAGGAAGGAAGAGAGGGGGCTCTGCCCCCTCTTGGCCTGCGGCCAATTCACCCCCGAGGTATTTTTGAACCAAAGAAGATATGGGGGCGTGGCGGACGTCGCGTCGGTTCGGCTTCCGCGGGCGCGTGGGGAGTGCTAGCCATGTCGCGGGGAGGCGGGAGGCGCCATGAGCAAGGATGCACTGACACAGGCCGGGCTGAACCTGATCCAGCAAGCCCTGTCGATCTATGACAGCGATCTGCGGCTGGCGGTGAGCAACCGTCGCTTCGCCGAGATGTTCGATCTGCCGACGCGTCTCACCGACGAGGGCGCGCGCTTCGAGGACACCATCCGGCATCTGGTGGAGCGCGGCGAGTACGGGCATGTCGACGATCCCGAGAACTTCATCGCGATCCGGGTGCAGCAGGCCCGGGCCTTCGAGCCGCATTACATGGAGCGCACCCGCGCCAACGGGCGCACCATCAGCGTCGAGGGCTCGCCGCTGCCACAAGGCGGCTGGGTGACGGTCTATACCGACATCACCGGCACGAAACGGCAGGAGCAACTGCTGCGCACCCGTTCGGAGCTGCTCTCGGAGGAGGTGCTGCGGCGCTCGGAAGAGGTCTCGGCCAGCAACCGCGAGCTCGAGGCCACCAACGCCGCCCTGCAGGAGGCGCGGCGCGAGCTGACCGAGATCGAGGCGCGCACGCGCCTGACCACCGAGATGATGCCGGCGCACCTCGCACGGGTCGACGCAGGCGGACGCTACACATTTTCCAACCGGCGACTGTCCTCGGTGATGCCGGGGCGGTCCTCGGAGATCCTCGGGCTGCATGTCTCCGAGGCGCTGGGGCCGGCCTACGACAAGGTGCGGCCGCATCTCGAGCGCGCGCTCGGCGGCGCGCAGAGCATCTTCGAGTTCACCGACGAGGCCTCGTCGCGGCGCATCCGGGCGGTGTTCACCCCCGACCCGGTCGAGGCCGGGGTCTACATCCTCAGCCACGATGTCACCGAGGAGACGCAGGCGCGGGCCGCGCTGCAGCAGACCAAGCGGCGGGAGCTGGCGGCGCAGCTGACCTCGGGGCTGGCGCATGACTTCTCGAACCTGCTGACCATCATCCTCGGGATGCAGGCAAAGCTCGCGCGCATGGTCGAGGGCGACGAGGCCGAGGCGCTGATCACCGCCACCCTGCAGGCGGCGCGGCGCGGCGGCGACCTGCTCAACCGCATCGCCGACATCACCAGCCACCGGGCGTGGCGCCCCGAGCCGGTGGCGCTGGCGCGCTTCCTGCGCGATCTCGAGACGCTGGCGCGGCCGTCGCTGCCCGAGGCGCTGGCGCTGCACATCGTGCAGGAGGCCGAGGGCGCGGTGCTGATCGATCCCGGCATGCTGCAGGACGCGGCACTGAACCTCGTGCTCAACGCCGCCGATGCCTGCGGCGGATCGGGCGAGATCACCGTGACCGCCCGCGCCGTGCAGGACACCTGGCTCGAGCTTTCGGTGGCCGACACCGGACCGGGCTTCAGCGCCGAGGCGCTGGCGCACGGGCTCGACCCGTTCTTCACCACCAAGGGTGGCGAGGGCTCCGGGCTGGGGCTCGCCATGGTCTATGACATGGCCAAGTTGGCCGGCGGCGAGGTGAAGCTCGGCAACGGCGCGCGCGGCGCCTGCGTCACCCTGCGCCTGCCGCTGCGCCGGCCCGAGACGCAGCCCACAAGCGGGCTCGCGCTGCTGGTCGAGGACAATCCCGAGCTGCGCGCGCAGGTGCGCGAGATGCTCACCGGGATCGGCCACAGCGTGGTCGAGGCGAGCTCGGTCGAGGAGGCCTGCGCGCTGGCCGAGGGGCTCGAGATCGAGCTCGTGCTGTCGGACATCTCGCTCGAGGGCGCGCTGCCGGGCAGCGCCCTGCCCGGGCTGCTGCCGGATCTGCCGGTGCGGCTGATGACCTCGCTGCCGCCCGATCACCCGCGGCACGTGGAGGCGCGGCAGGCGGCGCCGGTGCTGGCCAAGCCGTTCACCGCCGACGAGCTTCGGGCGTTCCTCGGCCACCGGAGGGATGCCGCATGAGCGCGCCTCTGGTCTTCATCCTCGACGACGAGCCGGCGATCCGCACGATCCTGTCCGAGGCAATGACCGAGGCCGGGTTCCGCACCCTGAGCTTCGCCCGCGCCACCGAGTTCGAGGCGGCGCTGAAACGGGCGACGCCGGATGTCTGCCTTGTCGATCTCGGCCTGCCCGACCGCGACGGGCTGACGCTGGTGCACCGGCTGGCGCTGGAACAGGGGGCGAGCGTGATCATCATCTCGGGCCGCGCGCAGGTGCAGGACCGGGTGACCGGGCTCGAGCTCGGGGCCGACGACTACATCATCAAGCCCTTCGATCCGGCCGAGGTGGTGGCCCGCATCCGCGCCCGCCTGCGCGGGCCGCGCGCGGCGCCGCGGCAGAGCGAGACCGCCCTGTTCAACGGCTGGACGGCGCATTTCGATCGCTACACGCTCGAAGACGCGACCGGCGGAGAGACGCCGTTCTCCCACGCCGAGGGCGAGGTGCTGCGGCTGTTCCTCGACAGCCCCAAGCGGCTGATCACCCGAGCACAGATGCAGGAAAGCCTCGGCGGCGCGGCAGGCGAGAGCTTCGACCGGGCGATGGACGTGCGGATCTCGCGGCTGCGCACCAAGCTGCGGGAGGATCCGAAGAACCCGCGGCTGATCAAGACGATCTACGGCGCGGGGTATATCTTCCTGGGGGATGTGGAGTGGACTTGAGGCAGGCATAGCAAGCGGGCCAGCGCCTGGGCCTGCGCTTTGGCCCCTCTCGAGAGACGCCAACGCTGATCGTTATGGGTGCCGCGCCCGGGGGCTGTCCGCCGCGACCGGGCCGGTCGTCGCCTGGCGGGCCAAGGACCCGGCGCTTCGACCCGACCCGAGATTCAGCCGCCCAGCATCCCCTTGAGCGCCGGCAAGACGCCCGCCGCCAGCACCCCCATGACCACCCCGGCAAGCACCCTCGGCACCGGGCCGCCGATCCGGGGACCGGCCCAGCACAGCACCCCGCAGATGATGGCGTAGTAGACGAGACTGACCGGATCCATGCTACCCTCCCGTGCCCTCTCGAGCAGGGTAGCACAGTTTCAGGACCAGCGCCGCGCTCAGGCGTCGCCCGGCTCCTCGGAAAGCAGCGTCATCAATTCGCCCTTCATCTGCTCCAGCTCATCGCGGTAGCGCGAGGGGGACAGGCTGCTGAGCGCCGCGTCGAACTCGGCCAGAAGCTGCGCCTCGGCGTCTTCGACGGCGCTCATCATGTCGTCGTCGATCTCCTCGAAGAGCGAACGCAGCGACACCGATGTGCGGTTGACCGCCGCGCGCACGCCGCCCGAGCGGTCTGGCGCGCCGCCGAGCGCCGTCATGATCGCGGTGATGCGGTCGCACTGTTCCACGTGAAGGCCGCGGAACTTCAGCGCCACGTGACGAAAATCGGGCTCGGCCTTCTCGGCCATTTCCTCGAACCAGGCATGGGTCTCGGCACTGCGCGACAGCAGGTCCTGCAACGTCGAAAGCTGGTCGTCGCTTGCGCTGACGGGCTGGGGATCGGTCATAACGGTTTCTCCGGGAACAGTTTTCTGAAAACGTCCGTAAGGCCGAGAGGTTCCGTGCCCTAGCCGAGCGCGGCCACCGCTCGCGCCAGCGTGTTGAGCCCGGCCACCAGGTCGGCCTCGTCGGTGTCCTCGGCAAAGTCGTGGCTGATGCCGCCGATCGAGGGCACGAAGAGCATCGAGACCGGCATCAGCCGGGCCACGTTGGTGGCGTCGTGCAGCGCGCCCGAGGGCATCACCCGCCAGTTTCCCGGCGCCTCGGCCTCGGCCGCCGTCTCGAGGGCCGCGCGCAGGCCGGCATCCATCGTCACGGGGTCGAGCCCCAGCATCGGGCCGAATTCGAGCCCCATGCCATGCGCCTCGGCGATCTCTGCGGCGGTGTCGCGGATGATCGTCTCCATCCGCGCCAGCCGGTCGGCATCGCCGTCGCGCCACTGCATCGAGAAGCGCGCCCGTCCCGGCACGATGGAGGCGGCATTGGGATGCAGCGCGACATGGCCGATGGTCCAGACGGTCTGCGGCGTCACCTCGTTGGCGAAGCGCTCGTTGAGCGCCGCGTTGAAGCTCGCGAGCGCCTGGAAGGCATCGCGGCGCAGGTGCATCGGCGTGGTGCCGGCGTGGTTCTGCTGGCCGGTGAAGCTCACATGCATGTCGCGGATGCCGACGATGGCGTCGACCACGCCGATTTTCTCGCCGCTGGTGTCGAGCACCGGCCCCTGCTCGATATGCATCTCGACATATCCCGAGAACCGGGAGGGATCGACGAACCCACCGCGCCGATCGCCAAACCGGGCGCGGGCCTCGGCAAAGCTCAGCCCTTGCGCGTCGCGCAGCGCGTCGGCCCCTTCGAGCGTCTGGTTGCCGCCCCAGACCGAGCTGCCGGTGGTGACGCCGAAGCGGCCCTCCTCGTCGGAGAACGACACCACCGAAACCGGCGGCCCTCCAGCCTCCCGAGAGGCGCGGGCCACCTCCAGCGCCGCGACCACGCCCAGCGCGCCGTCGAGCCAGCCGCCCTCGGGCTGGCTGTCGGAATGCGAGCCCATCAGCAGCGAGCGCCCCTCGGCAAGACCGAAGAGCGACCCTGCGGGATCGAACTGCGGCGTCAGCCCCGCCTCGGACATGCGGTCCGCGAGCCAATCGCGGGCAGCGAGGTCCTCGTCGGAAAAGCCGGGGCGCGCGACCCCCTTGCCGACGCCGGAGGCGCCGAAACGGCGCAGCCTGTGCAGGTCCTCGAGGAAACGCTTGGGGTCGACGGGCAGCATGGCGGCACTCCTTTCGAAGCGGACCCTGCGGACGGCGCGGCCCGATGTCAAACGCCCTCGCAGGTTTCCCGGCGCTCAGGCGAGGATTGTCTCAAGCGCGGCGCGCAGCCCGGCAGGAACAGGTACGGGGCGGGTGTCGCGATCGACGGCAACCTGAATGAAGAAGCCCTCGACGCAGGCGATCTCGTCGTCTTCGCGAAAGATGCCGACCTCGTAGCGCACCGAGCTGTTGCCCAGCCGACCGATGCGCAGCCCGGCATGCAACGCCTCGGGGAACCGCGCCTCGGAATGATAGGTCGCACCGCTCTCGACCACGAGATAGCGCAGATCCGCATCCGCACCGAGATCGACGCCCTGCCCGGTCTGCCAGCGCGACACGACCGTATCGATGAACTTCATGTAGGTGACGTTGTTGATGTGGCCGTAGAGATCGTTGTCGTCCCAGCGGGTCTGCATGGGAAAGAAGACACGATAGGCGGACCGGGGCTGTGGCTGGGGGCGGCTCATCCGGATCTCAGCGCCCTGAAGGCGGCGGAGGCACCCCAGCCGGCGGCGATGGCGATCACCAGCGAAAGCAGGCCGTAAAGCGGCGGCTGGTTGCGCGAGAGGTTGTAGAGCCAGCGTTCCAGCCCGACCTTGCCGACCTCGAGCTCGGAGCTGTACTGCGACACCACGCTGCCGCCGCGCGTCAGCAGGACGCGGACGGTGTAGGTGCCCTCGACGATGTTGGCGGGCATCGAGATGCGCGTGTCGAACAGGGTGGCTTCGTTGAACGTCACGGTCACGGGGCGCTGCTGATAGAGGCTGCGGGTCTCGCGCAGGCGGATCAGCGCCTCGGTGAAGCTGGGCGAATCGACGATGTTCATCGGCGCGCCGACCGAGCGGATGGCGCGGTTGACGGAGACCTTGTGGCGCAGGTCCTCGACCTCGGAGATCACCTGCGGCCACGGCGCCGAGGTGGCCACCGCGTAGAACGACGGCGCCGCGTCGATCTCGACCGCGTCGGTGTTGACCCAGATGCCGAAGCGCCGCGCCTTGCGCCAGACGGTGACCGGGGCCACCGGCCCCGACACCGTGACGATGACCTCGAGCGGCGGCTCGGTGCGGATCTCGGTCTCGCGCTTCACCGCGCCGAAGATCAGGATCTCGGAGCCGTCGAAATCGGCAGTGATCGAGACCCGGTCCTTGCTGAGGCCCATGACGACCTCCTCGGCCCGGGCCGGCAGGGCGAAGACCGCCAGAAGCAGAAGCAACAGCCGCATCATTGCACCCCCAGCTCGTAGAGATCGGACGGCGTCAGGAACAGGTCGAGCGCCAGCTTGCCGCAGACCAGCAGCACCAGCGAGGCCAGAAGGATGCGCAGCTGCTCGGCCTTGAGCCTTGTCCCGAGGACGGTGCCGAACTGCGCCCCGATCACGCCGCCGATCAGCAGCACAAGCGCCAGCAGGATATCGACGGTGTAGTTGGTCACCGCGTGCAGCATGGTGGTGAAGGCGGTGACGAAAATGATCTGGAACAGCGAGGTGCCGACCACCACCTTGGTGGGCATCCCCAGAAGGTAGATCATCGCCGGCACCATGATGAAGCCGCCGCCCACGCCCATGATCGCCGACAGCACGCCCACCGACAGCCCCACCATCACCGGCGGGATCGCCGAGATGTAGAGCCCCGAGGTGCGAAAGCGCATCTTGAACGGCAGACCATGCACCCAGCCATGGTGGCGCCGCTTGGGCGGGCCGCCCTTCTTCGAGCGGCTGAGCGCCCGCAGGCTCTCGACGAACATCAGCGCGCCGATGATGCCAAGGAAGACCACGTAGCAGATGCGCACCAGCAGATCGACCTGTCCGACCTGCTTGAGCAGGTTGAAGACGTAGACACCCAGCGCCGCGCCGACGAGGCCACCACACAGAAGCACCGTTCCCATGCGCAGATCGACGGTCTTGCGCTTGAGATGCGCCAGCACCCCCGAGACCGAACTCGCGACGATCTGGTTGGCGCCGGTGGCCACCGCCACGGCGGGTGGAATGCCCATGAAGAACAGCAGCGGCGTGATCAGAAAGCCGCCTCCGACGCCGAACATGCCCGAGAGCACCCCGACCAGCCCGCCAAGGCCGAAGAGCAGGAAGATGTTGACCGAAACCTCGGCGATGGGGAGGTAGATCTGCATGATCCATCTTTGAAACCGCCGCCCCGATTTGGCAAGCACCCGGGCCGCGCCGAGCGTGGATCAAGGCGCGGCTGTGTTAGCGCTGCCGACTTTCTGCAACGCGCGCCGGACTCACCCGGGCGGCAGGTTTGCCATGAGCGGTCCTGGTCGCGGCACCTCGCTGCGGCAAAACTGTCGCCGCGACCCTAGACCGGCTTGCGCGCGGCGCAAAGCTCAGCGCACGCGAACCCCTTCGAGAAACACCCGGACCGCGCGGCGGCGGCGCATCTGCTTGTCTTCCCGCGCCAGGCAGGGCTCGAGAACACGCGCGTTCGGGACCAGCAGCTCGTGCAGGGTCTCCCCCATCACCATATCCACCAGCAGCTCGGCCGCGTCGGTCGCGCTCATCTCGTGCAGCGTCGCCTCGCCGCTCTGCGCCGCATTGGCCAGTTCGGCCGAGATGTAGCTGATCAGGGCACCCCGCCCCTCGGCATCCCATTGACGCGCGATCCCCGGATGCACCGGCGCCTCGGCGATCACCGCGCGCAGCACCTCGACCGCGCCCTGCTCGAATTGCGGAACCTCGTTCACCGTCAAAAGCTTGTCGAGTCGTTCGGCGAGCGGCAGGTCACGCTCATCCGGTGCGAGCGGGCGAAAGATCCGCTGTCCGATTCGTGCGAAGGTCGCCCCGAGAAGCTCTTCGCGGCTGGCGAAGATGGTGTAGAGCGTGCGCTTCGACATCCCCGCCTTGCGGGCGATGCCCGACATGCTGATATCCTCGAGCCGGCAGTGCAGCAACAGCTCGCCAACCGCGTCGAGCACCATGGCCTCGCGGGTCTCTTGATCGATCTGTACCGGGCGCCCGCGGCGTCGCGGGACGACCGTCCCGGCCTGTGATGATTGATCTGGCACTGCACATCTCCTGTGCCGCAACGCAGAGAAAAAAACCCTGTTCCCGACGCGGCGCGCTTTACAAAACTACACAGTTTCCATATCGCCATTCAAGACCGTTCCGCTTTTCAGCGGCCTTTTGCCTGCTTTGGAGTGCCCCTATGCTCAGAGGACTTACCCGCAACCTGCGCCTTGCCACCGCCGCGCTGGTCACGGCCGCTGCCACCCTGCCCGCCGCCGCGCAGGAGCAGGGCGGCGAACAACCGCCGCAACCGGTGACCGTGGTGACGCTTCAGGCGTCCGACGTGACGCTCACCTCCACCCTGCCGGGACGCGTTGCCGCATCAGGCGTCGCCCAGGTGCGTCCGCAGGTCAACGGCATCATCACCGACCGCACGTTCGAGGAAGGCGCCGAGGTCGAACAGGGCGAGGCGCTCTACCGCATCGACCCGGCGGTCTACGAGGCCGCGATGGCCGCCGCCGAAGCCTCTCTGGCGCAGGCGGAAGCCACGCTCAGCTCGGCCCAGCGCGATGCCGACCGTCAGGAAGAGCTGCGCCAGCGCAACGTCGCCAGCCAGCAGAACCTCGACGATGCGCTGGCCGCGCGCGACGTGGCCGAAGCCTCGGTGAAGGTCGCGCAGGCCAACCTGCTCTCCGCCGAGATCGATCTCGAGCGCACCACCATCCGCGCGCCGATCAGCGGCTCCGCCGGCCTCAGCGAGGTGACCAAGGGCGCGCTGGTGACCTCGGGCCAGTCGACCGCGCTGACCACCATCCGCCAGCTTGACCCGATCTATGTCGACGTGACCCAGTCCGCCGCCGAGATGCTGCGCTGGCGCCGGTCGGGGCAGGATGTCGAGAGCGAGGGCAATGGCCTCGTGACGCTGACCCTCGCCGATGGCGAAACCTACGAGCACACCGGCCGCCTCGCCGCCGCGGAACCCTACGTGAACGAGCAGACCGGCGTCATCGTGCTGCGCCTCGAGTTCCCCAACCCCGACCAGTTCCTTCTGCCGGGCATGTACGTGCAGGTCGAGATGCCGCAGGGCACCGTCGAGGATGCCATTCTCGCGCCGCAGGAAGGCGTCACCCGTGACCGCCGCGGCCGCCCGGTGGCGATGGTGGTGAATGCCGAGAACGCCGTCGAGAGCCGCCAGCTCACCGTGCAGCGCGATCAGGGCAACGCCTGGGTCGTCACCGACGGGCTCGCCGCCGGCGACCGCGTCATCGTGGCCGGCCTGCAGAAAGTCTCGGAAGGCATGACCGTGTCGCCGCAGGAACGCACCGAGGCGGAGAGCGAAGGGGCTGCGCCCGAGGCGCCCGCCGCGGAGGGTGCCGCCGAGGCACCCGCGCAAGGCGCCGCCGAACAAGGTGCCGCCGAAGCGGCCCCCGCAGACACCGCCGAGACCGCCACCGAATAAGCCGCGCCGCAAGCGCCAGGAGTCCCTTATGGCCCGTTTCTTCATCGACCGTCCGGTCTTTGCCTGGGTGATCTCGATCCTCATCATGGGCGTCGGCGTGCTGTCGCTGCTCACCCTTCCCATCGCGCAGTATCCGCAAATCGCACCGCCCTCGGTGCGGGTGAGCGCGCAATATCCCGGCGCCTCGGCGCAGACCGTGGCCAATACCGTCACCCAGATCATCGAACAGCAGATGACCGGGCTCGACGGGATGCGCTACATGTCGTCGTCCTCGACCTCGGCCGGCACCGCCTCGATCACCCTGACCTTCGAGTCGGGCACCGATCCGGACGTGGCGCAGGTGCAGGTGCAGAACAAGCTCAGCCAGGCCACCGCGCTGCTGCCCGAGACGGTGCAGCGGCAAGGGGTCACCGTCGAGAAGGCGTCGTCGTCCTTCTTCATGGTGATCGCGCTGATCTCCGAGGATGGCCGGCTCGAACAGGCCGACCTGTCGGACTACCTGAACTCCAACCTCGTCGACGAATTCGCCCGCATCGAGGGCGTTGGCGGGGCGCAGGTCTTCGGTGCGCAATACGCCATGCGGATCTGGCTGGACCCGTCCAAGCTCGCCGCCTTCGAGATGACGCCGGCGGACGTGGTCAGCGCCGTTTCGGCGCAGAACGCCCAGATCTCGGCCGGCTCCTTCGGCACCCTGCCCGCCCCAGAGGGCCAGCAGCTCAACGCCACCATCACCGCGCAGTCGCTGCTCTCCACCCCGGAAGACTTCCGCAACATCGTGCTGCGCACCGAGACCAATGGCGGCCTGGTGCTGCTGCAGGACGTGGCCGAAGTCGAGATCGGCGCCGAGAACTACGCCACCATCGCGCGCTACAACGGCCAGCCCTCCTCGGGCATGGCGCTGCAGCTGGCCTCGGGCGCCAACGCGCTCGACACGTCCGAGCGGGTGAAGGAGCGGATCGAGGAATATTCCGAGTTCTTCCCCGAGGGCGTGGACTACGTCATTCCCTACGACACCACCCCGTTCATCGAGATCTCGATCCACGAGGTGCAGAAGACCCTGATCGAGGCGATCGTCCTCGTGTTCTTCGTGATGCTGCTGTTCCTGCAGAACCTGCGCGCCACGCTGATCCCGACGCTGGCGGTCCCGGTGGTCATCCTCGGCACCTTCGGCATCCTCGCGGTCGCGGGCTTCACCATCAACACGCTGACCATGCTCGCCATGGTGCTGGCCATCGGCCTGCTGGTCGATGACGCCATCGTGGTGGTGGAAAACGTCGAGCGCATCATGGAAGAAGAGGGCCTCTCCCCGCGTGAGGCCACGCGCAAGTCGATGGGCCAGATCACCGGCGCCCTGATCGGCATCGCGCTGGTGCTTTCGGCGGTGTTTGTGCCGATGGCCTTCTTCCCGGGCTCTACCGGCGTGATCTACCGGCAGTTCTCGATCACCATCGTCTCGGCCATGGCGCTGTCGGTGCTGGTCGCCCTGACCCTGACCCCGGCGCTCTGCGCCACGCTGCTCAAGTCGAAGGACGCACATCACTCCAAGCGCGGTCCGTTCGGCTGGTTCAACAAGGGCTTCGACAAGACCGCCAACGGCTACCGCGGCACCGTGGCCTACCTGATCAAGCGCCCGCTGCGGATCATGCTGGTCTATCTCGCGCTCGCCGGCGGCATGGTTTACCTGTTCAACAACACGCCCACCGGCTTCCTGCCGGACGAGGACCAGGGCATCCTGATGGTCCTCGTGCAGGGACCCACAGGCGCCACCGCCGAGCGCACGCTCGACGTGGTCGAGCAGGTCGAGGCGCATTTCCGCGAGAACGAGGCGGAGAACGTCGAGTCGGTGTTCGGGGTGGTCGGCTTCTCCTTTGCCGGCCAAGGCCAGAACATGGGCCTCGCATTCGTGAGGCTCAAGGACTGGGAGGAACGCCCCGATCCGAGCCAGAGCGTGCAGGCCGTCGCCGGACGCGCCTTCCCGGCCTTCATGGGCATCCAGGACGCGCAGGTCTTCCCGATCGTGCCGCCCTCGGTGATCGAGCTTGGCAACGTCTCGGGCTTCGACTTCTACCTGCAGGCGCAGGCCGGCCAGACCCACGAACAGCTTCTGAATGCCCGCAACCAGCTGCTTGGCATGGCCTCGCAGAGCGAGCTGATCGGCTCCGTGCGCCCGTCCGGGCTCGAGGATGCCGCGCAGTTCAACCTCGACATCGACTGGCGCGCCGCCGGTGCGGTCGGGGTCTCTCCCACCGATGTCGGCAACCTCCTGTCGGTGGCCTGGGCCGGGCAGTACGTGAACGACTTCAACGACAACGGCCGCATCAAGCGGGTCTACGTGCAGGGCGAGGCGGACAGCCGAGCCACGCCGTCGGATCTGCAGAAATGGCGGGTGCGCAATGCCAATGGCGACCTCGTGCCGTTCGCCAACTTCACCTCCGAGGACTGGGCCTATGGTCCGCAGGGTCTGAGCCGCTACAACGGCATCCCCTCGATGCAGATCCAGGGCGAGCCGGCGGCGGGCGTGACCTCGGGCGAGGCCATGGCCGAGATGGAACGGCTCGTCTCGGAGCTGCCGCCGGGCTACGCCCTCGCCTGGACCGGCCTGTCGCTGGAAGAGCGCGACTCGGGTGGACAGGCACCGCTGCTCTACGCCCTGTCGCTGGCGGCGATCTTCCTCTGCCTCGCGGCGCTCTACGAAAGCTGGACGATCCCGTTCTCGGTGATGCTGGCGATGCCGATCGGCGTGCTTGGCACCATGGGCGCGGCCTACTGGTTCGGCTTCGAGAACGGCGTGTTTTTCCAGGTCGGCCTGCTCACGGTGATCGGCCTGACCGGCAAGAACGCCATCCTCATCGTCGAGTTCGCCCGCGAACGCTACGAGGCGGGAGAAGAGCTTCTGGCCGCGGTGGCCGAGGCGGCAAAGCAGCGCTTCCGCCCGATCATCATGACCTCGCTGGCCTTCTCGTTGGGCGTGGTGCCGTTGGTGCTGTCCACCGGCGCCGGCGCCGGCGGCCGCACCGCGGTGGGCTCGGCGGTGCTTGGCGGGACCATCACCGGCACCGTGCTGGGCGTGATCTTCGTGCCGCTGTTCTTCGTCGTGGTGCAGCGCATCTTCGGGCGCAAGAAAGCCAAGGAGATCGCAGCCAAGCAGGCCGAAGCCAGCTGAGCCTGCGCCCCGCCGCAAGACCAGGACGCGCCGCCCGCCCCGGGCGGCGCGTTTTTTTCTGCGACCCGACATCTGCGCCGCGCTCTGGACAGAACGGGCGCCGGCCCCATATCATATTCATAAAGCCATATGTAACTCCGCGCCCCGCGCGCGCCGACAGCACGACATGACGGAAAGGACCAAGATGACCCACAGCCCGATCGTCAAGAGCTTCTGGGACGAAGCAACCGGGAGCTGGCAATACGTCTTTCACGATCCCGCCACGATGCAGGGCGCGATCGTCGATCCGGTCTGGGATTACGACCCGCGGGCCGCCGCCACCAGCACCGAGAACGCCGAGAAGATCCTTGCCTATGTCGCCGAGACCGGCATCGAGGTGGTCTGGATCCTCGACACCCACCCTCATGCCGACCATTTCTCCGCCGCGCCATGGCTGAAGGACAAGCTCGGCGCCCCCACCGCGATCGGCGAGAAGGTCACCGGCGTGCAAGCGCTCTGGCAGGGCATCTACAACCTCGGCTCCGATGTCCCCACCGATGGCAGCCAGTGGGACAGGCTGTTCGCCGATGGCGACACCTTCATGGTCGGCGAGATCCCGGTGAAGGTGATCTTCTCGCCCGGCCACACGCTCGCCTCGATCACTTACGTCGCAGGCGACGCGGCCTTCGTGCACGACACCTTCATGATGCCCGACAGCGGCACCTCGCGCGCCGACTTCCCCGGCGGCTCCTCGAAGGATCTCTACGAGACCCTGCAGAAGATCCTGTCGCTGCCCGACGACACCCGGCTCTATGTCGGCCACGACTACGCCCCCGAGGGCCGCGACGCCGCCTGCTGCGCCACCGTGGCCGAGCACAAGGCGTCGAACATCCACCTCAAGGACGCGCCATCCGAGGCCGAGTACCGCGCCGTGCGCGACACGCGCGATGCCACCTTGCCTCTGCCCAAGCTGATGCTGGCGGCGTTGCAGATCAACATCCGCGGCGGGCGCAAGCCCGCGCCGGAGAGCGATGGTCGGCGCTATCTCAAGATCCCGCTGGATCACTTCGAGCCGCGTTGAGCGAGCGCTACGTCCCGGCTTTGCCCGGCAGCGGGTCGGGCGGGATGCCTCCGGCGGGAGTATTTTTGACGAAGAGAAGATACGGGCACTGAAGATATGTGCCTCGGGTATGGGGGGCAGAGGGCGGCGCTTGCGGCGCGTTGACCCGGCCCAGCCCGGCGATGGGGAGGATGGGATGCCCCCGGCGGGCGTGTTTCTGACGAAGAGAAGACGGGGAGTGCACGAGCTGGGCCGGGTGGGCGCGCGGGCGGCAGGCGAAACCGGGCAGCGGGCGCCGCGCGTGGGGCGCATTGGCCGGCCGCCCCTTTCCCCCTGCGCGGCGATCCGCTAAGAGCGGCGCGATACGTGACACCAACACGGGCGGCTTCGCGATGAAATTCACCCTTTCCTGGCTGAAAGAGCACCTCGACACCACAGCCTCGGTCGACGAGATCACCGAGGCCCTGACCGATCTCGGGCTCGAGGTCGAAGGGGTCGAGAACCCCGCCGAGCGGCTGGCGGCCTTTACCATCGGCAAGGTCCTCAAGGCCGAGAAGCACCCGGACGCGGACAAGCTCCGGGTCTGCACCGTGCTGACCGATGAAGGCGAAAGCCAGATCATCTGCGGCGCCCCCAACGCCCGCGAGGGCATCACCGTGGTGGTGGCCAAGCCCGGCACCTACGTGCCCGGCATCGACACCACCATCCAGGTCGGCAAGATCCGCGGCATCGAGAGCTTCGGCATGATGTGCTCGGAGCGCGAGATGGAGCTGTCGGAAGAGCATGACGGCATCATCGAGCTGGCCTCGGGCGAGGTCGGGCAGCGCTTCACCGACTGGCTGGCCGAGAACGATCCCGCCAAGGTCGACCCGGTGATCGAGATCGCCATCACCCCCAACCGGCCCGACGCGCTTGGCGTCGAGGGCGTTGCCCGCGATCTCGCGGCGCGCGGTCTCGGCACCCTGAAGCCGCTTGCACCGGTCATCGTCGAGGGCAGCTTCCCCTGCCCGATCTCGGTGACCATCGACGACAGCGCCAAGGACGGCTGCCCGGTGTTCTACGGCCGCGTCATCAGGGGCGTGAAGAACGGCCCCTCGCCGCAATGGCTGCAGGACCGGCTCAAGGCCATCGGCCTGCGCCCGATCTCGTTCCTCGTCGACGTGACCAACTTCTTCACCTTCGACCGCAACCGCCCGCTGCACGTGTTCGACGCCGACAAGGTGCAGGGCAACCTGCGGGTGCACGCGGCCGAGGGCGGCGAAACGCTCGAGGCGCTCGACGAGCGGACCTACACCATGGAGCCGGGGATGATCCTGATCTCCGCCGACAGCGGGCCCGAGAGCCTTGGCGGCGTGATGGGCGGCGAGCCCACGGGCGTCAGCGACGAGACCGTCAACGTCTTCCTCGAGGCGGCCTATTTCGACCCGATCCGCACGGCCTATACCGGCCGCGGCCTGAAGATCAATTCCGACGCCCGCTACCGCTTCGAGCGCGGCATCGACCCGGCCTCGGCCCAGCCCGGCATCGAGGCGGCGACGCGGATGATCCTCGACATCGCCGGAGGCGAGGCCTCCGAGGTGGTGGTCGCGGGCGAGACCCTCGACGTGAGCCGCGCCTACAGGCTCGACACCGACCGCGTGGTGAGCCTCGTCGGCATGGAGATCCCGGCCCACGAGCAGCGCGCCACGCTCGAGGCGCTCGGCTTCACGCTCGAGGGCGACATGGCCCATGTGCCGAGCTGGCGCCCCGACGTGATGGGCGAGGCGGACCTGGTCGAGGAAGTGGCCCGCGTGGCCTCGCTCACCAAGCTCAAGGGCCAGCCGATGCCGCGCCCGGAAGCGGGCGTGCCCGCGCCGATCCTGTCGCCGATGCAGAAGCGCGAGCAGATCGCGCGGCGCACCGTGGCCGAGCTCGGCTACAACGAATGCGTCACCTACAGCTTCATCGACAAGGCGGCGGCGGAGCTCTTCGGCGGCGGTGACGATGCCACCATGCTCGCCAACCCGATCAGCTCGGAGATGAGCCACATGCGGCCGCAGCTGCTACCGGGCCTGCTGCAGGCGGCGGCGCGCAACCAGGCGCGTGGCTTTGCCGATCTGGCGCTGTTCGAGGTGGGCGCGGCCTTCCAGGGCGGCGAACCGGAAGAACAGCACACCCAGATCACCGGCCTGCTCGTGGGCCGCAGCGGCCCCAAGGACGTGCACGGCGCCTCGCGTCCGGTCGACATCTTCGATGCCAAGGCCGATGCCGAGGCGGTGCTCTCGGCCATCGGCGCGCCGGCCAAGATGCAGATCCTGCGCGGCGCCGAAGAATGGTGGCACCCGGGCCGTCACGGCAAGCTCTGCCTCGGGCCCAAGAAAGTGCTGGGCGTGTTCGGCGAGATCCACCCCAAGGTGCTGGCCGAGCTCGGCGTCAAGGGCCCGGCGGTGGGCTTCACGCTCTACCCGTCCGAGATCCCGCTGCCGCGCGCCAAGGGCTCGGGCCGTCCGGCGCTGAAGCTCAACGACCTGCAGGCGGTCGAGCGCGACTTTGCCTTCGTGGTCGATGCCGACGTGGCGGCGCTCGATCTGGTCAACGCCGCGGCGGGCGCCGACAAGGCGCTGATCGAGGAGGTCCGGGTGTTCGACGAGTTCATCGGCGGCAGCCTTGGTGAAGGCAAGAAATCGCTGGCGATCACCGTGCGCCTGCAGCCCTCCGACGCGACGCTGAAGGAGAAGGACATCGAGGCGGTCGGCGCCAAGATCGTCGAGAAGGTGACCAAGGCCACCGGCGGCACGCTGCGCGGCTGAGGACGCGCCGGCCCCGCAAGGTCGGGACCGGCCTCAGGGGGCACGGCCTCAGGGGGCATAGGGGCGCCCCGACCCGCTTATACGAAATCCGCAGCCCGGCACCGGGCTGCGGGCCACTGGCCCGGTGCGTTGCGATCCGCGATCCCGTGACCGACCGCACGCGCGCCACCCATTTTCCCGGCCAAATGCCCGAAAGCCGCGCCCCCGGACAAAACCTTCAGCCGAGGAACGCCCGGCGCAGCAGGTTCAGCGCCGCGATCAGCAGCACCCAGAGGGTGATCTTGCGGAACGCCGCCTGATCGATGCGGTCATGCACCTTCATGCCGATCCACATGCCCAGCATCGACGGCACCACGAGGGCGGCCGAGAACCACACGGTCTGCGCGTTGAGCACGCCCGACACCGTGTGCGCGCCGGTCAGCGACAGGGCGCCAAGCCCGTAGGCCACGCCCTGAACGCGGATCTGCTCGCGCTTCTCGGTCTCGATCGCGGTGAGATAGGCCACCATCGGCGGCCCCCAGACCCCGGACATGCCGCCGATGAAGCCCGCAACGCTGCCGATGCCCAGCTCGGCTAGGCGGTTCTGCCCGTTCTTCAGATGCGGCCGCCAGCCCGCCAGCTGCATGATGCAGAACAGCGCCACCGGCCCCCCGATCATCGCCAGCAGCACCGGGACCGGCAGCACCCGCACCAGCTGCGACGAGAGCAGCAGGCAGATCAGCCCCGCACCGAGAAACACCCGGAAGCGCTTGAGCGAGGCCAGCGCCGCGCCGACGCCATGCTGCAGCGCCTGCACCGTGTTGCTGATCAGCGCCGGCAGGATCAGCCCGGCCAGCGCGACCTCGGGCGACAGGAAGCTGCCGAGGCCCGAGATGAGGATCATCGGCAAGGCAAACCCGACCATGCCCTTGATCAGCCCGGCCACGGCCGCGACCGCGAAGGAAAGAACGAGCAAGGAGGGCGGGATCAGGCTGAGTATCGTGTCCATGCGATGCTCATAACATGCTCGCGCGGCATGTCTTTCCGAAATTCGTCACGCAATAATAGAACGATAGAACATATTCATAGGTATTTTTGTTGCGCTGCACCTGCAAAGTCGGTATCCCCACCGGGACCCAGGAGAAGGAAGTGATTCATGGCACATGACGGACAGGACATTGCCCTCGGCCAGAGCATCCTGCTCGACGATCTGACCGGCCTCACCAAGGCCGCCATCGCCCCTGCTGAAGCGGTGTTCGAGGCCGCGCGCGCCTCGCTGCGCGCCATGGTCGAAGAGGATGGCCGCGTCTCGGGCCGGCTGATCGAGGAAAACCAGTTCGCAGCGCACGGGCTCGCCTGGCTCGCCACCTATGTCGAGAGCCTGCGCCAGATGCAGCACTGGGCCGAGAAGCTGACCGGCGAAGGCGGTTTCGGCGAGGTCGAACAGCTGATCCTCCAGATCGCGTTCGGCGAGTATCTCAACCAGATCGCCGGCGGCATCCAGATGAACCAGGGCGAGATGGTGCGGCTCTCGGATCTGGGCGTCAGCCGCGAGGCCGCCGCCGCGCTGCGCACCGACGCCACCGAGACGCTGATGGCGCGTGGCAACAGCCAGGCCGCCCGCGCGCGCCTCGTGGAGCTGATGCAGGAACGCTCGGCCGAGATCACCGTCGGCAAGACCGCGCTCGACGAAGAGCTCGAGATGATCCGCGAGCAGTTCCGCCGCTATGCCGTCGACAAGGTCGAGCCCTTCGCCCACGAGTGGCACCTCAAGGACGAGCTGATCCCGATGGAGGTCATCGAGGAGCTCGCCGAAATGGGCGTGTTCGGCCTCACCGTCCCCGAGGAATACGGCGGGCTCGGCCTGTCGAAGGCCTCGATGTGCGTGGTCTCGGAAGAGCTGTCGCGCGGTTATATCGGTGTGGGCTCGCTGGGCACCCGCTCCGAGATCGCAGCCGAGCTGATCCTCGCCGGCGGCACCGAGGCGCAGAAGCAGAAATGGCTGCCGGCGCTGGCCACCGGTGAGACCCTGCCCACCGCCGTGTTCACCGAGCCCAACACCGGCTCGGATCTGGGCAGCCTGCGCACCCGTGCGGTCAAGGACGAGGCTGGCGATTACACCATCACCGGCAACAAGACATGGATCACCCACGCCGCGCGCACCCACGTGATGACGCTGCTGGCGCGCACCGATCCCTCGACCGACAATTACAAGGGCCTCTCGATGTTCCTGGCCGAGAAGACCCCGGGCACCGACGCGGACCCGTTCCCGACCGAGGGCATGACCGGCGGCGAGATCGAGGTGCTGGGCTATCGCGGCATGAAGGAATACGAGCTCGGCTTCGATGGATTCAAGGTCAAGGGCGAGAACCTCTTGGGCGGCGAGGAAGGCAAGGGCTTCAAGCAGCTCATGGAGACCTTCGAGAGCGCCCGCATCCAGACCGCCGCCCGCGCCATCGGCGTCGCGCAGGCGGCGCTCGACGTCGGTATGCGTTACGCCGGGGACCGCAAGCAGTTCGGCAAGTCGCTGATCGATTTCCCGCGCGTGTCGGGCAAGCTCGCGATGATGGCGGTGGAGATCATGATCGCCCGCCAGCTCACCTACTTCTCGGCGCGCGAGAAGGACGAGGGCATCCGCTGCGATCTCGAGGCGGGCATGGCCAAGCTGCTCGGCGCCCGTGTGGCCTGGGCCAATGCCGACAACGCGCTGCAGATCCACGGCGGCAACGGCTTCGCGCTGGAATACACCGTGAGCCGCATCCTGTGCGACGCCCGCATCCTCAACATCTTCGAGGGTGCAGCCGAGATCCAGGCGCAGGTGATTGCACGGCGCCTGCTGGGCTGAGCACCTGCACTGACGCTGAAACAGGAAGGGCGGTGACTTCGGTCACCGCCCTTTTCCATTCATTGGGACATCTCTGGCGCGGCGGCGCCAAGGCGACGGCCCGGCCTCAGAACTTCTGCGCCGCCTCCACCGCGCGCTTCCACGCGGCGTACTTGCCCTTGCGCAGATCGTCCTCCATCTCCGGCTCGAATTGCCGCTCAAGCGCCCAGCCCTCGGCGAACTCCTCCATCCCCGGATAGATCCCGGCGCGCTGCCCGGCGAGCCAGGCCGCGCCCATCGCCGTGGTCTCGAGCACCTGCGGCCGGTCCACCGGCGCGCCGGTGATGTCGGCGAGGAACTGCATGGCGAAGTCGCTGGCGCTCATGCCGCCATCGACCCGCAGCGCCGCCTCTTCGCCGCCCTTCCAGTCGGCCCGCATCGCATCAAGCAGGTCGCGGGTCTGGTAGCCCACGCTCTCGAGCGCGGCGCGGGCGAACTCCGCGGGTCCGCTGTTGCGGGTCATGCCGAACATCGCGCCGCGGCACTCGGCGTTCCAGTAGGGCGCCCCGAGCCCGGTGAAGGCCGGCACCAGCACCAGATCCTGCGAGGGGTCGGCGGCCTCGGCCAGCGGCTGGGTCTCTTTGGCGTGGCGGATGATCTTGATGCCGTCGCGCAGCCACTGCACCACCGCGCCGGCGATGAAGATCGAGCCCTCGAGCGCATAGGTGCGCTTGCCGTCGAGCTGGTAGGCGATGGTCGAGAGCAGCCGGTTCTGCGAGCGCACCAGTTCCTCGCCGGTATTGAGCAGCGCGAAACATCCCGTGCCATAGGTCGATTTCAGCATGCCCGGGCGGAAGCAGGCCTGACCGATGGTCGCCGCCTGCTGGTCGCCAGCCACCCCGAGGATCGGGATCTCGGTGCCGAAGAGATCGGCCCGCGCCATGCCGAAATCGGCGGCGCAATCCTTGACCTCGGGCAGCATCGACATCGGGATGCCCAGCATCTCGCACATGGTCGAGGACCAGCGCCCCTTGCTGATGTCGTAGAGCATGGTGCGGGCGGCGTTGGTGGCATCGGTCACGTGCACATGGCCCGCGGTCATGTTCCAGATCAGCCAGCTGTCGACGGTGCCGAAGGCCAGCTCCCCGGCCTCGGCCCGGGCCCGCGCACCGTCGACATTGTCGAGGATCCACGCCACCTTGGTGGCCGAGAAATAGGGGTCGAGCAGCAGGCCGGTCTTTTCCGTCACCACCGCCTCGTGGCCCTCGGCCTTGAGGTTCTTGCAGAACTCCGAGGTCCGCCGGTCCTGCCAGACGATGGCGTTGTGGATCGGGCGGCCGGTCTTGCGATCCCAGACCAGCGTGGTCTCGCGTTGGTTGGTGATGCCGATGCCGGAGATGTCGGCGGCGCGCACGCCGGCCTTTTCCATCACCCCGCGGCAGGTCGCGGCCGTGGTGGTCCAGAGATCCGAGCAGTCATGCTCGACCCAGCCCGAGGCCGGGTAGTGCTGCTCGAACTCCTCCTGCGCGGACGCCGCGATGTTCAGATCCTTGTCGAACAGGATCGCGCGGCTCGAGGTCGTGCCCTGATCGATTGCGAGAATATAGCCCATGTCTCCCCCCTCCGGTCTTTCCCTTGCGGCAAGCCTTGCCGTTCAATCTGTTGCGGGCGCGGCCGCCGTCCAGTCAGCCGACGCTTGTGTCAACGCGACGATGGCCCGCCTGCATGTAATCCTCCAGCGCCGCGACCTGCGCGTCGCTCTGGCGCAGCCCGAGCTTGCTGCGCCGCCACAACACGTCCTCCGCGGTGCGCGCGTATTCGTGCTCCATCAGCCAGTCGACCTCGGCCCCGGTGAGATCGCCGCCGAACATCGGGCCGAGCGCGTCGAGATCCTTGGCCTCGCCCAAGATCTTGCGCGCCTCGGTGCCGTAGTGCCTGACCAGCCGGCGCGCCCAGCGCTCGCTCAGGAACGGGTAGGAGCGCTGCAGCCCCGAGATCTGCGCCGGCACGCCGTCGACCGGGAAATCCCCGCCCGGCAGGGTGACCCCGGCGGTCCACGGCCCGCTCACGCCCGGCAGGTTCTCGGCGATCTTCTCGAGTGCGCTTTCGGCAAGGCGACGGTAAGTGGTGATCTTGCCGCCGAAGACGTTCAGCAACGGCGCCCCGCCCGCGCTCTCGACCTTGATGGTGTAGTCGCGCGTGGCCGCAGTGGCGCTGCTGGCGCCGTCATCATAGAGCGGGCGCACGCCGGAATAGGTCCAGACCACGTCCTCGGCAGTGATCTCCTGCTTGAAGTAGCGGTTGGCGAAATCGATCAGGTATTGCTGCTCTTCGGGGCTGCAGTCGGGGCGCTTGTCGGGATCGAGATGCTCGGCATCGGTGGTGCCGATCAGGGTGAAATCCTCTTCGTAGGGGATCGCGAAGATGATCCGCCCGTCGGTGCCCTGGAAGAAGTAGCACTTGTCGTGGTCGTAAAGGCGGCGGGTCACGATATGCGAGCCGCGCACCAGCCGGACCCCCTCCTTGACGTTGAGATGCACCTTCTCGTGGATGATGTCGCCGACCCAGGGGCCACCGGCATTGACCAGCATCCGGGCGAAGTGGGTGGCGGTCTCTCCGGTCCGGGTGTCCTCGACCTCCACCCGCCAGAGATCACCGTCGCGCGCCGCCGAGAGCACCTTGGTGCGGGTCATGATCTTCGCGCCGCGCGCCTCGGCGTCGCGGGCGTTGAGCACCACGAGACGCGAATCCTGCACCCAGCAATCGGAATACTCGTAAGCCGTCTCGAAGCGGTCTTCGAGCGGGACGCCCTCGGGCGTGCCCTTGAGCGACACGGTGGACGTGGCCGGCAGGATCTTTCGCCCACCCAGATGGTCGTACATGAAAAGACCCAGCCGGATCAGCCACGCCGGACGGCGCCCCTTCATCCACGGCATCACCGTGGTCAGCAGCTTCGAGGTCGGCGTGTCGCTCTCGAAGCGCATCGACGGATGATAGGGCAGCACGAAGCGCATGGGCCAGCTGATATGCGGCATGGCGCGCAGCAGCACCTCGCGCTCGATCAGCGCCTCGCGCACCAGCCGGAACTCGAAATACTCGAGATAGCGCAGCCCGCCGTGAAACAGCTTGGTCGAGGCCGAGGAAGTCGCCGAGGCGAGGTCGTTCATCTCGGCCAGCCGGACCGACAGGCCCCGCCCGGCCGCGTCGCGGGCGATGCCGCAGCCGTTGATGCCGCCGCCGATGATGAAGAGATCGGTCGCCTCTCGCGTCTGCTGGTCTGCCATGGCCCTGTCCTTGCTGCGATATGCGTCTTATCGGTATGCCGAAAGCACACCGGTCTCGCAAGTTAAACGCTTTCGCTTTCTTTCGTTTCCGGAAAATTGGCAAAAAACCGCACCTCGGCATTGCGGCATGCAGCGGATACGGAGATTTTCCCCGACTGACCACCAAGAATGACGGTACCATGGCACCATTTCGCGATCGAAATGGCGGGAAATCGAGGCTATGCTCTTGCGGGATCGGCATGGCAGCGGCACAGTTGCGAACAAAAACGAAAGCCTCGAATGTCCAGCTCTTTTCGCCACCCCGAAATCCTCGAGATCGCGCGCCGCGACGGCAAGGTCAGCGTCGAACTGCTGGCGCAGCATTTCGGCGTCACCCTGCAGACCATCCGCCGTGACCTTGCCGATCTTGCCGAGGCGGGCCAGCTCGACCGGGTGCATGGCGGCGCGGTGCTGCCCTCGGGCACGGTCAATATCGGCTACGAGGAGCGGCGCGAGCTCAATCCCGCCGCCAAGAGCGCCATCGCGCGGGCCTGTGCCGAGCAGATCCCCGATGACATCTCGCTGTTCCTCAACATCGGCACCAGCACCGAGGCGGTGGCGCGGCAGCTTCTCACCCACCGCAACCTACTGGTGGTGACCAACAACATGAACGTCGCCAACATCCTTGCCGGCAATCCCGATTGCGAGGTCATCGTCACCGGCGGGCACCTGCGGCGCTCGGATGGCGGGCTGGTCGGCAACCTTGCCGCCGGCACCATCGGGCAGTTCAAGTTCGACCTCGCGGTGATCGGCTGCTCGGCGCTCGATGGCGAGGGCGACCTGCTCGATTTCGACATCCAGGAGGTCGGCGTGAGCCAGGCGATCCTGCGCCAGTCGCGGCGCACCTTCCTCGTGGCCGACGCCTCCAAGCGCACCCGCAGCGCGCCGGCGCGCATCGCCTCGCTGAGCCAGATCGACACGCTGTTCACCGATGCCCCCCTGCCCGGCCCGCTGGCGCAGCGCTGCTCCGACTGGGGCACCGAGATCGTCATCGTGCCCTCGGCCTGATCCCGCGCGGCCCCCGGCTTTGCGGGACGCGACGCCGCAACCGCCGGACGGCTGTCTTGACACTCCATCGCCTGCCGACCATGAAGCCGATGTCAGACGGCGCGAAAGGCATGTTTCATGGCAAAAGAGAAAGAATCCGGCGGCTTCCTCGAGACCGTCAAGACGATCGTCTACGCGCTTCTGATCGCGGGCGTGTTCCGGACGCTGTTCTTTCAGCCCTTCTGGATCCCCTCCGGCTCGATGAAGGACACGCTGCTGATCGGCGACTTTCTCTTCGTCAACAAGATGAGCTACGGCTACTCCTACGCCTCCTGCCCGTCGATCCGCCTGCCCGTGGTCGGGCTCGACATCGACGCCAAGGACATCTGCGGCTGGCTCGGCGATGACAACGGCCGCATCTTCGGCTCCGAGCCCGAGCGCGGCGACATCGCGGTGTTTCGCCATCCGGTCTCGGGGCGCGACTTCATCAAGCGCGTGATCGGCATGCCGGGCGACCGCATCCAGGTGACCGACGGGCTGCTCTACATCAACGGCGAACCGGTGCAGGTCGAGCGCAACGGGACCTTCTCCGAGACCGCCGAACCGCAGGGCCCGCAACAGCTGCGCCCGCGCTGCGAGAACGGCCCCGTGGGCACCGGCGGCATCTGCGAGAAATCGCGCTGGACCGAGACCCTGCCCAACGGCAAGACGCACGACATCCTCAACATCGCCATGCAGGGCTCGGACAACACCCGCGTCTACACCGTGCCCGAAGGCAACTACTTCATGATGGGCGACAACCGCGACAACTCGTCCGACAGCCGCGTGCCCAGCGCCGCCGGCGGCGTCGGCTTCGTGCCGTTCGAGAACCTGATCGGCAAGGCCAATCGCGTGGTCTTCTCGTCCTCCGGCCGCTCGATGCTGTTCTTCTGGACATGGCGCGGCGACCGCTTCTTCCACAAGCTGCAATGAAACGCTCTGCCGAGATCATCGCGCTCGAAGAGCGTCTCGGCCACCGCTTCGACCGGCCCGAGCTGCTGCGCCGAGCGCTGACGCATTCCTCGATGTCGGCCCCGGGCCGCGAGGACAACCAGCGCCTCGAGTTCCTTGGCGACCGGGTGCTCGGCCTCGTCATGGCCGAGGCGCTACTGGCCGACGACCGCAACGCCTCGGAAGGACAGCTTGCGCCGCGCTTCAATGCGCTGGTGCGCAAGGAAGCCTGTGCCGACGTGGCGCGCGAAATCGATCTCGGGGCCGCGCTGAAGCTCGGCCGCTCCGAGATGATGTCGGGGGGCCGCCGCAAGCTGGCGCTGCTCGGCGATGCCATGGAAGCGGTGATCGCGGCGGTCTATCTCGACGCCGGGTTCGAGGCCGCAAAGGATCTGGTGCGCCGGCTCTGGGGCGATCGGGTCACACGCGTCGACGAGGATGCGCGCGACGCCAAGACCTCGCTGCAGGAATGGGCGCAGGCGCGCGGGATGCCGCCACCGGCTTACGTCGAGACCGCGCGCTCCGGTCCCGATCACGCCCCGGTCTTCACCATCGAGGCCCGGCTCTCGTCCGGCGAAGCGGCGCAGGCCACCGCCGGCGCCAAGCGCAAGGCCGAGCAGGAGGCCGCCGCGGCGCTGCTTGCCAAGGTGACGGGTGGCTGAGCGCGGCGCGTCTGGAAACATGCTGGGCGCGCTGTTCATGTGCGCCGCTATGACGCTGTTCGCCATCGAGGACGCGCTCTTCAAATCGGTCACCCCGGCCCTGCCGCCCGGCGAGGCCACGCTGATCTTCGGCGTGACCGGCACCACGATCTACGTGCTGCTCACCCTGCGTGCGCGCGAGCAGGTGCTGCACCCGGCGATCCTGCGCCCGAGCCTGATGATCCGGACCGTCTTCGAGATCATCGGACGGCTGTTCTTTGCGCTGTCGCTGGCCTACACGCCCCTTGCCGTCACCTCGTCGATCCTGCAGGCCGCGCCTCTGGTGGTCACCGCCGGCGCGGCGCTGCTGCTGGGCGAGCAGGTCGGCCCGCGGCGCTGGATCGCCATGGCGGTGGGCTTCATCGGCGTGCTGATGATCCTGCGCCCGACGCCAGACGCCTTCCGCCCCGACGCCCTTCTGGCGGTCGCGGGCATGATCGGCTTCGCGATGCGCGATCTCTTCACCCGCGCCAGCCCGCCGGCGGTCTCGACCAACCAGCTGGGTGTGCTGGGCTTTGCCGTGCTCATCGTGGCCGGGCTGATCATGCTGCCCTTCGATCCCGCCCCACCACGCCTGCCCACGGGGAGCGAGCTTGCCCGGCTGTTGCTCATCGGGGTGGTGGGCGTCGCCGCCTACACGGCCCTGACCCGCGCGATGCGGGTGGGCGAGGTCTCGGTGGTGGCGCCGTTCCGCTACTCGCGGCTCCTGGTGGCGCTCACCTTCGCCTTCCTGTTCTTCGGCGAGCGCCCCGATCTCTGGACGCTCGCGGGGGGGCTGCTGATCGTGGTCAGCGGGGTCTACACGCTGCTGCGCAGCGGCATGCCGCGCCCCCCT
>Ga0114904_1000175_pt1 | contig 35915 bp, 34 predicted proteins | sample MalvirDeepMed_s6_FD_83498 | JGI IMG/M metagenome (GOLD analysis project Ga0114904, IMG submission 83498) | Marine viral communities from the Global Malaspina Expedition - Malaspina viral metaG DeepMed_s6 | ecosystem: Environmental > Aquatic > Marine > Oceanic | place: Mediterranean Sea... | reverse complement strand
GCCAAGAGCTGCCCCGACCAGAGCCTGGTCGAACTGGCCCGCCTCTCTTGGGACGAGGCGCTGCGCCTCGGCGAGATCAGCGGCTACCGCAACGCCCAGGTCTCGGTCATTGCGCCCACGGGCACGATCGGTCTGGTCATGGATTGCGACACCACCGGCATCGAGCCCGACTTCGCGCTGGTGAAGTTCAAGAAGCTCGCCGGTGGCGGCTACTTCAAGATCATCAACCGCTCGGTGCCCTCGGCGCTCGAGAAGCTGGGCTACAGCTCGAGCCAGATCGAGGAGATCGTGGGCTACGCCGTCGGCCACGGCACGCTCGGCAACGCGCCCGGCATCAACCACACCGCGCTGATCGGTCTTGGCTTCGGCCCGGCCCAGCTCGAGAAGGTCGAGCGCGCGCTCGGCAGCGCCTTCGATATCCGCTTCGTGTTCAACCAGTGGACGCTGGGCGAAGCGTTCTGCCGCGACGGTCTGAACATTCCCGCCGACAAGCTGTCTGACCCGACCTTTGACCTGCTGAAGCATCTTGGCTTCACCAAGGCCGATATCGAGGCCGCCAACGACCATGTCTGCGGCACCATGACCCTCGAGGGCGCGCCGCATCTGAAGACCGAGCACCTGTCGATCTTCGACTGTGCAAATCCCTGTGGAAAAAAGGGCAAGCGGTACCTGTCGGTCAACAGCCACATCCACATGATGGCCGCCGCGCAAAGCTTTATTTCCGGGGCAATTTCCAAAACCATCAACATGCCCAACGCGGCCACGGTCGAGGATTGCCAGAAGGCCTATGAACTGTCCTGGTCGCTGGGGGTAAAGGCCAACGCGCTCTACCGCGACGGCTCCAAGCTGAGCCAGCCTCTGGCCTCGGCGCTGGTCGAGGATGACGACGACGCGCTCGAGACCCTCGAGAGCGGCACGCCGCAGGAGAAGGCGCAGGTCATCGCCGAGAAGATCGTCGAGAAGGTGGTGATCAAGGAGGTCATCCGCGCCGGCCGCACCAAGATGCCCGAACGCCGCAAGGGCTATACCCAGAAGGCGATCGTCGGCGGCCACAAGGTCTATCTCCGCACCGGGGAATACGAGGACGGCAACCTCGGCGAGATCTTCATCGACATGCACAAGGAAGGCGCCGGCTTCCGCGCGATGATGAACAACTTCGCCATCGCGGTGTCGGTCGGCCTGCAATACGGGGTGCCGCTGGAGGAGTTCGTCGACGCCTTCACCTTCACCAAGTTCGAGCCCGCGGGCATGGTGCAGGGCAATGACAGCATCAAGAACGCCACCTCGATCCTCGACTACATCTTCCGCGAGCTGGCGGTGTCTTATCTCGACCGCACCGATCTGGCGCATGTGAAGCCAGAGGGCGCAAGCTTCGACGATCTCGGCCGCGGCGAGGAAGAGAGCGTGTCGAATGTCGAGGAGTTGTCCGAGAACACCGCGGCGCGCTCGCTGGAAATGCTCAAGCAGATCTCCTCGACCGGTTATCTTCGCAAGCGCCTGCCGCAGGAGCTGGTGGTGCTGCAGGGTGGCCAGCGAACGGGGACCGGCCCGGTGGCGTCGCATGGCGCGGCGAGCGCGCAGGCGGTGCAAAGCACGGTTGCGACGCTCAGCACCTCGACCTCGGCGGTGGCGATGGATGCGCGCGCCAAGGCCCGGATGCAGGGCTACGAGGGCGATCCCTGCGGTGAATGCGGCAACTACACGCTGGTGCGCAATGGCACCTGCATGAAGTGCAACACCTGCGGCTCGACCAGCGGCTGCAGCTGAGAGCTCGGGGCAGGGCGCAGACGTGCCCTGCCGTCGATCCGGCCATTCTTTGGGTTCCTGCGCCCGGTCGTTCTCTAGGTAGGATGTCGCGCGGTTCCTTGCCGGTCACGCAGCTACGAACCACGACTGACGAAGCGCATGTGGGTGCGTGACGGGGCCAAGGCGCTTGGCCTTTTCCGCGATATCTGAGCCGGCCCCAACCGCCAGGCTCAGGAAATCGCGTGGTCTTTCAGCGCCTTGCGGATCAGTTTCCCATTGGCGTTGCGCGGCAGCGCGTCGACACGCACGAAGGCGCGGGGCTGCTTGTAGCGGGCCAGTCGCTCGGCGGCGTGGGCGGCGAGCATGTCCTCGTCGAGTTCCGTGTCGGCCACGTAGACGGCCGCGATCACGCTGACACCCTCCTTCACGGCCACGTCCGTAACCCCGATCTCGGCGATGCCGGGCAGGTCTGCCAGCGCCGCCTCGACCTCGAGCGGCGAGACCCGGTAGCCGCCGGCGTTCATCATGTCGTCGCCGCGCCCGAGATAGCGGATCTGGCCGTCCTCATCCATGCTGCCCTGGTCGCCGGTCAGGAACCAGTCGCCGTGGAACCGCTGCGCCGTGTCCTCCGGCGCGTCGACATAGCCCAGCATCAGCCCCGGATCATCGCGATGCACGGCGATGGTGCCGGGCACGTTCAGCGGCACCGGCGCGCCGTCCTCGCCCAGGATCGCCACCCGGCGCCCGACCTGCGGCCGGCCCAGCCTGTCGGCATCGCAGGGATGCGCCGGGGCGGATGAGATGAAGGTCGAGCATTCGGACATGCCGAAGGCCTCGTAGATCCGTGTGCCGGTGGCGTCGCACCACGCGTCGCGGGTGGCGGCAGAGAGCTTTTCACCTGCGGAGAGCCCGTGGTGCAGCTTTGGCATCGTCGGCAGCGGGGCCTGCAGGAGCTTGCGATAGACGCCCGGCGCGGCGGCGAAGATCGTCGCGTCGTTGCGTTTGAGCAGCAGCGACAGCTGCGCCGGATCGGTGCCCGCCGCCGGGATCAGCGCTGTGGCCCCGAGGGTCCACGGGTCCATCAGTCCGGTGCCCAGCGTATATGTCCAGTTGAAGGCTCCGGCGTGCAGCAGACGATCGTTGGGGCGCAGCCCGGACCAGCCGTCCATCATCATCTGACGCGCCCAGATTGCCCGGTGCGCGTGGCCCACGGCGCGGGGGATGCCCGAGGTGCCGGAGGTGTAGATGATATAGGCCAGACGCTCTGGATCGCCCATGTGCCAGGGCGCGGGCGGCAGCCGATGCCAGGCCTCGAAGCGCTTGGGGCCAAAGACCGGGATCTCGGTCTCGGGGCAGGAAACGCCCTCGCCGCGCAGGATGGCGGCGGGGTTCAGGTGGTCCAGCATCGGCGCCACCTCGCGCTCAGTGAGCTGCGAAGACGTCGGCACCGGCACCAGACCGGCAGCGATGGCGCCAAGATAGGCGATGGGGAAGTCGACGGTGTTGCCAAGCCGCATGAGCACGATGTCGCCCGGTACGAGCCCGGCCTCGAGCAGCCCGGTGGCGGTGCCCCGAACCGCGGCGATCAGCCGTTCGTACGACCAGCGCGCGGCCCCTGTGGGCTTCACGATGGCCAGCGCGACCTTGTCGGGCGTGGCGCTTCCGGCCTCGAGCACATGGGCGGCGAGGTTGAACGGCGCGGGGCAGGGCGCGAAGGCGCCTTCATCGAAAAGCGAGACCATGCCATTGGCTTAGGACCGCTCCGGATTTGTTGCAAGGCTCCCGTGGCGGCCCTATAGGAAGAGCCATGACCCGCGACCCCAAGACCTTGATCCGCCTGGCGCGGGAAACCGGCGAAGACGCCTCGGCCGAACCGCTTGACCTTGGGGTGCGCGTGCGTGAGCTGCGCAAGGCCCGCGACTGGACGCTCGAGCAGGCGGCCCGCGAGGCCGGGCTGGCGCGCTCGACGTTGTCGAAGATCGAGAACGGTCAGATGTCGCCGACCTTCGACGCGCTTAAGAAGCTGGCGGTGGGTCTGGGGATCGGCGTGCCGCAGCTCTTCACGCCGCCGAAGAAGGATCAGGTCTCGGGGCGGATGGTGCACACCCGCGACGGCCATGGACTGCATCAGGCCACGGTCACTTACGAGCACGAGCTGCTGGCCGAGAGCCTGACCAAGAAGAAGATGCTGCCATACCGGGCTCGCGTGCGTGCCCGCAGCATGGACGAGTTCGACGGCTGGGTCCGCCACGACGGCGAGGAATTCCTCTACGTGCTCACCGGCGTCGTGACGCTCTACACGGAGTTTTACGAGCCGATCGAGATGCGCCGGGGCGACAGCGCCTATTACGACGCCAGCATGGGCCACAACGTGGTCTCCGTGAGCCCCGAGGATGCAACGATCCTCTGGATCACATCGCTGGGCTGAGCGCAGGCGCACACGTGGCGGCGGCAAACCGATAGATCCGTTCCGAACCGTGCCGTGGCAGATGCTCAGTTCGAGCGGGCCAGCGCGGCGAGCTTGGCAAGCTCATCCTCGGCACGCCAATAGGCGAGATCTTCGGGTTGTGCCGTGTCAACCGGGGGCGCGATGTCGCTCGGCAACGCGCGTGCCGGCGCAGTCGGTTCGCCCACGCTAGCCGCAGGGGCGGGGCGTTTCGGGCGGAAGAAGAAATCGAGCATCGGCGCAGCCTCCTATACCTGACCCAGAAACGCCGCCTGGGCGTGCGCGGTTCCGCTCCCGAGCATTGATTTTCGCGGCCGCGCCGGGATCAGCCGGCGGGGCGCTGCAGCGGTTCCGGCAGGCGGACGGGAAACAGCAGATCCTCGACCTCGCGCCGCGCTTCATGCAGCGTCAGATCGTGGCGCGCCGCCACATGGCGCGCGACCTCGTCGACCCGAGGGGGCGCGTCGCTCAGCGCTGTTTCATCGACATGCGGAAAGCGCTGCCGAAGGCGGCCGGCGGCCTGGTTCCAGTTGCGGGTGATGCGGGTCCATTCCATCTGTCTCATACCGGGGCAACGTCCACTCATGCTCTGCGTTCCAGGTGCTGTCGTGCTGCGCCGCGCCATCGGCGGATCCTTGCAAAAAGAAGGCCCCGGCGCGGTCACCGGGGCCATCTTGCGGCACGAGAGATTAAGCGTCTGTTATCAGCGCTCCGGCAAAAGCCCGCGCGGGGCAAAGCGCAGCACCAGCAGCAGGATCACCCCCATGGTCAGCAGGCGCATGTGCTGCACGCTGCCGAGCAGATGCGCCTTGAGCGCCGATCCGTCGGCCATGCCGGCGGTGATCGCCCCCATCAGCCACTGGCCCATCGGTTCGACCTGCACCCAGAGGAACCAGATCAGGAACCCGCCCAGCACCGCGCCGAGATTGTTGCCCGAGCCGCCGACGATCACCATCACCCAGATCAGGAAGGTGTAGCGCAGCGGCTGGTAGCTCGAGGGGGTGAGCTGGCCGTCGAGCGTGGTCATCATGGCACCGGCAATGCCGCAGAGCGCCGAGCCGAGGATGAAGATCTGCAAGTGCCGCGCGGTGACATCCTTGCCCATCGCCTCGGCGGCCTCCTCGTTGTCGCGCACCGCGCGCATCATTCGGCCCCACGGCGACTTCAGCGCCAGCTGTGCCAGCACCAGAAGCACCACGAGCACCACGGCGAACAGCACCGAGTATCCGAGCTTGACGTAGATCGTCGAGGCGGTGGTCGGGTCGAGCCCGATGCCCGCCGCGGTGTCGACGAAGCCCGGGTCGTTCTGCAGATCGATCTCGTAGGGCACGGGACGCGGCAGACCGATGACGTTCTTGACGCCGCGGGTCAGCCAGTCCTCGTTCTTCAGCACCGCGAGGATTATCTCGGCAATGCCCAGCGTGGCGATGGCAAGGTAGTCAGAGCGCAGCCCCAGCGCGGTCTTGCCGATCACCCAGGCAACGCCCGCGGCCAGCAGCCCGCCCACCGGCCAGGCCAGCAGCACCGGCAGACCCAGCCCGCCGAGGAACCCGGTGGCGGCCGGGTCGACCGACTCGATGGCCGAGACCGCCGGGTCGAGGACGGCGCGGTAGACGAAGAAACCGCCGATGGCGATGGCGGCGACGGCCCAGCCGCGGGTGTTTCGGGGCAGCGCTTTCCAGGCAAGGACGGCCCCCGCGATGGCCGCGAAGGCGAAGGCGATGGCCCCGGTCACGCGCCAGCCGCCCGCGGCCCAGGCCTCGGGGACCGGCGCCACCGAGGTCAGCACCACGGCGAGGCCACCGAGCGCCACGAAGCCCATGACGCCCACGTTGAACAGCCCGGCAAGCCCCCATTGCAGGTTGACGCCGAGCGCCATGATGGCGCTCACCAGCCCCATATTGAGGATGATCAGGGCGGAGTTCCAGCTCTGTAGGACTCCGGTCCCGAGGATCAGCACCGCGATGAGCGCGAAAAGAACGAGCGTCCTCATACCGATTTCCCCTTGAACAGACCCGTCGGCCGGAACAGCAGCACGATGATCAGGATCACGAAGCTGACGGCGAACTTGTAGTCGGTGGACATAAGCTGCACGAGCCCCGATGGCTCGAGGCTTTCGGGCAGCATGTAGGCGAGCACCTTCTTCCAGGCATAGGTGATGCCGACCTCCGAGAAGGCGATGATGAAGCCGCCGGCGATGGCCCCCAGCGGAGAGCCGAGCCCGCCGACGATGGCGCTGGCGAAGATCGGCAGCAGGATCTGGAAATAGGTGAAGGGCTTGAAGCTCTTGTCGAGCCCGTAAAGCGTGCCCGCCACCACTGCCAGCGCCGCGACGATGATCCAGGTGACCATCACCACGCGCTCGGGGTTGATGCCCGACAGCAGCGCCAGATCCTCGTTGTCGGAATAGGCCCGCATCGACTTGCCTGTGCGGGTGTGGTTGAGGAACCAGAACAGCAGCGCCACCACGAGGATCGCCACCACCACGGTGATCGCCTGCGTCGATTTCAGCGCCAGCCCCTCGCTGAGCCCGGTCAAGTCGCGGAAATCCCGGGCCGAGATCAGGAAGCGTTCGCCATCGGCGAAATTCTGGTCTCCGGGGCCGATGATCAGGCGGGTGAGGCCATTGTAGACGAACATCACCCCCATCGACACGATCACGAGGATCACCGGCTTGGCCTTCTGCTCGCGGTAGAAGCGATAGACCAGCCGGTCGGTGCCCAGCACCAGCAGCGAGGTCAGCACGATGCCGAAGGGAATGGCCAGGAGCGCGGTGGGCAGCGGGCCGAAGCTCACCCCCAGCGCCTGCAGCCCCCAGGTCACCAGGATGGTGAACATGGTGCCGATCGCCATGGTGTCGCCGTGGGCGAAGTTGGAAAACCGCAGGATGCCGTAGATCAGCGTCACGCCCAGCGCCCCCAGCGCCAGCTGGCTGCCATAGGCAATGGCGGGAATGAAAACGAAATTGGCCAGCGCGACCAATGCGTTTAGGAAATCCATCACGGGTGCTCCCCGGTTATTCTTGGTCTTGTGTGAAAGCGGGTCGGACTGCGGGTCATATCTCAGCCCCCCAGGAAGCTGCGGCGGACCTCGTCATCCGCGAGCAGCGCCTTGCCGGTGCCGGTATGGGCGTTGCGGCCCTGAACCAGAACGTAGCCCTTGTCGGCGATGGCCAGCGCCTGGCGGGCGTTCTGCTCGACCATCAGCACCGGCAGCCCGGTGCGGGCCACCTCGATGATGCGGTCGAACAGCTCGTCCATGACGATCGGGCTCACCCCGGCGGTGGGCTCGTCGAGCATCAGCACCTTGGGCTTGGTCATCAGCGCCCGGCCCACGGCGACCTGCTGGCGCTGGCCGCCCGAAAGCTCGCCCGCGGCCTGCCGGCGCTTCTCCTTGAGGATCGGGAACAGCGTATAGACCTGCTCCATGGTGTCCGAGATGTCGTCGCGCCGGATGAAGGCGCCCATTTCGAGATTCTCCTCGACGGTCATCGAGGTGAAGATGTTGTGGGTCTGCGGCACGAAGCCCATGCCCTTGCGGACTCGCGCCTGCGGCGTCAGCTCGGTGATGTCTTCACCGTCGAGCCGCACCATGCCCTCGCGCAGGCTCAGCATCCCGAACACCGCCTTCATCGCCGTCGATTTGCCGGCGCCGTTGGGGCCGACGATGACGGCGATCTCGCCGCGTTCCACGGCGATGGTGCAGGCGTGCAGGATATCCGCGCCGCGGCCATAGCCGCCGGTCATCGCCTCACCGATCAGGAACGGCCCGCCCGGGGCCGGGCGTTCGCGTCCGCCCGCGCGCACCGGCCGCTCGACACCCATGCCGCGCGGGTTGGCGATGCTGAGGTCCTTGTTGCCGCGATCGCCATAGGGGCCGCCGCTCATGATCCTGCCCCCTCTTCTTTGGTTCGAAAATACCTCGGGGGTGTGGGGGCAGCGCCCCCACCGCGCAGCGCTGATCTCATCCCGCCGCCTCCTTGTTCTTGAGCCCGGTGCCGAGATAGGCCTCGATCACGGCATCGTTGGCCTTGATCTCGTCGAGCGTGCCCTGGGCCAGCTTCTTGCCCTCGGCCATGACGATGACCGGGTCGCAGATGCGGCCGATGAAATCCATGTCGTGCTCGATCACGCAGAAGGTGTAGCCGCGCTCGCGGTTGAGCTTCACGATGGTGTCGGCAATGGTGTTGAGAAGCGTGCGGTTCACGCCCGCGCCGACCTCGTCGAGGAACACGATCTTGGCGTCGACCATCATCGTGCGTCCTAGCTCGAGCAGCTTCTTCTGCCCGCCAGAGAGGTTGCCCGCCTTCTCGTCCTTCAGGTGCGAGATGGTCAGGAAGTCGAGAACCTCGTCGGCCTTCTTCAGAAGCGCCGCCTCTTCCTGCGCGATGCGCCCGCGCCCGAACCAGGCGTTCCACAGGCTTTCGCCGGCCTGTTCGCCCGGCACCATCATCAGGTTCTCGCGGCAGCTCATCGACGAGAACTCGTGCGCGATCTGGAAGGTGCGCAACAGGCCCTTGTGGAACAGCGCGTGCGGCGGCAGGCCGGTGATGTCCTCGCCGTCCATCCAGACCGTGCCGGAGGTCGGCGGCAGGGCGCCGGCGATGACGTTGAAGAGCGTCGACTTGCCGGCCCCGTTCGGGCCCACCAGCCCGGTGATCGAGCCGTCGGCAATCTCGAGCGAGGCGCCGTCAACGGCGCGGAAGCCGCCGAAATGGCGGTGCAGGTTGTCCACCCGGATCAATGCTTGTTCCCCTCCGGCGCGGTTTGCTGCGCCTGTCTTGTTATTGCAAACAGCCCGGGGACCGACCCCGGGCTGTCCATCCTCATTCGTGATGCGAGATTACTTGAAGGACACGGTGCTGAAGTCACCGTCCTTGATCTCGTAGTAGCGGTAGGTGCCGGCGGCTTCGCCCTCACCGACGAGTTCCACGTTGGTGGCGCCGACATAGTCCACGTCACCACCTGCGGCGAGGATTTCCATGGCCTTGCCAAGCTCGCCGGGCAGGATCGGCTCGCCCGGCGCGTTGGCCACGTCGAGCACGTTGGCCGCAACCGCCGCGGAGGAGACCTCGCCACCCTTCATCATCGCCAGCGCGATCAGGGCCGCGGCGTCATAGCTCTCGCGGGTGTAGGAGCCCTCGGCGTTGATGCCGGCCTCGGTTGCGAGCGCGGTGAAGGCCTCGGTGCCTTCGCCCTCGGCCCACGGCACGGAGCCGAAGCTGCCGTCCATGTAGTCACCAAGATCGGCGAGAAGCGCGTCGGAATACATGCCGTCGCCCATGGCGAAGGTGTCGAAGGCGCCGGTGTCGAGCGCGGCCTGGATCATGCCCTTGCCGCCCTGATCGGAGTAGCCCAGCACCACGAGAACCTCACCGCCCGCCGAGGCCAGCGCCCCGATCTCGGCGGAATAGTCGCCCTTGCCATCCTCGTGCGGCGCCGACAGCGTGATCGAGCCGCCCTCGGCCTCGAAGGCCGCGGCGAAGCTGTCTGCAAAGCCCTTGCCGTAGTCGTTGTTGGTGTAGGTCACCGCGACCGAGGAGACCTCGCGCTCGCTCAGGATGCTGGCCAGCACTTCGCCCTGGCGTGCGTCGGACGGCGAGGTGCGGAAGAACAGGCCGTTGTCTTCGGCGTTCGACAGCGCCGGCGAGGTGGCCGACGGCGAGATCATCGGCACGCCGTTGGGCACCGCGACGTTCGACAGGACCGCGCCGGTCACGCCCGAGCAGTCGGCACCCATGATGGCGACCACGCCATCGGTGGTGACGAGGCGTTCCGCGGCAGCCGTGGCCGCGGCGCTGTCGATGCAGGTCGAGTCGGCGCGCACCGGGCTCAGCGTGACGCCCTCGAGGAACTTGCCGCTGTCGTTGACCTCGGTCAGGGCCAGCTCGGCGCTTGCGCCCATGGCGGGGGTCAGCGATTCAATCGGGCCGGTGAAGCCGAGAATGACGCCGACCTTGGCGTCTTGGGCCTGAACCGCGCCAGCGGCAAGCAGCGTGGTGGCGGCGGAAGCCAGAAGCCACTTTTTCATGTGAGGATCTCCCTTGTTGGAACGCATTGTCCGGGCGGGAGACTATGCAAGCCCTTGACAAAAGAAAAGGGGGCACAGGCGTGGCTGCCGCACGGGCAACCGGCTTGTCCGCCTGCGGTGCGGCCCCATATCGAAGGCTTGGAGGTGCCCGAGATGAAACACGCGATTTTCGCAGCAGCGCTTGCTCTTGTCCCCGCGGGGACGGTGCTGGCACAGGACATTCCTAGCGGTGCCGGAACGCTCTCGGTCAGTGCGGTGGTGCAGGGGCTCGACACGCCGTGGAGCTTCGATTTCCTGCCCGACGGCACGATCCTGATCACCGAGCGCGGCGGCGATCTGCTTGCGGTCCGGGATGGCAGCGCGCAGCGCCTCTCCGGCCTGCCCGAGATCTACACGCGCGGGCAGGGCGGTTTGCTCGACGTGCTGGTGCCGCGCGATTTCGACACCAGCCGCGAGATCTTCCTGACCTATTCCAAGCGTCAGCAGGGTGGTGCCGGCACGGCGGTGCTGAAAGCGCGACTGTCGCAGGATGGCAGCCGCCTCGTTGAGGCCCGGACCATCTTCGAGATGGCGCCGGGCTCGAGCGGCGGGCGGCATTTCGGCTCCCGCATCGTGGAGGCGCCGGACGGGCATCTCTTCGTGACCATAGGCGAACGCGGCGACCGGCCGTCGGCGCAGGATCTCTCACGCCACAACGGCTCGGTGATCCGCATCACCCGCGACGGCGCGGTGCCGCGCGACAACCCTTTCGTGGGACGGGACGGCGCGCAGCCCGAGATCTGGAGCTACGGCCACCGCAACCCGCAGGGGCTGGGCTTTGACCGGCGCGGCCAGCTCTGGGCCGTCGAGCACGGCGCGCAGGGCGGCGACGAGGTCAACCGCATCGAGAAGGGCGCCAATTACGGCTGGCCGGTGATCTCCTATGGCGAGCACTATTCCGGCGCCAAGATCGGCGAGGGCACCTCGAAGCCGGGCATGGAGCAGCCGGTGTTCTATTGGGATCCGTCGAATGCGCCCTCGGACATCGTGTTCCTCGAGGGCGGGCGCTGGGACGGCGACGCGCTCGTGGGGTCGCTCAAGTTCAACTACATCGCCCGGCTGTCCGGCAATCCGCTGCGCGAGGTCGAACAGCTCGAGAGCGAGGCCACGCTGCGGGTGCGCGACGTCGATCAGGGCCCGGATGGTGCCATCTGGTTCCTCAGCGAAGTCAACGGAACGCTCTACCGCGCGACGCAGCCTTGAGCCGTTAGGCCGGGCGGCGCTGAGCGCGCCTAGCCCTCCTCGCGCGCCGGTTTGGCACCCAGCGTGCCGCGCTCGCGGTAGGGCGTGGTCTGATAGTGCGCCCGGTAGCATTTCGAGAAATGCGACGGGCTGGCGAAACCGCAGGCCAGCGCCACGTTGATCACGCTCATGTCAGTCTGCATCAGCAGGTTGCGCGCCTTCTGCAGCCGCAGCTCCATGTAGTAGCGCTTGGGCGAGCGGTTGAGGTAGCGGCGAAACAGCCGCTCGAGCTGACGCGTCGACATGCCGACATCGCGGGCCAGCAGCGCCGGCGAAATCGGCTCCTCGATATTGCCTTCCATCATCTTGATCACCTGCGCCAGCTTGGGGTGGCGCACGCCGATGCGCGTGGGCGTCGAAAGGCGCTGGGTGTCCTGATCGGTGCGGATCGAGGAATAGATCAGCTGGTCGGCCACCGCGTTGGCCATATCGGCACCGTGATCGTCGGCGATCAGCTTGAGCATCAGGTCGATCGAGGCGGTGCCGCCGGCGGTCGAGAGCCGGTTGCCGTCGGCCACGAAGACCGACTTGGTCAGCTCGACCTCGGGGAATTCTTCTTCGAACCCGTCCTGATTTTCCCAGTGGATGGTCGCGCGCTTGCCGTCGAGCAGCCCGGCCTCCGCCAGCGCCCAGCTTGCGGTGCAGAGCCCGCCCATGGTGAGGCCGCGCCGGGCCTCGCGCCGCAGCCAGTTCATCAGCCGCTTGGTGGTGGCGTCGGCGATGTCGAGCCCGCCACAGAGCAGCACCACGTCGTCGCGTGTCAGCTCGGGCAGCTCGCAGTCGAGCCTGAACTCGGTGCCGGCCGAGCAGCGCGCCGTCTCGCCGTTCTCCGAGGTCAGCACCCAGCTGTAGATCGCGGCCCCGGCCATGCGGTTGGCAATGCGCAGCGCCTCGAGCGCGGCGGAAAAACTGAGCAGGGAGAATTCCGGCAGAAGGACAAACACGAACCGGCGCGGCTTGGCCTGCACCTCGGCTTCGAAAGCTTTGTTCTGCACCGGCATACATACCTCGCGGCGATTAAGGTCGAGCACCCTTTACCGGGCGCAGTCTCAAGAACGCGTTTACGGCGCTCGGCTGGGTTCAGCCACATGGGCAGAAAGCCCAAATTCCGTCAAGAGAACAGCGGCATTTCCTATGGCCTTCTTTCCCCTGCTTTGGTAGAGCGACGAGACGTTTTCGCGAACGAAGACCGCGTGGGAGATAGCCATGAGTGAGTGGACCAAGTCGAGCTGGAGAACGAAGCCCCGGATCCAGATGCCCGAGTATCAGGATCAGGCCGAGCTGGAAGCCGTCGAGGCGCAGCTGTCGAAATATCCGCCGCTGGTCTTTGCAGGCGAGGCCCGCCGTCTTCGCGACGAGCTCGGCAAAGCTTCGCGCGGCGAGGCGTTCCTGCTGCAGGGCGGCGACTGCGCCGAAGCCTTCGACCAGTTCTCGGCCAACGCGATCCGCGACACCTTCAAGGTCATGCTGCAGATGGCGATGATCCTCACCTATGGCGCCAAGGTGCCGGTGGTGAAGGTGGGCCGCATGGCCGGCCAGTTCGCCAAACCGCGCTCGGCCCCGACCGAGACCGTGGATGGCATCGAGCTGCCGAGCTTCCGTGGCGACATCATCAACGAGCTGGCCTTCAATCCCGAGGCGCGCAAGCCGAACCCGCAGAAGATGCTGCAGGCCTACACCCAGGCAGCGGCGACGCTGAACCTGCTGCGCGCCTTCTCGACCGGGGGCTATGCCGACGTGCACCAGGTGCACCAGTGGACGCTGGGCTTCACCGAGGGCGAGAAGGCCGCGCGCTACCGCGACATGGCCAACCGCATCGGCGACACGCTCGATTTCATGAAGGCGGCGGGCGTCGACAGCCACCGCTCGGCCGCGCTGCACCAGGTGAACTTCTACACCTCGCACGAGTCGCTGCTGCTCGAGTACGAAGAGGCGCTGACCCGGATCGACTCGACCTCCGGCAAGTGGCTTGCAGGCTCCGGCCACATGATCTGGATCGGCGACCGGACCCGTCAGCCCGATGGCGCGCATGTGGAATTCGCCAGCGGCGTGATGAACCCGATCGGTCTCAAGTGCGGCCCGTCGATGACCTCTGAGGATCTCAAGGTCCTGATGGCCAAGCTGAACCCCGAGAACGAGGCCGGCCGCCTGACGCTGATCACCCGCTTCGGGGCCGGCAAGGCCGCCGAGCATCTGCCGCGCCTGATCGAGACGGTGCGCAGCGAAGGTGCCAACGTCGTCTGGGTCTGCGATCCGATGCACGGCAACACCATCAAGTCGGCCAGCGGTTACAAGACCCGTCCGTTCGACTCGGTGCTGCGCGAAGTGCGCGACTTCTTTGCCGTGCACCGCGAACAGGGCACCGTCCCGGGCGGCGTGCATTTCGAGATGACCGGCGATGACGTGACCGAGTGCACCGGCGGCGTCTTTGCGGTCTCGGACGAGAACCTGAGCGACCGCTATCACACCGCCTGCGATCCGCGTCTCAACGCGTCGCAATCGCTCGAGCTGGCGTTCCTCGTGGCCGAGGAACTGACCTCGCTGCGCGATGACCAGCCGCAGGTTGCACTCGGCTGATCCCGATTGGTTCTACTCTTGCAGACGGCCGTCCCTCGGGGCGGCCGTTTTGCATTCGGGGCAGGGCAGGCCGGACAGAACGGCGCGCATCGCGACATTCGCGCGGAACCCATCGCGGCGCTCATGCGTAGGGATCGAACCCATCCAGACAGGAGATCCAAATGGGCCGCATTCGCATGAAGACCAAGCTTGGTGTTGCTGTCGTTGCGGGGGCGATTGCCGCAACGCAGGCGGTCGGCGCGCCCGACCTGTTCCAGAGCCTCCCTTCAGACGCCCGCGACCTCGACGGTATGCGCTGGGACAAGCGCCCGGTGCTGCTGTTTGCCCCGTCCGAGGATCATCCCGATTACGCCCGCCAGATGGAGATGCTGCGCGAGGCCCAGGCCGCGCTGGCGGAGCGTGACATCGTCGTGCTGAGCGATCTCGACGACCGCACGCCATCGCCACTGCGGCAGGGCTTTCAGCCGGGCGGGTTCAAGCTGGTTCTGGTGGGCAAGGATGGTGGCGTGAAGCTCGAGCAGGACGCGGTTCTTGCCCCCGAAGAGCTGTTCGCGGTGATCGACCGGATGCCCATGCGCCGCAACGAGATGCGCGACTGAGCACATCTCCGGTGGGCCATGTTGAAGGCCCAGCATGACAAGCAGCCCCAGCATGACAAAAAGGGACAGGCATCGCTGCCTGTCCCTGTTTTTGATCTGCGGCTTGGTCGTGGTCGGAACTCAGGCCGGCTCGGTCTGTTCTTTCTGGCTCACATCGCCGAAATCCTTCGGCGAAAGCAGGGCAAGCTGTTCCTCGGCCCAGTGCTGCGTGTCGCGCTTCTCGACCGAGGCGCGAAGCAGTTCCATGCGGGCTTTGCGTTCATTTTCCGGCATGTCCAGCGCCATGTCGATGGCGAAGTCCATGGCGCGGCTCGAGAACGGGTTGGCCAGAACGGCCGCGCCCATTTCCACCGCGGCACCGGCGAATTCAGACAGCACCAGCACGCCGTCGCCGTCCTTGCGGGCGGCCACGTATTCCTTGCAGACGAGGTTCATGCCGTCTGCAAGCGGGGTGATCCAGGCCACATCTGCCACCTGGTACCACGCCACCAGTTCCTCGAACGGAATCGGGCGAGAAATCAAGGCGACCGGCTGGAAGGTGAAGGTTCCGAAACGGCCATTGATGCGACCGGCGATCTCTTCCAGCTCTTTCTGGATCGGCAGATAGACCGTCATGTTGCGGTTGGCCGGCACCGAGACATGCAACAACCGCACGATGCCGCGCAGATCCGGCCGGCGCTCGAGCAGGCGCTCGAAAGCCAGAAGCTGGTCGGCCCCGCCCTTGGTGTAGTCGGTGCGGCCGACCGACAGCAGCACGCGGGTGTCGCCGATCTCTTCGCGGAACCGCGCGGAGAGTTTGTCGGTCTCGTCGAGTGCGGCCAGCGACTTGATGTACTCGACATCCACACCAACGGGTGTGACGCCAAGCTGCACGACCCGCTCGTCGGTGTGGATCTCGGTCGGCACGGTGCGGTCCGACAGCGCCGAGCCCTCCGACATCATGTCGTTCTCGACCTTGATCCGCGGCACGTTGCCCACGTCGCGCAGCGAGCGCACGCAGGAGACGAAGTTCGAGGCATAGCGCGGGATGTGGAAGCCGACCACGTCGCAGCACAGCAGCGAGTCGATGATCTCACCGCGCCACGGCAGCACGTTGAACATGTCCGCCGCCGGGAAGGGCGTGTGGTGGTAGAACGAGATCCGCACATCGGGGCGCATCTGGCGCAGGTAGCCGGGAACGAGCCAGAGATTGTAGTCGTGAACCCAGACGCTCGCGCCTTCGGCGGCCTCCGAAGCGGCGGCCTCGGCGAAGGCCCAGTTGACCTCCTTGAAGGTCGGCCAGTCGACGGGGTCGTAGTTATACTTTTCCTTGAAGCCGTGCAGGATCGGCCAGAATGCCTCTTTCGAGGTCACGTGGTAGAAGCTCTTGACCTGAGCGGCGGTCAGCGGAAGGCGCGAAACCGTGTACTTGCCGAACGTGTCCTCGATGCGGACCACGCGCTCGAAGCCCGGGTCCGACGTGTCCTCGGCCTCTTTCCAGGCCACCCAGGCGCCGTTGTCGACCTTGCCAAAGAAGCTCTTCAGCGTCGGCACAATGCCGTTCGGGCTCTTGTTCGCGTGGTACTCGATCTTGCCATCGACCTCGACCTCTTCGTAGGGCTGACGATGATAGACAATTACCAGATCGCTGGACATGAGGGTTACGCTCCTTTCGGGAGGGGATGCAGGTTGAAGGCCTCGACCGCCTCGAGGATGCCCGCCGCGCCGATCGCTTCGGCGCTATGGACATGGGGCAGGCGCGAGATGCGATCGAGCAGGGCCTGCTCGGACCCGCCCACGGCTACGGCCTGCAGGCCGCATTCCAGCATCGACAGATCGTTGAGCGTGTCGCCGGCGGCAAGCACGCGGCGCTCCTCGATGCCGAGATGGGTCACCAGGCGACGCAGGGACGGGCCCTTCGAGATACCGCGCGGCAGCACGTCGAAGTAGCGGTTGTCGGAAACCAGCGTGTCATGGCCCATGTCGCGCACGATGTCATGTGCGCTGTCGTCGAAGCTCTCTGCATCGAGATCATAGCTCACCCGGTAGCGGAAGTCGGTCGGCTGCAGCGTCAGGCCGGGATGACCCTCGAGCGCCGAGCGCACGGTCTCGCCGGCATTGCCCCAGGTTTCGGCAATCTCGACCTCGAGCGGCTCGATCGGATGGATCTTGCCGTTGTCGACGCGGGCGATGGTGGTGCCGACATCGCCGACCACGTATTCCGGCCACGGCACGCCGCCATCGCAGAGCTCGCCGATGAACTTGGGGTCGCGCCCGGTGACGAAGATCAGGCCGATGGTCTCGCGGTTGTCCTCGATCCACTGGTACAGCTTCGCGCGGTCCTCTTCCGAGCCGCCGAGAAAGGTGCCATCGAGATCTGTCGCCAGAACGAAGCGGCAGCCGGCGATGTCGCGGTTGTGGGGGTGATCAAAGCTCATGCGGGGTCTCCCTCGTAGGGGTGAAGCGTGATGTCGAGCGCGCGCGGCTCGCCCTCGATCGGGCGGGACCACAAGGCCCGGAAGGTCTCGGCGAGGGGCGCGCCCTCGTGCAGGATGGCATGGACCGCCTCGCAGATCGGCATCTCCACACCGACGCGGCGGGCCAGATCGACCACCGAGATCGCGTTGGTTTCGCCCTCGACGACGGTGGGCTTGCCGTCGAAACAGGCCTCACGCGGAATGCCCTGCCCAAGCTGGGTGCCCAGCGACATGTTGCGCGACGTGGTGGACGAGCAGGTGAGCGTCAGATCGCCTGCGCCGGCGAGCCCGGTCACAGTCTCGCGCTTGCCGCCCAGAGCCTCGGCCAGCGCCTTCATCTCGTCCATGCCGCGGGTGATCAGGGCGGCGCGGGTGTTCTCGGCGAAGCCTGCACCGGTCATCATGCCGCAAGCGATGGCGATCACGTTCTTGACCGCGCCACCGACCTCGACGCCGATCAGGTCGTCCGACACATAAGGCCGGAAGGCTTCGGTCTGCATGGTCAGCGCGAGGCGCGCGGCCGGCGCGCGCTCGGGCGCGATGCGGTCATGATGGCGGAAGTTGAAGGCCACGGTGGCGGCGGTCGGGTGCCCGAGCGCCGTCTCCCGGGCGAAGGTCGGGCCGGACAGCGCGCCGACCGGGTGGCCGGGCAGCTCTTCCTCGACGACGTGGCTGAGCAGGAAGCCCGTGCCGCGCTCGATGCCCTTGCAGCAGAGCGCGATGGGGATGCCCTCGGGCAGGTGCGGCTTCATCTGGCGCGCCATGTCGCGCAGCGTGTGCGACGGCGTGACCAGAAGCACGGCCTCGACGCCATGCAGTGCGGCGGCCAGGTCCGAGGTCGGGGTCAGGGTTGCTGGAAGATTGATATCGGGCAGGTGCTCGGGGTTCTGCCGGGTGTCGGCCATCGCCTTGGCGAGGGCGTCACGGCGGCCCCAGAGCCGGGTGTCGCAACCAGCCGAAGCCGCGACTGCGGCAAGGGCGGTGCCCCAGCTTCCCATTCCGATAACGGCGAGGCGGGCGTAAGGTTCGGCGCGTCTCGGCATATCACCGGTGTCGCGCGCGGGCGGGATGTTCAATGTCAGTCCGTCCATAATGTTGTGCCGGAGTTTCCCGCTATGTCGGGAAGGCCGGGCCGATTTGGCTCACTCCATTCTGTCCTAAAGCGATAACGTCAGACTACGCGCAGGGTTCCGCCGAACCAAGTGAAGGGGGTGTTTTTTCTGCGGCAGCGAAGCGCGGGCACGATTTGCCTTGTTTTTGAGCGCATTTCGGCACCTCCTGCGCCATGATGAGGCGTCGGTGATTCAATTTTTACGCGATTGCTGGGTTTTCGCCGCTTCAAGAGAGCGTCGCGCTGCAACGGATTGAAAACCGGGGCGTTTGCCGATGGCCAACAAAAACAGTCGGTTCGCCTGCGGAACTTTTGTTCCCGGATGGCGTTAGTTGGTCGTGACATCAAAAGGGCATAGGCTCTTACACGATTGCCGCGCTGCGGCGACAGTGATCAGCGACACAAGGAGATACCGACGTGACCAACACCAGCCCGATGGCCCGCCAGAAAGTACGCACAGCGATCTTCCCGGTGGCCGGGCTCGGAACGCGGTTCCTTCCGGCGACCAAGGCGACGCCCAAGGAGCTTCTGCCCGTGCTCGACCGGCCGCTTCTTCAGTTTGCGATGGACGAAGCCCGGGCCGCTGGCATCGAGCGCATGGTTTTCGTGTCGCACCCTTCGAAGGACGCGATCGAGCGTTATGTTCACCGCGACGAAAAACTGTGCCAGCAGCTGCGTGAAAAGGGCAAGGACAGCCTCGCGGACACGCTTGATGACAATGCCATCGACCCGGCGGAAGAGCAGGCGCATTTCGTCATGCAGCCCGAACCCCTTGGTCTTGGCCACGCGGTGCTTTGCGCCGTGGACGAATGCTTGCCCGGTCCGGTCGCGGTGATCCTGCCCGATGACCTCATCATGGGCCAGAAGGGATGCCTGAGCGAGATGATCGAGGCCTATGAGCGCGGCGCGGCTGGCCACATGGTCGCGACCATGGAAGTGGGGCGCGACGAGGTCAAATCCTATGGCGTGCTTGATCCGAAGGGCACGCCGGTGGGTCAGATGGTGCCGGCTTCCGGCATGGTCGAGAAGCCCGAGCCGAACGAGGCGCCCTCGCTGCACGCGGTGGTCGGGCGGTACGTGCTCGATGCCTCGATCTTCGACGACCTGCGCAACCAGGAGCCGGGTCTTGGCGGCGAAATTCAGCTCACCGATGCCATTGCCAAGGGCGTCGAGCGCGTCGGGCTGGCCGGCTTCCGGTTCAGCGGTCAGCGCTTCGATTGCGGCTCCAAGGCCGGGATGCTGCGGGCCACGCTGGCCTATGCAGGGCAGCACGAGGAATACCACCCCGTGCTGGAAGAGCATGGCGGCATGAAGCTGGCAGCCGAATAACCCCTCGTTTCAGAGGCTTACGGATCAGAAAGCCCCCGCGCGATTCCATCGCGCGGGGGCTTTTTGTTGGCGATCAGACTCTAATGCTGAACATGAATGTCCTGCGTCAAGTATCTGAATTTGGATGCTTATCGATCTCAGTCATTCGATACGATCAGGCGCAGATACGGTGGTTTTTTCTTGTCTGAGGACGGCGCGGGCTCGAAGGGCGTGGCCGCTTCGGCAAGGCCCCGCGCCGGGGACGGCTCCGGAGCGGTTGGGACGGGGGGTGTCTCGGCCGGGGTCTTGTCCAGCGCCGGCGCATGCACAGAGACGCTTTCGATCCCGAACCGGCGCGGCGTGCGCCCGATCCGGCCGGTGGTGACCAGCGCGCCGATCATCCGCGTCATGTCGCCCATGTCCGAGCGCAGGGGAAGGAGCAGAAGATCGCCCTGCAAGGCGTTGCGTCCAAAGCCTTCTTCTCCGGTAAGCCGGATCTTGACCATGACGCCTTCGGCAAACACCCGGGTCACCGCATCGGCCAGCTTCTCGCGGCCGGCCGGGGTGAACAAGGTCGACAGCGGCATGCCCGAGGTTTCCATGCCCATCAGGTCGTTGAGATGCGCGCCCGCGACCCGCAGCTTGGCGAGGCCCGGCGCGATCCGTTCGGCCAGAAAGGCATATTCGAGCGCGTTTTCGATGCGCCTGGGATCGATCTCGCTGCGCAGGGGCACCTCGGCCCGCGCGGTTGCAAGCTCGTGCCAATGGCTCTCTACAACTCGCAGAGGTTCAAGCCTTTTTTGTCTTTCGCGATCGGTCATCGAAACGATGCCCCTGTCTTTTCCGCCATTGCCGACCATGTCTCGGGCTCCTTCCAGTCCAGTCGCCTGCAACGTCGGAGCCCCCGTTCCATGTTGCTGGCCATTTGTGTCATCTTGCGTCTCAACTTATCTCAAATGAGGCGGAATTCTGCCCCAATTCTGACTGAAAGGTTAACGCCTTGGCCCGGAACGCGCGGCTTGCCATGCCCGGACTCAGAGGGTAGGCCGATGAAACCCCGCAATTTCCCTGCGGGCAACCCGGCCTTAACATGGAGCGGCAAGAATGCGGCAATCGATGACCGGCTTTGCCTCCCGCAGCGGCGAACTCGACGGGCTCCGCTGGGGCTGGGAGCTGCGTGGCGTCAACGGCAAGGGGCTCGAGTTGCGGCTTCGGCTGCCCGACTGGATCGAAGGGTTCGAGCCGCTGGTCCGCAAGGCCGCGCAGGCGAAGCTGGCGCGCGGAAATGTACAGATCTCGCTCCGCATCACCGGCGGCAGCGACGAGGAGGCGGCCGAGCTTCACGAGGTTGCTCTGGCGCGGGTTCTCGACGCGATCGCGCGGATCGAAGATGCCGCTGGCCGTCGTGGCCTGCCGCTCGAACGCTCCAGCGCGGCGCAGATCGTAGCCCTGCGCGGCGTCATGACGACCGGCCAGAGCCAGCGTGACGTGCCCGCGCTGCGTGCGACCCTGATGGCAGAGTTCGAGGCCGCGCTGGACGAGTTCGCCGAGATGCGCGGCCGCGAGGGAACCGCGCTGATGACCGTCATGAGCGGCCAGCTCGACGAGATCGAGACGCTGGTGGCGCAGGCCGCCGACACCGTCGACAGCCGCCGCGACGCGCAGGCCGAAAAGCTGCGCACGGCGCTGGCGCGTGTCATGGAGGCCACCGACGGCGCCGACGAGGCCCGCGTGGCGCAGGAGCTCGCGCTCATCGCCGTCAAATCCGATATCACCGAAGAGCTCGACCGGCTGAACGCGCATGTTGCCGCGGCGCGGGCTCTGCTGCACGACACGGGAGCCGTCGGGCGCAAGCTCGACTTCCTGATGCAGGAATTCAATCGCGAGGCCAACACGCTCTGCTCGAAATCCGGTTCTTCGGCGTTGACCCAGATCGGTCTGACGCTCAAGACGGTGATCGACCAGATGCGCGAGCAGGTCCAGAACGTGGAGTGATCCGATGAGCCGAAGAGGTCTTCTCATCATCCTGTCCTCGCCCTCGGGTGCGGGCAAGTCGACACTGGCCAAGCGGCTGCGGGAATGGGATCCGTCGGTGATCTTCTCGGTCTCGGCCACCACCCGGGCGCCGCGCCCCGGCGAGGTCGACGGCGAAGATTACCATTTCATGACCGAGGCGGCTTTCAAGAAGGCCGTCGCCAATGGCGAGATGCTCGAACATGCGCATGTGTTCGGCAATTTCTACGGCTCGCCCAAGGGGCCGGTGCGTGATGCCATCATCGACGGCAAGGACGTGCTGTTCGACATCGACTGGCAGGGCGCGCAGCAGATGACCAACTCGGAGCTGGCGCTGCACACGCTGTCGATCTTCCTGCTGCCGCCCTCGATCGCCGAGCTCAAGCGCCGGCTGGAATCGCGCGGGCAGGACGGGCCCGAGATCATCGACCGGCGGATGCAGAAGAGCTGGGACGAGATCTCGCACTGGGGTTCTTATGATTTCGTGCTGGTGAACGAGGATCTCGACGCCACGGAGGCGCGGCTGAAGAGCATCGTCACCGCCGCACGCCTGCGGCGTACCCAGCAACCGCACCTGCTTGACCATGTGCGCAAGCTGCAGGCGGAATTCGAGGAGGGAGACGCATGACGCTCTACGCATTGGAGGGCCACGCGCCGCTGCTCGCCGACAGCGCCTGGGCGGCGCCCGACGCCAACCTGATCGGCAAGGTCGTGCTCGAGGAGGACGCTTCGGTCTGGTTCGGCTGCACCCTGCGCGGCGACAACGAGGAGATCCGTGTCGGCGCCGGCAGCAACGTGCAGGAGAACGTCGTCTGTCATACCGATATGGGCTATCCGCTGGTGATCGGGCAGGGCTGTACCATCGGTCACAAGGTCATGCTGCATGGCTGCACGATCGGAGACAACAGCCTGGTCGGCATGGGGGCCACCATCCTCAACGGCGCAAGGATCGGCCGCAACTGCCTGATCGGCGCGGGCGCGCTGATCACCGAGGGCAAGGAGATTCCCGACGGCAGCCTTGTCATGGGCATGCCGGGCAAGGTCGTGCGCGCGCTCGACGAGGCGGCGATCGATGGGTTGAGGAAATCGGCGCTCGGCTACCAGGCCAATGCGCGCCGTTTCAAGGCGGGTCTGACGGCGCTCTGACGCGTCAGACCCTGGTTTCGCTCAGGAGGCCTGCTCGAGCGCGTATTCGAGCTTGGACTGCACCAGCGGCGCCATCTGGCGGGTCAGCATGACGGTCGGGATGTTGCGCAGCGCCGGCTTGCGGTTCGGGGCCCGCTTGCGTTCGCTCAGATAGGCCAGGATCTGCCGGGCATGGTCGCGGTTGCGAGCGACCAGCTCATGGCCGTCGATATTCCACTTCCAGTAGGCATCTTGCGGCCACGAGATCGTGGTGGGTTCCAACAATTTGCAAAAGGCGCACTCTACCATTCCGCGATGATTGAGGCGATAGCCGGGCCCTTCTGCGCCGTCTTGATGAAACGTCGGTTTCTTGGCCTCCGGTTGTGTCCAGCGAAACTGCTCCGGGTACAATTCTTCAACCACGACACGCCCCCAAAGGTGCGCATTTTCAGGCACTTCGGAGTAGCGTATCACACAAGTAAAACGGAACGGCTCGTGGAACTGAGCGACCTGCCCGCAATGCGGGCAGTGAATGTCGATCGGATCATTCTGCATGACACGAGTTCCTGTGGTTGTAGGCGCCCCCACCTACACAGCCATAAAACGACAAAACCAAGGCAAGCGCAATCAACTTTCGCAAATGGATACACGCTTAGGTGGTGTATTGCCGACTGCCGTACCAAACCTTCGCCACACTCGTGCGTTCCAAGGCGCCTGGAAATGCGGAAATAACGCGAATTCAATGCGTTATCTGCCTTCATCTTGATGCCGCATTGCCGCATGGGCCGGCGGTCGAGGCGATCACCTGCGCGTGATCGCGCGGTGAGGTCGGTTCTTGCCCCCGCGGGCTCCGCGTGCAACACCGCTGCCAGGGCAGCTCATCGCCGCGCCGCAGGCGATGTTGCAGGGAAGGATCTTGATGCAGACCGATTCGAGACATGTCGTTGCCGCAGTTCCTCTTCCTGCGATCCTGATCCGCTGGGACGAACGGGTCGAAGCGGCGAATGCCGAGGCCAAGTCACTTCTGGGCGAGGGGCTCGAAGAGCGGCACTTCATCACCGCGCTGCGCCAGCCCTCGCTGCTCGACGCCATCGAAGGCACGTTCCGAGACGCGTCGCCGCGGCTGACCCGCTACCTCACCAGCGATGGCCGGCAGGATACCACCTACGAGGTTTCTGTCCGGCCTCTGCCGATCGAAGGCAAACCGGGCGTGCTTTTGACCTTCACCGACATCACCCATCTCGAGCAGGCGGGCCAGATGCGGCGGGATTTCGTCGCCAATGTCAGCCACGAGCTGCGCACGCCGCTGACAGCGCTGCTGGGCTTCATCGAAACATTGCGTGGCCCGGCGCGCGACGACGCCGGCGCACGTGACCGGTTTCTCGGCATCATGGAAGACGAGGCCGGCCGCATGGAGCGGCTGGTCGGTGATCTGCTGTCGCTGAGCCGGGTCGAGGCCGAAGAACGCGTGCGCCCGACCGAGCCGGTCGATCTGGCCGGCCTGGTGCGGTCGGTGATCCGCGGGCTCGCCCCCCTGGCCAATGATGCGGGCGTCACGCTCGTGACGGATGCTGCGGAGGCGGCGCTCGAGGTGCCCGGCGATCCCGATCAGCTTCGGCAGGTGGTGGTGAACCTGATCGAGAACGGCGTGAAATATTCCGGCCGCGGCGCCGAGGTGCGGGTCCATCTGGCCGAGCCGGCCTACCAGCCGCGGCTGCGCGGGGAGGGGGTTGAGCTGTCGGTGACCGACACGGGGCCGGGGATCAACCCGATCCACATTCCCCGCCTGACCGAGCGTTTCTACCGCGTCGACAACCACCGCTCGCGCGAGATGGGCGGTACCGGGCTTGGCCTCGCCATCGTCAAGCACATCGTCAACCGGCACCGCGGACGCCTCAAGATCGAGAGCGCGCCGGGCAAGGGCACAACCTTCCGCGTTTTGCTCCCCCGCGAGGTGTGACCGCGGGCGTCAACCCTCTGGGCCGTGGTGGCGCGCCTCGACCCGGGGCAGCTGCGCGACCACCTTTTCGACGGTGAGAGGGCCCTCGATGTTCCGGCGCACCCACGCCTCGTGTGCCCCCACGATCACCAGCGGAAAGCGCGGCAGATCGAGAAGCGTCGCGATGCAGAAGCGATGGTTGCCTGAGCCGGTCTTCATCAGGTTGCCCTCGGCGTCGATCACTGCAGTCGCCTCAAAACCGCTCTTCGCCACGTCGAAGCCGGTCTTGCGGAGGCTTTCGATCAGGCCAAGCATGTAACTGCCGAGGAATTCGAGGATCTCCGCCTCGCTATGCAGGCGGCGGCGCTTGTAGGACGCCGCGCCCCTGGAGGCCAGTTCGCCCGAGAACTCCTGGAACCAGAGGCTGGCGCGAAGGTCCGTCCTGTTGGCGACGAGGTCCTCGAGCAGCCGGTAGCGATGCGTATCCCGGACGGGCGGCTTGGTCTCGAAGAAGGTCACCGGAATTGTAAACGGCTCCGCCCGCTTGATCGCCGGACGGGCGAGATTCACGGCCGCCTGTGGCAGGACCTGACGCAGCGTCCTGATGCGCGCCCTCCCGACCGGCCACTTGGAACCGAACTGACGGGTGACCTTGGCAGGGGTGACCCAGACCACGGCCCGGTCGCCGGCTGCGCAAAGGAAATCTCTTTGTTTCATTAGCTTGCTTCGGCAGGACTGCGAGATCAAAGCGCCGGAGGGGGCGTGCGTAAATGTGCCGGAGTGATCGGCGGCCGCGCACGTCCCGCGGTTCGCGACCGGTTTACGCGAGAAAACCGGCACCGTCATTAAACTGTTACACAGCTGTCACAAAAGCATCGCGCGGGACGCCTAGGGCTGCCGACAAGGTTTCCTAGGGGAGGAAGCCAGAACCAACGTTACAGGAGATGCATATGCAATCCGTTAAACTCGCCGCATCGGCTCTGGCCATCGCGGCCGTCTCGGCCTCCGCCGCTGCCGCCCGTGACAACGTGCAGGTCGCCGGCTCGTCCACCGTTCTGCCCTACGCCTCGATCGTGGCAGAAGCCTTCGGCGAAAACTTCGACTTCCCGACCCCGGTCGTGGAATCGGGCGGCTCCTCGGCTGGTCTCAAGCGTTTCTGCGAAGGCGTCGGCGAAAACACCATCGACATCGCAAACGCATCGCGCGCCATCCGCGACGGCGAAGTCGAGACCTGTGCCGCCAACGGCGTGACCGACATCATCGAAGTCCGCATCGGCTATGACGGCATCGTGTTTGCTTCGCAGCAGACCGGCCCCGAGTTCACCGCGTTCGAGCCGTCGGATCTCTACAACGCGCTGGCCGAGCAGGTCATGGTCGACGGCGAGCTGGTCGCCAACCCGCACAACAACTGGGCCGACTTCAACGGCGATCTGCCGGACGTCGAAATCGCCGCCTTCATCCCGGGCACCAAGCACGGCACCCGCGAAGTCTTTGAAGAGAAGGTCCTGCTGCAGGGCTGCGAAGACACCGGCGCGATGGAAGCAATGGTCGAAGGCGGCATGTCGGAAGACGACGCCGAGGACGCCTGCATGGCGGTCCGCACCGACGGCAAGTCGGTCGACATCGACGGCGACTACACCGAGACCCTCGCCCGCATCGACAGCAACGCCAACGGCATCGGCGTGTTCGGCCTGGCGTTCTACGAGAACAACACCGACAAGCTGAAGGTCGCGACCATGTCCGGCGTCGAGCCGACCACCGAGACCATCGCCGAAGGCGAGTACCCGGTGTCGCGCCCGCTGTTCTTCTACGTGAAGAAGGCCCACATCGGCGTGATCCCCGGCCTGAAGGAATACGCCGAGTTCTTCGTCTCCGACGAGATCGCCGGCCCCGACGGCCCGCTCTCCAACTACGGCCTCGTCTCCGACCCGGAGCTCGCCGACACCCAGTCCAAGGTTTCCAACGAAGAGACCATGGGCTCGAACATGTAATCGGATATTGCCCGATTGCTTCGGGGCGGTGCCGTTGCGCGCCGCCCCGTCTTCTCTTAGGCCATTTGCAAATTCGAAACGACCTCTGGGGGCGACATGCCGGTACTCTGGCTCTTTCTGATCGTGCTCGCGCTCGCGGCGATAGGCTTCATCGCCGGCCGCATGCGCGTGACCTCTGCCGGCGGTGAGCGCCCGCATTCCCTTCCGAACTACTACGGCTGGAACGTCGCCATGAAGGTGATGGTCCCGGCCTACCTTGCGCTGGTTGTCTGGCTGCTGGCACAGCCCTTCTTGGTTAACAGCCAGGTCGTCGGCATGCTCGGCGACCGCGCCGTGCCGGATGGCTCGACCATCGGGCTGGTGATGTCGGATGTGCGCCGCGTCGCCGACGGGCTCGACGCGACGGTGGCACAGGGCCTCATGACCAGCGAGGAGGCGAACTCGATCCGCACCGAGTTCACCGACGTGCGCGACCGCCTCGGCGAGGCCGGCGTGGCCCTGGGCTCGAACGTCAGCTCCGAGGTGCTGAGTGCCGCGCAGACCTACCGGACGCTCAACGCGACCGGCAATTTCTGGATGAGCACGGTCGTGATCCTGCTGGCCGTGGGCGGCCTTGCCTGGGGCATCACGCAGTCGCATGGCAGCTTCCGCGCCCGCAACTCCGTCGAAACCGGGGTCCGCATGATCCTGCTCTCGGCGGCGATGCTGGCGATCCTGACCACCATCGGCATCGTGCTCTCGCTGGTCGGCAACACCTGGCACTTCTTCCAGATCTACCCGGCCTCGAAGTTCTTCGGCTCGTTCACCTGGTCGCCCTCCTTCGGCGGCGGGTCCGAGCTTGGCATCTGGCCGCTGCTCTGGGGCACGCTCTACATCTCGGTCATCGCGCTGATCGTCGCGGTGCCGATCGGTCTCTTCGCGGCGGTCTACCTGTCGGAATATGCCGGCCCGCGGATGCGCGCCTGGGCCAAGCCGCTGCTCGAGGTGCTCGCCGGCATCCCGACCATCGTCTACGGTCTGTTCGCGCTGCTCACCGTGGGCCCGCTGCTGCTGACGGTGTTCGGGCGCGACGGTCTGGGCTGGATGCAGGCCGGCACCGCAGTGATGACCGCAGGCCTGGTGATGGGCATCATGCTGATCCCCTTCGTCAGCTCGCTGTCGGACGACATCATCAACTCGGTGCCGCAGTCGCTGCGTGACGGCTCCTACGGGCTGGGCGCGACGCAATCCGAGACCATCAAGCAGGTCATCCTGCCGGCGGCGCTGCCGGGCATCGTCGGCGCCGTTCTGCTGGCCGCCTCGCGCGCCATCGGCGAGACCATGATCGTGGTCTTCGGGGCAGGGGCCGCGGCGCGGCTCTCGCTCAACCCGTTCGACGCCATGACCACCGTCACCGCCAAGATCGTCAGCCAGCTGACCGGCGATGCCGACTTCGCCTCGCCCGAGGCGCTGGTGGCCTTCGCCCTTGGCATGACGCTCTTCATCATCACGCTGGGGCTGAACGTCTTCGCCCTCTACATCGTGCGCAAATACCGGGAGCAGTACGAATGACCGACGCGACCTCTCAGGGCGGCTCCCGCCCGAATGCCGGCCCGTCCAACAGCCTGACCGCCGCCGGCAACCGCACCAAGAAGCGCAACGCCTCCGAAAAGCGGTTCCGGGCCTACGGCCTCGCGGCCATCGGCACCGGCCTGTTCTTCCTTGTCGTGCTGCTGACCTCGATCATCTCGAACGGCAGCACCGCCTTCATGCAGACCTTCATCGAGGTGCCGGTCTATCTCGACCCCGAGTCGCTCGACAAGAACGGCAACCGCGATCCGGCCGACATCGCCAAGGTCTCGACCTTCGGCTACAACCCGCTGATCCAGAACGCGGTGTTCGAGCAGGTGCAGGACAAGGGCATCGCCACCGAATACGAAGACGCGGGCGACATGAAGGCGCTGATCTCGGCTTCTGCCGCCGCCCAGCTGCGCGACCGCGTGATCGCCAATCCCGAGCTGATCGGCGAGACGGTAGACTTCCAGATCCTCGCCTCGAGCCGGGTCGACGGCTATCTCAAGGGCCGCGTGAGCCGTGACAGCATCACCCAGGACCGCAACATCGACGCGGGCCACCTCGATCTCGTTGACGCGCTGCGCGAGGACGGCACCGTCCACAAGAGCTTCAACCTCGCCTTCATCACCGGCGCCGACGCCTCGGAGAGCCGCCCCGAACAGGCCGGCCTCGGCGTGTCGATGCTGGGCTCGTTCTTCATGATGCTGGTGGTGCTGTTCCTGGCCCTGCCGATCGGTGTGGCGGCCTCGATCTACCTCGAGGAGTTCGCGCCGCAGAACAAGTTCACCGATTTCATCGAGGTGAACATCTCCAACCTCGCCGCGGTGCCCTCGATCGTGTTCGGTATCCTCGGCCTTGCCGCCTTCATCCAGTTCGCGCACCTGCCGCAATCGGCGCCGCTGGTGGGCGGCCTGACGCTGACGCTGATGACCCTGCCGACCATCGTGATCTCGACCCGCGCGTCGCTGAAGGCGGTGCCGCCGTCGATCCGCGACGCCGCGCTCGGGGTCGGCGCCTCGAAGATGCAGTCGGTGTTCCATCACGTGCTGCCGCTGGCCATGCCCGGCATCCTGACCGGCACCATCATCGGGCTTGCGCAGGCACTCGGCGAGACCGCGCCGCTGCTGCTGATCGGCATGGTGGGCTACATCGCGACCAACTACCCGGAAGGGGTCATCTCGGGCTTCATGTCGCCGAACTCGGCGATGCCCGCGCAGATCTACGAATGGGCCAAGCGCGCCGACCCGGCCTACTACGAACGCGCCTGGGGCGGTATCATCATCCTGCTCGTGTTCCTGCTGGTCATGAACGTGATCGCCATCGTCCTGCGCCGCAAGTTCGAGCGCCGGTGGTGACGATGAGCGACAATCTCGGTAAGGGGGATAGAACCCATGTATGACGCACCGTTGAGGAAGACCGACGTGGAAGCCAACGAAATCAAGATCTCCGCCAAGGACGTGCAAGTCTATTACGGCGACAACCACGCCATCAAGGACGTGTCCGTCGAGCTGCAGGACAAGACCGTCACGGCCTTCATCGGGCCTTCGGGCTGCGGCAAGTCGACCTTTCTGCGCTGCCTGAACCGGATGAACGACACCATCGACGTCTGCCGGGTCGAGGGCCTGATCGCGCTCGACGGCGAGGACATCTACGACAAGCGCGTCGACCCGGTGCAGCTGCGCGCCAAGGTGGGCATGGTGTTCCAGAAGCCGAACCCGTTCCCCAAGTCGATCTACGACAACGTGGCCTACGGCCCGCGCATCCACGGCCTGGCCAAGAGCAAGGCCGAGCTCGACGACATCGTCGAGAAGGCGCTGCGTCGCGGCGCCATCTGGAACGAGGTGAAGGACCGGCTGCACGCGCCCGGCACCGGCCTCTCGGGTGGTCAGCAGCAGCGTCTGTGCATCGCCCGCGCCGTCGCCACCGAGCCCGAAGTCCTGCTGATGGACGAGCCCTGCTCGGCGCTCGACCCGATCGCCACGGCGCAGGTCGAGGAGCTGATCGACGAGCTGCGCACCAACTACTCGGTGGTCATCGTGACGCACTCCATGCAGCAGGCCGCGCGGGTAAGCCAGAAGACCGCGTTCTTCCACCTCGGCAACCTCGTGGAGTACGGCGAGACCAGCCAGATCTTCACCAACCCCGTGGACTCGCGCACCGAGTCCTACATCACCGGACGGATCGGATAAGTCATGAGCGATCTCAAGCATCACATTGCCACCGCGTTCGACCGCGATCTCGAAGGCATCCAGGCCCAGATCCTCAAGATGGGCGGGCTTGTCGAGGCGGCGATCCACGATTCCGCCAAGTCGCTCGAGACCCGCGACGAAGAGCTGGCCGAGCAGGTCCGCAAGGGCGACCTTGCGATCGACGAGATGGAAGAGAGCCTCAACGAGGAAGCCGCCCGCGTCATCGCGCTGCGCCAGCCCGCAGCAAGCGACCTGCGGGTGGTGCTGTCGGTGATGCGCATGTCGGCCAACCTCGAGCGCATCGGCGACCTGTCCAAGAACATGGCCAAGCGCACCACGGTGCTGGCCCAGATGACGCAGATCAACGGCTCGACCACGGCGCTGCGCCGCATGGCGCGCGACGTCGAGATGATGCTCAAGGACGCGCTCGACGCCTATATCAAGCGCGACGAGGCACTGGCCCGCGACGTGATCGAGCGCGATGCCGATGTCGACCAGATGTACAACACGCTGTTCCGCGAGTTCCTGACCTTCATGCTGGAAGATCCGCGCAACATCACCTCGTGCATGCACCTGCATTTCATCGCCAAGAACATCGAGCGCATGGGCGACCATGTGACGGCGATCGCCGAGCAGGTGATCTTCCTCGCCAGCGGCGAGAAGCCCGAGGGCGTGCGCGTCAAGGAAGACCGCACCTCGAGCGATCCGGCGCTGAGCGCCGACCTCTAAACGGAGAAAGACCCATGTCGGCAGATCAGCCCACCGTTCTGGTCGTCGAGGACGAAGCCTCGCAGCGCGAAGTTCTGCGCTACAATCTGGAAGCCGAGGGCTTCCGTGTCGCCGCGGCCGGCAATGGCGAGGAAGCCCTCGTCATGCTGGACGAGGAAGAGCCCGATGTCATCGTGCTCGACTGGATGCTGCCGAACCTCTCGGGCATCGAGGTCTGCCGCCAGATCAAGACCCGCCCCGAGACCCGGGGTGTGCCGGTGATCATGCTCTCGGCCCGATCGGAAGAGATCGATCGGGTGCGCGGGCTCGAGACCGGAGCGGACGACTACGTCGTCAAGCCCTACAGCCTGCGCGAGCTGATGGCGCGGGTGAAGGCGCAGCTGCGTCGGGCGCGCCCGGCGGCGGCGGGTCTGCGGCTCGAGTATGACGACATCATCCTCGACGCGGAAACCCACCGGGTGACCCGCGACGGGCAGGAGCTGAAGCTCGGTCCGACCGAGTTCCGCCTGCTCTCGACCTTCATGGAAAAGCCCGGCCGCGTCTGGTCGCGCGAGCAGTTGCTTGACCGGGTCTGGGGGCGCGACATCTATGTCGACACGCGCACCGTCGATGTTCATATCGGGCGGCTGCGCAAGGCCCTCGGCATCCACGGCGGTGGCGATCCGCTGCGCACCGTGCGCGGTGCGGGCTACGCGCTCGGCTGACGGTTTCCCCTGACAGGCGGGCTTCAGCCCGCCCGTCGGGCGCCGCGGTCAGCTCTTCTTTTTCTTCTTCTTTTTGGATTTCTTCTCGGCCTTGAGCGCCTCGGCGGCCTTGGCCTCCTTCTTCTGTTTCTTGGCGTCCGCCTTGTTCAGCTCGGCCTTTTCCGCCTTCTCGCTCTTCTTGCCCTTGGACTTCTTCGCGTCCTTGTCGGCCTTGCCCTTGCCTTTGTCCGCGTCCTTCTTCTTCGGCTTGGCGTCTTTCTTGCCCGACTTGCCTTTCTTGTCGCCCTTGGCCTTGCCGCTGCCGGGCTCGGGGAGCGGCTCGTTGACCGCCAGGGGGCTGTCAGGATCGGGCTCGGGCATCATGCGCGGGGCCTCGGCTGGGATCTCGGGCTCCTCGACCTTGTCGTCTCCGGGGGTGCCGGGGGCCGGCGCGGCTTCGGTGTCGGCCGTGCGCGGCGCGGGGGCGGGATCGGTGGCCAGGCTGTCGACCGCTGCCGCGATCAGGCTTTGGGCGCGGGCCAGCTGGGTGCGGGGCAGGGCGGTGAGGCGCGCGGGCTCGGCGTTGGCCAGCGCCTCGGCGCTGTCGATACCAAGCTCGCGGAGCTGTGCCGCAAGGGCGGGTCCGATGCCACGGACGGAAGTCAGGTCTGTCAAATCTCTCTCCAGTTGGTATGAACGCGGTGATGTCTGGCAATGCCGAGGACGATGCGTCAGAAACCGCCAGCTTGTCCACAAGGTTCCGTCAGGGCTTGCGCTTGTCGCGATGAGCGCTTATAGGCGCGCTCACGAACCCCGCAGGCGGGGTCGGGCCTATGGGGGAGACATCCCCACAGCGTCCACCGGTTGCCCCATTTCGGGTCAAGCCCCCGCCGAGGATATGAAACCGGAAAGGATATAGGACATGGCTCTTCCCGAGTTCTCCATGCGCCAGCTGCTTGAAGCAGGCGTGCACTTTGGCCACCAGACGCAGCGCTGGAACCCCCGCATGGGCGAGTTCATCTACGGTGCGCGCAACGGCATCCACATTCTCGACCTGACCCAGACCGTGCCGATGCTCGACGCGGCGCTGAACGTCATTCGCGAGACCGTCGCCAAGGGCGGCCGCGTGCTGTTCGTCGGCACCAAGCGTCAGGCAGCCCAGCCGATCGCCGAAGCCGCCGAGAAGTGCGCCCAGTACTACATGAACCACCGCTGGCTCGGCGGCACGCTGACCAACTGGCAGACCGTTTCGCAGTCGATCAACCGCCTCAAGGCGATCGACGAGCAGATGGAATCCGGCGCCGAAGGCCTCACCAAGAAAGAGCGCCTCGGCATGGAGCGCGAGCAGACCAAACTGCAGGCCTCGCTCGGTGGCATCCGCGAAATGGGCGGTCTGCCGGAACTGCTCTTCGTCATCGACGTCAAGAAAGAGCAGCTGGCCATCGCCGAAGCCAAGAAGCTGGGCATCCCGGTTGTCGCCATCGTCGACACCAACTGCTCGCCCGAGGGTGTGGACTACATCATCCCCGGCAACGATGACGCCGCCCGCGCCATCGCGCTCTACTGCGACCTCGTCAGCCGCGCAGCCCTCGACGGCATGACCGGCCAGATGGAAGCCGCAGGCGTCGACCTCGGCGCCCTGGAAGACGCACCGGCAGAAGAGCTGCTGGCCGGCGCCGGCCAGAACTGATCCGGCGCTGTCGCGAAAGCGTCACGCAAGCATGACATGAGCGGCAAGGCCCGGGGCAGGGCCTGCCGCACAAGACCATTCGAGAGGGAGCCAAGCACATGGCGATCACTGCTGCACAGGTGAAAGAACTGCGCGAGATGACCGGCGCAGGCATGATGGATGCCAAGAAGGCGCTGACCGAGACCGACGGCGACATGGAAGCCGCCATCGACTGGCTGCGCACCAAGGGCCTCGCCAAGGCCGCCAAGAAATCGGGCCGTACCGCTGCCGAGGGCCTCGTGGCCGTCGAAGTGAACGGTGGCACCGGCGTCGCCGTCGAGGTGAACGCGGAAACCGACTTCGTCGCCAAGAACGCCGAGTTCCAGACCATGGTGTCGGACATCGCCAAGGCTGCCACCGGCGTGGACAGCGTCGAGGCACTGGCCGAGACCGAGATCGGCGGCAAGAAGGTCTCGGACGTCATCACCGACAAGATCGCCAAGATCGGCGAGAACATGACCCTACGCCGGATGGCAAAGGTCGAAGGTGACGTGGTCTCCACCTACGTGCACAACGCAGCCGCTCCGGGCCTCGGCCAGATCGGCGTGCTGGTCGCGCTCAAGGGCGGTGACGACGCGTTCGGCAAGCAGGTCGCGATGCACATCGCAGCGGCCAACCCGGCCTCGCTGTCGGAAGCCGACCTCGACCCGGCCGTCGTCGAGAAAGAGCGTCAGGTCCAGATCGACATCGCGAAGGAATCCGGCAAGCCGGACGCCGTGATCGAGAAGATGATCGTCGGCCGCATGAAGAAGTTCCTCGGCGAAGTGACCCTGCTGGGCCAGCAGTTCGTCATCAACCCGGACCTTACCGTCGAGAAGGCCGCCGAAGAAGCCGGCGCCACCATCGTAGGCTTCGTGCGCATGCAGGTCGGCGAAGGCATCGAGAAAGAGAAAGAGGATTTCGCAGCCGAGGTTGCGAAGGCCGCGCAGGGCTGAGCCCGACGCGCTTCTCGAAGGCTTGAAAAGACAGGAGCCGCCCCTTGGGCGGCTCCTTTTGGTTCCTGCGGTCGGCTCTCCGGCACGGTTTGGGGATGACTTGGAGAGCCGGGCAGGGGCGCTGAGGGGGCTCTGGCGAAAATTGCCCGAGCCCCGCCCAGCTCCGGTTTGCACCGGGAGACCCCAGGGCCCCCGAAATCGCGGGGGGTAGGTCCTCATGTTCCATGGCCAAAGCCACCACTCACGGAACGTTGGTACAATCGCAATTAACGCCTTCTCAGGGAAGTGCGGGAAACCTGACCCCAGGATATTTTCGCGATTTCTGCGGTTTTCGCCTATGTAGATTTTGCTTTGCTTAATCTTGTCAAAAGCAATGCAAAAACTGGCACAATATTCGCGCACGCACAATTCACGTTAAAGTATATTACGACTCGACCAGATCGTTCAGTTTTGCTTTGTTTCGCTGTTCAGATGTCGATTACAAACATCTGATTCTGAAACGCGGCCTTGGCCACGGCCTGCGCTGTGGTTTCGACATTCAAAGCCTCGCGCGCAAGGCGCAGATGCTTCTCGATGGTGGCTTGCGTCAGCCCCATGATGGCCGCAATGTCCTGCATGGTCTTGCCGTCGCCGACCCATTCCAGCGCCTCGCGCTGGCGCTTGGTGAGCGACTGGTTCGGAGGAGTACAGGGCAGGGTAAGGATCTTGAGGTGCAGAAGGTTGTTGAGCAGCATGATGTCCCGACCGTGGCGATCCCACACCGCATCGACCTCGTGCTGCTGCAGTCCGGCCCGCGCCGTCAGCGCGATGGCGCCCTTGGCGCGGGTCGATAGCGACCGAAAGCTCACCGAGTAGCCGGCGCGCACGTCCATCGACAGGTTGAACGCGATGACGCGGCGCTCGGCGTCTGTCAGGTTTCCCTGCGACTGCATCTCGCCCAGAACACGCCACGAGCAGGCGCCGTCATGTTCGAGCGCCCAGCGAACCATTGGCGCGTGGTGATAGAGCTCTTGGCCGATGAACGCGTCGGTATAGGCCGAGCTGTGGTTGGTCAGCAGCACGAAATCGTTCGGATCGCCGAGCGAGGTCGAGGTGCGGTATCGCGTGAACCCATACATCAGCCGGTCGAACCCGAAGCCCGCCATGCTCTCGAGGTGCATGGCCCAGAGCGCTTCGACGCTGCCGGCATTGCTCATGTCGAGAAGCCGGCTGCGCAGGGCCACGGGCAGTGTCATGAGGCGGCGTCCAGATGGCTCTTCATCGCATCCATGGCAAGCGTATAGCCGCGCGGGCCGAAACCGCAGATCACGCCGACCGAGACCCGGGCGATGTAGCTCTGGTGGCGGAACGACTCGCGGGCATGGACATTCGACAGGTGCAATTCGATCGCCGGGGTCTCGGCCGAGCTGATCGCATCCATCAGCGCGATCGAGGTATGGGTGTAGGCGCCCGCGTTCAGGATGAGCCCGTCGAG
>Ga0114904_1000173_pt1 | contig 36133 bp, 30 predicted proteins | sample MalvirDeepMed_s6_FD_83498 | JGI IMG/M metagenome (GOLD analysis project Ga0114904, IMG submission 83498) | Marine viral communities from the Global Malaspina Expedition - Malaspina viral metaG DeepMed_s6 | ecosystem: Environmental > Aquatic > Marine > Oceanic | place: Mediterranean Sea... | reverse complement strand
CGGCTACGAGGGGCTGCCCTTCAACTGGGTGACCATGCCCGACCAGTACACGCTTTCGGCCTATGAGCGGCTGGCGCCAGAGGGCGCGCCGCGAATGACCGAGATCGCGCTGATCTCGAGCCATGCGCCGTGGACACCGGTGGCGAAGATGGTGCCGTGGGATGCGGTCGGCGATGGCAGCGTCTTTGACGCGCAGGCGGTGGCGGGGGCGAGCCCGGGCGAGGTCTGGGCCGACCGCGACAGCATCCGCGACCATTATGCGCGCGCGCTCGATTACTCCGTGAAGACGGTTCTGAGCTGGGCTGCGCTCCCGCGCGAGAAGCCGCCGCTGCTAATCGTGCTGGGCGACCACCAGGCGGCGGGCTTCGTGTCGCAGAACGGCGGCATGGATGTGCCGGTGCACCTGATCGGGCCGCCGGATGCCGTCTCGCTGTTCGAGGGCTGGGGCTGGAGCGCCGGCCTGACGCCCGATCCGGCGCTGGCAAGCTGGCCGATGAGCGCCTTTCGTGACCGCTTTCTCGAGGCCACGAGCCGAGAGGCGGAGGAGGGCTCGTGAGGCTGCTGCGCGTGTGCCTGCCGCTGGCGCTGATCGCGCTGTGCCTGTGGCTGGCCGACGGGCGCGCGGTGCTTGAGCGGCTTTCGGGGCTCTCGGTCGGGTGGTTCATCGGCGCGGTCGTCCTGCTGAACGCTGTGACGCTGCTCTCGGCGCTGCGCTGGAAGCTCACGGCGACGGCGCTCCACCTGCCCCTGAGCGCCGGAGAGGCGGCTCGGGAATACTACCTCGCGCAGTTCGTCAATCAGACCCTTCCGGGCGGCGTGCTGGGCGATGCCGCGCGGGCGGTGCGCAGCCGCAAGGGCGGGCCGATGCGCCGCGCCGCGCAGGCGGTGGTGCTCGAGCGCGCCTCGGGGCAGGCGGGCATGGCTCTGGTCGCGGTGCTGGGCCTGCTGTTGCTTGTCGTGGCACCGCAGCGTGTTCTGCCGGCCGCAAGCGCGCTGCCGGCCATCGCGTGGCTGCCCCTGGCTTTCCTCGTGGCGCTGCTGATCGGCGCGGTGCCGCTGGCGCTTGGCCGCGCCGGCGGGCGCGAGGATGGCTGGCGGCGGGCCGTGCGCGAGGCGCTGCTGCGGCGCTGGCCGGTGCAGTCCGCGCTGTCGCTGCTGGTTGCGCTGCTCACCGTGGCGGGCTTCGTCCTTGCCGCCCGCGCCACCGGCAGCGCGCTCGCCCCCGCCACGGCGCTGCTGATCGTGCCTTTGATCCTGACGGCGATGCTGCTGCCCGCTTCGGTGGCCGGCTGGGGCTGGCGCGAGGGCGCGGCGGCAAGCCTTTTCGCCATGGCGGGGCTCGGGGCCGAGGCCGGGATCGCCGCCAGCATCGCCTTTGGCATCGCCATGCTGCTCTCTGCCCTGCCCGGGGCATTCTTCCTGCAGCGAACCGCCCAGAAGGCGCGGCAGGGATCGGTAAAGATTGCCTCGCCGAGCGAATAACCTAATCTTCTGAAAAACCGGGAGGACTTCCGCCATGACGTTTCGCACCCCCAATCGCCGCCTGTTTCTGGGTGGCGCCCTGACCACCGCCACCGCCGGCCTGATCGGGCCGCGCCGCGCCCGCGCGCAGGACGCGGTCAACTTCCAGCTCTCGTGGCTGCACTCGGTGCAGTTCGGCGGCAGCTACATCGCGCAGGACAAGGGCTACTGGAGCGACGCCGGGCTCGAGGTCGCGCTTCAGCCGGGCGGGCCGAACGCGCCGGTCGAGCCGCCGGTGGTCGCGGGCACCGCGCTCGTGGGCATCTCGGCCGCCGACTACACCGCCGCGGCGGTCAATCAGGGCGCGCCGTTCAAGATCATTGGCGTGGCGATGCAGAAGAACCCCTTCGCCATCGCCTCGCTGGCCGAGAACCCGGTCAACAGCCCCGCCGATCTGGTCGGCAAGAAGATCGGCATGGCGCTGGCCAACATGCCGGTCCTCGAGGCGCTGTGCGCGATCAACGAGGTCGACATCGACGCGATCGAGGTGGTGCCGACACAGTACGACCCGGCGCCGCTGGTGCAGGGGCAGGTCGACTGCCTGCTGTGCTGGGCCACCGACCTGCCGGTGGCGATGGAGATCCAGGGCATCGAGAATGTGACCATGCTGCTCGCCGATCACGGCTACGCGGTGCATTCGCAGACCTATATCGCCACCGAGGACAGTCTCGCCAACCGCCGCGATCAGCTGGTTGCGCTGATGAAGGGCGAGGTCATGGGCTGGCAGGACTACCAGGCCGACCCCGCTGCCGCCGCCACGCTGACGCTGGAGATGTTCCCCGATGCCGGGCTCGATCCCGAGACCCAGAAACTGCAGGCCGAGCGGCAGGTGCCGCTGATGTTCTCGGACCTGACCGAGGCCGAGGGCTTCGGCTGGTTCACCGAGGAAACCGTCGCCGCCAATGTCGAGACGCTGGCGCTGCTCGACAAGCCAGTGAGCGCGGATCTCTGGGACCGCTCGATCCTGGAAGAGGTGCATGGCTGAGGGGCGCATGGATGCCTGAGGCGCAACGGCCCGATATCCGCCTGACGGGTGTCTCCAAGAGCTTTGGCGGACCGGCGGGCGAGATCCCGGCGGTGGCGCCGCTCGACCTGCGGCTCGCGGGCGGCAGCATGACGGCGCTGGTCGGGCCCTCTGGCTGTGGCAAGTCCACGCTGCTGCGCCTCATCGCGGGGCTCGAGCGCCCGTCCACCGGCGAGATCCGCATCGGAGAGGAAACCCCCGACGACCTGCGCAAGCGTGCCGCGCTGTCGGTGGCGTTTCAGGACGCGGCGCTTTTGCCGTGGCGGACGGTGGCCGGCAACGTGGCGCTCGGCCGGTCGCTGGCGCGCCGCCCGCGCGATGCCGGCGCGGTGTCGGAACTGATCGATCTGGTGGGGCTCTCGGGCTTCGAGGCGCGGCGTCCGGCGGAGCTTTCGGGCGGCATGCGCCAGCGCGCGGCGATTGCGCGGGCGATGGCCAGCGCGCCGGAGCTGTTGCTGCTCGACGAGCCGTTCGGTGCGCTCGACGAGCTGACGCGCGACCGGCTCAACGCCGAGCTGCCGGCGCTCTGGGAAGCGCATGGCGCGACCTCGGTGCTGGTGACCCATTCTGTGGCCGAGGCGGTGCGGCTGGCCGACCGCATCCTGGTGCTGAGCCCGCGCCCGGCGCGCATCGCCGCCGACATCACCGTCGAGCTGCCGCGCCCCCGCGATGGCGTGGTGCTGGCCTCCGAGGCGTTCCGCGAGACCTGCGGGCAGGTCTCGGCGGCGCTGCGCGACGGGCAGCCACCGGACCGGCTCGCGGCGCAATGAGCGGGGCGGTCGCACAGAGCGGCGGGTTCGCGGCGCGCCTTCCGGGCGGCGGTCTGATCGCCGCGCTGATGGCCGTCGTGCTCTGGGAGGTGGTGGCGCGGCTCACCGTGCAGAGCTTCTTCATTGCGGCCCCAAGCGCCATTCTGGCCCACATGGTCGACCATGCCGGGCTGCTCTGGCGCGCCTTCACGGTGACGCTCTGGGCGGCGGTCCGGGGCTTCGTCTGGGGCAATCTCGCGGGCGTGCTGATGGCGCTGCTGGTGGTGCTGGTGCCGCGGGCCGAGCGGCTGGTCTCGACGCTGGCGCTGCTGGTGTTCTGCCTGCCGCTGGTGGCGACCGGGCCGATCCTGCGGGTGCTCTATGGCCCCGGCGAAGGGCCGCAGGTGACGCTGGCGGCGCTGGCGGTCTATTACACCACCTTTCTGCCCGTTCTGGTGGGGCTGCGCGCCGCGCCGCAGGGCTGGTTCGACCTCGTGCGCAGTTACGGGCGCGGGCGCATGGTGGCGTTGCGCGAGGTGCGGCTGCCGGCGGCGCTGCCCTATCTCGTGGCGGGCCTGCAGATCGCCGCGCCGGCAGCGTTTCTGGGCGCCATGGTGGGCGAGTTCACCGGCGCCGAACGCGGCCTCGGCGTGCTGACCGTGCGGGCGCTGCGGGCGCTTGACCTGCCGGCCACGTGGTCGATCGCGGTCATCGCCTCGGCGGTCTCGGTGCTGGCCTTCGCCGCCGTGGGCTGGGCCGGGCGCAGGCTGGATCTTGCGCCGCCGCAGGTGCTCTTGGCCTCGCCGGTCGAGACGCGGCAGAGCCGTTGGCGCGGGCCCGGCGAGGCGCTGCTGGCGCTGGTGGTGACGCTGACGCTCTGGAAGGGCGCGATGGAGCTTTTCGCGTTGCCGCGCTTCTTCGCCAAGCGCCCGGAGGATGTCTGGGCCTACATGGTCAGCGGGCCGGGGGCGGAGGCGCATCGCGCCGAGCTTCTGGGCGCCATGGCCGAGACCCTGGCATTCACCGCGCCGGGCTATCTTGCCGGGCTGGCGCTCGGAGCGGGTCTGGCAATTGCGCTCACGCTGGCGCCGCGCGCCGCCGCGCTCACCATGCCGGTGGCGATCGCGCTGCGCTCCATTCCCATCGTCGCCACCGCGCCGCTGATCGTCTGGGCGCTGGGGCGCGGCGCGGCAGGGACCATTGCCGTGGTGGCGGTGATGATCTTCTTCCCGACGCTGGTGGCCTGCCTGCACGGGCTGGCGCGCACGCCGCGCGCGGTGCTCGACCTCTTCGAGGTCTATGCCGCGGGGCGCTGGCGGCGGATGCTCGGGGCGCAGCTTCCCGCCATGCTGCCGGCGTTCTTCGCCTCGGCGCGGATGGCGATTCCAGCGGCGATCCTCGCGGTGACGACCGCCGAATGGCTGGCCACCGGGCGCGGCGTCGGCGCGCTGATGGCGACGGTGGCGTCGACCTCGGACTATGGCATGTTGTGGAGCGCCATCGCGCTGATCGGGCTGGTCGCCGTCTTCGTGCACGGGCTGGTGGGGGCGCTCGAGCGCTGGGTGCTGTCGCGCACCAATGCCGAGCAGATGGCGCGATGAGAGCCTGCGCCTTCGCGATCCCCGGTGACCATCGCCAGAAGACCGGCGGCTTCATCTACCAGCGGCGCCTGCTGGAGGAGCTTCGGGCCGCCGGACGCCCGGTGACGCATGTGCGCGTTCCGGCCGGGTCCGCGGCGGCAGAGCAGAACGCGGCGCTGCGGGCCGAGGTGGCCGGGGTTCTGGATGCCCTGCCGCCGGATCAGCCGCTGATCCTCGACGGGCTTCTCTTCGCGGCGATGCAGACCGCGCAGCTGGCGCGGCTGCGCTGTCCCGTCGTCGCGATGCTGCACCACCCGATGGGGATGGAGCAGGGGCTCGCGCCCGAGCTGTCGCGCCACCTGTTGGCACAGGAACTGGCCAACATCCGCCATGCCGAGGCGGTCGTGGTCACCAGCCCGCACACCAAGCGCACCTATGCCGCGCTTGGCGCCGATCCGGACAGGATCACCGTGGCACTGCCCGGCTATGACGGGCCGCGCGATCTTGCCAGCGTCGAGGCCGGGCCGCGGATCCTGTCCGTCGGGCTGTTGGCACGGCGCAAGGGGCATGACGTGCTGATCCGGGCGCTGGCCCGGATCGCCGACCTCGACTGGAGCGCGCAGATCGTCGGCAAGAGCTTCGACCCGGTGGTCGAGGCGGAGCTGCGTACGTTGATCACGGAGACCGGGCTTGCCGGTCGCGTATCGCTGGCCGGAGAGCTGTCGGACGCGGCACTCGCACAGGCCTATCGCGAGGCACGGATCTTCGCGCTGGCCACGCGCTACGAGGGCTATGGCATGGCGCTGGCCGAGGCGCTCTGCCACGGTCTGCCCATCGTCACCTGTTCGGGTGGCGCGGTGCCCGACACGGTGGGGCAGGGCGCGCTGCTTGCCCCGCCGGACGACCCCGAGACCTTCGCGGCCCATCTGCGCCACCTGCTCAGCGATGACGCGGCGCGCGCGGCGCTGGCCCGGACGGCGCGCGCGGAAGGTCGCGCCCTGCCGCGCTGGTCCGACACGGCGGCGATCATGGGTGGCGTGCTCGACGCGCTCTGAGCGCTCAGCGATCACGCACCGGCAACGGCCGGGTCAACACGTAGAGGGCGGCGCCGCCCATGGCGAGGGCCTGAAACAGCAGCGCAGGCCACGGCAGACGCATCCACAGGCTGACTACGAAGACCAGCAGCATCATGCTCGCGGCGGTGATCTTGGCGCGGCGCGAGATCGCGCCCTCGGCCTGCCAGTCGGCAATGATCGGGCCGAACATGCGGCTCTCAATCAGCATCGCGTGCATCCGCTCCGAGCCGCGCGCATAGCAGAACGCCGCCAGGAGCACGAAAGGGGTGGTCGGCAGCACGGGCAGCACCACGCCCAGCAGCCCGAGCCCCAGCGCCAGCGTTCCAAGCGTGATCCAGACAAAGCGCATATGGTCTCCGGCCTTTGCGATGGGCGCAGTCTAGGTCGCGCGGCGGGGGAACACCATGCGACCGGTGCGCATCCGGCAAAACCCGCCGCCGGCGCATCCGTTCCCGGCACCCCGTCCGAGGCCGCCCGGGCCGGAAAAAGCGCCGCGATCGGGGCTCTGCGCTTGCGAGGTGGGGTTCGTCGGACTATGTGGCCCCACACAGCCCCGCCCGATGCATCACGCCTCCCTCGTAACCAAGGTCCTGACGCGCATGCAGACGCCTTACTATCTCATCGACAAATCCCGCCTCCTGCCGAACATGGAGAAAATCGCCCATCTGCGCGAGCAGTCGGGCGCCAAGGCGCTTCTGGCGCTGAAATGCTTCGCCACGTGGTCGGTCTTTGACATGATGTCGGAGTATATGGACGGCACCACCTCGTCCTCGCTCTTCGAGGTCAAGCTCGGGCGCGAGAAGTTCCCCGGCGAGACCCACGCCTATTCGGTGGCCTGGGCCCCGGACGAGATCGACGAGGTGCTGGCCTCCTCGGACAAGGTGATCTTCAACACCGCGCAGCAGCTGCAGCGCTTCGAGGAAAAGTCCCGCAGCCACACCCGCGGCCTGCGCGTGAACCCGGGCGTGTCGACCTCGGGCTTTGATCTTGCGGACCCGGCGCGGCCGTTCTCGCGGCTGGGTGAGCACGCGCCCCAGGATATCGAGCCGGTGGCCGAGCTGATCTCGGGCTTCATGTTCCACAACAACTGCGAGAACGCGAGCTTCGAGCGCTTCGACGAGATGCTGGGCCAGATCGAGGCCCGCTTCGGCGCGCTGATCAAGCGGATGAACTGGATCTCGCTCGGTGGCGGCATCCACTTCACCGGCGAGGACTACCCGCTCGACAAGCTGGCCGAGCGGCTCAAGCGCTTTGCCGGCGAGAACGAGGTGCAGGTCTATCTCGAGCCCGGCGAGGCGGCGATCACCAAGTCGACCACGCTCGAGGTGACCGTGCTCGACACGCTGTTCAACGGCAAGAACCTCGCCATCGTCGACAGCTCGATCGAGGCGCATATGCTCGACCTGCTGATCTACCGCGAGAGTGCCAGAATGCAGGAAAGCGGCGATCAGGAGTGGATGATCTGCGGCAAGTCCTGCCTCGCCGGCGATATCTTCGGCGAGTTCCGTTTCCCCAAGGCGCTGCAGGCCGGCGACCGGCTGAGCATTCAGGACGCCGCCGGTTACACGATGGTCAAGAAGAACTGGTTCAACGGCGTGCAGATGCCGTCGATCGCCATCCGTGAGCTTGACGGCACCGAGCGGCTCGTGCGCAGCTTCGGATACGAGGATTTCGCGGCGGCCCTGTCGTGACATGACCGCGCCTCGCGGCGCACCCACTTAACGTGCAAGGAGGGTAAAGTCTTGAAGAAGACCGTTTTCATCATCGGCGCCGGCGGCGTCGCCCAGGTGGTGGCGCATAAATGCGCCCAGAACAACGACGTGCTGGGGGACCTGCATATCGCCAGCCGGACCAAGGCCAAATGCGACGCGATCATCGAGAGCGTGCAGGCCAAGGGCGCGATGAAGGTCGACGGTGCCTTCGAGGCGCACGCGGTCGACGCGACCCAGTCCGCCGAGGTGGCGGAGCTGATCCGCAAGACCGGGGCCGAGATCGTCATCAACGTGGGCACCGCCTTCGTCAACATGCACGTGCTCGACGCCTGCATCGAGACCGGCGCCGCCTATATCGACACCGCGATCCACGAAGAGCCCGACAAGATCTGCGAGACCCCGCCGTGGTATGCCAACTACGAGTGGAAGCGCCGCGATGCGTGCGCCGAGAAGGGCGTCACCGCGATCCTCGGCGCGGGCTTCGATCCGGGCGTGGTCAACGCCTATGCCCGCTTCGCCATCGACCAGATGGACGAGGTCAAGAGCATCGACATCGTCGACATCAACGCGGGCTCGCACGGCAAGTACTTTGCCACCAATTTCGACCCCGAGATCAACTTCCGTGAATTCACCGGCGTGGTCTATTACTGGGAAGACAAGCAGTGGAAAGAGACCACCATGTTCGCCTCCGGGCGCGAGTGGGATCTGCCGGTGGTGGGGCCGTCCAAGGCCTATCAGTCGGGCCATGACGAGGTGCATTCGCTGGCGACCAACTACCCGGATGCCGACGTGCGCTTCTGGATGGGCTTTGGCGATCACTACATCAATGTCTTCACCGTGCTGAAGAATATCGGCCTGCTGTCCGAGCAGCCGGTGACGCTGGCCGACGGGGGCGAAGTGGTGCCGCTGAAGGTGGTCAAGGCCTGCCTGCCCGATCCCGCCTCGCTGGCGCCCGAGTATACTGGCAAGACCTGCATCGGCGATCTGGTGACCGGCGTGAAGGATGGCGAAGCGGTCGAGTACTTCGTCTACAACGTCGCCGATCACAAGGAAGCCTACGAAGAGGTCGGCTCGCAGGGGATTTCCTACACCGCCGGCGTGCCGCCGGTCGCCGCCGCGATGTTGATCGCCACCGGCGAGTGGGACGCCAAGACCATGAAGAACGTCGAGGAAATGGATCCGAAGCCGTTCTTCACCATCCTCGACCGCATCGGCCTGCCGACCCGCGTTCAGAAGGGTGGCCTTGGCGGCGAAGACATGGCCTGGACCGAGCTCAACGGCTGAGCGCGCGCCCCGGCTTGTGAGACAGCAAAGGCCGTCCCGAGAGGGGCGGCCTTTTTGCGTGGGGTCTGCGCCTTACTCCGCCGCCTGCCGCAGGCTGGCGATCAGGTGGTGGAACTTCTCGCCCTGCACCGCGACATGGCTCTTGAGGGCCGCCGCCGCGCCCTTGGCGTCGCCCGCCTCGAGCGCGTCGACGATGGCCTCGTGCTCGGCCATCGACTGCGCCAGCCGCCCGCGCACCCTTAGCTGCAGCCGGCGGAAGGGCTGAAGCCGGCGGTGCAGGCGGCGGCTTTCCTGTTCGAGAAAGCCGTTGCCGGACTGGCGGTAGAGGATGCCGTGAAAACACTCGTTCTCGCGGTAGTATGCATCGGTGTCGCGCGCCTCGACCGCCTGCTGACAGCGCAGGTTGGCGGCGCGCAGCTCGTCCAGCGCCGCGTCGGTGATGCGCGCGGCGGCCAGTTCGCCGCAGAGCGCCTCGAGCGCCGCCATCACCTCGAACATCTCGATCAGTTCCACGGGGCCGGGCTGGCGCACGAAGACGCCCCGGCGCGGGATCTGCTCGGCCAGCCCCGACAGCGCCAGCCGCTGGAAGGCTTCGCGCAGGGGCGTGCGCGAGACCTTGAAGCGCTCGGCCAGCTGGGATTCGTCGAGCCGCGCGCCATCGGAGAAGGAGCCATCGAGGATCAGGCTCTCCAACTCGTCAGCGATGATGTCCGAACGCTTTCTTTCCATGGAAATATCCTAATGCCCGCGGCTCTGAGCGACAAGAGCGGAATTCTTGTATACAAAAAACTTGACTGGAAAAACAATCATTGCAAGGTTGGGCGTCGACCGGAGGCACAATCCGGTCAACTCTGGGAGGAGAAACCATGAAGTTCACCAAGACCCTCGCGGCCGCCGCCGCGACCGTTCTGCTTGGCACGTCCGCCATGCACGCCGCCGAGCTGCGCCTGTCGCACCAGTTTTCCGAGAGCGACCTGCGCCACAAGGTGGCGCAGATGGTGGCCGACGAGGTCGCCGCCGCCGATGTCGACCTCGACATCAAGATTTTCCCGACGCAGTCGCTGTTCAAGGCGCGCGAGCAGTACAAGCCGCTGGCGCGCGGGCAGGTCGACATGATCGTCTTCCCGCTGGCCTACGCGGGCGGCCTGCGCAATCCCTACAACCTCACCCTGATGCCGGGGCTGGTGAAGAACCACGACCACGCCGCGCGGCTCAACGATTCCGAGTTCATGGACGAGATCGAGGCAATCCTGAACGAGGATGACGTGATGACGCTGGTGCACGGCTACCTCGCCGGCGGCTTTGCCGGCACCGAGGAATGCATCACCGCGCCCGATGACGTGCAGGGCAAGCAGACCCGCGCCGCGGGCAAGGCCTTCGAGCAGATGCTGGCCGGTGCCGGGGCCTCGATCGCGTCGATGTCCTCGGCCGAGATCTACAATGCCATGCAGACCGGCGTTCTGGATGCGGCCAACACCTCGTCCTCGTCCTTCGTGTCGTACCGGATCTACGAGCAGGTCGCCTGCTTCACCCCGGCGGGCGAGTATGCGCTGTGGTTCATGTATCAGCCGATGCTGATGAACAAGTCGACCTTCGAGGGGCTCACCGAGGAACAGCAGCAGGCGCTGCTCGATGCCTCGGCCAAGGCCGAAGCCTACTACCTCGAAGAGGCCAAGGCGCAGGACACCAACGCCCGCGACGTCTTTGCCGAGAACGGCGTCGAGATCGCCGAGATGACCGAGGAAGAGTTCAACGCGTGGCAGGAGATCGCCAAGGAGACCGCCTACAACGCCTTCCTCGAGGGCTCGCCGGACGGCCAGCGGCTTCTCGACCTCGCGCTCAGCGTCGAGTGATCTGACCCCGGGCGGGCCAAAGGCGGCCCGCCCGACGGATGACCACGCGTGACGGCTCCGCGCGCCCGCCTCCAAGGGCTGCGCCCCGGTCGCTCTTTTCCTGACGCCTGACAAGAAAGCCTCGACATGTCCGGTTCCCTACACGCCATTCCCTCGGCCCGGCACGGCGGTAATCCCGTGCTGCGCCTGATCGGGCTTCTCAGCCGTATCTGCGGCATCGTGGCGGCCCTGATGATCGTCGCGGCGGTGGTGATCACCTGCCAGATGATCTTTGTCCGCTTCGTGCTCAACGGCTCCACCATCTGGCAGACCGAGGGCGTGACCTACATCGTCATCGCCGCCACCATGCTGGGCCTGCCCTACGTGCAATACCTGCGCGGCCACGTGAACGTCGACCTGCTGCCCTTGATGCTGCCGCTCGGGCTGCGCCGGGGGCTCGCCGTCGTGGTGATGCTCGCCACGCTCGCGGTCTCGGGCGGGATGCTCTGGTACGGCTACGAGTTCTGGCACGAGGCCTGGGACTGGGGCGAGACTTCGAACTCGCCGTGGAATCCCAAGCTCTGGGTGCCCTACCTGGCGCTGCCGGTGGGCTTCGGCCTTTACACGCTGCAGGTGGCCGCCGATTTCTACGCCATGCTGACCGGCATCGAAACGCCCTTCGGGCTGAGCGAAGACGCCACCCTCACCGAAACACACGCCGCCGACGCGGCCAGCGAAAGGGCCGATTGATGGATCCGCTCACCCTTGGCGCGCTCGTCGCCGTCCTGACCATCGCCGTGCTGTTCTCGGGGATCTCGGTTGCCGCCGGGCTTCTGGTGGTCTCGGCCGGCTTCCTGATCGTCTTCGACGGCATGTCCTCGCTGTCGCTGATCCCCGAGATCTTCTTCGGCAAGCTCGACAATTTCGCGCTGCTCTCGATCCCGATGTTCATCATCATGGGTGCGGCGATCGCCTCGACCCGCGCCGGTGCCGATCTCTACGAGGCGCTCGAGCGCTGGCTCACCCGCATCCCCGGCGGGCTGGTGGTGTCGAACCTCGGCGCCTGCGCGCTCTTTGCCGCCATGTCGGGCTCGAGCCCAGCGACCTGCGCCGCAATCGGCAAGATGGGCATCCCCGAGATGCGCAAGCGCGGCTATCCCGATGGCGTCGCCGCGGGCTCGATCGCCGCAGGCGGCACGCTCGGCATCCTCATTCCGCCCTCGGTGACGATGATCGTCTACGGCATCGCCACGGAGACCTCGATTGGCCGGCTGTTCCTGGCCGGCGTGGTGCCGGGGCTGATGCTGGTCGGGCTGTTCATGGTCTGGTCGCTGTGGTCGACCTGGCGCTCCGGGCAGGCCTCGGTGCTGTCGGCGGGCAGCTACAGCTGGCGCGAGCGGATGGAGATCCTGCCCCGCGTGCTGCCCTTCGTGGCGATCATCATCGGCGTGCTCTACGCCATGTATGGCGGCATCGCCACGCCGTCCGAGACGGCGGCGGTCGGCGCGCTGCTCTGCCTGCTGATCGCGGTGGTGATCTACAAGCTGTGGGACCCGCGGGCGATCTGGGTGATCCTGCGCGACAGCACCAAGGAGTCGGTGATGATCCTGTTCATCATCGCCGCCGCCGGCGTGTTCTCCTACATGCTGTCGTCGCTCTTCATCACGCAGGCCATCGCCGAGTGGATCGGCACGCTCGACGTGAACCGCTGGGTGCTGATGGGCACGATCAACGTCTTCCTGATCATCGCCGGCTTCTTCCTGCCGCCGGTGGCGGTGATCCTGATGGCGGCGCCGATCCTGCTGCCGATCATCACCACTGCCGGGTTCGATCCGATCTGGTTCGCCGTGGTACTGACCATCAACATGGAGATCGGCCTGATCTCTCCACCGGTCGGGCTCAACCTCTATGTCATCAACGGCATCGCGCCCGATATCTCGCTGCGCACCATCCTCGTGGGCTCGCTCCCCTTCGTGGCCTGCATGGTGGTGGCGATCGTGCTACTGTGCCTGTTCCCCGGGTTGGCCACCTGGCTGCCCGACCTCATAATGGGGGCCGCCCTATGACCATTCTCGCCGATCTCCTCTCCACCGTGTTCGAGCGCCGCTACCGCATCGGCGGCAGCGCGAAACCCGACAACCGCCCGCTCGAGGCGCTGACCACCGACCTGATCGGCGCCTCGGGCGAGATCTCGGGCCAGACCGTGGCACGCAGCATCCTCGAGCGCTACGAGGGCATGGATGACGATGCCAAGCTCGCCTTCTTCCATCACCTCGCGCAGGACATGACCATCGACGCCGAGGCGGTGCGCAGCGCGCTCGACGCCTATGAGCAGGGCCAGAGCAAGTCGAGCTACCGCGCCTTCATGGAGGCGGCCGAGCCGCCCCGGCAGGAGCTGATCCGCCGCCTGAACCAGGTGCCGGGCGCGACGCAGGCGCTGGTGCACATGCGCGCCGACCTGCTGCGGCTGAGCCGGGGCGACGACTCGCTGCAGGCGCTGGACCTCGACTTCCGGCACCTGTTCGCCAGTTGGTTCAACCGGGGCTTCCTCGTGCTGCGCCCGATGAACTGGGACAGCCCGGCGCAGATCCTCGAGAAGATCATCGCCTACGAGGCGGTGCACGCCATCGACAGCTGGGACGACCTGCGCCGCAGGCTCGAGCCCGAAGACCGGCGCTGCTTTGCCTTCTTCCACCCGGCGATGCCCGACGAGCCGCTGATCTTCGTCGAGGTGGCGCTGACCAAGGGCGTGCCCGGCTCGATCCAGACGCTGCTGGCCGAAGAGCGCGACAAGATCGCCCCGCAGGAGGCCGACACGGCGGTGTTCTACTCGATCTCGAACTGCCAGTCGGGGCTGGCCAGCATCTCGTTCGGCAATTCGCTGATCAAGCAGGTGGCGGCCGATCTCGCGCTCGAGCTGCCGCAGCTGAGCACCTTCGTCACCCTCTCGCCGATCCCGGGCTTCGCCCGCTGGCTCGAGGGCGAGGGCCACGCCCATGACGTGACCGACGACGCGCGGATGACGCAGCTCGCCGCCTACTACCTGACCAACGCGCGGCGCCCGAACGGTGCGCCGCAGGACCCGGTGGCGCGCTTCCATCTCGGCAACGGCGCGCTGGTCCACAAGGTCCACGCGAGGGCCGATACCTCCGACAAGGGCATGGCCCAGTCGGGCGGCGTGATGGTGAACTACCTTTACGATCTCGCCCGCGTGTCGCAGAACCACGAACACTTTGCAGCCTCCTACCAGATCGCGGCCTCGTCCGAGATCCGGTCGCAGGCCGCAAGCGCAGAAAAATCCTTCGGATAGGAGCCAGATCCATGCCGAACCCGCTGTATGACCGCCTCTTCGGGGCCCATGCCGGACAAGACACACCGTTCCTGATGCTCGCCGATGGCCGCGTGCTGAGCCATGCGGATTTCCTCGCCATGGCGGCGCGCTTCGCGCATGTCATCGCCGACCTCGGCGTCGCGCCGGGGGACCGGCTGGCGGCGCAGGTCGACAAGTCGCCCGAGGCGCTGGCGCTCTACGCCGCCTGCGTGCAGGCCGGCGTGGTCTTTTTGCCGCTCAACACCGGCTACACCGTCGACGAGCTGACCTATTTCATCGAGAACAGCGGCGCGGCGCTGGTGGTCTGCGGACCCAAGCGCGAGGCCGGGCTGCGCCCGGTCGCCGAGGAACTCGGCGCGCAGCTTCTGACGCTCGACGCTGACGGGAGCGGCAGCCTGAGCGAGGCCGCCGCCGGAAAGCCCGATAGCTTCGAGACCGTCGCGCGCGACGGCGAGGATCTCGCGGCCTTCCTCTACACCTCGGGCACCACCGGGCGCTCCAAGGGCGCCATGCTGACGCAGAACAACCTGCTGTCGAATGCCGAAACGCTGGCCAAGCACTGGCGCTTCACCAAGGATGACGTGCTGCTGCACGCGCTGCCGATCTTCCACACGCACGGGCTTTTCGTGGCCTCGAACATCATGCTGCTGGCAGGGGGCGCGATGGTCTTCCTGCCCAAGCTCGACATCGATCAGCTGATCGAGTGGATGCCGAAGGCGACCTCGATGATGGGCGTGCCGACCTTCTACACCCGCCTGCTCGACGATCCGCGCTTCACCCGCGATCTGGCCCAGCACATGCGGCTCTTCGTGTCGGGCTCGGCGCCGCTGTTGTCGGACACGCACGAGAAGTTCGAGGCCCGCACCGGGCACCGCATCCTCGAGCGCTACGGCATGACCGAGACCAACATGAACACCTCGAACCCCTATGACGGCGAGCGCCGCGCCGGCACCGTGGGCTTCCCGCTGCCGGGTGTGGAGCTCAAGATCACCGATCCCGAGACCGGCAAGGAGGTGCCTCGGGGCGAGGTCGGCCAGATCGAGGTGCGGGGCCCGAATGTCTTCAAGGGCTACTGGAAGATGCCCGAAAAGACCGCAGAAGAGCTGCGCGCCGACGGGTTCTTCATCACCGGCGATCTCGGCACACTGGATGCCGATGGCTACGTGCAGATCGTCGGGCGCAACAAGGACCTGATCATCTCGGGTGGCTACAACATCTACCCCAAGGAAATCGAGATGGTCATTGACGACCAGCCCGGGGTGCTGGAGTCCGCGGTGATCGGCGTGCCGCACGCGGATTTCGGAGAGACGCCGCTGGCGCTGGTGGTGGCCGAGCCCGGCGCGGCGCCCGATCTTGATGCCATTGCGGCGACGGTGAAGGACGCGCTGGCGCGCTTCAAGCATCCGCAGCGCTACGAGATGATCGAGGCCCTGCCGCGCAACACCATGGGCAAGGTGCAGAAGAACCAGCTGCGCGAAAGCCACAGCTGACGAACGTCGCGTCTTCCGCTTCTTCCGTGTGGGGACAGGGGAGGAGGGGGAGGCGCGGCGACCCTCAGGGAGGAGGAGAGAGGGTCGCCGCTGATTCCCAGGCTCAGGGAGGAGGAGAGAGCCTCAGGAAACTTGTTGAACATCCATCAATGTTCGTTGGGGAACATTTGGCGGATCGCCGCGAGACTTTCAATACACGAGGCTGCAGACCCGCCTTGCGGTGTGTGCATGACGGGAGCGGGAGTTGCACAATCGCTGGCAGAACTCTTCAGTTTCGCGGGTTTTTCGCATTCAAATTAGGCGGTTCCGGTATTTCGGCCACATTCTGGCTCTGACCCGGGGTCTGGTCGTGGCTGACCTGAGCGGCGCGGCGCTGGCGCTCGCGTGAGGTCCTGCTCAGCGATTGGGCGGTTTTCGTTGAGACGGGCGCAGAGCGGCCGTTGCGACGGACCAGCCGGCGGTCGGCGGTGGGCACGCCGAATCCGGCGCGACCATGACCGACCCTCGCATCGGCGATATCACGCGCGGCCCGAGCTGTTCTTATAGGGGCAGAGCCTCGTAAAAATGCACAGTGACTGTGCGCGAAATGACCGATGACGCGGAATAAATGCCCGAACGGTCAATTGGTAACGCTCATTCGGTCCTTATTAATAAGGGCATGCCGCTACTTTGCGAGCGTTCTCACGATTTGTTGCGGCGCTTCGTTCGCTCGAGGGCCCAGTCCTGCAAGCCCGCCCGACCGCTTGCGCGGCATCGTGCCGCGCCCTAGGTCGCGCCAAGTGCATTGTTAGCGCACTTACCGTTCCACCCATACCGGCAGGACATTCTACATGACCGATCTCCCCGGATACCCGAGCCGACGCAACTTTCTCAAAGCGTCCGCGGCAGGTGTCGCACTCTCCGGTCTGGCCGCCCAAGCGCAAGCGCAGGAGACCACACCCCCCGTTCCCCTCGAAGAATACGAACGCGCCTATCTGACGGCAGCCGAGTGGGCCTTCGTGATGGCCGCGACCGCGCGGCTGATCCCCTCCGAAGGCGATGGCCCCGGCGCCATCGAGACCCGCGTGCCCGTCTTCATCGACCTCCAGCTGGCCGGCGATTACGGCAGTGCTGACGACTGGTACATGGAAGGCCCGCACGTTCCCGATGCCGAGCCCGCCCGCGGATGGCAGACCCCGCTGACCCCGGCCGAGATCTATCGGCAGGCGATCCCGGTCTTCGACGCCTGGTGCGAAGAGACCCACGGCGAAACCTTCGCCGCGCTCGATGCCGAGCGTCAGGACGCGGCGCTGACCTCGCTGCAGAACGGCGATGTCGCGCTCGATCCCGAGATCCGCGACTTCTTCTCCATCCTGCTGGCCAACACCAAGGAAGGCTACTTCGCGGACCCGCAATATGGCGGCAACCACGAGATGCAGTCCTGGGTCTATATCGGCTTCCCGGGCGCCCGCGCGGCCTATCGCGCGTGGCCGGAACGGCACAACGAAAAATACCCGCTCGGTCCGGTCTCGATCAGCGGCGAAAGGGCATAACCATGGCACGTCAGGAAAAGAAAAAGGACGTGGTCATTGTCGGGCTCGGCTGGACCGGCTCGATCGCCGGCATCGAGCTGGCGCAGGAAGGGCTCGACATCGTCGCGCTCGAGCGTGGCCATGACCAGAACACCGTTCCCAACTTCGAATACCCGCAGCAGATCGACGAGCTGAAATACGGCGTGCGTCTGAAGATGATGCAGAAGCCGTCGCAACAGACCGTGACCGTGCGCCGCAATGGCGACGAGACGGCGCTGCCCTACCGCCAGCTCGGCTCCTTCCTGCCGGGCAACGGCGTCGGCGGTGCCGGCACCCACTGGAACGGCCTCAACTGGCGTCCGCAGGAAGTCGAGCTGCGGCTGCGCTCCTATGTCGAGGAAACCTTCGGCGCCGATATCATCCCCGAGGGCATGAACCTCGGCGATTACCCGGTGAGCTATGACGAGCTCGAGCCGTTCTTCACCCAGTTCGAGAAGGTCGCGGGCATCTCCGGCTATGCCGGCAACCTCAACGGCGAGATCCGCGAGGGCGGCAACCCGTTCGAGGGCTGGCGTTCGGAAGATTTCCCGATGCCGCCGATGCCCACCACCTATGACAGCTCGAAGTTCCGCGACGCGGCTGCGGCGATGGGCTACCACCCGTTCCCGGCCTCTGCGGGGATTGCCTCGACCTCCTATGTGAACCCCTACGGGATGCAGATGGGGCCGTGCAATTTCTGCGGTTTCTGCGAGCGGTTCGGCTGCTACCAGTATTCCAAGTCCTCGCCGCAGACCACGATCCTCGGCGCGCTCAAGCGCTACCCGAATTTCGAGTACCGCACCCAGTCCGAGGTGCTGCGCGTGGAGCTGGCCGAGGACGGCCAGACCGCGACCGGCGTCACCTACTGGGACGAGGCGGCACAGGAAGAGGTCTTCCAGCCGGCCGACATCGTCATCCTGTCGAGCTACCAGCTCAACAACGTGCACCTGATGCTGCTCTCGGGCCTGGGCGAAGCCTATGACCCGCTGACCGGCGAGGGCACGCTGGGCAAGAACTATGCCTACCAGATGAACGGCGGCATCTCGATGTTCTTCCGCGACGAGGAGTTCAATCCCTTCGTCGGCCACGGCGCCAACGGCATCTGCATCGACGATTTCTCGATCTCGCAGAACGATTTCGGCGCCGAGGGCTTCATCGGCGGGTCGTACTGGCGGTCTGGCACGTTCAATGGCCAGCCGATCCGCAACATGCCGCTTCCGGCGGGCACGCCGTCCTGGGGCGCTGGCTGGAAGCAGGCGATCGGCGAGAATTACGGCCACGCCATGTCGATCGGCTCGCACGGCTCGCACATGGCCTATGCCAACAACCACCTCGACCTCGATCCGACCTACACCGACCGGCATGGCCGGCCGCTGATGCGGATGACGTTCAACTGGCAGGACAACGACCTGAAGATGAACCAGTTCATGAAGTCGAAGATGGAGCCGCTGGCGGCCTCGATGAACCCGGACTCGATGCGCGCGGGCTTCAAGGGGCCGGGTGCGGAATACGACGTTCGCCCCTACCAGACCACGCACAACACCGGCGGTCACATCATGTCCGAAAACGCCCGCGAGGGCGCGGTCAACCGCTATTCGCAGAGCTGGAAGGCGCACAACGTCTTTGCCATGGGCGCGGGCAACTTCGTGCAGAACACCCAGTACAACCCGACCGGCCTTGTCGGCGGTCTGGCGTATCACACGGTGAATGCGATCCGCACCCAGTACCTGTCCAACCCGCGTCCGCTGGTCTGAGGAGAACGTAGATGAAAACCTTTCTCCGCATCGTCGCGGGCCTCGTCGTTGTCGGCGTGGTCGCGCTTCTGGCCTTCATCTTCGTGCCGGTGCAGCGCTCCGAGCCGGCAGAGGCGCTTGCCGCCGACTGGGAACCGGCAGAGGGGCAGGGCGAATACGTCCTGCACGCCTCGGACTGCGTTGCCTGCCACACCTCGGATGACGGCGAGAGCCTCGCCGGTGGCCGGGCGATCGCCAGCCCCATGGGCACGATCTGGTCGACCAACATCACCCCCGATCCCGAGACCGGGATCGGCGACTGGTCCTATGCCGATTTCCGCGCCGCGATGGTCGACGGGCTCGAGCCCGACGGCACCCATCTCTACCCGGCGATGCCCTACGAGAACTACCGGCTGATGACCGAAGAGGACATCCGCGCTCTCTACGAGTACCTGATGACCGAGGTCGAGCCGGTCTCGAACGAGGTGCAGGAAACCGAACTCAGCTTCCCGTTCAACCTGCGCTTCGGCATCCGGGCGTGGAACTGGCTTGCGCTGACCCACGGTCCGGGCTTCACCCCTGCGGACGTGCCCGAGCTGCAGCAGCGCGGTCAGTACCTTGTCGAGGGTCCGGGCCACTGCGCGGCCTGTCATAGCCCGCGCAGCGTGTTCATGTCGCAGGACGGTGTGACCGCGGACGAGGAGAACTTCCTCGCGGGCGGTGTGATCGACGGCTGGAACGCCCCGGCGCTGCGCGGCGAGGGTACGGACCTTGCCAAGTGGTCGGTGGGTGAGCTTGCCGCCTACCTCGCCACCGGCCGCAACGCCCACTCCACTGCCAATGGCGAGATGGGTCTCGTGGTCGAGCACTCGCTTCAGAAGCTGACCGACGAGGACAACCTCGCCATGGCCGCCTTCCTGAAGGGGATCGACGGCGATGCGGTGGACCTGCCGGAGAGCTTCGCCGCTGCCGGCCCCACTTCGCTCGAGGCGGCGGAGGCTGACAACACCGGCTCGACGACGGCCCAGATGCTGGCCTCTGCCGATCCGGACATGCCGCTGGGGGCACGTCTTTACATGGACAATTGCATCGGCTGTCACTTCGCCACCGGCAAGGGCGCGCCCGAGATATTCCCCGAGCTTCAGGGCAACTCGATGGTGGTCGGCTCGGAAACCATGCCGCTGATCTCTGTGATCCTGAACGGCGCCGAGGTGCCCTCGACCGCCAAGCGGCCGATGAGCCTGCGGATGCAGGGCTACGGCGAGCGCCTTTCCGACGACGAGGTGGCCGAGCTTGCCACGTGGTTGCGCGGGGCGTGGGGCAACGACGCCTCCGCGGTGACCGCGGCGGACGTCGCCAAGGTGCGCGAGTCGGATCACGGGCACTGAGCCCCGGGGCAAAGATGACAGACAGGGCCGTGGCGGAGACGCTGCGGCCCTTCGTCTTTGCTCTGCCCTGCGATCGAAAGCGCTGAGCACGGCTCGGAGGTCATGCGCGGTCTCGATCCCGCGGGCCGTCGCGTCGTCGCCGGCCGGCTGGATGATCTGGGGACGTCGGTGGAACCTGCCGCGATCCTTTGGAAGGGATCCCGATAGAGCGAGAGGGGCCAGACGCCGGAACGGCGGCTCCCGAGCCGGCGGCGACGTGCCTTGCATGGACCTCGTGGTCGCGCGCTTTGCAAGCTGCAGGCGCGGCCCGCGAAACGAAACGAGCCGCGCCCGGAGGCGCGGCCCGATCCTGTCACGACCGGCGCGCAGGCGCGCCGGCCAGCCGCTGGCTTACTGCCAGGACTTCAGCAGTTCGTCATAGGAGATCGTCTTCGGCTCTTCGTCCTCGTTCTCGAGCTTGGCCTTGGGCGACCCTTCCTGGCTGAGCCAGTACTCCGGATCCTGCTCGTCGTTCATCACCGGGCCGATATCGCCCTGGATGCCGGCGCGCTCGAGACGCTCCATCACGCGCTCCTGGTCCTCGCAGAGCGCATCAAGCGCTTCCTGCGGGGTCTTGGCGCCCGACATGGCGTCGCCGATGTTCTGCCACCACAGCTGCGCGAGCTTGGGGTAATCCGGCACGTTGGTGCCGGTCGGCGACCACGCGGTGCGCGCGGGCGAGCGGTAGAACTCGACCAGGCCGCCCAGCATCGGCGCGCGCTCGGTGAAGCTCTCGTGCTGGATCGTCGACTCGCGGATGAAGGTCAGGCCGACATGGGCCTTCTTCACGTCGACGGTCTTGGAGGTGACGAACTGGGCGTAGAGCCAGGCCGCCTTGGCGCGATCATCGGGGGTCGACTTCATCAGCGTCCAGGAGCCCACGTCCTGGTAGCCGATCTTGGTGCCTTCCTCCCAGTAGACGCCGTGCGGCGAGGGGGCCATGCGCCACTTGGGCGTGCCGTCCTCGTTCAGCACCGCATCGGCGCCGTCACCGACCATGTCGGCGGTAAAGGCGGTGTACCAGAACATCTGCTGCGCGATGTTGCCCTGCGCCGGAACCGGGCCGGCCTCGGAGAAGGTCATGCCCGCGGCTGCCGGGGGCGTGTACTTCTCGAGCCACTCGATCGCCTTGGTGATGGCATAGACCGCGGCCGGGCCGTTGGTGGCGCCGCCACGGGCAACGCAGGAGCCCACCGGCTGCGAGTTCTCGTTGACGCGGATGCCCCATTCGTCGACCGGCAGGCCGTTCGGCTCGCCCTTCGATCCGGCGCCGGCCATCGACAGCCACGCATCGGTGTAGCGCCAGCCGAGCGAGGGGTCCTTCTTGCCGTAATCCATGTTGCCATAGATCTCGTCCTCGACGCCCATGTGCGACAGGTCGCGGCCGGTGAAGAACTCGGCGATGTCCTCGTAGGCTGACCAGTTCACCGGCACGCCGAGATCGTAGCCATAGGCCTCCTTGAAGTCGGCCTGGTTCTTCTCGTCGTTGAACCAGTCGTAGCGGAACCAGTAGAGGTTCGCGAATTGCTGGTCGGGCAGCTGGTAGAGCTCGCCATCGGGGGCGGTGGTGAACTCGGTGCCGATGTAATCGTCGAGATCGAGCGTCGGCGAGGTCACGTCGGCGCCCTCGTTGGCCATCCAGTCGGTCAGGCTGCGCGCCTGCTGGTAGCGCCAGTGGGTGCCGATCAGGTCGCTGTCGTTGACATAGGCATCGTAGATGTTCTCGCCCGACTGCATCTGCGTCTGCAGTTTCTCGACCACGTCGCCTTCGCCGATGAGGTCGTGGGTGAGGTTGATGCCGGTGATCTCGCTGAACGCCTTGGCCAGAACCTGGCTTTCGTATTCATGCGTGGTGATGGTCTCGGAGACCACCTTGATGTCCATGCCCTCGAACTGCTTGGCAGCGTCGATGTACCATTGCATCTCGGCTTCCTGCTCTTCGCGGGTCAGCACCGACATGTCGCCGATCTCGGCATCGAGGAAGGCGCGGGCTTCGTCCATCCCCGCAAGCGCGGCCCCTCCGGTGAGGCTGAGCGCGAGCGCCAGCGCGGTGGTGGATTTCAGGGTCAAGTTCATGTGGTCCTCCCTAGTTTGAACTTGTCATGTCGTGTTCCGGGGCGGGCGGTCTCCTGCCGTCTGCCCCGGCCGTCTCGTGGGGCCTAGACCCAGCGGAACACCGCCGCGGCATAGGCCAGGCACACCGCCAGCGCCCAGGGCTGGGTGTCGGCTCCGACGAGCCCCAGCCATGCGAGGTTGATGAAGGCGCTGCCCAGAAGCGTGATGAAGAGCCGGTCGCCGCGCGTGGTCTCAATCCGCAGCACGCCGACGCGCGGCGTTTCGGGAAACTTGATCGCGAGGATCGTGAAGACGATCAGCAGCGAGGCGATCACCATGAAGAAGATCGCGGTCGGCCAGGTCCATGCCATCCAGTCCATGTCAGGTCTCCTTTCGAAGGCAGTCCATCGGGTGCAACCGGCGCGCATGCGCCAGGCCCGACCTCCCCCCCGGGAGGGCCTTTGTTGGGTCGATGAATGCGCGGGTGGCGCCGGTGCTTTGGAGTGCGACCGCCGGGCTGGTGATGATGCCCTCCCGAGGTCGGGCCTGGCGCATGCGCGCCTTCGTGAAGGCCGTCATCACACCCTCCCCAGGGCGAAGCCCTTGGCGATGTAGTTGCGCACGAAATAGATCACCAGCGCGCCCGGCACGATGGTCAGGATGCCCGCGGCGGCCAGCACGCCCCAGTCGATGCCCGAGGCGCCCTGCGTCCGGGTCATGATCGCGGCGATGGGCTTGGCGTCCACGGTGGTCAGCGTGCGCGACAGCAGCAGCTCGACCCACGAGAACATGAAGCAGAAGAACGCCGCCACCCCGATCCCCGAGGCGATCAGGGGCATGAAGATCTTCACGAAGAACTTCCCGAACGAGTAGCCGTCGATATAGGCGGTCTCGTCGATCTCCTTGGGTACGCCGCGCATGAAACCCTCGAGGATCCACACCGCCAGCGGCACGTTGAACAGGCAATGCGCCAGCGCCACCGCGATGTGGGTGTCGAAGAGCCCCACCGACGAATAGAGCTGGAAGAACGGCAACGCGAAGACCGCCGGCGGCGCCATGCGGTTGGTCAGCAGCCAGAAGAACAGGTGCTTGTCTCCCATGAAGCTGTAGCGCGAGAAGGCATAGGCCGCCGGCAGCGCCACCAGAAGCGAGATCACCGTGTTCATCACCACGTAGATCAGCGAATTGACATAGCCCAGATACCAGCTCGGATCGGTGAGGATCGTGCGGTAGTTGGCCAGCGTCAGGTCGCGCGGAAACAACGTGAAATCGTTGAGGATCTCGGCGTTGGTCTTGAGGCTCATGTTGAGCAGCCAGTAGATCGGCAGCAGCAGGAAGAGCAGGTAGGCCCCCATCACCAGCGCGCTCTTGTTGACGCGCACGCGTTTGCGGCTGGTGTCGCCGCCGGCGGTGAGGTTCTCGGGAATGGCGCTGTCGGTCATCTGAGGCGTGCCTCTTGTGCGTTGAGTGCTGTCTGGCTCTGGATCAAGCCGAAGGCGCCGGGCCAGCGGCGGCCCGTCCGGGCGGGCTGCCGCTTTGTCACCCGCGCGCAGTGGATCGAGCGAGTCCGGACGTGGCCGGGAGAAATCGATGACCTCGCCGGCTCCGGCGGCACCCCACGGGCCGCCGCTGGCCCTGCTTGCGTCGTGCCAAAGGCGGCATCTCGGGCGTGTGGTATGGCGCTGTCGGTCATGTCACATGCCCTTCTTGTCGAGATTGACCATCACGGTGTAGAACACCCAGCTGATCAGCAGGATCACGAGGAAATACATCAGCGAGAACGCCGCCGCCGGGCCGAGGTCGAACTGCCCCAAAGCCATCTTCACCAGATCGATGGAGAGCAGCGTGGTGGCGTTTCCGGGGCCGCCCCCGGTGACCACGAAAGGCTCGGTGTAGATCATGAAGCTGTCCATGAAGCGCAGCAGGATGGCGATCATCAGCACGCCCATCATCTTGGGCAGCTCGATGTAGCGAAACACCTTCCAGCGGCTGGCCTGGTCGATCTTGGCGGCCTGGTAATAGGCGTCGGGGATCGACTTGAGACCGGCGAAGGCGAGCAGCGCCACCAGCGAGGTCCAGTGCCAGACATCCATCACGATGATGGTGATCCAGGCATCAAGCGTGTCCTGCGTGTAGTTGTAATCGACGCCGAGGCGGTCGAGCACGTAGCCCAGCAGGCCGATATCGACGCGGCCGAAGATCTGCCAGATGGTGCCGACCACGTTCCACGGGATCAGCAGCGGCAGCGACATCAGCACGAGGCAGAAGCTCGACCAGAAGCCGGACTTCGGCATGTTGAGTGCCACGAAGATGCCCAGCGGGATCTCGATGGCGAGGATGATGCCCGAGAACAGCAGCTGCCGTTTCAGCGCGTTCCACATGCGGTCGTCGTGCAGCATCTCCTCGAACCACTCGAGCCCGGCCCAGAAGAACTGGTTGTTGCCGAAGGTGTCCTGCACTGAGTAGTTGACCACGGTCATCAGCGGGATCACCGCCGAGAAGGCCACGAGGATCAGCACCGGCAGCACGAGGAACCAGGCTTTCTGATTGACGGTCTTGTTCATCGGTTGGGTCCCCCGGTGTGGCGGGTCGCGCGGTCATCCTCGGGCCCGACCCGAGGATCTCGGGCTGAAGGCGTGCGCGATGAGATGGAGATCCTCGGGGCAAGCCCGAGGATGACGGGAAGTCGGAGACGCTGCATCATGCGGCCGCCCCCTTCACGCGCCAGTCGTCGGCATAGACGTTGACCTGCGAGGCATCGAAGCTCACCCGGTTCATGTCGGGGCTGATGCGGTCGTCCTCGCCCGCGATGATGTTGATCTCCTGTCCGAACATGTCGGCACGGATGATCTTGTGCCGGCCCACATCCTCGACCCGGCGCACCTTCACCGGCAGGCCCTCGGTCTGCGACAGGCGGGCGAATTCCGGGCGGATGCCGATCTCGACCTTGCCCGACAGCGCGACGTAACCGCGCCCCAGCGCGATCTCGGCACCGCCCACATGGGCAGTCGCGCCCTCGACGCGGGCGGGGATCACGTTCATCCCCGGCGAGCCGATAAAATAGCCCACGAAAGTGTGCTCGGGCCGTTCGAAAAGCTCTTCCGGCGTGCCGATCTGGACCACGCGGCCGTCATACATCACCACCACCTTGTCGGCGAAGGTCAGCGCCTCGGTCTGGTCGTGGGTGACGTAGATCATCGTGTGACCGAACTCGTGGTGCAGCCGCTTGAGCTGGGTGCGCAGCTCCCACTTCATGTGCGGGTCGATCACCGTCAGCGGCTCGTCGAAGAGCAGCGCGTTCACGTCCTTGCGCACCATGCCGCGCCCGAGGCTGATCTTCTGCTTCTCGTCGGCGCCAAGACCGCGCGCCTTGCGGCGAAGCATGTGCTCCATCCCGATCATCTTGGCGATCTCGTTCACGCGCTCGGCCACATAGGCCTCGTCACGGCCGCGATTGCGCAGCGGGAAGGCGAGATTGTCGTGCACCGTCATGGTGTCGTAGACCACCGGGAACTGGAACACCTGCGCGATGTTGCGCTCGGCGGTGGGGGCGCGGGTGACGTCCTTGCCGTCGAACAGGATGCGACCCTGCGACGGCGTCAGCAGCCCCGAGATGATGTTGAGCAGGGTGGACTTGCCGCAGCCCGAGGAGCCGAGCAGCGCGTAAGCCTCGCCATCGACCCAGTCGTGGTTGAGCTCCTTCAGCGCGTAGTCGTCCTCGGTCGACGGGTTGGGCTTGTAGCTGTGGGCGAGGTTGTCGAGCGTGATCTTTGCCATGGTCGTCTCTCCTCAGGCGGCCAGCGCGTAGGCGGCGGGGGCGACCAGTGCGCCGTCCTCGCCGAAGATGTAGACGTGCCGCGCGTCGAGCCAGACGTCGAGATCGGCCCCCAGCGTCAGGTCGTGCACGCCGTGGATCAGCCCGACCCAGCGCTCGCCGTGATGGTCGAGATGCACGAAGGTCTCGGAGCCGGTCAGCTCGGTCACCTGAAGCTTGGCGGTGAACTTCATCGCCTCGCTGCTGTGGCTGATGATCTCGAGATGGTTGGGGCGGAAGCCGGCGGTGTAGCGCCCGTCGGGCAGCTCGGCGAGCTTGCCGAGCGCCGGCGCGCTCTGGCCGTCGCCGAACATCAGCCGGTCGCCGGTCTTGGAGACGGCGAGGAAGTTCATCGGCGGATCCGAGAACACCCGCGCCGTGGTGGCATCGACCGGCTGGCGATAGACCCGCGGGGTGGGGCCGAACTGGGTGATGCGGCCTTCCCAGAGCGTGGCGACATTGCCGCCGAGCAGCAGCGCCTCCTCCGGCTCGGTGGTGGCGTAGACGAAGATCGAGCCCGAGGCCTCGAAGATCTTGGGGATCTCCTGCCGCAACTCTTCGCGCAGTTTATAGTCGAGGTTGGCCAGCGGCTCGTCGAGCAGCACCAGACCGGCATTCTTGACCAGCGCGCGGGCCAGTGCGCAGCGCTGCTGCTGGCCGCCCGAAAGCTCGAGCGGCTTGCGGTCGAGCATCGGGGTGAGCTTCATCATCTCGGCGGTCTCGCGCACCCGGGTGTCGATCTCCTTGGCCGAGACGCCCATCAGCTTCATCGGCGAGGCGATGTTGTCGTAGACGCTCATCGACGGGTAATTGATGAACTGCTGGTAGACCATCGCGACCCTGCGGTCCTGCACGCGCTGGCCGGTCACGTCCTCGCCCTGCCACAGGATCTGGCCGCTGTTGGGCACGTCGAGCCCGGCCATCAGCCGCATCAGAGAGGTCTTCCCGGCCGTGGTCGGCCCGAGCAGCACGTTCATCGTGCCCTTTTCCAGCGTCAGGTCGGTGGGGTGGATATGGGTCTGACCCTCCACCACCTTCGACACGCCCTTGAGTTCCAGCGTCACCGGTCGTCCTCCTTATTCCGCCGCTGCAGCGGCGCGCCGGTGCGCGCCCATCCAGCGGTCGAGCCGCGCGACCTCGTCCTCGGACAGGCGCAGGCCCAGCTTGTTGCGGCGCCACACCACGTCCTCGGCGGTGCGCGCGTATTCCTTGTTCATCAGCCACGTGACCTCGGTCGCGGTCAGCGTGGCGCCGAAATCCTCGCCCAGATCCGCCAATGCCTTCGCTCCCTCCAGCATCCCGGCGGCCTCGGTGCCGTAGGCGCGCACCAGCCGGCGGGCATGGAACGGCGAGAGATAGGGGTGGGCGCTCGCGAGGTCCGACACCAGCCGGTCGACCCCGTCGACCGGAAAATCCCCGCCCGGAAGCGGCACGCCGGCGGTCCACGGACCCTTGGCAACGGTCAGATGCGCGCCGATCTTCTCGAGCGCGCTTTCCGCGAGGCGGCGATAGGTGGTGATCTTGCCGCCGAAGACGTTGAGCAGCGGCGCGCCGCCCTCGGCCTCGACCTTGAGCGTGTAGTCGCGGGTGGCCGCCGTGGCGCTGCTGGCACCATCGTCATAGAGCGGGCGCACGCCGGAGTAGCTCCAGACGATGTCGTCCTCGTCGATCGAGCGCTTGAAATAGCGGTTGGCGAACTCGAGCAGGTAGGCGCGCTCTTCAGGGGTGCAGACCGGGTGCTGCGAGGGATCCTCGTGCGCCGCGTCGGTGGTGCCGATCAGCGTGTAGTCGGTCTCGTAGGGGATCGAGAAGATGATCCGCCCGTCGGTGCCCTGGAAGAAGTAGCACTTGTCGTGATCGTAAAGCCGGCGCGTCACGATATGCGAGCCGCGCACCAGCCGCACGCCCTCGCGGGTGTTGAGCCGGACCTTGCTGCGGATGATGTCGCCGACCCACGGCCCACCGGCATTGACCAGCATCCGCGCCCGGTGGGTCCGCATCTCGCCGGTCTCTGCGTCCTGCGTGTCGATCCGCCAGAGATCGCCGTCGCGCGCCGCCGAGAGCACCTTGGTCCGGGTCAGGATCTCGGCGCCGCGGGCTTCGGCGTCGCGGGCGTTGAGCACCACGAGCCGCGAGTCCTCGATCCAGCAGTCGGAATACTCGTAGGCGGTCTCGAGCCGGTCGGCCAGCGGGGCGCCCTCGGGCGTGCCCTTGAGCGACAGGGTCGTGGTGCCCGGCAGGATCTTCCGCCCGCCGAGGTGGTCGTACATGAACAGCCCCAGCCGGATCAGCCATGCGGGCCGCCGGCCCTTCATCCACGGCATCACCTTGGTCAGCAGCTTCGAGGTCGGCGTGTCGCTCTCGAAGCGCATGTCCTTATGGTAAGGCAGCACGAAGCGCATCGGCCAGCTGATATGGGGCATCGCGCGCAGCAGCACCTCGCGCTCGATCAGCGCCTCGCGCACCAGCCGGAACTCGAAATACTCGAGATAGCGCAGCCCGCCATGAAACAGCTTGGTGGAGGCCGAGGAGGTCGCGGAGGCCAGATCGCCCATCTCGGCCAGACGGACCGAGAGGCCGCGCCCCGCCGCATCGCGCGAGATGCCGCATCCGTTGATGCCGCCGCCGATCACGAACAGATCGACCACGTCGATGTCGTGGCTGTCGCGCACAAGCTCCTCCTCACCTTGGCGTGAGCGATAACCTGCTTGATTGACAGCGCGTCCGCAAGCGAAAATTTTCGCTTATGTTCGGTTTTTCGTAAGTGCCTAATTCATATCGAAATTAGGAGCGTTGTCGCAACGGAATGCGGCTGTCGCCGTCATTCTCACAAGCGCGGCTCTCCGATTGAGAGCGGCATTGAGCGTGTTTCCCCTGCGTAAGAGCGCGCCTCTGCGCGCTTTTGCGCAGAAGCGAACAAAAGCGAAAATATCGGGTGTGGAAACGCCACGCCTCCGACGCGAAAGCCGATCGACGGTTGCGCGGTTGGTGTGCCGGTCGAAAATCGGACGCGTTTTCCGCGATGCAGGGCCTGAAACGCGGCTGCGCCCCGACGGTGGGTCGGGGCGCAGCAAGCGTTCAACAAGGGGGCGCTCAGTGGCTGTGGCGCGGCATGATCTTGTTGCCGATGTCACGGAACTGGTCGGCCCCGTCGAGCACCATGCCCTCCGAGAACTGCCGCACCCGGTCGCGGAAGATCGCCTGCCAGGGCGACTGGCTTTCGGGCACCTTGTAGCCGCCCTCAGCCTCGAGCGCGGCGCGACGCTCGGCGATCTCGGCATCGGAAAGCTGGAGCTGCACCTGCCGGGTGTTGAGATCGACGCGCAGCCGGTCGCCATCGCGCAGGATGGCGAGGTTGCCGCCATCTGCCGCCTCGGGTGAGGCGTTGAGGATCGAGGCCGATCCCGAGGTGCCGGACTGGCGTCCGTCGCCCATGCAGGGCAGGCCACGGATGCCCTGCTTGATCAGGTAGGAGGGCGGGCGCATGTTCACCACTTCTGCGCCGCCGGGATAGCCCTTCGGTCCTGCGCCGCGCATCACGAGGATGCTGTCGGCGGTGATGTTCAGCGCCGGATCGTCGATGCGCTTATGGAAATCCTCGGGGCCGTCGAACACGAAGGCCGGACCCTCAAAGGCCATCGGGTCCTTCGGGTTGGTAAGGTAGCGGTCGCGGAAATCGTCGGTGATCACGGAGGTCTTCATGATCGCGGTATCGAAGAGGTTGCCGTGCATGTTGAGGAAGCCGGCTTCGGGGGTCAGCGCGCGGTCGAGCGGGCGGATGACGTCATCATTCTCGCAGGGCGCCTCGGTGTAGAGCTGGCCGAAGCCCTCGCCGGTCACGGTCATGGCATCGGGGTGCGGGATGAGCCCGCCGCGCAGCAGCTCGGCCACCACCGCCGGCAGGCCGCCGGCGAGGTGGAAGTCTTCCGACAGGTAGGCCCCGGCCGGCTGCACGTTGGCCAGCAGCGGGATCTTGTAGCCATGCGTCTCCCAGTCGGCATTGCTGATCTCGATGCCCAGATGCTTGGCGATGGCGACAAGGTGGATCGGCGCGTTGGTCGAGCCGCCGATGGCGGAGTTCACCACGATGGCGTTCTCGAACGCCTCGCGGGTCATGATCTGCGACGGGCGCAGGTCCTCGTGCACCATGTCGACGATGCGGCAGCCGGTGTAATAGGCCATCTGGCCGCGCTCGCGATAGGGTGCGGGGATTGAGGCCGAGCCCGGCAGTTGCATCCCCAGCACCTCGGCCAGCGAGTTCATCGTCGAGGCGGTGCCCATGGTGTTGCAATAGCCCACCGATGGCGCCGAGGCGGCGGCCATGTTGAGAAAGCCCTCGCCGTCGATCTCGCCGGCGGCGTATTTCTCGCGCGCCTTCCAGATCACCGCGCCCGAGCCCGCGCGCTCGCCCTTGTGCCAGCCGTTCAGCATCGGGCCGACCGAGAAGGCGATGGCGGGGATGTTCACCGTGGCGGCGGCCATCAGCAGCGCCGGGGTGGTCTTGTCGCAGCCGATGGTCAGCACCACGCCGTCGATCGGGTAGCCGAACAGGCTCTCGACGAGGCTGAGATAGGCGAGGTTGCGGTCAAGCATCGCGGTCGGGCGCTTGCCGGTCTCCTGGATCGGGTGCACCGGGATCTCGAGCGGGATGCCGCCCTGTGCCCGGATGCCGTCACGCGTGCGCTTGGCGAGCTCGACGTGGTGGCGGTTGCAGGGCGACAGGTCCGAGCCGGTCTGGGCGATGCCGATGATCGGCTTGCCCGAGCGCAGCTCTTCGAGGGTGAGCCCGTAGTTGAGGTAGCGCTCGAGATAGAGGGCGGTCATTTCCGGATCGCCCAGATCGTTGAACCAGCTCTCCGAACGAAGCGGCTTGCGGGTGTTGTCGGTCATGGTGGTCTCCGGGGGGTCAGTGGCCGGTGATGCCGGGGAAGATGATGAGCACGGCGACGGCGAGGATCTGCATTCCGATGAACGGCAGCAGCGAGCGGAAGATGTCGCCCAGCGAGATGTCCGGCGGCGCCACCGATTTCAGGTAGAAGGCGGCGGGGCCGAAGGGCGGCGACAGGAAGCTCACCTGCATGTTCATCGCGAAGACCACGCCGAACCAGACCGGGTCGTAGCCCATCTGCACGACGATGGGAACGAAGATCGGCATGCACAGCAGCGCGATGCCCACCCAGTCGAGGAACATGCCCAGCACGAAGAGGATCGCCATCATGAACAGGATCACCACGGTCGGGTTGTCCGAGATGCCCGTGATCAGGTTGGACACGAAGGTGATGCCGCCCATCAGGTTGAACACGCCCACCAGCGCCGAGGCGCCGATGCCGATCCAGACGATCATGCCGACGGTGCGCAGGGTCTGCTTGGCGGCGCCGACCAGCAGCGCGATGCTGAATTCACCGCGGATCACGGTCGAGAGCGTCACGCCGATCACGCCGATGGCCGAGGCCTCGGTGACCGAGGCGATGCCGCCATAGATCGAGCCCAGCACGAAGATCACCACGAGGATCGGCAGGAACAGGCCCTTGAGCAGGCGCAGCTTCTCGCCGCGGGTGATGTCCTCGGGCTCGGCGATGGGGGCGAGTGCGGGGTTCATGTAGGCGCGGATCAGGATGTAGGCGGCGTAGAAGCCCGCCAGCATCAGGCCGGGCAGGAAGGCCGCCGAGAACAGGTCGCCGACCGAGACGTTGGCGGTCAGGCCGTAGATGATCAGAACGATCGAGGGTGGCACCATGGTGCCGAGCGCGCCGCCGGCGCAGCACACGCCGATGGCGAGGTTGCGGTCATAGCCCAGCCGCAGCATCTGCGGCAGCGCCAGCAGGCCCAGCAGGATGACCTCGCCGCCGATGATGCCCGACATGGCGGCCAGCACCACCGCGACCAGCAGCGTCTGGATCGCGACGCCGCCGCGGATGCGGCCGGCGAGCACCTTCATCGCGTCGAACAGGTCGCGGGCGATGCCCGAACGGTCGAGGATCGCCGCCATCAGCACGAACATCGGCACCGAGACGAAGACGAAGCTGTTGACGAAGCTGAAGATCCGCGAGGTGATCAGCGGCACCGCCATCGGGCCGAACCAGCCGAGCGCGAAGATCAGTGCCACCAGCAGGGTGACGAAGGCCAGCGGCATGCCGGTGAGCAGCAGCACCATGAGCATGACGAACATCGCGAAGGTCGCGCCGCCAATGCCCATGGCCTGAAAGTCGGGGAGGAATTCCATCACTTTGCCTTCTTGCGCAGGTAGTTGACCGTGAAGATCGCGAACTGGAGCGCCAGCAGGATCATGATGACGAAGAGAAAGACCTTGAGCAGCCCGGGATAGGGCGGGTTCCAGGCCGAGCCCGAGGTCTCGAGGCGGAACTCGCCCTGCGGTGTCCATGCCGCGCGCTCCACGCTCAGCCAGGCGGCCCAGGCAAAGAACAGCGACGCCACCAGGCAGGCCAGCGAGATCGCCACGTCGAAGAGCCGCTTCATGCCGGCGCTCAGCCGGTCATAGAACAGCACCACGCGGATGTGCTTGTCGATGGCGGCGGCGTAGAGCCCGCCGAAGACGAAGGCGATGGCGCTGAGGAAGACCACGGTCTCGTGCACCCAGCGCGTCGGCGCGTTGAACACGTAGCGCATCACCACCTCGTAGAACAGCAGCCCCGCCGAGGCGAGGATGCCGATGGCAAAGACGATGCCCACGGCGTTGACCGCGTGGCCGAACATGCCGGCCTCGGGCACCGGCTCGGGTGTCTTGTTGTGCGAGGAGAGGGTTTCGTCGATGGCGTCGGTCATGGGGAGCGCGGCCTCCGGAGTGGAAAGGAAAAGCCCCCGGCGGTGGCCGGGGGCGACAGTTGGGACGGCGAGGATTACTCGTCCGCCATCAGACCTTCTTCGACGAGGTATGTGGTCAGCGTGTCATAGACCTTCTGCGAGTTGGCCGATGCACCGGCGGCCTCTTCCCACTGCGAGCGGGCAATGGCGCGGAACTTGGCGCGGTCTTCGTCGGACCAGTCATGCACGGTGATCTCGCCGCCGGCCTTGGCCTCTTCCACCGCTTCCATGTCGCGCTCGTGCACGGTTTCGGACTGATAGGTGGCGAACTCCTTCACCGAGTCCTCGAGCGCGGTCTGCAGGTCCTCGGGCAGGGCGTCCCACTTGGCCTTGTTCATCGACACCTCGATGAGCGGCATCGAGTGGAAACCCGGATAGACCGGGTGCTTGGCCACGTCGTGCAGGCCCTGCGCCGCGTTGGTCGAGAAGGTGTTGTAGTCGGCGGCATCGATCACGCCCTTGTCGAGCGAGGTGAAGACCTCGGAGCCCGGCAGGTTCACAGGCGCGGCACCGGCGGCTGCGAACACGTTCTGCACCATGCCCTCGGGGGCGCGCAGCTTGAGGCCCTGCAGGTCATCGACCCCCTCGAGCGGCACTTTCGAGACAAAGGCCTCGAGGCCGGGCGTGGTGGCACCGATGAAATGCAGGCCATAGGGCTCGAGCATCTCGTTCATCAGCTCCTTGCCGCCGCCGGTCTCGATGAAGTCGAACATCTGCTCCGGCGAGGACCACGCGCCCACCGGGTTGGCGATCAGGCCGAAGGCCGGATCCTTGCCCGAGGCATAGGACGTGTCGGTGAAGTGGCCGTCAAGGATGCCCGCGGCGACCGCGTCGAGGGTCTCGGAATGCGCCACGATGGTTTCGACGGGAAGCATCTCGATGGCGACGCGGCCGTCGGTCTTCTCCGAGACCATCTCGGCCCATTCCTTCTGCAGCATGAAGTTGGTGTTGCCGGCGGGGTCTGAGGACTGGAAGCGGAAGCTGTGCTCCTGCGCCTGCGCGGCGCCACCAAGCGCGATGGCGACGGCGGTTCCGAGGAAAAGGCTGCGGCGTGTCAGGGTCGTCATAAGAGGGCTCCACCCTTTTGAAATGCGGCTCGAACGGGGGCGGGGCCCGTCCCCGAGTCGGCCGCACGATAAGTGACGGGTGATGACAGCGCAATCATTTTGTCTGTCAGGGGCGCAGCCGCGCCGGCGCCAGCCGCCTGTTTCCGGTCGGGTGATGCTTCCGATCTGCCGCAGGGCGTTCTGGCGGCGACACTGCAAGATCCACGGGAAGAACGGTTTTTCTTGAACAAATCTGGCGGTTCGGCAATGATGCGCCGGCACGAAAGGACCCGACCCGCGCCCATGGCCCGCAAGAGCAAGACCCAGTCAGACCGCCCGACATTGGTGGATGTGGCCCGCGAAGCCGGTGTCAGCGCAATCACCGTGTCCCGCACGATTCGCTCGCCCGAGATCGTCTCGGAGCGCGCGCGCCGCAAGGTCGAGGAGGCGGTCCGCAAGCTCGGCTACACGCCCGACCCGGCAGCCTCGGCGCTGGCCTCGCGCAGCACCTCGACGATCGGGCTTCTGGTGCCGTCGCTGACCAACAACGTCTTCGCCGACGTGCTGCGCGGCGTCTACGAGGGCGTCGAGGGCACGCGCTTTTTCGTGCAGATCGGCAATTATCGCTACAGCGCGCTGTCCGAGGAGGGGCTGATCCGCAACTTCCTGAGCCAGCGCCCGGCGGGGCTGATCGTGTCCTCGATGGATCAGACCCCGGCGGGGCGCAAGCTGCTCGAGGAGGCGCCCTGCCCGGTGGTGCAGATCATGGAAACCAGCGCGGACGCGGTCGACATGAGCGTCGGTTTCGACCAGCTCGAGGCGGTGCGCGCCGCCGCGCGCCACGTGGCCGAGTGCGGCTATCGCAGGCCGGGGTTCCTCAGTGCCCGGATGGACCCGCGCGCGCAGCGCCGGCTGGCGGCATTCCGCGAGGTCGCGTCTGCGCATGACATGCTCGACGAGGCGCGCATCATCACCACGCCGCAGCCGTCCTCGGTGGGCATGGGGCGGCACCTGCTCGAGCAGCTGCTGGCCCGTGCGCCCGAAACCGACGCGGTGATCTGCAACAATGACGACCTTGCCGTCGGCGCGCTGATGGAGGCGATCCGGCGCAACATCGCGGTGCCCGACCAGCTGGGCATCTGCAGCTACAACGATATCGAGATGGCCCGCCACATGGTGCCGGCGCTGAGCGCGGTGGCCACGCCCCGGCGCGAGATCGGGCAGCGTGCCATCGCCATGCTGCTGGCCGAGATCGAGGCGCCGGGCGCGGTCCGGGAACGCCATATCGACCTTGGCTACGAGCTTGTGGTGCGCGAGTCGACCGCGCCACGCTGACCACGCTGACACGGGCAGGAGGCCCTGAACATGAGCGACACGACAACCGCGCTGATCGCGCTGGACTGGGGCACCTCGAGCCTGCGCGGCTTTCGTCTCTCCGCCACCGGCGAGGTGCTTGAGACCCGCGCCTCGGCGCACGGCATCCAGCACCTGCCCGAACCCGGCGAGGCCGGGTTCGAAGCCGCCTTCGCGCAGCTTTGCGGCGACTGGCTGGCCGAGGCCCCGGTGCCGGTGGTGGCCGGTGGCATGGTCGGCAGCGCGCAGGGCTGGCGCGAGGTGCCCTACCTGGCCTGCCCGACACCGCTCGCGGGGCTCCACGCGGCGGCAGAGCAAGTCGTGACGCGCGACGGCGTCGAGATCCTGCTGGCGCCGGGGCTGATCTTCGAGCCCGAGGGTGGCACCCCCGAGGTGATGCGCGGCGAGGAAATACAGATCGCCGGCGCGCTGGCGGGCCAGCCCGACTGGCAGGCCGCCGCGACCCTCGTTCTGCCCGGAACCCATTGCAAATGGGCCGAGATCCGCGACAACAGCGTCACCGGATTCGGCACCTACATGACCGGCGAGATCTTCGCGCTGCTGCGCGGCCACTCGATCCTCGGGCGGCTGATGAGCGACGCGCCGATCCCCGAGGACGCCCGCGCCGAGGCCTTCGCCCTCGGTGTCGCACAGGCCGCCAAGGCCGGCCCCGGCGATCTGACACGGCAGCTCTTCAGCACCCGCACGCTGGGCCTGACCGGGCAGCTGCCCGG
>Ga0114904_1000161_pt1 | contig 37105 bp, 31 predicted proteins | sample MalvirDeepMed_s6_FD_83498 | JGI IMG/M metagenome (GOLD analysis project Ga0114904, IMG submission 83498) | Marine viral communities from the Global Malaspina Expedition - Malaspina viral metaG DeepMed_s6 | ecosystem: Environmental > Aquatic > Marine > Oceanic | place: Mediterranean Sea... | reverse complement strand
GGGAAGGATGGACTTGATCTGGTTCATCGAGGCGAAGCTCTCGAGAATGCCGAGAAGGAAGCCGGCGAGCACGGCGCCCGGAAGCGAGCCCATGCCGCCGACGACCACAACCACGAAACTCAGTACCAAAAAATCCATGCCCATATGGTAGTTGGGCGAGTTGATCGGCGCGTACATCACCCCGGCCAGCCCCGCGACGGCGGCGGCGAGGCCGAACATGATGGTGAAGCGGCGGTCGATGTTGATGCCCAGCAGGCCCACGGTCTCGCGGTCGGCCATGCCGGCGCGGACCACCATGCCGAAGGTGGTGAACTGCAGGAAGGCGAAGACCGCGCCGATGATGATCGCGGCAAAGCCGAAATAGACCAGGCGCCAGTAGGGATAGATAATCACGTTGGGATCAAAGCCCAGCATGGTGCCGAAGTCGAACGAGCCGCGGAAGGCGTCGGGCGCCGGCGTGGGGATCGGGTTGGCGCCGAAGATCTGCTTGATGATCTCCTGCAGCACGATCGCGAGGCCGAAGGTCACGAGGATCTGGTCGGCATGCGGGCGCTTGTAGAAATGCTTGATCAGGCCGCGCTCCATCAGCACGCCGAAGCCGATCATGATCGGGATCGAGAACAGGATCGCCAGCGGCACCGACCAGTCGATGATCGCGGCCCCGGTTGCCTCGCCGAAGATGTCCTGCATGTAGGGCACGTCGACCTTGAGCGGGTTGCCGAGAAAGTCGGTGCGGGTCTCGTCGACGACCTGGTGCGACAGGGTGAGCAGCCGGTTGAGGGTGACGGCGCAGAAGGCGCCGATCATGAACAGCGCGCCGTGGGCGAAGTTCACCACACCGAGCGTGCCGAAGATGAGCGTCAGACCAAGGGCGATCAGCGCATAGGCCGATCCCTTGTCGAGCCCGTTCAGGATTTGAAGGATGATTGCGTCCATGATCCGTGGCCTTCGAGGTCAAAGAATGGGTGTGCGCTCCCGGCGCAATGCCGGGAACGCTGGGAATACGCCGCTGACAACGCGATCAGCCGACGTATTCTGAGATTTGGATCAGACGCCCGGGTTGCAGGAGCCGAGCGCGCCACCCGCGAACATCGGGTGATCGGGCGCGTATTCCACCTGACCGCGCGGGGTGATCTCGACCACCTCGAGCAGGTCGAACTCCGAGGTCGGGTTCTCCTTGCCGCGCACCACGAGCACGTCCTTGAAGCACTGGTGATCCTCGGCGCGGTAGAGGGTCGGGCCGTTGCCAAGACCGTCGAACTCGTAGCCCTCGAGGGCCTCGGCCACGGCGCAGGGATCGAACGAGCCCGCACGCTGCACGGCATCCGCATAAAGCAGGGTCTGCACGTAGCAGGTGTGTGCCGCCTGCGAGGGCGGGAAGCCGTACTTGGTGCCGAAGGACTTCACGAAGGCCTTGGTGCCCTCGTCCTGCAGCGACCAGTGCCAGTTGGTCGAGCCGAGGATGCCCTTGATGTTCTCGCCGGCACCGCGGGCCATCAGGCGCGAGAACAGCGGCACGACGATCTCGAAGTTCTTGCCGTTGGCCTGCTTTTCGCGCAGGCCGAACTGCACGGCGTTGGTGAGCGAGTTCACCATGTTGCCGCCGTAGTGGTTGAGCACCAGAACGTCGGCGCCCGAGTTCAGAACCGGCGCGATATAGGACGAGAAATCGGTCTGTGCGAGCGGGGTCTTCACCGCCTCGACGGTCTCCCAGCCGAGCGCCTCGGTGGCCGCCTTGATCGACTCTTCCTGGGTCCAGCCCCAGGTGTAGTCGGCGGTGAGGTGATAGGCCTTGCGGTCTTCGCCATAGGCCTTGGCCAGCACCGGTGCCAGCGCTGCGCCCGACATGTAGGCGTTGAAGAAGTGGCGGAAGCCGTTGGCCTTCTTGTCCTTGCCGGTGGTGTCGTTGGAGTGGGTGAGGCCGGCCATGAAGATCACGCCGGCCTCCTGGCAGAGACCCTGCACGGCCACCGCCACACCGGAGGACGAGCCGCCGGTGATCATGATGGCGCCGTCCTTCTCGATCATCGACTTGGCCGAGGCGCGCGCCGCATCCGATTTGGTCTGGGTGTCGCCGGTGACGTACTCGACCTTCTTGCCGAGGATGCCCGAGCCTTCCAGCGCCTTGGACGAGAAGGTCTGCATCATGCCGCCGTCACCGCCGCCATTGAGGTGCTCGACGGCGAGCTCGTAGGCGCGCAGCTCGTCGGCGCCCTCGTCGGCATAGGGGCCGGTCTGCGGCACGTTGAAGCCGAGCGTCACGGAGCCGCCGGTGGGCTCGTTGGTGAAGGCGCGGGCCGACGAGGCGGTAAAGATCGTCGGCAGCGCGACACCGGCGCCGGCCACGGCACCCGTTCTCAGCACGCCACGGCGAGTCAGAGTCGTCTTGGACATGAAATCCTCCCAATTTTTAAAAGTGCGCGGACGGGCTCCTCTTCCCCTCGGCGCGTGCACCCCTGAGTGCAAATTCAGTATTTCGCGGTATAGGTAAACCGATCAACAACTCCCTTGTTGAGAACAATTTTTTTGTCAAAGACTGAACAGTATGCAAATATCTTTTGTAAATGAGTTTATATTGCGGCGCAGAAACGCGTTGAAAGGACAGGGAAAGGCCCAATGGCGCGCGATACGCTGACCGGCTCCAGGATTCGCGAAAGGCGAATTATTCTCGGAATGAAACAGGCCGAGCTGGCAAGGCGTGCCGATATCTCGGCCTCCTATCTCAATCTGATCGAACACAACAGGCGCAGAATCGGCGGAAAATTGCTGCTCGATCTGGCCGAGATCCTGGGGGTGGAGCCCTCGGTCCTGACCGAAGGCGCCGAGGCGGCGTTGATCGGGGCGCTGCGCGAGGCGGCGCTGCGCGCGCCCGAGGCCGGGCCCGAGATCGACCGGCTCGACGAGTTCGCCGGCCGCTTTCCGGGCTGGGCGCGGCTTCTGGCCGAGAGCCGGGCACGGATCGACACGCTGGAGCGCAGCGTCGAGGCACTGACCGACCGGCTGGCACATGACCCGCATCTCGCCGACGCGCTGCACGAGATGCTCTCCACGGTGACCTCGATCCGCTCCACCGCCTCGATCCTCGCCGAGCCGGGCGAGATCGACCCCGACTGGCAGCGCCGTTTCCACCGCAACATCTATGAGGACAGCGCCCGGCTGGCCGAGAGCAGCCGCAGCCTCGCCTCCTATCTCGAGGCCGAGGGCAAGGCGGCAGCCGAAAGCGGCACCCCGCAGGAAGAGGTCGACGCGCTGTTCGAGGCGGCGCAGCACCACATCGCGCCGCTCGATGCGGGCGAGGGGGCCGACGCGGTGGCCGAGGATCTGGGGCGCGCACTCTCGCCGATGGCCCGGGCGCTGCTGCGCCGCGCCTTCCGGCGCTACGCCGAGGATGCCGCGATGATGCCGCTCGACAAGGTGCTCGAGGCCGTGGTCGTGACCGGCACCGACCCGCTGGCGCTGGCGCGGCGCTTTGGCACCGATCCGGCGCGCGCCATGCGCCGGCTTGCCACACTGCCGGCGGATGCGCCCTGTGGCAGCGTCGGGCTGGCGATCTGCGACGCCTCGGGCGTGTTCACCTTCCGCAAGCCTCTGCCGGATTTCCCGATCCCGCGCTTCGGTGCCGATTGTCCGCTCTGGCCGCTCTTTGCCGCGCTCAGCCGGCCGATGTCGGTGCTCAGCCGGGTGCTGCAATCCGCCGGGCGCCAGAGCAGCGCGGTCACCGCCATGGCCTTCGCCCAGCCCTCGGGGCCGCCGCAGGTCAACCGCGAACCGGTCTTCGAGGCGCACATGATGATCGCGCCCGCGGGTCCGCGTACCTCCGAGACGCCCGAGGACGTGGGCATCACCTGCCGCATCTGCCCGCGCGCCGCCTGCCCGGCGCGGCGCGAGCCGTCGCTGCTGGGCGACGGTCTGGCGCAGGGCTTTTGATCTTTTGACACCCGCCGCCACATTCGCGATAAGTTTTTTACAGGGGGAGGACGGTTCCGGCTCGGGGGAGGGCCGGGCTGCCCGGTGTCGGGAAGGGGACGTCATGTCGAAACGAGTGATGCTGATCGAGGATGAGCCGAATATCATCGAGGCGATCAGCTTCATCCTGTCGCGCGAGGGGCTCTCGGTCGAGACCCATTCCGACGGCACCACCGCCAATGACAAGCTGCGCGCCAGCACGCCGGATCTGCTGATCCTCGACGTGATGCTGCCCGGCAAGAGCGGTTACGACATCCTGCGCGAGCTGCGTGAGGAGGCGGGCACCGCCGATCTGCCGGTGCTGATGCTGACCGCGCGCGGCCAGACCCGCGACCGCGAGATGGCCGAGCGCGCCGGGGTGTCTGCCTTCATGACCAAGCCGTTCTCGAACGCCGAGATGCTCGAGCAGGTCCGTGCCCTGATGGCCGAGACCTCATGACCGAGACCGGACCGCCGCGCCGGGGCAAGCCCCCGGTGTTTCTCGAACGGCAGTCCTATCGCCGCCGGCGTGTGATCGACGCGGCCCGGATGCTGCCCTTCATCGGCTTGCTGCTCTGGCTGATCCCGCTTTTGTGGCGTGAGGATGGCGAGGTCGCGGTGCGCTCGTCGAGCGCGATCCTCTACCTCTTCGGCGTCTGGATCCTGCTGGTGGCCGGCGCCGCCGTGCTCTCGGCCAAGCTCGCCGCACAGGCGCGTGACGGCACGGCCGAGGCGGAGGCACGGCCCGGGGAGACGCCGTGACCATGCTCAACACGCTGGTCTTCGTCGGCAGCGCCTACGCGCTGTTTCTGTTCGCCATCGCCTTTGCTGCCGAACGCGCGGCGATGCGCGGGCAGGCGCGCTGGCTGCGCTCGCCCATCGTCTACACCCTGTCGCTGTCGATCTACTGCACCGCCTGGACCTTCTACGGCGCGGTGGGCTCGGCGGTGCGCTCGGGCTTCGAATACCTGACGATCTATCTCGGGCCCTCGCTGGTGCTGATCGGCTGGTGGTTGATCCTGCGCAAGCTGGTGCGCATCGGGCGCAGCCAGCGCATCACATCGGTGGCCGACCTGATCTCGTCGCGCTACGGCAAGTCGAACCTGCTGGCGGTCGGGGTGACCATCCTCGCGGTGGTCGGCACCACGCCCTATATCGCGTTGCAGCTGCAATCGGTGACGCTGAGCTTCGAGGTCTTCGGCGTCGGCGACATCGCCACCGGCGAGGAGCAGGGCCACACAGCGCTCTGGGTCGCCGCCGGCCTCGCGCTCTTCACGGTGATCTTCGGAACCCGCAACCTCGACGCCAACGAACGCCACAACGGCGTGGTCATGGCCATCGCGGTCGAGGCGGTGGTCAAGCTCGCGGCTCTTCTGGCGGTCGGGGTGTTCGTGGTCTGGGGGCTCTCGGGCGGTGTCTCGGGCGCTCTGGCCAAGATCGATGCCTCCAGTCTCGGCCAATGGCAGATGGACGGCGGGCGCTGGGTCGGGCTCACCATGCTCTCGGCAGCCGCCTTCCTCTGCCTGCCGCGTATCTTCCAGGTGCTGGTGGTCGAGAACGAGAACGAGACCCACCTGCGCACCGCGAGCTGGGCCTTCCCGCTCTATCTCGGGCTGATGAGCCTGTTCGTGGTGCCGATCGCGGTGATCGGGCTCGAGATGCTGCCCGAGGGGTCAAACCCCGACCTCTTCGTGCTCACGGTGCCGCTGAGCCAAGGCCGTGACGGGTTGGCGGTGCTGTCTTTCCTCGGTGGCTTCAGTTCGGCCACCTCGATGGTCATCGTCGCCGCCATCGCGCTGTCGACCATGGTGTCGAACCACGTGGTGATGCCTCTCTGGCTGCGCTACGCCGGCGGCGGCGCCAAGGTTTCGGGCGACGTCCGCGGCGTGGTGCTGCTGGCGCGGCGGCTGTAGATCATCGGCGTGGTGATGCTGGGATACCTCTATTACCGCCTGTCGGGCGGCGGCGCTGCGCTGGCCTCGATCGGACTGGTGAGCTTTGCCGGGCTGGCGCAGATCCTGCCGGCAATGCTGGGCGGCATCTTCTGGCGCGGCGCCTCCCGGCTGGGCGCGCTGGTGGGGCTGACGCTGGGCTTCGGCTGCTGGGGCTACACGCTGTTCCTGCCGAGCTTCGGCGCGGGCGTGTTCCTGCCCGAGACCTGGGGGATTGCAGGGCCGTTCGGCATCGGCTGGCTGCGCCCGCACGCGCTGTTCGGGATTGAGGGCATCGACCCGCTGCTGCACGCGGTGTTCTGGTCGCTGACGCTCAACACCGGCGGCTTCGTGCTGGCCTCGCTGGCAAGCTTTCCCGGCCCGCTCGAGCGGCTGCAGGGCGCGCAGTTCGTCAACGTCTTCGAGCATTCCGCCGCGCCGCGCAGCTGGACCGGCCGGGTGGCGCAGGCCGAGGACCTGATGATCATGGCGCAGCGCATCCTCGGCGCGCGCGATGCGCAGCGCCTGTTCGAGCGCGAGGCGCGGCGTCAGGGCATGGCCGACACCCTGCCGGCGCCGACTCCCAGCTTTCTCGAGACGCTGGAGCGCGAGCTTGCGGGCTCGGTCGGGGCGGCCACGGCGCACGCGATGGTCGGCCAGATCGTCGGCGGCATGTCGGTCTCGGTCGAGGACCTGATGGCGGTGGCCGACGAGACGGCACAGCTGATGGAATACTCGGCCCGGCTCGAGGCGCAGTCGCAGGAACTGGCGCGCACCGCCGCGCAGCTGCGCGAGGCCAACGCCAAGCTGACCCGTCTGTCGGTGCAGAAAGACGCCTTCCTGAGCCAGATCAGCCACGAGCTGCGCACGCCGATGACCTCGATCCGGGCCTTCTCCGAGATCCTGCGCGACACCACCGGTCTGGCACCAGAGGAGCAGCACAAGTATTCCTCGATCATCCATGACGAGGCGATCCGGCTGACTCGTCTGCTCGACGACCTGCTCGATCTGTCGGTGCTCGAGAACGGGCAGGTTAACTTGAACCTGCGCGAGGGTCTGCTTTCGGACGTGCTAGACCGGGCGGTGGCCGCCGCGGCGGCGGACGAGCATGGCGCGCGCCTGCGCATCATCCGCGATCCGGCGGCCGAGCAGGTCCGGCTCAACACCGATCTCGACCGGCTCAGCCAGGTGTTCATCAACCTCGTGGCCAACGCCCGGAAATACTGCGACGCCCCGCGCCCCGCCCTCGAGGTCCGGGTCCATAGCCGCGACCGGCTGGTGATCGACTTCGTCGACAACGGCACCGGGATTTCACCCGAGGCGCAGGACGTGATCTTCGAGAAATTCAGCCGGGTCAGCGACCAGAAGGCCGGCGGGGCAGGGCTCGGGCTGGCGATCTGCCGCCAGATCGTCACCCGTCTGGGGGGCGAGATCTCCTATCTCAAAGGGCAGCGCGGAGCGGCGTTCCGGGTCGTGCTGCCGGCGGATATCGCGATGGCCGCCGAGTAGGCGCGGACCCGGTTTCACGGGCGCTCTAAAGCCCATGGTAACCAAATCCCTCCATACACGTCGCTGAGTTTGCCCGAGAACAGGCTGCCCGCACGATGGGAGATCCCGCAAGACAGGATGAGGTTCTGGCCCAGAAGGCCAGCGCGGCCCGCCGCGCCCTTGAGGCGCGGTCGATGTCGCCCTCCAAGGCGCTGCGCCGGGCGCTGTCGCGCACCGCCGACGTGCTCTGGGATCTTGCCTTGGTGACCCACGGGGTCGAGCAGGCGCATCTTGATCAGGACGGGGTCGTCGCCGCGCTTGGCGGTGATGCGCTGCTGATCCTGCTCGACGGCCCCGACGGTGTGCCCGGCGTGGCCCGGATCGAGCGGCCGGTGATGACCGGGCTGATCGAGGTGCAAACCATCCTGCAGGTCACCCAGATGCCGGTCGAGGAACGTCCGCTGACCCAGACCGACGCGGCGATGATGGCGCCGCTGCTCGACAGCGCGCTCGAACGCTTCGAGCGTTACCTCGAGGATCATCCCCTGCAGCCGCAGATCGCCGGGTTCCGCTTCGGCGCCATGGTCGAGGATGCGCGCACCGCCGGGCTGCTGCTCGACGCTTCCGGCTATCGTGCCTTCCGGGTGTCCCTCGATCTCGCGCTTGGCCGCCGCACCGGAGAGCTGGCGCTGTTCCTGCCGGACCGGGCCGAGGTTGCGGAGGAGGCTGGCGCCGAGGGGCAGGAGGGCCCGCACGAGCAGAAGATGAAGCTGCTGCCGGTGCATATGGATGCGGTGCTGCACCGGCTGGTGCTGCCGCTGTCTGCGGCCGAGAAACTGCAGCCCGGCGACCTGATCCCGCTGCCGCCCGAAGCGCTCGACGGGGTCGAGCTCCTGGCCAGCGACGGCTCGGGCGTCGCGGGCGGGCGGCTCGGTCAGATCAACGGCATGCGGGCGGTGCGGCTGGCCTGGCCCGAGGGCAGCGCATCGCAGGAGCCGGAAGACGACGGCGGCGGCGCAGCGCTGTCGACCGCGCTGTCCGAGGGGGCAGTGCCGGCGGCCGGGGGCGTGGCCGCCGCCCCGGCGCCCGAGGTCGGGCCGGATCTGGCCGAGGACCTGCCCGAGCTGCCACCGATGGAGTTCGATGCAGGCAGCTTCGACACGGGCGACACCAACACCGAAGAGTTCGGTGGCGATTTCGGCACGGATTTCAGCGGTGAGTTCGCCTCCGGCGAGGAGGCCGAGGACGGCGGCGGGGCGGAGTTCGATTTCGCCGCCGCGCCGTTCGATCTTGAGGAAGACTGAGCCGGGGCTCAGCCCTTCTGGGCGGCCAGCGTCTCGAGCGTCGGGCGGATGCCTTCAAGCTGGTAGCCGGCCTTGGCGGTGGTGGCGAGGATCTCGTCCACCGGCATCTCGCCGGCCTTGCCCATCGCCCAGACGATCGAGCAGCGGGTGCCCGAGCGGCAATAGGCCAGCACCGGGCCGTCGGCCTTGGCCAGAAGCTCGGCCTGCTGCGTCACCTGCTCGAGCGTCAGGCTCTCGTTGGTGACCGGGATGTAGACGAATGCCATCCCCGCGGCACGCGCCGCCTCTTCCATGGCCCGATGCGACAGCTCCGGGGGAACCTCGGCGTCGGGGCGGTTGCAGATCACGAGCGTGATGCCCGCGTCGGCGGCGGCCTGCACGTCCTCGAGCGCGATCTGCGGAGAGACGGAGTAGCCGGGGGTGAGTTCGATCATAGCCATGCGCGTGATATCACTCGGCAGGAACGGCTTTGTCCAGACGTGATCTTACGACAGGCGCCACAACCATGCCGGTGAGCATGGCCGCCAGGAACACGTAGAGCCCGCGGCCCCCATAGCTCAGCGCCGCGATCGACGGTCCCGGGCACAAGCCCGCCAGTCCCCAGCCGATGCCGAACAGCACCGAGCCGATGATCAGCTTGCGGTCGATCTTGCGCGAGGGGGCCGGGGGCAGCGGCGCGCCCAGGACCGAGCGCGGGCGCCTGTGCGCCACCCGCCAAGCGATCGCCATGGGGATCATCGCGCCGCCCATCACGAAGGCGAGCGTCGGGTCCCATGCGCCGAGAACGTCGAGCCAGCCCTGCACCTTGGCGGTGTCGGTCATGCCCGAGAGGTACAGGCCGCCGCCGAAGAGGCCACCGGCAACGAAGGAGGAGACAAGCCGCATCATCTCAGATCACACCCAGGATATGACGGAACAGAACCACGCCGACGGCGCCGGCGAGGATGTAGCAGGCCGTCGCGACGATGCCGCGCACCGACAGGCGCGACATGCCGCAGACGCCGTGGCCCGAGGTGCAGCCATTGGCGAGGCGGGTGCCGAGCCCCACCAGCAGGCCGGCGGCGACCAGCACCGCGATGTTGTCGGTGATGTGGGTGTCGACGGTGCCGAAGGCGGGTATCAGCAGCACCGGCAGCAGGACGACGCCGGCGAGGAAGACCAGCCGCTCCCGTTTCAGGCGGTCGGCCGATCCGTCGACCAGCGAGCCGACGATGCCTGAGGCGCCCATGATGCGCCCGTTGAAGAGCAGATAGACCGCCCCGCCGGAGCCGATCAAAAGGCCTCCGATCAGGCCCCGGATCCAGTCCTGTTCCATGTTGCGTGTTTCCTTGAGGTCGAAATGAGCCCTGTTCCGTTGCCCGGAATCCCAGCGTGCCCCCGGTTCGCTGAACGGGCGCCGGCTTGGGGTCCGGGATGCGGATCAGAGCTTGTTGATTGGCACCTTCAGAAAGACATCGCCCTTCTCGTCGGCGGGCGGCATCTGTCCGGCGCGCATGTTGACCTGAAGCGAGGGGATGATCAGCCTGGGCATGGCCAGCGTGGCGTCGCGGCGGTCGCGCATCTCGACGAACTCCTCGGCGGACTTGCCTGCGCCGACGTGGACATTGAGCGCCTTCTGCGCGCCCACGGTGGTCTCCCACGCGTAGTTGTCTCGGCCCGGCGCCTTGTAGTCGTGGCCGACGAAGATCCGGGTCTCGTCCGGCAGCGCGAGGATCTTCTGGATCGAGCTGTAGAGCATCTCGGACGAGCCGCCGGGGAAGTCGCAGCGCGCGGTGCCGAAATCGGGCATGAACAGCGTGTCGCCCACGAAGGCCGCGTCACCGATCACGTAGGTGAGGCAGGCCGGCGTGTGGCCCGGCGTGTGCAGCACGTCGCCGCGCAGCTGGCCGATATGGATGCTGTCGCCCTCCTCGAAGAGCCGGTCGAACTGCGAGCCGTCGCGCTGGAACTCGGTGCCCTCGTTGAACACCTTGCCGAAGGTGTCCTGCACCACGGTGATGCGCTCGCCGATGCCGATCTTGCCGCCCAGCTGCTGCTGGATATAGGGCGCGGCCGAGAGGTGGTCGGCATGGACGTGGCTCTCGAGCAGCCACTCGACCTTGAGGTCGTGCTGCTTGACGAAGGCAATGATCGCATCCGCCGAGCGGGTGTCGGTGCGGCCCGAGGGGTAATCGAAGTCGAGCACGGAATCGACCACGGCGCAGGACGAGCCGGACGGATCGCGCACGACGTAGGAAATCGTGTTGGTGGCGTCGTCGAAGAATGCGGTGACGTCTGGTGAGATCATGCGATGCTCCTCTGTTTCCAAAGTCACATAGTTAAATGCGAATATGTTTGCAAGGATTCTCTCGTGATTGACCTGCGTCAAGGCGCCCGCCGCCTGCAGATGGTCTTATCACGATACTCGGGAGGAGGCCGCGGGGCCGCCTATCATGTCGCGCGAAACCTGCAGAATCATGTTATGCAACTGTCACGAGACGCCCGGTGCGCGGATGGAGGAGATCGAGCGCTGTTTCGGCAAGGCACGCCGTCGGGGCGGGTGAGAGCGCGACCGGATGCGCGGGTGCCGAGGCGCCCGACCGTACCGGAGCTCTTGGCAGGGTCCGGATCGCGGGCATTGGCGCCAAGCTACCGGCGCATGGGCGAGGGCGAGTGCGGATTGTGCGTGAAACGCGGTGAGCCGATCCCGGACGGGCGGCTCGATCTGTTGCCGGACGCGGCGCTCTGCGTGGGTCCGGTCAAGCCATCAGGCCGGTTGCTCCCGGCCGCTGTGAGGAGGAGAGACATCATGATCGAAGCGCTGCAGAACAGGATTGTCGAACTTGCGGCAGCCACCCGCGAGGCCGGGGCCTCTGCCGATGCCTCGGCTCAGAAGGAACTGCTCGAGGATCTCGAGCGCCACATCGAGGAGCTGGAGGCGCGCGGCGGCAAGGTGCCGGAGAACGCGCTGCATCTGGTCCGGCCCGATGACGACAGCGAGGTCGAGGACCAGTTCGACAACATGCCGATCTGACCGGCCCGGTTTCCAATCTTGCCTCGCGCCCGTGTTTCCCGTCTAATGTGGCGTGATCGCGCAGATAAGCGCGGCGGGCACAGGCGCCGGCAAACGGGCCGGCAGGCAAGGACGGGCAGATGTCAGAGGCGCGGGATACGGTCGGGTATTCGGTAGGCGGCGGAATCGTGCGGATCGGCATCCGCAACCCGCCGGTGAACGCGCTTGTCCGCGATGTCCGCGCCGCGCTGGTCGCGGCGTTCGGCCGGGCCGCTGACGAGGAGGGCGCGGTCGCGATCATTCTCCATGGCGAGGGGGTGGCGTTCGCCTCCGGCGCCGAGCTTTCCGAGACCGACGGCCCCGCCGACGCCCCCACCATGGCCGAGCTTTGCGCACGGATCGAGGCCAGCCCGCTGCCGGTGGTGGCGGCGCTGCATGGCACGGTGCTCGGAGCGGGCGTCGAACTGGCCCTGGCCGCGCATTACCGCGTCGCCGATGCCGACACCCGCATCGGCTTTCCGGAGATCAAGCTGGGCCTGATGCCATCCGCCGGCGCAACCCAGCGGCTGCCGCGGCTTGCGGGGGCCGGCGCTGCGCTCGAGATGCTGCTCTCCGGCAAGCTCTGCAGCATCGATGCTGCCCCGGCCGCGATGCTGGCCGATCTGGTGGTCGAGGCGGATGCGCTCGCGGGCGCGGCGCAGTTCGTCGCGGCGCTTCTCGAGGATGGCGGCGCGCTGCGTCCGACCTCCGGGATGCGCAGCGGCTTTGCCGATCCGGTGGCCTACCAGACGGCGGTCACGCAGCGCCGCGAGGCGCTGGCCGGGGCGCCGGAACTGGCCCCGCGCGAGATCGTGGCAGCGGTCGAGGCCGCCATCCTGCTGCCCTTCGAGGCCGGGCTGGCCTTCGAGGCCGATGCGGCCGAGGCCTGCCGCACGTCCGAGCAGTCGCGCGCCCTGCGCGCCGCCTTCGTGGCCGAGCATCGGGTGCGGCGGCTGGGGCTGCCGGAGGACGCGCCGCTGCCGGAGCTGTCCCGCATCGCGGTGCTGGGCGGCGGTCCGCTGGCGATCCAGCTGGTCTTTGCGGCGTTGGTCCGCGGCGTTGCGGTGCAATGGGGAACACGCGACCCGGCGGCCCTGCGCGAAGGCGTGCCGCGCCTGCGCGACGCGTTCGACGCCTTCGTCAGGCGCGGGGTGATGTCCGAGGATGATGCGCTCGACCGTCTGGCGGACCTGCGCATCGGCGACAGCGCGGCGATGACCGACGGGGTCGAGATGATCGTCCACGCGGCGCGCGGGCAGGGCGACGTGCCGGCCCCCGAGGGCATCCCCCGGGTCAGCGCCTTGCCCGGCAAGGTGCGTCAGGTCGGGCTGCGCTTCGCCCCGCCGATCCACGCCGCGCGCCTGATCGAGGTGATCGTGGGACCCGCGGCGATGCCGGAGCAGATCGTCGCCGCCCGCGCGCTCGCAAGGGCGCTCGACAAGATCCCGGTGCGGGTGACCTCGCGGGGCGAGAGCATCGCCTCGCGGCTGCTGGCAGCGAGCCAGCGCGCCGCCGAGGCGCTGGTCGACCTCGGCCAGCACCCCTACGAGATCGACCGCGCCTTCCGCGACTGGGGCTGGCATCGCCCGCCGTTCCTTGCCTCCGACCAGCGCGGGCTGTCGGATCTCGCCACGCGCCCCCGCGCCGAGGGCGCGCGCAACTGGTGCGCGGTGATGGTCGGTCAGGACCGCCCCGGCCGCTCCGGTGGCGCCGGGTTCTACCTCTGGCAAGGAACGCCCCCGGTGCCGTCCGAGGATCCGGATCTGACCGCGCTGCTCGATGCCGAGCGTCCGGCGGCAAGGCCGCTGTCGCAAGAACAGATCCGCCGTCTGGTCCTTGGGGCGATGGCCAACGAAGGCGCGCGGATGCTGGCCTCGGGCATGGCGTCCCGGCCCTCCGACATCGACGTCGTGGCGACACTGGCGCTCGACCTGCCGCGCTGGCGCGGTGGTCCGATGCATCTTGTGGGGGGCTATGGCCTGCTTGCGGTGTCTCGCGCCATGGCCGGGCTCGACCATCCGGACACCGCGTTCTGGGCGCCGGAGCCGGTCTTCGGCGAGCTGATCAAGACCGGCCGCAGCTTCGAGGCGCTGAACCGCTGACGCGGTTCGGGCAGCGGCGGTGTCAGCCCAGGAAGATGCCCATGATGACCATCATCAGCCCTAGCACCGAGAACAGCAGCGCACCCATGTTCAGCGGCACGACCTTGCGCACCACCTCGCGCAGCGCCTCGTCGTCGAGCCCCTTGCGGCGTGCGCCCCAGACCCGCGCGATGCAGAACAGCAGGCCCAGAAGCCCCAGCACCGAGATCAGCGCACCCAGCCAGATCAGCCATTCCATCGCGATCGTCCTTCACTTCCGGAAAACCCGGCCTGCGGTAATCCATCGCCGGTGATGCCGCAACCCCTTGATGGTCGCGCGCGGGCTGGAGTAATCAGGGCGCCATACCGGCAGGAGACACAACCGATGCAAGACGAAGGTTCGAGCAACAGCTACGGCGTCGCGGCAGGCGAGCTGCGCAGCTTCATAGAGCGCTACGAGCGCCTGGAGGCGGAAAAGAAGGAAGTCGCCGACCAGCAGAAAGAGGTCATGGCCGAGGCCAAGGGCCGCGGCTACGACGTCAAGGTGCTGCGCAAGGTGATCGCGCTGCGCAAGCGCGACAAGGACGACATCGCCGAGGAAGAGGCGGTGCTCGAGATGTACAAGGCCGCGCTCGGCATGGAGTGAGGCCGCGCCGCCCCGCAACGGGCAGGCTTCGGTGAAAACGGCAGGGGCGATCTCGCGTCCCTGCGCGCCCCGCCTCCGGAAGCCGGGCCCCGCCAGTGCCGGCGCACAAGCCTCCCCCTGCTTCTTCTGGCTGAAAATATCCCGGGGTGAATTGGCGCCTCGCGCCAAGAGGGGCAGCGCCCCTCCACCCCCGGCGGCTTTGCAACGCCCTCAGGGCGTGAGAAGCCGCACTCCCGGCATCTGGCCGATCTGCCAGACATCCTCGTCATAAAGCTCGGTCAGCATGTCGACATAGGCCGCGTCCCAGCCCGGCAGGTCGAGCTCTTCCTCGATCGCCTCGTCGAGCGCGTACTTGTCGAGGAACGCCGTCATCACCCGGCGCTTCTGCGCCTCGTTGACGCCCGGGGTCTCCTTCAGGAAGGCACGGAAGCGCCGCATGCCTTCGGGGTTGATGATCTCCGAGAACACGTCGAACGACCCGGTGATCTTGCGCTCGAGCGGGATGCCCGCCATCTCGCGCAGCATCTGCCCCCAGATCAGTGGCGTGTCCTCGTTGCACCAGACCGTCACCGGCATCTCCGGCACCGCCTCGCGGATGCGCCGGATCAGGTCCGACCAGCGCAGGTGCATCGGGTCGACGCCGCCGAGGAACTCGTCGAAGCTGCCATGCGGCGTTGCGTGATAGACCGCCGGCAGGAAGGTGGCGAAATCGCGCAGCCCGAGAAACACCCCGATGCGGTCGCGGGGAAACAGCTTCTGCATGCCCTGCAGACGCTGCTCGCTCTTGCGGTAGAGCCGCCCGCCCGCCAGCGCCAGCTTGGGCACCGAGAGCAGGTTCTCGTGGCTCAGGCAAAGCCGCGAGACGGCCTCCGGATCCTCGCTCAGGATGGTGTCGAGCAGCACCTCGCGGGCCTCCGGCGCGGGGGCGCCGTCGCCCAGCCCGTTGAGCGCGTCCGACAGAAGCGCCCGGTAACGCGAGGGGCCGGGGATGGCGACGCCCTCCCTGCGGAACTCGTCGGCATTGCGCAGCAGCCCCTTGAGCAGGCGGTCCTCATCCGTGCCGTGGACGCCGATGTGAAGACTGATCTGCATGGCTTGCTCTTTTGAAACGTGCACCGCCGGACTATAAGCGCTTTCGCGCCGAGTAAAACCGCATTCCCCGCGCAGTCCTACCGGAGACCGAGATGAGCCTGGCCGATCACAGCACCGCCAAGACCGCCCGTGGATCGCGCTGGCCGAGCCCATGGTCGGTGGGCGCCGCGCTGATCGCCGCGGTGGTGCTGGGGCCGATCCTGGCGGTGCTCTGGATCGCCGCCTTCCCGGCCGAGAACATCTGGCCGCACCTCGTCTCGACCACGCTGCCGCGCTACCTGGGCAACACGCTGGTGCTGATGTTCGGGGTGGGCGTGCTGGCGGGCTGCGCGGGCGCGGGCGCGGCGTGGCTGATCGCGCGCTACGCGTTTCCCGGGCGGCGCTGGCTGGAATACCTGCTGCTGCTGCCTCTGGCGATCCCGGCCTATGTGGGCGCCTATGCGCTGGTCGACCTGCTGGAATATGCCGGCCCCGTGCAGACCGCCCTGCGCGGGCTCTTCGGCTGGCAGACGGCGCGCGACTACTGGTTTCCCGAGATCCGCTCGATGGGTGCCGCGATCGTGGTGCTGGCGGCGGCGCTCTATCCTTACGTCTACCTGCTGGCGCGCAACGCCTTCCGAGAGCAGTCGGCCTCCTCGGACGAGGTTGCGCAGTCGCTGGGCGCCGGTGTCTTCGGCCGGTTCTGGCGTGTCGGTCTGCCGCTGGCGCGGCCCGCCATCGCCGCGGGCGTGGCCATCGTGATGATGGAATCGGTGAACGATTTCGGGACCGTCGACTATTTCGCCGTGCAGACCCTGACCACCGGGATCTTCTCGGTCTGGCTGCAGAGCAACAATGCCGGCGGCGCGGCCCAGATCGCCGCCACCGTGCTGGCGCTGGTGATCTTCCTCGTGCTGCTCGAAAAGAGCTCGCGCCGCCGGATGCGCTTCTTCAACCTCTCGACGCGCCACCGCCCGGTCGAGCGCAGGCCGCTGCCGGGCCGGACCGCGTGGCTGGCGACGCTGGCCTGCGCCATTCCCTTCGTGATGGGATTCGTGCTGCCCGCGGGCGTGATCCTGCATCACGCGCTGCGGCACGCCGAGAACTGGGCCGACCCGCGGCTCTGGCAGGCCGGGCTGCACACGCTCACGGTCTGCGGGCTGGCGGCGGTGCTGACGGTGCTGGGCGGCGTGTTCCTGGTCTACGGCGTGCGGCTTTCGGGGCGGGCACTGCCACGGCTGCTCCTGCCGGTGACCACCATCGGCTACGCCGCCCCGGGCGCGGTGCTGGGCGTCGGCATCCTGATCCCGCTCGCGGGGCTCGACCACGCGCTGGCGGACGGAATCGAGACGCTCACGGGCTACGATATCGGCCTTTTGCTGACCGGCTCTGCCTTCGCGCTGGTGCTGGCCTATTTCGTCCGTTTCTTCGCCATCGCGCAGGGCGCGGCGGATGCGGCGATGGGGCGGGTCTCGCCCAACCTTGCGCTCGCGGCGCGCTCGCTGGGGCGCAGCCAGGGCCAGACCCTGGCCGAGGTCTACTACCCGCTGATCCGCGCCTCGGTGGCCTCGGCGCTGCTTCTGGTCTTCGTGGATTGCGTCAAGGAGCTTCCCGCGACGCTGCTTCTGCGCCCGTTCAACTACGAGACGCTGGCCACGCGGGTGCACGAACAGGCCTCGCTGGAGAACCTCGGCGGCGCCGCGCCGGCGGCGATGCTGGTGATCGCGGTGGGGCTGGCGGCGGTCGGACTTCTGGCCCGCGCAAACCGCTAGATATCGCTTGCACCCACCCCGCCGGCTGTCATATCCCTTGCGCCACGGTGCCCCTATAGCTCAGCTGGTAGAGCAACTGATTTGTAATCAGTAGGTCCGCGGTTCGAGTCCGTGTGGGGGCACCAGTTTCACCAGACCGACACCGAACGCGCAGAAATGCCCTGGGGCAACGGCAGGCCTGTGCGTCCGCGACGGGACAGCCCCTTGGTCTCCTAGCGCCGGGCTTGGGGTGCGGGTGGGGCGGGGGCAGCGTTGAGCTCGGCCAGGGTGGCTCTGGCCCAGGCGCGCGCGGCTTCGGAATAGGGCGCGTCGGGCGCGGTTCTGGCGCGCATCTGGTCCCTCGCATCGGCCTGCAAGGCGTCGAGCTTGCTGGCGACGCGTCGGTCGAAACGGCGGTCGCCCGGGGTGCGGCCGGGCGCCTCGGCGCGGTCCCGCAGATCCGCCGCAAGCTCTCCCAGCGACAGCATCAGCCGGTGCAGGAAGGCCATGTCGCGCATCATCCGGATGCGCGCCTGCACCAGACCGGTGCGGTTCAGCCCGTAGACCTGGATCGAGACCGCCCCCATCGGGCTGAGCCCGGCCTCGATGGCGGCCCGCACCATCGGGCCGGTTTCCTCGAGCGCCGGCAGCGCTCTGGCGGTGTCTGCCCCCGAAAGATCCGTCCGGTCGGGATCGGGCCGCGCATAGATCAGCCCCAGAGGGGCGGCGAGATCGACATGGAACGCGAGGTGCAGGGCCGGGTCGTCGCGGGTCGGGTCGAGCAACAGACGGCCCTCGCCAGAGCCGTCGTCCTCGCCCTGTGCGGCGCTGTCCGTCCAGCGCCCGGCCGGGTCGCGCAGGGGAAACAGCGTCTGCTTGCCGGCAGCGAGGTCGGTCGCACCAGCCGGGCCCGCGATGCGCTGGCCGCGCCTTCGGTTGCAGTCGATGCAGGAGGGCAGCAGGTTGCGCCAGTCCATCGCCAGCCACCAGTAGCCGTCATGCCCCTCGGCGCCGTCGACCGCGCCCTTGGGGCGGTAGTGCTCCACGTCGACCGGCTGCACGATGTCATAGGCGCTTTCGCAATAGGCGCATTTGCGAAAGAACAGCGCCTCGAGCGCCTCGGTGACCGCGTCTTCCTTGTAGCGCACGAAGGCGTAGGAGCCGGTGACCTCTCCGGCGGTCTTGCGCGCCATGAAATCGGTGACGTCGTCGAGCTCGGACAGGCCCTTCTTCCTGCCGCGGGTGAAAGGCGCGTGCAGGATCTCGGGCTCGGCCACGGCCTTGCGGTCGACGAACCTCATCGCAGCAGCTCCTCGAGAAAGGCGCGGATGTCCTGCTCGACCGCTGCGCGGCGCTCACGGCGGGCGGCCGCGTCCAGCCTGCGGCGGTCCCGGAGGAAATCGGCGACGGCCTTCTGCACCAGGGTGGTGACCTCGGTGACGCCCGCCGGCATGCCGTCGGCGACCTCGTCGTGAAAGGCGCGCAGGCGGTCGCGTTCCATCGCGGTGAGGGGCGCGGCGTCCGGCGCGCCGGCAGCCGCCGCGGCCTGGCGCCCGAGCAAGGTGGCGACCTCGGCATAGCGCTGCTCGGCGCGGGGATCATCGACGGACACCAGCTGGAACATGTCCGAGGTCAGCAGCTGCTCGATGGTCAGCCGCTCGAAGGCACCGAAATCCGAGACCCGCTCCACCACCTCCATCTCGGAGGGACCATCGCCCGCCGCATCCGGGTCGCGCAGGTGGCGATTGAGCATCAACACCTCGCCCGGATGCATGCCGCGCACGCAGAGCGGGTCGTGCGAGGTGAGCAGGAACGTGGCGCGGGGCAGGGCGCGGCGCAGGCCCGAGATGATCTGCAGCTTCCAGCGCGGGTGAAGATGCGCCTCGATCTCGTCGATCAGCACGACGGCGTTCGAGGTCCGCGCCTCGTAGACCGAGGTGCCGTCTGCCATAAGCCCCTGCAGCACGTCGCAGACCAGCGCCAGCACCGCCCGGTAGCCCGCGGAGGCGAAGGCGAGGCGCTGGCGCACGCTGCTCTTGCGGCCATCCGGACCGTTGCGGGTGAGGTGGATCCAGGCGCAGAGCGCGTCGCCTTCGAGCGGGTCCGGAGCGATCTCGATGGTCTCGAAACGTCCGTCGATCTGAATGATGTGGCGCAGCGCAGCCACCACCATGTCGAGGGCGCCGTCGTCGCGTTGCGACAGCGCGACCAGCCAGGCCTCGGGGTTCGACAGCCGGCGGCCCGATTCGAAGAGCGTGTCGTAATGACGCCAGGGGGTGTCCAGCGTCTCGCTGCCGTAGATGCGGTTGGGACCGTAGGCAAAGACGAAGGGGCGCGGGCCGGGCAGGTCGTCGCGCTCGTCGAAGACACCGCCGCTTGCGTCGCGCCGCGCGATGAGCCGGAGGTGGCGACCGGTCTCGTCCGGCTCTTCGGGATGGAAGACGATCTCGACGCTGGCGCGGTCTCGCGGTTCTTGCTCCGGGGCGCCCATGTAGCGGGGATCGAGCGTCAGGCGGCGGGGCCGGAGCCCCACGCTCTCGGCCAGCGCGGCGCGGGCCGGGGCGTCGAGGCAGGCGAGCGCCACGCCCTCGAGGATCGAGCTCTTGCCGGTGGCGTTCTCGCCGAGGATCAGCAGGCAGGGGGCCGAGGGCGGCTCCATGCTGGTCTCTGCGAGGATCTCCTGCGGGTTGGCGTCGAGCGCTGCGGGCAGTGTAAGGTCGATGGCCTCGAGCGACTTGAAGTCCCGCAGCGCGATCTGCGCGAGGCGTGGGTGGGCGCGCCGGGTGGCGGTGTCGTCGCGCAGGGGAGGCGGGCGCAGCGCCTCACCGGTCGTGGCGGTGGCATCCGCTTCGGTCCGGGCCGCCGCGAGCGCCCCGGTCAGCGCGCGGCGAAAATCGGCGTTGCGTTCGAGCGCGCGCGCGCTGTGCATGATCTGGGAGAGCGAGAGCGGGCGCTCGATCCCCAAACGCCCGAGCGCGTCCGCAAACAATTGGCGGAAAACGAGATAGGCGAAGCCGGGGAACTGGAGATCGTCGGGGATCGGCGCCGCTTCGTGGCGCCGCAACCCGGTCAGCCGGTGAAGCGTCTCGCTCGCCCGGTCCGGCGCTTGGTCCAGCCGGCCAACGAGGTCGCGGGCGACCTTGCTCCGTGCCACGACGAGCTCCGGGCGGTCTAGACGGTAGGTCTTCACGGTCTCGCGGGCGCGGCGGTCGAGGGGGATCAGCGCGCCATTCAGGGTCGCGCGGAAGGCGCTGGCGGGCTCGGCGGGCTCGCCCGGGTGATAGACAATGGCCATTTCGTCCGGCGCGGGCCTCGGCTTTTGATGGGCGCCAGTGACGGTCTGGGGCACATCGCCAGAAGACGGACGCTGCGAGCCGCTGCTCTTGTCGGGCGCAGGGCCGGGCGGAGGCGTTTCGCGCGGGCCCTCGACCGGAAAATGGGGGTGCGGCGCGGGGGTGCAGCCGCGACAGATCGGGAAAAAATTCGACCACTCGAAGCTGCGCCAGAGATAGGCGATCCGCTCTTCCGCGCTGGTCATCGGCATGGCATGGGCCGGCGGGCGAAACCTCCATGCCGCGAGCTGGGCGCGTTGCTCGCAAAAGGCGCAGAGCCCCATCGAACGCTGTTCCAGCGCGTCCAGCACCTGCCGGCCCACCGGAAGCTTCCAGACCGGCGGCGGGTCGGTCTGGGCGCGCTCGCGCTCGCCCAGCGACAGGAAGGCGTCGATCTGGCGCCGGGCTTCCTCGACCTCGCGCGAGGCGAACCACGCGGGCAGGTCGCGCGCCCGGTCGGCATGATCGAAGAAGATCATGCCGTGCCCTCCCTCGTTTCGCCCTTGTCGGATCGCGGGCGTCGGCCGGTAACGTCCGCCGGCCGCGCGCCCACATCAACGCTGCCCCCATCGCCGATCCCGCACGGCTCGGCGATGGTCTCTTTGATCCCGGCGAGCCGGTCGGCACACGGGGCGCGGAGGTCACGACGCCACGTCTTGGTGACCCTTTTGAAGCTGGCCTGCGCTCCATCGGCCTGCAGCGCTTTGCGGAGCATGACGTCGCTGCCGACCGGTGCCTCACGAGCGGCAGCGGTGAGCCCGGAGGCAATCCGGCCTGTCGTGATCAGATCGCAGTCCGTCATTCCGGTTCCTCTTCCGCAGGCGGTGCTGCCACAGGGGCACAACAAGGGGAGGCTTAACGCCTTCCCTTGCGTCAACAATCAACACGCAGGACGTGTGCGTCAACGAATTGCTTTCGCGAAAAGGTGGGGGAGGGAGGGAGCGCGCCGGCTGCGGCTGACCTGCGTTCGGGCAGGTCGACGCCCTTGGAGGCAGTCGCAGGCGGCGCGATGGCGTCCGCCTGCGGCAGTCATTTCGGGAGGCTCGGGATCAGAAGTCCCAGTCGTCGTCCTCGGTCGCGACGGCGCGTCCGATGACATAGCTCGAGCCCGAGCCGGAGAAGAAGTCGTGGTTCTCGCTGTCGGGGCTGAGCGCCGCGAGGATCGCCGGGTTCACCTCGGCCGCCTCGGGCGGGAACAGCGCCTCGAAGCCGAGGTTCTGCAGCGCTTTGTTGGCGTTGTAATGCAGGAAGGCCTTGACCTCTTCGGTCAGCCCGATGCCGTCATACAGCTCCTCGGTGTAGCGCGCCTCGATGTCATAGAGCTCGAAGAGCAGGCCGAAGGCGTAATCCTTCAGCTCCTGCCGGCGCTCGGGGCTTTCAAGCTCCATGCCGCGCTGGAACTTGTAGCCGATGTAGTAGCCATGCACCGCCTCGTCGCGGATGATCAGGCGGATCAGGTCGGCGGTGTTGGTCAGCTTCGCGCGGCTCGACCAGTACATCGGCAGGTAGAAGCCCGAGTAGAACAGGAAGCTCTCGAGGAACACGCTGGCGATCTTGCGCTTCAGCGGGTCGGCCTCGGGGGCATAGGTCTCGAGCACGGCGCGGGCCTTGGCCTGCAGGTGCGGGTTCTCGTCCGACCAGCGGAACGCCTCGTCGACCTCGCGGGTCGAGCACAGCGTCGAGAAGATCGACGAGTAGCTGCGCGCGTGCACCGCCTCCATGAAGGCGATGTTGGTCAGCACCGATTCCTCGTGCGGCGTGAGGCAGTCGGGCATCATCGCCGGCGCGCCCACCGAGTTCTGGATGGTGTCGAGCAGGGTCAGGCCGGTGAACACGCGGATGGTGAGCGTGCGCTCCTCCTCGGTCAGCGTGGCCCAGCTCTGCACGTCGTTCGACAGCGGCACCTTCTCGGGGAGCCAGAAATTCACCGTCAGGCGGTTCCAGACCTCGAGGTCCTTCTCGTCCTGCAGGCGGTTCCAGTTGATCGCGCGGGGCACGGCGCGGGCGGAGACGTTGTCCTTCATGGCGGATCTCTTCCTAAGCGTTTCGGGAGGGGCTCAGAGCGTGCAGGACACGCAGCCCTCGACCTCGGTGCCTTCCAGCGCGGTCTGGCGCAGGCGCACGTAGTAGATCGTCTTGATGCCCTTCTTCCAGGCAAGGATCTGGGCGCGGTTGATGTCGCGCGTGGTGGCCTCGGCGGGGAAGAACAGGGTCAGCGACAGGCCCTGGTCGACATGCTCGGTGGCGGCGGCATAGGTCTCGATCAGCGCCTCGGGGCCGATCTCGTAGGCGTCGCGGTAATACTCGAGGTTGTCGTTGTTCATGAACGCCGCCGGATAGTAGACGCGGCCGATCTTGCCTTCCTTGCGGATCTCGATCTTCGACACGATCGGGTGGATCGAAGAGGTCGAGTTGTTGATGTAGCTGATCGAGCCGGTGGGCGGCACCGCCTGCAGGTTGCGGTTGTAGAGCCCGTGCTCCATCACGTCCGCCTTCAGCGCGGCCCAGTCGGCGCGCGAGGGCAGGGCGATGCCGTCGAACAGCTGCGCCACGCGCTCGCTCTCGGGCAGCCAGTCGCGCTCGGTGTACTTGTCGAAGAACACGCCCGAGGCATAGTCCGAGGCGGCGAAGCCCTTGAAGCTCTCGCCGCGCTCCTTGGCCAGCGCGCAGGAGGCGCGGATGGCGTGGTAGGCCACGGTGGCGAAATAGACCGAGGTGAACTCGACCCCCTCGGGGCTGCCGTAATGGATGTGCTCGCGGGCGAGGAAACCGTGCAGGTTCATCTGGCCGAGGCCGATGGCGTGGCTCTCGTCGTTGCCCTTGCGGATCGACGGCACCGAGTCGATGGCCGACATTTCCGACACCGCGGTCAGCGCCCGGATCGCCGCCTCGACGGTGGCGCCGAGATCGCGGCCATCCATGGTCTTGGCGATGTTGAGCGAACCGAGGTTGCACGAGATGTCGGTGCCCATGCGGGCATAGCTCAGGTCCTCGTTGTATTCCGAGGCCTCGTTGACCTGCAGGATCTCGGAGCACAGGTTCGACATGGTGATGCGCCCGTCGATCGGGTTCATCCGGTTCACCGTGTCTTCGAACATGATGTAGGGATAGCCGCTTTCGAACTGAATCTCGGCCAGCGTCTGGAAGAACGAGCGGGCGTTGATCTTTGTCTTGCGGATGCGCTTGTCCTCGACCATCTCGTCGTATTTCTCGGTGACCGAGATTTCCGAGAACGGCACGCCGTAGATTTTTTCCACGTCATGCGGCGAGAACAGGTACATGGGCTCGTTGCGCTTGGCGAGCTCGAAGGTCACGTCGGGGATCACCACGCCCAGCGACAGCGTCTTGATGCGGATCTTTTCGTCGGCGTTTTCGCGCTTGGTGTCGAGAAAGCGCAGGATGTCGGGGTGGTGGGCGTTGAGATAGACCGCCCCCGCGCCCTGACGTGCGCCGAGCTGGTTGGCGTAGGAGAAGCTGTCCTCGAGCAGCTTCATGATCGGGATCACCCCCGAGGACTGGTTCTCGATGCCCTTGATGGGCGCGCCGTGCTCGCGGATGTTGGTCAGCATCAGGGCAACGCCGCCGCCGCGCTTCGACAGTTGCAGCGCCGAGTTGATGCCGCGGCCGATGCTCTCCATGTTGTCCTCGAGCCGCAGCAGGAAGCACGAGATCAGCTCGCCACGGCTTTTCTTGCCGGCGTTGAGGAAGGTCGGCGTGGCCGGCTGGAAGCGGCCCGACAGGATCTCTTCCATGAACGACATGGCAAGTTCCTGATCGCCGCGCGCCAGCGCCAGCGCCACCATCACGACGCGGTCCTCGTAGCGCTCGAGGAAGCGTTTCCCGTCGCGGGTCTTGAGCGTGTACGACGTGTAGTACTTGAACGCGCCGAGGAAGGTGGGGAAGCGGAACTTCTTCTTGAAGGCGGCATCCCAGATCTGCTGCAGGAAGGCGCGCGGATAGGCCTCGAGCACCTCGGCCTCGTAGTAACCCTCCTCGACGAGGTAATCGAGCTTCTCGTCGAGCGAGTGGAAGAACACCGTGTTCTGGTTGACGTGCTGCAGGAAGTACTGCCGCGCGGCCATGCGGTCGGCGTCAAAGCGGATGTGGCCCTCGTCATCGTAGAGGTTCAGCATCGCGTTCAGCGCGTGGTAATCGAGCGTCTCGCTCATGCGGTCAAGCATTCGGTCCCCCAGAAGGCGTGCAGCCCGTCTTTGACGCGGGCAATATCGGTGAGCGTGCCGGCCAGCTCGAACTTGTAAAGCAGGGGCACGGAGCATTTCTTGGCGATGACATCGGCGGCGAGGCCATAGGTGGCCCCGAAGTTGCGGTTGCCGCCGCCGATGACGCCGCGCAGACGGCGGCGGTGGTCGGGATCGTTCAGGAAGCGGATGACCTGCTTGGGCACCGCGCCGCGGCCTTCACCGTCGGCATAGGTGGGGCAGATCAGCACGAACTCCTCGGGAATGCGTCCCAGCACCGCCTTGGGCGAGACCGGGATGCGGCTGGCCAGCATCCCGAGCCCGTCCACGAAGCGCGCGGTGTTGCCGCTGGCCGAGGAGAAGTAAACGATCCCCGGCATGGCTCAGGAGGCGAGCGCGCCGATCATGTCGGGGCGGAAGCCCGACCAGTGGTCCTCGCCGGCGATCACGACGGGCGCCTGGCGGTAGCCAAGCTCGGTCACGCGGGCCATCGCCTCGGCGTCCTCGGTGAGGTCCACCACGTCATAGGGCAGGCCGCGGGCGTCGAGCGCACGGGTGGTGGCGGTGCATTGCACGCAGGCGGGCTTGGAATACACGATGATCGACATGGGCGGCGTCCTCTTTGTGGCTGGCGGGCCGGGACGCGACTTGGACGGGTCGGCCTGCACCGCTCCGATCCTGTGACACGCCTCGAACCCACCGTTCGTGGTCAAATCCTGTCGCTTCCGGCAGGTCTCCTGACTCGCGGCGGGTGCCGCGGGGCCGGCCTTCCCGGGGTGGCAGCCCCAGTGGCATGATCGGTCTCGCGCGCCGCTTACAGTTGCGGGGGCAGCGCCGGCGTTTCACCGGCTTCCCTCTTGCCGGCGGATGATTCCGCCGGGCACCTGAAGCACCTATATCTAGATCATGGGGGTGTTTTCGCGTCAATATGCAGTTGTGCAACGGTTTCGGCCACACGGGCTTGTGTGCCCTTGCAGGCTTGGGATTCAAGTGATTTTCGGGGCGATTTTTTCGCCCGGGGTGCGCGGATCGGTTGCCCGATTCATGGGCGAATATGGGGCCGGCTCTTGTGTCTCCAGCGCGACGCATCGTTTGCTCGCCGCTCTGGCGCGGAGCAAAGGCCGAAGGCCGCTGCGCCATTGCCTGCCCGCCCCGACGGGCTGGCGATTTGGAAAGGCCCGGGTTGCAGGGGCGAGGTCTTCCGGACGTGTCGGGGATAAATCGAGAGGCTCGCAGGGAAGTCCGCCATCCCGCGGGCAGGCGATGGCGCGGCGGCGTCCCAGGGCTGCGACCAAGGCCACATTGCCAGGGCTCTGTTTCGTCTCGTTTTGCGCCACCCGAAATGGTCAGCCCCTCCAGAATCCCTGCCAAGCGCCTGAGCGTCGTCCTTCTGCTTGCGCATTGCTTCACCCTCTAGACCTTGGGAGCCGCGGGGCGGCGATCTGAGGGTGGAACCCCTCGATTTGTCCCGGCCAGATCCGAAAGACCTCGAAGCTCGGCATCCAGCCCGACCAAATCGCCGGTCCGGGGGGCGGCCCGGCGATGCGCGGCGGCGCCTGCAGCGCCTCGTCCCGCGCGAGCATCGGTCCGCCCTTCAGTTTGCGACCCGGGCCACATTGCCCGCAGTCTCCGTTTCGTGTAGATTTGCGCCACCCGCTGTGAAGGATGCCGACATGGCCAGCCCCTCCAAGAGCCCCTCCAAGAGCCCCGCCAAGCGCCTGAGCGTCGCCTTTCTTCTGGCGGATCGCTTCACCCTCTCGGCCTTTGCCAATTTCGTCGACGTGCTTCGCCTTGCCGCCGACGAGGCCGATCACTCGCGCCCGATCCTGTGCGACTGGGTGGTGCTGTCCGACAGCCTCGAGGCGGTGCGCTCCTCCTGTGGCGTGCGGGTGCAGCCGGAAAAGCGCCTGCGCCATGCCGGGCGATACGATTATATCGTCGTCGTGGGCGGGCTGATCGGCGACAGCGCCGCCCTCGGCGCCGAAGCGCAGGCCTTCCTGCAGCGGCAGGCCACGGCCGGGGTGCCTCTGGTCGGGCTCTGCACCGGCGTCTTCATCCTGCAGCGGCTCGGCCTGCTCAAAGGCTACCGCTGCTGCGTGAGCTGGTTCCACCATCAGGATTTCCTCGACCAGTTCGAGGCCGAGACGCCGATCTCGGACCAGATCTTCGTGGTCGACCGCGACCGGCTGACCTGCTCCGGCGGACATGGCGCGGCGCATCTCGCGGCCTTCCTCGTGCAGCGCCATGTCGGGCAGAACGCCGCGATCAAGAGCCTCAACATCATGATGATCGAAGAGGCGATGAGCGGCGAGCGCCCGCAACCTGGACAGGCCACCGCGCGCCGCGCCGTGGATGCGCTGGTCAAGCGTGCGGTGCTGCGGATGCAGCAGAACCTCGAGCACCCGAAAACCGTCGAGGACCTCGCGCGCGAGCTTGGCGTCGGGCGGCGCACGCTCGAGCGGCGCTTCCTCGCGGATCTGGGGCAGACGCCGCTCAAGGTCTATCTCGACCTGCGGCTGGAGCGGGCGTTGCAGCGTCTGAGGGGCTCGGAGGCCTCGGTCACCGAGGTGGCGCTGGCCTGCGGCTTCTGCGACGGGCCGCACCTGTCGCGGACGCTGAAGGCCGAGCGTGGCGTGACCCCGGCGGAATACCGCAAGGCGCAGGCCGGGCAGGGGCGGGCAGAGGATCAGCCGCCCGTGGGCGTGCTGATGCGCGACGCGGAGTGACCGCGCCACGCAGGGCTCAGCAGGCGCAGGTTCAGAGCTCGACGGTGACCTTGCCGCGTGGATTCGAGCAGCAGGCGAGGATATAGCCTTCCTCGATCTCTTCCTCGGTGATGCCGCCGTTGTGCACCATGTGCACCTCGCCCTCGAGCTTCTTGACCTTGCAGGTCCCGCAGACCCCGAAGGTGCAACCCGACGGGATCGCCACGCCGGCCCCGCGCGCCGCGGCGAGCACGGTCTCGGTCTCGGGGCAGGTGGCGCTGACGCCGGAGATGTCGAAGACGATCTCGGCCTGCACGTCCTCTTCCGGCAGGTCGTCCTCCGGCATCGGCGCCTCGATGAGCTCGGGGCCGGGGGTGCCGGGGGCCTGGAAGCTTTCCTGGTGGTAATGCTCCATGTCGAAGCCAAGACCCGCCAGCGCCTCGCGCACGGCGGTCATGAACCCCTCGGGGCCGCAGCAGAACACCTCGCGCTCGAGGTAGTCCGGGGCCATGATCCCCAGCATTAGCTGGTTGAACTGGCCCTGGTAGCCGGTCCAGGGCTTGTACTTGTCGCGCTCGGCCACGACCCAGCGCAGGTCGAGCCCTTCAATGCGCGAGGCCATATGCTCGAGCCGTTCACGGAAGATGATCTCCGAGGGCTTGCGCGCGCAGTTGACGAAGACGATGTCGCAGGTGCGGCCACGGTCATAGAAATCCGTCACCATCGACATCATCGGGGTGATGCCGGAACCCGCCGAGATGAACAGGTACTTGTCGCCCGGATGATCGGTCGCGGTGAACCGCCCGGCCGGGCCGAGCGCACGCAGCCGCATGCCCGGCTTGAGGTTGTCCATCATCCAGCGCGTGCCGATGCTGTCGGCCTGCGCCTTCATCGTCAGGGTCAGCGAGAGGGGCCGCGAGGGCGAGGACGAGATCGTGTAGGTCCGGTAGAGCGGCCCGCCGGGCACCGGCAGCTCCAGCGTCAGGAACTGGCCGGCGTTGAAATCGAACGGCCGGCCCGAGGGCGACTGGAAGCACACGGTGATGACGTTCGGGGTCTCGGGCAGGATGGAGACGCATTCCAGCGCCTCGTCGTCGGTCCAGTTCCCCGATGCGGCGACGAGGGAGGTGGTCATGGGCAGTTACTCCGCTGCAAGGGTGGCGGGGGTATGCGCGGCGCGCATGCGGCCAAGGTACCAGTCCACGAACTGGATCACGCCGTCTTCGTGGATCTTCGAGTAGGGGCCGGGCTCGAAGGCGGGCGAGTTGATGCCCTGCTGGTTGTCCTCGACCACGCGGCGGTCTTCGTCGTTGGTGTGCTCCCACACCGTTGTCAGGTTCTTGAGGTCGTAATCCACGCCCTCGACCGCGTCCTTGTGGACCAGCCATGTGGTCTGCACCTCGGTCTCCTGCGGCCCGATCGGGGTGACGCGGAAGGTGATCGAGTGATCGGTCAGGAAGTGGTTCCAGGTGGTGGGGTAGTGGAACAGCAGCAGCGTGCCGGCATCGAGGTAAGGCACGGTGCCAAGGCGCTTCTGCACCGCGATCTTGCCCGAGACGGTATAGCTCTGGGCACCGTCGAGCAGCGGCATCCGCGCGACCCGGAACTGGCCGTTCTCATCGACCCTGAAGCGCGACGGCGCGCCGGCGGCCTCGAGGCGGTTGAAGTGGGTTTCCACCTTCTCCGGGAAAGTGCCGTCGGGGCTCACCCCGGTGATGGTGGGGTCCTCGGGGTAGGTGCGGCACAGGTCGGGGTGGTTGCCGGCGCAGTGATAGCACTCGCGGTTGTTCTCCCAGACCAGCTTCCAGTTGCCCTTCTCGATGATGGTCGACTGGAACGCCACCTTGGCGTTCGACAGGTCATGCACGCCGAGATAGGGGCTCACGGTCTGCGCGAAGGGCTCGAAATCGGGGGCCTCGGCGGCGAGGCAGATGTAGACGAGACCGGCATTGGTGCGGCAGTGCACCGGCTTCAGGCCGTGCTGCGACGGGTCGAAATCGGGGCCCATGTCGCGCGCCCAGAGCAGCTTTCCATCAAGGTCGTAGGTCCACTGGTGGTAGGGGCAGGTGAGCTTGGCCACGCGGCCCTGCGCCGCCGAGCAGAGCACCGAGCCGCGGTGCCGGCAAGAGTTGTGGAAGGCGACGATCTCGCCCTTGCCGTCGCGGATCACGATGACGTCGTAGGCGCCGATGCGCAGGCGCTGATAGGCGCCGGTCTTGTCGAGCATGCAGGCCGGGAAGGCGAACAGCCATTCGCGGTACCAGATTGCCTCCAGATCGGCCTCGAAGATCTCCGGCGAGGTGTAGAACGGCTGCGAGAGCGCATAGCCGGGACGGTGCTGGCTGAGCAGTTCGGGGAGCGGGGCGGTCTGGCTGGCCATGGCGAAACTCCTGTCGCGGGAGGGGTATTCGGGGCACAGAGCCATCCCGCTCTGAATTTGACAATTGGCAAAATCCTCATGTGGGTTTAGTTGTATTAATGTCATGATCGGTTTTCGCTTGTTTGCGACATCCGGAGCACGAAAGCGACGCCCTTATGTCAAAGCCTTATGATTTACCCTCGCTCGGCGACCTTGCCTGCTTTGAAGCCGCTGCCCGAAATTTGAGCTTCAAGCTGGCCTCATCCGAACTGAACGTCACGCCGGCGGCGGTGAGCCACCGCATCAAGGCGCTCGAACATGAACTGGGGCAGGCGCTTTTCAATCGGCAATACCGCGGAGTCGAGCTCACCGAAGCCGGCGCGCTGCTCTTCGTCTCGTTGCAAAGGGGATTCGATACGATCTCGGAGAGTGTCACGCGGATCAGAAGCCGGCACGACCGGACCGGCGTGTCGATCGCGGCAACCACGGCGATGAGCGGGCTTTGGCTGACCCCGCGGCTGGCCGCCTTCTGGAAGGCGCATCCGGGGGTCGCAATATCCCAGCTCATCCAAGACGATCAGAAGGCGCAGGGGGTGGACCTGTCGATCCACTACGGCGACCCGGCGGCGGAGGATGACGAGACGCGGGTGCTGTTCCGCGACCGCATTCTGGCGCTTGGCACCGAGCAGTTCGCCGAGAGCTATAGCATTGCCCGGCTTGCCGACCTGTCCGACGTGCCGCTGATCCATACCCAGTCCGGCGCGAACCCCTATACAGAGTGGCCGGAATGGTTCGCATATCTCGACCGACCGGCGCCGCGCGGGCCGGGGTTCTTTCTCAACAACTACCTGATCTCGCTGCAGGCGGCGGAGGATCATGTCGGTGCGGTGCTGGGCTGGGAGGGGCTTTTGGGGGCGCATCTCGGCAGCCGTCGGCTGGTGCAGCTGGTGCCGGACGCGATGGCCTCGCCGCATCCGTTCTACCTTCGGATCCATGGCCGCGCCTCGGCCAACGCGCGGCTTTTCGCGGACTGGCTGGCCGAGCTCTGAGGGGGGCGGAGATGGGCGCGGCGGCGCGGAACGCGCCTGCGCACGAGGGGCGGGCCATTTGCAACCGACCCGAAACAAAACCGGCGGGCCGAAGCCCGCCGGTCAGTCGTCCCCGTGGGCCGCGTCAGCTGCGCGGCTTGAGGTTCTCGGGATCGTAGAGCGGCGCGTAGCCGACGCCCGCAACCTCGACCTCGAAGGGCTCGTCGAAATAGGTCACCTGAAGCTTGCGGCCGACCTCGCAATAGTCCTGCGGCAGGTAGGCCAGCATGATGTTCTTGCCCACCGTCGGACCAAAGGCCTGCGAGGTGGTGTAGGACCGGCGGCCAAGGCTGTCGACCAGCACCTCGCCGGTCTCCGGGTCCATCACAGGCATGGTGTTCACCGGGTAGCGGGCCACGCCCTGGCTGTCGGTGTTGTCATGCATGACAAGCGTGCAGAGCATCGCCGGCTGTGCGTCGCGGGCGCGGTACTCGAGGTGCTTTTCCTTGCCGCGGAAATCGGCCTCCTTGACCTTCGGACGCGCGAGATCCGCCTCGTAGAGGTTGTACTGCGTGTGCAGGTCGGCGTTCTGCAGGCGCAGCGACTTCTCGAGGCGGCGCGAGTTGGCATAGGTCTCGACCCCCACCGCCATCACGCCGGCATCGCGCAGCGCGTCCCAGACGGCGAGGCCGTCCTCGTAGGGCATGTGAAGCTCCCAGCCCTGTTCACCGACATAGGAGATGCGGAAGGCCATGACGGTCTTGCCCGCGATCTCGACCGGCTTGATCGCCGCGAAGGGGAAGTTCTCGATGTCGAGCGCGTCCGGATCCGCCACCACCGTCTTGAGGTTCTCACGGGCGTTCGGGCCCCAGATGCCGATGGTGGTGTATTTCTCGGTCACGTCCTCGATGGTCACATCAAGGCCGCGATCCTGCGCCATGCGCTTCATGTACATCAGGTCGCGCGGTCCGGCATCGGCGCCGTTCACCAGACGGCAGCGGTCGCCCATGCGGAACACGGTGAAGTCCGCGCGCACGTTGCCCTCGTCGTCGAGCATGTGGGTATAGATGCCCTTGCCGACCATGTTGTCGCCGCCGATCTTGGCGGCGCAGAGATACTCCATAAGCGCCACGTGATCCGGACCGGAGATGTCGGTCATGTGGAAGTGCGACAGGTTGATGATGCCGCAATCGGCGCTCATCTCGAGCTGCTCGGCGTTGGAGACGCGCCAGAAGTGGCGGTTGTCCCACTCGTTCTCGCGCACCGGCACCTGATCGGCGTATTTCTCGAGCAGGTGCTCGTTGGCGGCGTAGCCATGCGCCCGCTCCCAGCCGCCAAGCTCCATGAAGTAGCCGCCAAGTGCGACCTCGCGCTCGTAGAACGGCGAGCGACGGATGCCGCGGGCGTTTGCGAAGGGCTCGCGCGGGTGCACCGGCGGGTTGTAGATCTTCTTGGCGGTCTCTTCGCAGCGGCCCCAGATGAAGTCCTCGGTCAGCTGGTAGTCCTGGAAACGCGCGTAATCGATGCTGTTGTGGTCGATATGAGTGCGCCCGTCGGTCATCCAGTCGACGATGAGCTTGGCCATGCCGGGCGCGTCCTTGACCCAGATCGCCACGGCGTACCAGAGGCCGCGCACCTTGCGGCTCTCGCCCATCGAGGGGCCGCCATCGGTGGTGGTCTGCAGCAGGCCGTTGAACGAGTGGCTTTCGTTGAAGCCCAGCTCACCGAGGATCGGGGTCAGCTCCATCGCGCGCTCGAGCGGCTCGATCACGTCCTCGAGCTCGAGGTCGCGCATCGACGGGCCCATCCGGGCCTCGTGCTTCTCGAGAATGTCGCGCGGGTGCACCATGCGCGGCTCTTTCTCGTAGTAGTAACCCCACTCGATCTGGCCGCCTTCGGTGGTGTTGGGATCGCCGGTGTCGCGCAGGTAGGCCGAGTTGCCCTGATCGCGCAGCAGCGGACGGCCGATCTCGAGGCCGGTGCCGGCAAACTCGTCATAGGGGCCGAAGAAGGTCAGCGGGTGGTCGACCGGCATCACCGGCAGGTCCTCGCCCACCATGTCGGCGATCAGACGGCCCCAGAGACCGGCACAGACCACGACGTGATCGGCCATGATGGTGCCGCGATGGGTCTTCACGCCGACGACGCGGCCATTCTCCTGGATCAGCTCGAGCGCCGGGGTGTTGGCGAAGGCGCGCAGCTTGCCGGCCTTCTCGCCGGCATCCACCAGCTTGCCCGCCACGGTCTGCGAGCGCGGCACCACGAGGCCGGCATCCGGGTCCCACATGGCGCCCTGGATCTGGTCTTCCTCGAGCAGCGGGAACTTCTCCTTGGCCTCGGCGGCGGAGATCATCTTCACCCGGGTGCCGAAGGCGCGCCCCGAGTCGCAGCGGCGCTTGAGCTCCTGCATCCGCGCGTCATCGCCGACACGGGCGACTTCGAGACCGCCGATGCGCGAGTAGTGGCCGAGCTTTTCGTAGAAATCGACCGAGTAGGTCGAGGTGTAGGTGCTCAGCAGGTCGTGGCTGGTGACGTAGCAGAAATCCGAGGCGTGGCCGGTCGAGCCGATATCGGTCGGGATGGCGGATTTGTCGATGCCGACGATGTCGGTCCAGCCGCGCTCGATCAGGTGGTGCGCGACAGACGCGCCGACGATGCCTCCGAGGCCGACGATAACGACGTTTGCGCGTTCAGGAAACGAAGACATGGTGCGTTCCACTTGTCTTTAGAGGGGTGTCGAAACTGTCCGATGCGCGGGCATCGGTGGCTAGCGCTCGACCGGCATTCGCCGGATCGAAAACGACGACCCGCGGCCCGGATCGGCGAAGGGCGGGGCGGACCGCCAAGGGGGCAGGGCAGGCGCGGCGCGGGAGCAAGGGGGGGGAGCGCCGCGTCTGCCCTGCGGATGCGCCCGGGGAGGCGGGCGCGAAACATGGAGGGCAGCCTTGCAGCAAAGCGTCCGTCAAAAACAGGATGATTGCGTCAATGCGGGATGATCGCTACGACACCATATCAGGATTCCTTTGCGCCGCAGGACCCGTGCCCATGGACCAAGCCGCCCGCTCCCCCTCCGCCCCTGCCCGGAATGCCGCGGCGCGCGCGCTCAGGCCGCGGAAGGACAGTGCCCGCCTGTCCGTGGGCTTCATCCTGTCGCGCAAGTTCACGCTCTGCGCCTTTGCCAATTTCGTCGACGTGCTGCGTCTGGCGGCGGACGAGGGCGATCGCTCGCGCCCGATCCTGTGCAACTGGACGGTGCTGTCGGACAGTATGGATGCGGTCATGTCGAGCAGCGGCATCACGGTGCAGCCCAAGGAACGGCTCGGCGATCCGGGGCGCTTCGACTACATCGTCGTGGTCGGCGGGCTGATGGACGAGCTGCCGAGCCTGAGCGCCGGGCAGACCCGGTTCCTGCAGGAGGCGGCGGGGCAGGGGGTGCCTCTGGTCGGGGTCTGCTCTGGCGCGTTTCTCCTGCATCAGGCGGGGCTGATGGACGGCTACCGCTGCTGCGTGAGCTGGTTCCACCATTCCGAGTTCCTGTCGCAGTTCGAGGGGCTGAACCCGGTCTCGGACCAGATCTTCGTGGTCGACCGCGACCGACTCACCTGTTCCGGCGGGGCCAGCTCGGCGCATCTCGCGGCGCATCTGGTCGACAAGCATGTCGGTCAGGCGCAGGCCAGCAAGAGCCTGCACATCATGATCATCGACGACCAGCTGCAGGCCGAGAAGCCGCAGCCCGGCATCAGCATGGATTTCAAGACCCGTGACCCGATCGTGCTGCGGGCGCTGCTGCTGATGCAGCAAAACATCGACACGCCGCTTTCCGTCGCCGAGGTCGCCAAGCGCATCGGTCACAGCAAGCGCCAGCTCGAGCGGCATTTCCGCGTCGCGCTCGACACCTCGCCGCAGGCCGCCTTCCTGAGCATCCGGCTGTCGCTGGCCCATCACCTGATCGAGACGAGCGAGAAGTCGGTGGCGCAGATCGCCCTCGATTGCGGCTTCTGCGACAGCTCGCACCTCAGCCGCATGTTCCGCCGCCAGTTCGGCTGCACGCCGCTGGCCCTGCGCCAGAGCCGCGACGCGCAGGCCGACTGACGCACCGATCCTGCGCGTGGCGCGGATCTCCATCTCGGCTGTCGCAAACGTTCACGCCTGAAGCGGCGTCTCAGGCTACCCCACTGCGATCATCTCTGTAGCCGGGGGCCGACTCATGACGCGCTTCAACGCCTTTTCCCTCCTCAAGAACGCCCTGAGCGGCAACAAGAACTGGACCGAGCAGTGGCCGGACAGCCAGCCGAAAGACGAGTATGACGTGATCATCGTCGGCGCTGGCGGTCACGGTCTCGGCGCCGCCTACTACCTTGCCACCCAGCACGGCATCACCAACATCGCGGTGATCGACAAAGGCTGGCTCGGTGGCGGCAACACCGGCCGCAACACCACGATCATCCGCTCGAACTATCTCTATGACGAGAGCGCGCGGCTGTTCGATCACGCGGTGGACCTGTGGCAGGACCTGAGCCAAGAGCTCAACTACAACGTCATGTATTCCAACCGCGGCGTGCTGATGCTGGCGCACAACGTGCACGACGTGCAGAGCTTCAAGCGCCACGTCCACGCCAACCGGCTGAACGGCGTCGACAACCGCTGGCTGACCACCGAAGAGTGCAAGGAATACTGCCCGCCGCTCAACGTCTCGCCCAATGCCCGCTACCCGGTGATGGGCGGCGCGCTGCAGCAGCGCGCCGGCACCGCGCGCCACGACGCGGTCGCGTGGGGCTATGCCCGCGGCGCGGCGGCGCGTGGTGTCGACATCATCCAGAACTGCCCGGTCACCGCGATCCGCCGCAACGCCGACGGCTCGGTGGCAGGGGTCGAGACCGGCAAGGGCTTCATCAAGGCAAAGAAGGTCGCGGTCTCGGCGGCCGGCCACACCTCGGTGGTGATGGAAACCGCCGGCGTGCGCCTGCCGCTCGAGAGCTACCCGCTGCAAGCGCTGGTCTCGGAGCCGGTCAAGCCGATCTTCCCCTGCGTTGTGATGTCGAACGCGGTGCACGCCTATATCAGCCAGTCCGACAAGGGCGAGCTGGTGATCGGCTCGGGCACCGACCAGTACACCTCGTACAGCCAGCGCGGCGGCCTGCCGCTGATCGAGCACACGGTGGCCGCGATCACCGAGGTGTTCCCGATCTTCAACCGCATGCGGATGCTGCGCAAATGGGCCGGCATCGTCGACGTGACCCCGGACCGCTCGGCGATCATCTCGAAGACGCCCGTGTCAGGGCTCTACGTCAACTGCGGCTGGGGCACCGGCGGCTTCAAGGCGACGCCGGGGGCTGCGCACACCTTTGCCTGGACCATCGCCAAGGACGAGCCGCACCCGATCAACGCGCCCTTCACCATCGACCGCTTCCGCACCGGCCGCCTGATCGACGAGGCCGCCGCCGCGGCTGTCGCCCACTAAGAACGAGGTCTCTTCCGATGCTTCTGATCCATTGCCCCTATTGCAACGAGACCCTGCCCGAGGCCGAGTTCACCTATGCCGGTCAGGCCCACGTCGTCCGTGCCGAGGATCCGTCCAGCCAGAGCGATGACCAGTGGGAGGAATTCCTCTTCATCCGCGCCAACGTGAAGGGCCCGCATTACGAGCGCTGGCGCCACTTCCACGGCTGTGGCCGGTATTTCAACGCGGTGCGCGACACCGTGTCGGACAAGTTCCTCACCACCTACGAGGCAGGCGCGCCGCGCCCCGATCTCGCCAGCCTGACGGAGGGCCAGAAATGAGCCAGTATCGCGTTTCCGGCCGCGGTCGCGTCGACACCTCGCGCCCGGTCACCTTCACCTTCGACGGCAAGAGCTATACCGGCGGGCGCGGCGACACTGTCGCCTCGGCGCTGCTGGCCAACGGCGTGCACCTCATGGGCCGCTCGTTCAAGTATCACCGCCCGCGCGGTGCCGTGGCCGCGGGCAGCGAAGAGCCCAATGCCCTGATCGGCACCCGCCGCGGCGCCGGCCGGTTCGAGCCCAACACCCGTGCCACGGTGCAGGAGATCTGGGAGGGGCTCGAGACCAGCTCGCAGAACAAGTACCCGAGCCTCAAGTTCGACGTGGGCGCGGTGAACGATGCCGCCTACATGCTGTTCTCGGCCGGCTTCTACTACAAGACCTTCATGTGGCCCAAGAGCTTCTGGGACAAGCTCTATGAGCCGTTCATCCGCGCCGCCGCCGGTCTCGGGG
>Ga0114904_1000160_pt1 | contig 37385 bp, 34 predicted proteins | sample MalvirDeepMed_s6_FD_83498 | JGI IMG/M metagenome (GOLD analysis project Ga0114904, IMG submission 83498) | Marine viral communities from the Global Malaspina Expedition - Malaspina viral metaG DeepMed_s6 | ecosystem: Environmental > Aquatic > Marine > Oceanic | place: Mediterranean Sea... | reverse complement strand
GTCCTGGCCTGCGTCTTTGGCGTTCTGTTGGTCGCGTTTGTCCACCCACACCAGGAACAGCTCGCCGTCGTCGTTGACGGCCATGTCTGGAAAGCGGTGGGCGATGGTGCGGCGATCATCATTGACGGTCACCGGTTCGCTGAAGCTGTTGCCGCCATCCAGGGAGCGGCTGAAGCGGATATGCCCGGTCCAGGGTTTGTCCGGTTTTTGGGTCCACAGCAGGTAAATCTGGTTGTCCGGGCCGAAGGCGATTTGCGGGCGGTCTTCGCCCTGGTCATCCACCGCTTCCGGTTCCGGGTTGACGATCCGCGGTTGGCCGCCTTGCCGTTGCACACGAATATGATCCTGCTGATACCAGACCCACCAGAGCTTGCCATCATGATCGAAGGCCGGGGTCGGGGCGCGACCGCATGCGGGGGCAATGCGGTCCTCGCAGGCCGCGTTGGTGTTGTGGCTGTGGGCAGAATGCGCTGACACTGCGCTCGACATGGCCAGCAGTGTCAGGCAGGCGAGTGCGCGATACGGCATCAGTAATCCCAGTTAACTTCGGCAAACAAGGTGCGGCCCGGGTAGGGGTGGAATACGTAGTAGCGATGATCGGTGACATTATCCATGCCCAGCGCCACGCTGATGTGATTATCCAGTTGGTAGCGCCCGCGTACATCAAGCACCACATAGTCGTCGGTAAAGCCGAAACCTTCCGCATCGCCGTCGCTGTTATCCAGACTGTCGTAGGGATCACTGGCATAGCGCAGACCACTGCTCAGGTTCAGTTTTTGCGTGGCCTGGTAGCGTGCCAGAAGGTTGGCCCGCCAGCGGGGGACGCGGGGGAACTGCTTGCCTTCTGATGCCGGCTGGGAGTCGTTGTCTTCGATAATGGCGCGGGTGTAGGAAACGTTGAAGTCCAGGGTCAGACCGTCCACCAGCAGGTCCGGCCAGTTGGCGATGAACTCGATGCCCCGTGAGCGCACCCGATCGATGTTCTGGAAGTTGTTTACACCAGTGAAAACGTTGGTCTGCCGAAAGATGGCATCGTCCACGTCGTTTTCCCACAGGTTCGCCGTCAGGGTGGCCTGGGGGAAGAAGTGCTTCACCATCAGGTTCTTGCTCAGTCCTTCCTCGGTTTTCAGGTTCGGATCAAAGGCGGCGTTGAAGTCACCATTGTTATCCAGGCTGCCCTGGTAAAGCTCGCCTACGGTGGCGAAGCGGTGGGCCTTGCCCAGGGACAGGCTGGTGAGCCAGTCGTCGGTGGGCCGATAGCTCAGGCTGGCCTTGGGAGAAAAGGCCTGTTCGTTGCGTTGCGGATAGGCGGCGGAGGCACCGTTCTGGACCAGGCGACCGTCGCTGGCCTGCCACCATTCCTGGCGGCCACCCAGGGTGAGCTTCAGTTTGTCGCTGAGTGCCCATTGGTTTTCGATAAACAGGGCCTGGGTGCGGGTTTCCCCCCGGGAGGCGCTTTTCAGGGTGCGGCCCTGGGTGGTGCGCCACTCGTTGGTGTCGTAGTTGATCTCGTCCAGGCGGTAGCGGTCGATGTGGTAACCGAAAACCACCCGCTGCCCCAGCCAGCCGCCATCGTGGCGATGGCCCAGATTCAGGTCGAAGGTCTGCCAGCCGGTGCCCTGGTCGTCGCTGAAGGTGCCGGGGCCGCCGGTCCTGGCCACCGCGAAATCGGTGCCGGAGCGGCGACTGGTGTCATCCAGTACCCGGTAGTCGGATACGCCAGTCTGGATGTCCCAGCCATGGCCAAGCTTGCCATCCAGTTCCAGGCCGGTGATCAGATCCTGGCTTTCGCTCAGGCCCAGGCGCTGGCTGGTGACGGCAAAATCCTCGCCGTTGATGGTCACATCGCCATTGTAGACCAGGCGGCCATTGGCATCGCGCAGGTAGGTCTGGGGCTTCAGGGTTTCATCGCGGCGGTCCAGCCAGGCCAGGGTGAGGCGGGCCTGCAGGTCACGGGTCAGATCGTAGCCCAGTTTCAGCTTCAGGTTCTGTTCGGTCACCTCACTGCCGCTGGCAGCGTTGTAGACATATCCACCCTGGGAGTAGGGGTGGGCACCGGTGACTGGCGTGCCGGGGTTGGGGCCAGTTCCCCGGGTCAGACCGAAGCTTTGTGGGTGCCCTTCGTTTTCCAGCCGGCTGGCAGCGAGAAGCAGACTCCAGTCACCTTTGCGGTTGCCCACCACAGCATTCAGCCGATGGCCAAAATAGTCCTCGTCGGTGCCGTAGTCGTCGAAGCGTTGCATAAAGGTGCCGGCGCTGAGATGGGCCATGGCCTGCTGGGGCATTTTGGTGTGAAACACGGTGACACCGCCCAGGCTGTTACCGCTGTAGCGGGCGGAATAGGGGCCGTAGAAAATCTCCACCCGGTCGATCTCTTGGGGCTGCACCACGTCCCAGCGCGGGGCGGTGGCGAAGTTGGCGCCGAGGAAATTACTGAGCAGTATCCCGTCGCTGTAGACCAGTGCCCGCGGGGTCTGGAAGTTGTGCATATCACGGAAGGTGAGCAGGCCGTTGCGGTCGCCGATAAAGCGTTTACGCACCATCAGGTTGGGCTGGTACTTGAGCACGTCCTCGCTGTCGGCGGTATTGATGTCCGCGGCCTCGGCAGCAGTCACCTGGCCGCTTAACGCCGCTGGCTCCGTTTCCAGCGCAGAGGCGGACTGGCTGACGGAAATGGTTTCCAGTTCGTTGGCGTGTAGCGAGGAAATACCGCTGAGCAGGATGCTGGCGAAAAGACGACGATGCATGGAACCCCCGGATGATGGCGGGGGCATTATTGGCAAAATCGGGGCGTTGGCCAATGTGGCAAAGTGTCGCAGGTGGGGCAATGAAATAGTTAATAGTTCGCGAGGTCTGTTCTCAGGTTTGCAATGCCAGAGGCCGCGCACGGAGTCTGGGCGCGGACTCATGTGTTTGGAAAAGCCGCGATCCTGCCCCGCGAGTTATTAATTATTCACTATTAATTATTCATTTTTTTCCCTGTGTGCTTCCCCCTCAATGGTCACATTGCCACCGTTGTCCCTGCGAGGTGGCTGCTGGAACGGGTTGGGGCCCTGCCGAGTGTAGCTGGTATAGGTGAAGCCGCCGCCTTGCATGGTGGTGAAACCCTGCAGGGTGCCTTTTTCGATGACCTTGCGGGCCATGGCCCGGCGGGAGCCCGGCAGCAGCAGGGCAAAGCCCACGGCATCGGTGATGAAGCCCGGGGTGATCAGCAGGGCGCCGCCGAGCAGCAGCATGATGCCTTCCACCATTTCCTGGCCGGGCATATCGCCCTGTTGCATGCGCTGGTTGAGGCGCACCCAGGTCTCCAGTCCCTGGCGGCGGAACAGGTAGCTACCCAGCAGGGCGGTAACCACGGTGGCGACGATGGTGATCGGCCAGCCAATCAAGCCGGCTACCTTGGCCAGCACCAGCACTTCCAGCAGGGCGAAAGCGAAGATGAAGAAGAAAATGCGACCGAAACCCATGGGGTGTCCTGTTTTTGCGTGTATGGCTACTAATAAGATGGTGATAGTCAGACAGGGATTCAAGGGGCAGGTTCAGTGGCCGCAGAATCTGTCAGTTGCTGGCGTAGCCAGCGATGGGCGGGATCCCTGTCCAGGGCGGAGGACCAGAGCATATAAACGGGCACTGGTGGCACGGCGACCGGGAAGGGCAGGACCTGTAGTTCCAGGGCGTCGGCGTACTGATGGGCCAGGCGTTCCGGCACGGTGGCAATCATGTCCGACCGGGCGCTGACGGCGAGCATGCTGGCAAACTGGGTAACCCTGGCGCCGGCACGTCGTTGCCAGCCGGGGGCATTGAGAATCAGGTCCAGCGGCAGGCGCCGGTGACGCTCCGGCAGCACCACATGTTCGGCTTGCAGAAAGCGGGACTTGCTGCAACGCCCCTGTATCTGTGGATGTCCCCGACGGGCCACTACCACCAGATTCTCCTCCAGCAGTACCTTGCGGTGCAGTCGGCTGTCTTCAGGGACAAACGAATCCACGGCCAGGTCGGCATGGGCCTTGTTCAGGGCGTTGGCCATGCCATCGCCGGCAGGGGCAATCTCCAGCATTACATCCGGCGCCTGGCGGCGTATTCGCTGCAGCAGCGGTGGCAGCAGCACCATCTCGAAGTAGTCCAGGCTGAGCAAGCGGAACTGGCGCCGGCTGCTGGCCGGATCAAAGCGGTTGCCCGGGTCCAGCGAGTCGCGCAGGGACGCCAGTTGGGGGGCGAGTAGCTGGTGCAGCTCACGGGCCCGGGGGGTGGGCACCATGCCCTGGCGGGTGCGTACGAAGAGGTCGTCGTCCAGGGTATGGCGCAGGCGCTGCAGCGCCGCACTGATGGCGGGCTGGCTCATCCCCAGCTGGTCTGCGGCCCGGGACAGTTGCCCGGCCTCCATGATGGCATCGAAGACCGGCAGCAGGTTCAGGTCGATGCTGCGTAAATTCAGTTTCATGGATATTACTTATATCAAATATCAATTAGGAAAAGGAATACGCTCTGTCTATTTTCTGGGGGGTGCGCAACAACACGCTCAAACCGGAGAATAACAATGGACCAGCAACTTACCGCCGTTGTCACGGCGTTCATTATTCTGACAGCGATCTGGGAAGTGGTAGCCGGCCGCACCCGGGACGGCAAAAAGACCCGGCAGGACTGGAAAATTGCCTTTCTCGCTACCTTGATGATGGTGGTAGTGCAGCGCCCGCTGGTGTTGCTGCTGCTGACTCTGGGGCTGTCAGGCCTGTTTCCCGGCAGTGCCGGTTCCCTGGCCTGGCTGGAGGATCAGTATTTCCTGCCGACGCTGATCGCTTTTTTCTGTATTGAAGAATTTATTCATGGTGCGTTTCACCTGTTCGCCCATAGTCGTCGACCGAAGAACCGGTTGCTGCAATGGGTGCAGGCGTTCTACAAGATGAGCCATCGCCCCCACCATCTAGCCGGCGGCCAGGACAACAAGGGGCAGCTGTCGGTAACCCAGACCTTTGTGAATGGCTGGGCCTGGTGGCTGATCATGCCGAATTACACCTTCCAGCTGGTGTGTCTGTATCTGGGCCTGGTGGAGGTGTTCCTGGTGGGCACGGCCATCAAGGGTATCTGGGCGGCCCAGACCCATGTGAACTGGAACTGGGATCTCTATTTCCATAATCACCAGTGGGCATGGGTGCGTAAAACCATGTGGGCGCTGGCCCATGTGCTGACCTTCCCGACCCAGCATCATCATCACCATTCCCGTGGCCCCAATTCCGCCAGGAACGTGACTTCCACGCTGGCCATCTACGACTGGTTGATCTTCGGCACCCTGGCTATCGAAAAGGAAAAACCGCAGACCTACGGCTGGCGTCAGAAGGATGACGAGGCCAGCAGTGTGCTCAAGCGTTATTTCTTCTGGGACGTGCGTCAGTACATGCCCGGAGGAGCCGCGAAAGCGAAAAAGAAGAGTGGAGAAAAATTGGCGAAAGCGGCCTGAGAGCCACCGCCCTGATGTTGTAGCGTCTCGTTGCGGGAGAGCGCGGGATCTTCACGCCCTGCCGGGTAAATAGCCCGGCGGGGTTTTTTCGTCGCTGCCATTGTGTCGCGTAGGGAGGATCAGCCAAATACAAAAAAGCCGCACCTTGCGGCGCGGCTCTTTTGTGGATCCTGTGGCGAAAACCTCAAACCGTGTTGCAGCTTGAGGCTTGCAGCTGGCGGCTGTTACGCACCCAGCAGCATCTGGCCACACACACGCACCACGTTGCCGGTCAGACCCTGAGAGGCCGGGCTGGCAAAGAAGGCGATGGTTTCAGCCACGTCCACCGGCTGACCGCCCTGATTCATGGCGTTCATGCGACGGCCCGCTTCACGGATGGTGAAGGGGATGGCGGCGGTCATCTGGGTTTCGATGAAGCCCGGGGCCACGGCATTGATGGTGATCCCTTTCTCGGCGTACTCGTCCTTGTAGGCGTCGATCATGCCGATCACGGCGGCCTTGGAGGCGCCGTAGTTGGTCTGACCCAGGTTACCGGCGATACCGGCGATAGAGCTGATGGAGATGATGCGGCCACCTTTGCCCATGCCGCCGTCAGCCAGCAGCTTCTCGTTGATGCGCAGCTGGCTGGCGATGTTGATGTTCAGCACCATGTCCCAGAATTTCTCCGGCATGTTGCCCAGCATCTTGTCGCGGGTGACGCCGGCATTGTGCACGACCACGTCGTAGCCGCCGATTTCCTTCGCCTTGGCGGCGATGGTGGCAGGGGCGTCGTCAGCAGTGATATCCAGTTCCAGGGTATCGCCACCGATCTGCTCGGCCACTTGGTTCAGGTCGTCGGCCATGGGCGGGATATCCAGCACGGTAACGGTCGCGCCGTCACGGGCCAGTACTTCGGCGATCGCCGCGCCGATACCACGGGAGCCACCGGTGACCAGGGCTTTCTTGCCAGCAAGGGGCTTGTCCCAGTCGAACTTGGCAGCCTTGAAGCCTGCTTCGGTGGCGCGAACCACCTGGCCGGATACATAGGCAGATTTCGGCGACAGGAAGAAGTGCAGGGGAGATGCCAGTTGTGCTTCTGCGCCTTCGTCTACATACACCAGCTGGGCGGTGGCGCCTTTCTTGATTTCCTTGCCCACGGAACGGGTGAAACCTTCCAGAGCACGCTGGGCCACACGGGCGGCACCAGTCTGCTTTTCCGGGGTGCGGCCGATGACCACAACGCGGGCACATTTTTCCAGCTTGCGGATCACCGGGTGAAAGAATTCCCACAGGGCTTTCAGCTCGTCCGGGTTCTGGATGCCGGTGGCATCGAATACCAGGCCCTTGAACTTGGCATCGTCTTCGCGGCTGGCGGTGTAGTTGTCCGCGCTCACGCCCAGCTTGCCGGCTTTCTTCTGCAGCTCGGTGGCGTTACCGGTGTTGGCCAGTACCGCTACCTGGGCTTCCGGGGCCCCTTTCAGGGTCGCCAGGATGGTATCGATACCGGTGGAACCGTTGGCGGCACCTACCAGCACGCGGCCCTTGATGAAGGAAGCCTGGCCCGGCTGCCAGCGCTCGAGAATGACCGGAATAGGGAGGTTGATTGCGCCAAACAGCGCCTTGCCCATAGAAGAATTGGCAATCGCCTGATAGGTATCGCTCATTATCCTGTCCTTTGCCATCAGCAGATGAATGTGTCTGGCTACATTAGTGCAACCAGAGCAGGTTTAAAGAGGTGCTGCGGGAAGAAGCGTCAAAATCAGACTTCTTTCGTAGGGCATGAGAATCCGCCCTGTCGCACACTGGCGCGTATTGAATCACTGCAATGTGGCGGGTGTATTGACCGGCGCCGGACGTCAAACAGGCGTTTGAGCCAATGAGGCCGTGCCGGTTGCGGGTAGACTGCGCCCATTCGAGTGAATACTGTAGCGTTTTCGCGCTGTTGTTGCTCACCGCCATCTTGAGAGGACATGACTATGCTGGCAGGTAAAGCCGTACGTAAGGTTGCCATTATCGGCGGTAACCGTATCCCGTTTGCCCGTTCCAACTCCGCTTATATCGATACCAGCAACCAGGACATGCTGACTGCTGCCATCGACGGTCTGGTGGACCGTTTCAAGCTGCACGGTGAGAAGATCGACGAAGTGGCTGCTGGTGCAGTGATGAAGCACGCCCGTGACTTCAACCTGGTACGTGAATCCGTACTGGGTTCCAAGCTGGCCCCGGAAACCCCGGCCTATGACCTGCAGCAAGCCTGCGGCACCGGCCTGGAAGCGGCCATCCTGGTAGCCAACAAGATTGCGCTGGGTCAGATCGATTGCGCCATCGCCGGTGGTGTGGACACCACCTCTGATGCGCCCCTGGGCGTCAACGAAGAAGCCCGCAAGGTGTTCATGGCCCTGAACCGTGCCAAGACCAACGGCGAGCGCGCCAAGCTGGGCCTGAAGCTGCTCAACCCGAAATCCCTGATGCCCGACATCCCCAAGAACGGCGAGCCGCGCACCGGCCTGTCCATGGGTGAGCACCAGGCGATCACCGCAAAAGAGTGGGGCATTGCCCGTGAAGATCAGGACGAGCTGGCGTGGAAATCCCACCAGAACCTGGCCAAGTCCTATGAAGATGGCTGGCAGGATGACCTGATCACCCCGTTCAAGGGTCTGGAGCGCGACAACAACATGCGCGGCGATTCCACCCTGGAAAAACTTGCCACCCTGAAGCCTTGCTTCGGCGGCCCGGACGGCACCATGACCCCGGCCAACTCCACCCCGCTGACCGACGGTGCCTCCACGGTACTGCTGGCCACCGAAGAGTGGGCCAAAGAGCGTGGCCTGCCGGTACTGGCCTACCTGACCATCGGTGAAGCCGCTGCCGTGGACTTCATCGGCAAGAAAGAAGGCCTGCTGATGGCACCGGCCTACGCCGTACCGAGCATGCTGGACAAGCTGGACCTGACCCTGCAGGACTTCGATTTCTACGAAATCCACGAAGCCTTCGCGTCCCAGGTACTGTCTACCCTGAAAGCCTGGGAAGACGAGACTTTCTGCAAAGAGCGTCTGGGTCGCAAGAAAGCCCTGGGCAGCATCGACCGTAGCAAGCTGAACGTGAAAGGCTCCTCCCTGGCAGCCGGTCACCCGTTCGCTGCCACCGGTGGCCGTATCATCGCCAATGCTGCCAAGCTGCTGAACGAAAAAGGCTCCGGCCGCGCACTGATCTCCGTGTGTGCCGCTGGCGGTCAGGGCGTGGTAGCGATTCTCGAGAAGTAATCGCTGGCATGACTCAAAAAAACCGGCCTTCGGGCCGGTTTTTTTATGCCTGGAGAACACGAATAGCGCCCCGGCCTTGTATGACACCCGGACAGTTTCAGGCGTACTCTTGTACCGCTCATGCACATGGAACGGTGGATTGATTAATGCAATGGTTATCCTTTTATGAACCGGTAAATCATCTCAAATCTGTTGCGGAAAACGTCTGGATTGTGGATGGCGGTATTACTGCCATGGCCATGTATGGGGTGCATATTCCCTTTACCACTCGTATGACTGTGGTGCGGTTGAATGACGGCCAATTGTGGGTGCATTCCCCCATTGCATACACGCCAGAACTGGCGGCCCAGTTAGACGCATTGGGCGAAGTCTCTCATCTGGTGTCACCCAACATGATTCATTATGCCCATATCCCGGGCTGGGCGGAGCATTATCCCAATGCGCGTACCTGGGCTTCACCCGGAGTCAGGGAGCGGGCGCAGGGGCAGGGAATTGATGTGTGGTTTTCTGATGATCTGGGGGATGACCCCTCAGAGGCCTGGTATGAAGAAATAGACCAGCTGCGTTTTCGTGGCAGTTCGGTGATGGAGGAAATGGTGTTCTTCCACCGCCCCAGCCGTACTCTTATCGTGACCGATCTGATCGAAAACTTTGATCCGGCCAAGGTACATTGGGCCTATCGGGGTCTGTTGCGTCTTACTGGTGTCGTCGCTCCCCATGGTCAGGCTCCGCTGGATTACCGGTTTACTTTCCGCGGGCGCAAGAAGCAGGCAAGGGCATGTTTTGAGGCCATGCTGGGCTGGCAACCGGAGCGTATCCTGCTGGCCCATGGTAACTGGATTCAACATGATGGAACGGCCGCCTTGAAGCGGGCGTTTCGCTGGTTGGATTAAGGTCGTGAAAGGGCGGCCATGATGAGCGCCACGGATTGCTCGCTGACCGCCTCTATATCTTCCCGGTTCACATAAATGCCGTCGATCAACAGGCGGCACAGGCCGTGTACGGTGGCCCAGCTGGCCTGGGCCACGCGCAATGGATCGGTATTGGCGGGAAGCCGGCCCTGGAGCTGGCTGCCCAGCCGCTCGGCGTAATTGCGGAAGCTGCGATAGGCCACCGCCTTCAGTTCCTCGGTGGGTTGCCCGCTTTTCCAGATGGTGCGGCCGAACATCAGCTCATACTGTTCCGGGTGTTCGGTGGCAAAGCGAAGGTACTCGCGGACAAAGTGTTGAATCCGCTCTTTCGAGCCTTCCCCCTGCAACTGACGGCCGATCATCTCGTCCAGCTGGTTGAATGCCTGAGTCGCCAGGGCACAGAGCAAGGCATTCTTGTCACGGAAGTGATGGTAGGGTGCGGTACGAGAAACCCCGGCCCGTTCCGCCAGCTTGCGCAGGGACAGGCCGTCAATACCGTCCTCGTCAAGCAGCCGGTTGGCTTCCCGGAGCAAGGTGGAATGCAGGTCGCCGTGGTGATAGCGCGCGGGTCGTGACATGGTAAATCCAGTTGCAAGTTGAAAGTGGCAAGTTACAACGCGCTGCAAAGCTGGCAGCAGACTAGCAGCCGGTTACGCGAACAAGCTGGTTTGGGCGCGGGCAGGGTGGTGCTGGTTATTGCCACACAGATGCCGCGTTGACACTTTCAACTTGTAACTTGCCTGGGTAGTTTCAGCAATAATCTTGACAGTGTCAAAATAAGCCATTAACTTGACGCCGTCCAGATAATTAACGCGTAGCCATCTTTGGTGACGATACGGAGCACACACCATGACAGCCGACCGCTATTCCAACCTGCTTTCCCCCCTGGATCTGGGCCATACCCAGCTCAAGAACCGGGTGATCATGGGGTCCATGCACACCGGTCTGGAAGACCGTTTCTGGCAATTTCCCAAGCTCGCGGCTTACTTTGCCGAGCGTGCCCGTGGTGGTGTTGGCTTGATTGTTACCGGTGGCTTCAACCCGAACAAGAAAGGGTGGTTCTACCCGTTCTCCGGGCTGTTCAACAGCCGCTTTGATGTGATGAACCACCGTAAGGTCACCGATGCGGTGCACCGGGAAGGGGGCAAGATTGCCTTGCAGGTGCTCCACGCCGGCCGCTACAGCTACCACCCGTTTTCCCGTTCTGCCTCGGCGATCAAGAGCCCGATCAACCCGTTCAAGCCCAAGGCAATGTCTACCAAAGAGGTGGAGCAGACGGTGAAGGATTTTGCCCACACGGCTTACCTGGCCAAGAAAGCTGGCTATGACGGTGTGGAGATCATGGGTTCCGAAGGCTATCTGATTAACCAGTTCACCGCGCCGCGCACCAACAAGCGCAAGGACAAATACGGCGGCAATGCAGAAAACCGTCGTCGCTTCCCGGTGGAAATCGTGCGCGAAACCCGCAAGCGTTGTGGTGATGATTTCATCATCATGTTCCGCATGTCGGTGATTGATCTGGTGCCGGAAGGCTCCACCCGTGAAGAAGTGCTTGATCTGGCCAAGGAGCTGGAAGCAGCCGGTGCCAGCCTGCTGAACTCCGGTATCGGTTGGCACGAGGCCCGGGTACCTACCATCGTGACTTCTGTGCCCCGGGCCGCCTTCGCCGAAGCCACCCGTCAGGTGAAAGAGGTGGTATCCATTCCGGTGGTGGCTTCAAACCGCATCAATGATCCGGACGTGGCGGAAGAGATTCTCAAGAGCGGTCAGGCAGATGCGGTGTCCATGGCCCGTCAGTTGCTGGCGGACCCGGACTTCGTGAGAAAGACCGAGCAGGGCAAGGCTGACGAGATCAATACCTGCATCGCCTGTAACCAGGCCTGTCTGGATCACACCTTCCAGCTCAAGCGGGCGTCCTGTCTGGTCAATCCCCGTGCCTGCCACGAAACCGAACTGTTGTACCTGCGCACTGCCAAGCCGAAGAAGGTGGCGGTTGTCGGCGCTGGCCCGGCGGGATTGTCCTGTGCCACGGTGGCAGCAGAGCGGGGTCATGATGTCACCCTGTTTGATCAGGCCGGCGAAATCGGTGGCCAGTTCAATATGGCCAAGGTGATCCCGGGCAAGGAAGAGTTCCACAACACCATTCGCTATTTCGGCAAGCGTATCGAAAACACCGGCGTCACCCTGAAGCTCAACACCCGGGTGGAAGTGGCGGACCTGCAGGCACAGGGCTTTGACGAAATCGTTATCGCCACCGGTGTGCTGCCGCGTAGGCCGGGTATCCCCGGCATTGATCATCCCAAGGTGTTGTCCTATGTGGATGTGTTGCGTGGCAAGGCACAGGTGGGTGAAAAAGTGGCGGTAATCGGTGCCGGTGGTATCGGTTTTGATGTGTCCGAGTTCCTGGCCGAGCATCCCCGCGATGGCGAGCAGCCTTTACCGGAATGGATGAAGGAGTGGGGCGTGGACATGGATAGCGATGCCCGAGGTGGCCTGGTGGAGCCGGAGGTGGAAAAACCCGCCCGGCAGATCACCCTGCTGCAACGCAAGCCGACGCCGCTGGGCAAGGACCTGGGCAAGACTTCCGGCTGGGTACATCGCGCCACCCTGAAATCCCGCAACGTGGACATGTTGAAAGGCTGTAGCTACGAGAAAATCGATGACGCTGGCCTGCATATCAAGATCGGTGAGGAAAGCCGGGTGCTGGATGTGGACCACGTGGTGATCTGTGCCGGCCAGGAATCCCTGCGCGAGCTGTATCAGGAAGAAGCGAAAAACTTCCACCTGATCGGCGGCGCCGACCTGGCTGCAGAGCTCGACGCCAAACGTGCAATCCGCCAGGGCGCGGAAGTCGCCGCTGCGCTGTAAGGATGGGATGTAGGGGCGGCGCACAGAGAGCGCCGCTCCTACAAAAAAGCCCTTGCCGGGAAAACCTGGCAAGGGCTTTTTTTGTTTTTCGCTATTAATTATTCACTGTTAATTATTAACTGCTTTTCAGCTATTTGCCCGCAGCCGCCGGGTCTTGAAACTGCCGATACCCATCTCCGTGACCACCTTGAACAACGACAGCAACACGCTCTCATCCGGTTTCGGATCCTGCCCTTTACCCATGCGGTGCAGCTGACGGGAAAACCAGGAGACTTCCATCATGGCCATTTCGTCGATCATCTTGATGCCTGTCTTGCGCGGTGTAACCCGGCTGATGACGCCTTCCTGCCCGGCGAGAATGCGATTGGCCAGGTCCGGTTCCACCGCCAGGGGGCGCGCAATACCGACCAGGTCGGTGGCGCCGCTTTCCACGGCGTGCGCCATGGCCTGGGCCGAGCGGAAGCCGCCAGTCACCATCAGCGGTGTGGAGACCCGCTGGCGAATGGCCTGGGCGTAATCGAGGAAATAAGCTTCTCGTTTAACCGTGCTTTCGCGAACGCCCCTGGCGCCGGCCATGGCCGGGTTTTCGTAGTTGCCGCCGGAAATCTCCAGCAGATCCAGGCCTTCATTGGCCAGGGTTTCCGCTACGGTCATGGATTCTTCTTCGGTGAAACCGCCACGCTGGAAGTCCGCGGAGTTGAGTTTGATGCTCACCGGGTAATCCGGGCCAACGGCAGCACGGATGGCACGGTAAATCTCCAGCGGAAAACGCATGCGGTTTTCCAGGGAACCACCCCATTTGTCAGTGCGGCGGTTGTGGTGGCCGGACAGGAACTGGCTGACCAGATAGCCGTGGGCGCCATGGATCTGTACGCCGGTAAAGCCGGCTTTCTTCGCCAATGCCGAGCTGGTAGCGAAACGACGGATGATGTCGAAGATTTCGTCTTCGGTGAGCGCCCGCGGTGTCTTGAAGGCGCTTTTGAGTTCCTTACCGAAAGGAACAGCAGAGGGAGCCAGGGTGTCACCGCTGGCGAGCATGCGCGGGATTTGTTTGCCCGGATGATTGAGCTGTACCCAGATATCATTGCCCTGGCTCTTGCCGGCATCGGCCCAGCGTTTCAGCAGGGCCATGTCTCGTTCGTCTTCCAGAACCACGTTACGGGGTTCACCGGTGTGGTTGCGGTCAATCATGATGTTGCCGGTAATCAGCAGCCCGGTGCCGCCCTGGGCCCAGCGGCCATAGAGTCGCTCCAGGGCCGGGGTGACATGATTATCGATGGTGCCCAGCGCTTCGCTCATGGCAGATTTGGCGAAGCGATTCTTCAGCGTTGTTCCGCAGGGCAGGGCCAGTGTTTGCCCGAGAGTGTCCGCGTGGCTCACGATTGTCCTCCAGCGACCTGTGCAGGTCAGCAGCTATATAGTTTGATGATGGTCAAACTATAAGTTAGTTTTATACCCGTCAAACTATTTTGTGGGGAGGTGCCGGTTTTGGCACGGAAAGACATATCGGAGAGTTCAGCGGATCAGTTGGCAGCGGCCTTTCGTGCCCTGTCCAACCCTAACCGCTTGCGTATCTATCAAGCGATTCTGGAGCACTGTCGCGCCCATGGTCATGCGGATCTGGCGAAAGTGCCGGCGGGTTGTGCCTTTGGGGATTTCATGCAGCGCCTCAATATCGGTGCACCCACGGTATCCCACCATGTACGTGAGCTGGCCGAAGCAGGACTTATCCGGGTGGAAAGGGAAGGGCGGCGACGTTATTGCCATGCCCAGCCGCAAATGCAGGCAACCCTGGCGCAGTTTTTTGAAATCTGAAGGGAGCGTGAAATGACAGCGGACCAGTGGGCCCTGTGGGGCTGCGGTATTTTCTTTCTGACCGGTCTGCTGACCGGGGTGTGGAAGTATTGGCAGGTAGCCAACAGTGAAAAGGGCAGGGCGCATTACTACGTGGATGTGGCGCACCGGGCCAGCCTGATGTATGCGTTTGCCTGTCTGGTGCTGGAGCGCTTTGCGCTGCTCAGTGTCTGGGACGACTGGATCAATACGCTGGCGGTGCTGGCGAGCCTGCTGTTTTTTGGCCTGGCCATTGGCAGTTATATTCTCCACGGTTTTCTGCAGGACACCCGTAACCAGTTGCAACGGCCCCACCGGCTGGGCGGCGGTAGTGTGCCGGAGTTGGCCATGTCCGTGTTCATGGTGTCGCTGATCGTGGCCGAGGTGGGTGGTTTCGCGGTGCTGTTTGCCGGGTTTGTGATGCGTTGAGGCCACGCCCGTGATGGGCGTGGCGTCTGCCGGGGTCAGGCCAGGCGGTTTTTCTCGGCGATCTGGCCGTTGAGAGTCCAGAAGTCGTAGAGGATACCGAGCCCGAACAGGCCTGCGGTGAGCAGGTAGATAATGCCGGTGATCACCTTGCCCATGTAAAAGCGGTGAATACCGAAAATCCCCAGGAAGGTAAGCAGAATCCAGCCGATGTTGTAATCGATACTGCCGGGTTCGTAGCGTTCGTCCGCCGCATCGTCCATGCCTGGAATCAGGAACAGATCAATGATCCAGCCGATGAAAAACAGCCCCAGCGTGAAAAACCAGATGGTGCCGGTGATCTGGCGGCCATAGTAAAAGCGGTGGGCGCCCATGAAACCGAAAATCCACAGCAGATAGCCAATTACCTTACTGTGCGTGTCTGGGTTTTGCATTTTTATTATCCTCGTTTAAAGATCGACTTTCAGCGCTGCGCTGGCGGCATTGGCCTTGTCGCGAGCTTGCTGGATGGATTCGCCTCGCGCCAGAGCGACCCCCAGGCGGCGGCTGCCTTTCACTTCCGGCTTGCCGAACAGGCGCACTTCCGTTTCCGGTTGGGCCAGGGCCTTGTCAAGCCCACTGTAACGCATCTCAGTGGATTCGCCTTGCACCAGCAGTACCGATGAGGCGCTGGGGCCGAGCTGTTCAATGCCAGGAATCGGCAGGCCGAGGATGGCACGGGCATGCAGGGCGAATTCGGACAGGTTCTGGGAAAGCAGGGTGACCAGTCCGGTGTCATGGGGCCGCGGTGACACTTCGCTGAAGTAGACCTGATCCCCCTTGATGAACAGTTCCACACCGAAAATCCCCATGCCGCCCAGTGCTTCAGTGATGGCGCCGGCTACCTCCTGTGAGGCGTCCAGTGCCTTGTCGCTCATGGGTTGCGGTTGCCAGGATTCCTGGTAATCGCCATTTTCCTGACGGTGACCAATGGGCGAGCAGTAGGTGGTGCCATCCTGATGACGCACGGTGAGCAGGGTAATTTCGTAATCGAAATCCACGAAGCCTTCCACAATCACCCGGCCCTGGCCGGCACGGCCACCGGATTGGGCGTAGTCCCAGGCGGTCTGAATGTCGGTTTCGGTTTTCACGGTGCTCTGGCCCTTGCCAGAGGAGCTCATCACCGGTTTGACCACGCAGGGCAGACCTATCTCGGCAACGGCCTGCTGGTATTCCTCCAGGCTTTCCGCAAAGCGGTAAGGGGAGGTAGGCAGGGACAATTCTTCTGCTGCCAAGCGGCGAATGCCTTCGCGGTTCATGGTCAGCCTTGCTGCCCGGGCGGTGGGCACCACGTTAAAGCCTTCGCTTTCCAGCTGGACCAGTTCGTCGGTGGCGATGGCTTCGATCTCCGGCACGATCAGCGCCGGTTTCTCCCGTTCTACCAACTGGCGCAGGGCGACTCCGTCGAGCATGTTGATGACATGGCTGCGCTGGGCCACCTGCATCGCAGGGGCGTGGTCGTAGCGGTCCACGGCAATTACTTCGCAGCCATAACGGATCAGTTCGATGGCGACTTCCCGGCCCAGTTCGCCGCTGCCCAGCAGCATGACGCGGGTGGCGGTGTCGGTAAAAGGCGTTCCGATGGATGTCATAACAGCTCTCAGTGCGATTGATGGCATGATTGTAACGAAATGGGGTGCTGGTGCTAGGGCCGACTGCGACATACCATGGCCCCGCATTGATCAGGATAGAGCCATGAACGACGAAATCTGGATGCAGCGGGCGCTGGAACTGGCCCGGCAGGGTGCCGAGGCGGGTGAAGTGCCAGTGGGGGCGGTGCTGGTTCGTGATGATCAGGTGCTGGGTGAGGGCTTCAATCAACCCATTACCAGCCATGACCCCACCGCCCATGCCGAGGTGGTGGCGCTACGGAACGCTGCAGATGACGAACAGAATTACCGCTTACCGGGAAGCACGCTGTACGTGACCCTGGAGCCCTGCACCATGTGTTTTGGTGCCTTGGTGCATGCCCGTGTGGCGCGGTTGGTGTACGCGGCCAAAGAGCCCCGTGCCGGTGTCTGTGAGAGCCAGTTGCAGTTACCGCAGGTGGATTTTTATAACCACAAGCTGCTGGTGGAAGGCGGGCTGATGGAGGCGGAGAGTGCGGCCATGCTGAAGGCGTTTTTCGCGGCTCGCCGCAAGGGTTGAGATGGTGGGTAGGGTGCACTTCGCCTTAGGCTCAGTGCACCCTACGACGAAGAGCATAAAAAAAGGGCCGGCAAATGCCGGCCCTTTTTTGTTCAGGAAAGGCTCTTATTGGTACTGAGCTTCCTGGGTAGTGGCCTTCATGATGGCTTCTACGCGACGGTTCTCCGCGCGGCCTTCACTGGTGCCATTGTCGGCGATCGGCTTCTCTTCGCCGTAGCCTTCAGTGGTGATGCGGTCAGTGCTGATGTTGAACTCTTCCACCAGTACTTTCTTCACTGCATCAGCACGCTTCTTGGAGAGCGACTTGTTGTAGCTCGCTGCACCAGTGCTGTCGGTGTGACCTTCCAGTACCAGGTTGGCAGAGGGATACTTGCGCATCTCTTCAGCCAGACGCTCCAGCTCGGGGTAGGAAGTCTGACGCACTTCAGCCTTGTCCAGACCGAACTCAACGTACAGAGTTTCCTTAACGTCTTTTTCCAGGTACTTCTGACAGCCCTTATCGTCTACCAGGGCGCCTGCCGGGGTATCCGGGCATTCGTCGGCACTGTTGACTACGCCGTCACCGTCGTCGTCCAGTTCGCAGCCAGTTGCATCAACCTGGGCGCCTGCAGGAGTGTTGGCACACTGATCACGATCATCAGGCACGCCATCACCGTCGCTGTCGGTTACCACGTTTTCAACCACCGGCGCCGGCTCTTCTTCCTTCTCGGATGCACCGATCAGGAAGTTCAGGCCAGCATAGACTTCTGCGTCCCAGCGCTCGGTACGGAAGCTGTAGTAGGGACGAGCGCCCACGTCCAGCAGGAAGTGGGGGTGCAGCAGGGTCTGGAAACCGGTTTCCAGGGTACCGATGGTTTCCTTGAAGTCGTTGGAGCTGTCGCTGTTCGGCTCGGTGCGGAACTCACCGGCACCAATACCCACATAGGGTTCGAACGCGGAGTTGCCGGCAAAGTGTTTACGCAGGCTACCGTGGGCAATGTTGATGTCAGCATCGCCGAGCAGGTCGGTGTTGGAGTTGTTGCGCTCCCACCAGCCTTGTACGGACCAGTCGCGGTTGAAGCGGTAACCCAGCTGGGCACCGGGAAGGGTGACTTCGTTCTCAGAAGTGTTCTGGTCGTAGTGATCACCGATGTCGATCCAGTTTTCACTGATGTGGCCACCGAAGTAAAAATAACGTTCGGGGATTTCGTCAGCAGTGACCGTAGTGGCCGCAGTGACGGATGCGCAAGCAATACTAGCCGCCAAAAAATGTTTAGCGTTCATAAGCTCCTTCCTTGTTTTGTCCAAATAGGCAGTACAAACACGAGGTCAGTGTTGGGCAGCCTGTCTCCCATGTAAATCCTCACATGACAGATTAATAAAAAAATTTACAAATATGGAAATTGTTTGGTAGCGGGAGGTCTTTTTTTTGTAATCATCTAGTGTAAAAGCATTACTTTTTATTTTTTCAGTACGATTTAAATATTGTTTCTCGGTAAGTCCGTACGGTCACGTCCTTCATTACGATTCTGGTAAAGCGCATAGTCCGCTTCATTAAGGAGGGGGTTGATACTGCGGCCACTGTTTTCAGTGCTGGCAACTCCGATTTTTGCGCTGATTCTGACGTTCTCCGGTTGCGTTTCTCCGGGTTGCTGGCTTGTCAGCCTGATTCCGGCGGTGAGAGCACGCAAACCTTCGCCCATTCGGGCGGCATCATCGTAGTTGGTGTGCGGAAGTACCAGTAGGAACTGGGCACCATCGAAGCGTCCGAACAGGTCGCTTTCGCGAATTTTTTCACGAATGCAGTCGGCAAAAAGACGTAGCGCTTTTTCACCGGTATGGCGTCCATACTCATCCAGCAACTGGGTGAAGTCGTTAATCTCCAACAGCAGAATGGAAACGGTGTAGTTGTGGCGTTGGCTCAGCGCCAACTCTCTTTCCAGCATGCTGAGAAGATGAGGGCGGTTGAACAGGCCGGTGAGGTGATCTTCCCGGGCAAGCTGCTGCAACTGATGGTTCAACCGGTCCATTGACATCAGCCGGCTGCTAACCAGATAGAGAGGAGGAGGCAACAAAAGTAGCGGTAGTAACGCGGCCAATACCAGGGCGGAAAGCCAGTCCCTTTCTCCAGCCACGAGGATGGCGATGCTGGTGAGTACCAGGGAAAGAAGCACGGCACTGAATGTAATCAGTAAGGTACCTTTCAAGGCGATGGTACGATCGTGCCGGCTGGTCTGTCGTGCAGCAGAGGCCACCACATGGAACAGCTTGGACATGCTGTGAGATCCCCAAACAAGATATTGATTTTTATGTAATCAGTATCCCGATTGCCTGGCCCAGGCGCAATAGCGGCGGCGTAGTCAGGGGTTGCCCAGCAGGGCCTGCTTGAGGTTGTTGGAGTAGGGCTTTTCTCCGAACCAGATTCGCAGGTAGGCCTTGGCGAACCGGTCCCCCTTTTCTTCGGTGAGCGGCTTGTCATTGAGCATCAGCAACAGCTGTTCATCCTGATAGATCATGGCATAGGTATCACCATCGCCGATATCCCGGTAGTGACTGTTGAAACGCTCAAAACGGGGCTTAAGCTGCTCAAAATCACGATCGTTGAGGTTTTTTTCCAGAAAATTCAGGGCCGCCTTGGCGAAGGCGTCGCCGGGGACTTCTCGGTTATAGCTGAACTCCAGCCGCATGGGCGCTGCCAAAAGATCATCTACATTGCAGTCCCGGCGAAGCAGGCGGGCTTCTCCCACAGTGATAAAGCGCAGCGCCTTTACATCACTGCGGTGACATAGCTGCCAGTCGTTCGCCTGGGCAGAGGTGCCCAGCAGGCAAGCCAGTGCAAGCAGAGCGGGTCGGGTCAATGATCGCGTAGCCATCGTGTCATCGGTCCTAATAGTGGCAGATGCTGGTCCAGACCCTGACTGCTGTCCCAGAAATCCTGGTGGAAGAAAACCTGGCCGTTGAGGTTGAAACGCAGCTGACTGATGCCGATGGTGCGCGACAGGCGCTCTCTGCCCAGCAATGAGAAACGTGCCTCCATGACCCAGACCAGATAGATCTGGTTGTCGTCGCGGATAACGTTCACCGGTTGCAGCGACATGTGGCTCAACCGCTGGGCGGTGGCCAGCAGATGCTTCTGCAGGACATCCCTGTCGCGAAGAGTGACCAGGGTGTCATTGAAGTACAGGTCCTTGGCATAGATCTGATCCATGCTGCTGGCGATGCGTTCCTGATCCAGAGGACTGTAGAAATCGATAAAGCGTGACAGGGTAGCGTCATCGGGCAGCACGGCGCTCCCGGCAGCATTATCGAGGCGCTCAAGATAGTTGTCGGTGTAGCCATAGGGGCCAAGCGGCGTCGAGCTGCAGCCCGCCAGCAACATTGGCACAAACAATACACCTGTCAGTAGTAATGATTTCATGAGGTAACTTTGAGCCCGATCAGGTGATTCGGCTGTGAAGGAATTTCACAGGCCATTGACGACTGGCGGTGCACTGTTGGCTAATGAAACGATTACCCGCCCCTTTGATTATCAATTTTGCCGGCTTCCAGCTGTTGTGGGCTGCGGCAGTGCTTGGCGGTGCCCGTGACTTGTCCTGGCCATCCTGGGCTGTTCTGGGAGTGATGCTGGCCGGGCAGTGGTGGTTTGACCCTCGCTGGATCAAAAACACCACCATGTTGTTGTGGGGCCTGGTGCTCTGCCTATTGCTCGAACCGATCTGGCTTGGCAGCGGATTGCTGGCTTACACCGGTTGGGACCACCCCTGGTTGGCTCCGGGCTGGATCTGGGCATTGTGGTTGGGGTTTGCAGTGAGCTTTCACTACAGCCTGCGCTGGTTGTGTGGCAGGCCTTGGTTGGGGGCTGCCTTCGGCGCTGTGGGTGGTATCTTTTCGGTAACCATGGGCATCAGACTGGGTGCAGCAAGTGCGCCTCTTGACTGGTTGCCCATCGCGATGACCTACGGTGTGGTCTGGGCGGTGGCAGTGCCGCTACTTGCCTATGGAGCGCAACTTACCGGGGAAAGGGAACATCATCATGCCTGAGATACACTATCTGCTACTTATCGCTCTCTTGATCGTGGCGTCGGTGTTGTGGCTGCAACAGCTGCAGACCCGCAACGCAGGCTGGGTGGATGTATTCTGGTCATGGTCGGTAGGTGTAGTGGGGCTGATTTTCCTGGTGATGGGGGGGGGCGCCGCCCTGCCTCGCTGGGTGGCCGGTGCATTGCTGTTGCTCTGGTCCGTACGTTTGGGTAGCCATATTTTTCGGCGGGTGGCCAATGAGCCCCATGAGGACGGCCGCTACGCGGCCATGCGTGAAGCCCTGCAGGAAAAGACACAACCGGTCTTCCTTGTCTTCTATTGGGGCCAGGCTCTGCTGGCATGGGGCTTTGCACTCACATTCTGGGTGATTGGCAACCAGCAACACAGTTACGGCATTACGGTCGTTGTTGGCGCCTGTCTTGGCGTACTGTCAATTGCCGGAGAGAGCCTGGCCGACAGGCAGTTGTCGCGCTTCAAACAGAAGCCCGACAGCGCCGGTCGCACTTGCCGTGAGGGGTTGTGGCGCTATTCCCGTCATCCCAATTATTTCTTCGAATGGCTGCACTGGTGCAGCTACCCGCTGATTGCCATTGGTGCCAGTCAGGCGGGATGGCTGTGGTGCCTACCGCTGGCCATGTTTGTGTTCCTCTGGTTCGTCACGGGCATTCCCTATACGGAAAAACAGGCATTGAAATCCCGTGGCGACGATTATCGAGACTATCAACGCACCACCAGTGCGTTCTTTCCCTGGAGACCCAAAGCATGATGATTCAGATGGCGGAGTCCGGCCTGTTGCCGGATGCCCTGGTACGTTTCGGTATCCGGCGTTTGTTGGGAAAACGGCTTGAGCAGGAGCGACAGAAGCAGAGTCGTGATGACCTGGAAAGCACGTTGAAGCAGGGCCCGGTAGCGGTGGGCCAGGATGAAGCCAACGAGCAGCATTACGAGGTGGATTCCCGTTTTTATGAGCAGGTCCTCGGTCCCTATCTGAAATATTCCAGCGCTTACTGGCCAAAGGGTATTAACGACCTGGCAGAGGCCGAGCGCTCCATGCTGGCAATGACCTGTGAGCGGGCGGAGCTGGACAACGGCCAGGAGATCCTGGAAATGGGTTGCGGCTGGGGGTCTCTGACTCTGTGGATGGCAGAGCACTATCCGGGTAGTCGCATTACCGCCATTTCCAACTCGGCATCCCAGAAAGCCTTCATCATGGGGCGGGCCAGGGAAAAAGGGCTGACCAATGTACGTGTGATCACTGCCGATGCGTCATTGTTTCACCCCGATCAACCGTTTGATCGGGTAGTGTCAGTGGAAATGTTCGAGCACATGCGCAACCACACTGCCCTGATGGCGCGTATCCACGATTGGCTCAAGCCGGGTGGCAAGCTGTTTATTCATGTGTTTTGCCATCGTAACCTTACCTATCTGTTTGAAGATGAAGGCAGTAGCGACTGGATGGCCCGATATTTCTTCACGGGTGGCATGATGCCCTCCTACGACTGGCTACCTCATTGTGCAGGCAAGCTGGAGGAAGAGCAGCGTTGGGCAGTGAACGGTACCCACTATGCGCGGACTCTGGAAGCATGGCTGGATCTGGCGGACCAGAAGCAGTCCCGTCTGATCCCGTTGCTGGATGAGGTATATGGCAAGGGGCAAGGAAAGGTCTGGTTGCAGCGCTGGCGCATGTTTTTCATGGCCTGTGCGGAGTTGTTTGATTATCGTGGCGGGGAAGAGTGGTTTGTGGCCCATTATCTGTTTTCCCGTCCGGCGAATACCGCCGACTGACATTGTTGAGCATCCTGCATGAAGAAAACCGGCGTCCAGCATCGTATTACCCGTGTCTATCTGTTGCAGCTGTTGCTGATCAGTCTGGCTACGGTGCTGGGGGTGTGGGCCACAGCCAACATTATCGAGCAGGTACTGGTAAAGCAGGCCTTGATCAAGGAAGCCGAGCACTACTGGAGCCTGCTGGATGAGAATCCAACGCAACCCCGTCCCAATACCCGCCATCTACTGGGGCTGCTGACCAGTGAGGATGTGAAAGATGATATCCCGCAGGTGCTGCAGTCCTTGCCGGATGGTTACCAGCGGGCGGACCTGGCCGGTGAGCGCCCGATTGTCTATATCGAACGGCAAGGGGATGCACGTCTCTACCTGATTTTCGATGAACAGCGGGTCTCCGTGCTGGCATTCCTGTTCGGTATTCTGCCGCTGACGGGGGTGCTGCTGGTGATCTATATCACCTCCTTTCTGGGCTGGAAAAAATCCCGCGACCTGTTGTCGCCACTGGTGCAGCTTGCCGATCGCTTACGGCACACCCCGGTGGAAGATCCCAGCGTTGCGCGGCCGGACCTCAGTGGCATTGATGCGGATACCGACAGCGAAGTGGCGGTGCTGGTGGCCGCCCTGGATGCCTATGCGGACAGGCTGGTGAGCTTTGTTGAGCGCGAGCGACAGTTCACCCGTGATGCCAGTCATGAGCTGCGCACGCCGCTGGCAGTGTTCCGTGCCAACCTGGAATTGTTGGTTAGTCAGATCGGGGATCGCCCGTTGATTCGACGCATGGAAGATACCGTGGAAGACATGGAGGCGACACTGGAAACGTTGCTGATGCTCGCCCGCACGGAACAGCGCCAGCCGGAAAGCGAGGACGTGATCGTCAACGATCTGGCAGTGAATCTGATGGAGCGCCTCAGCCCGCTGGCCGACCGTAAGCAGATTCGCCTGCAGGTGCGCCAGACTGCCTTGTTAACAGTCCATAGCCCGGAAGTGGCGTTGACCATTGTGCTCACCAACCTGGTACGCAATGCCATCAACTACAGCGGCTCCGGCGACGTCACCATCCTGGTGGCGGAAAAGACCGTGCACGTGGTGGATTATGGAGCAGGGATGGATGCGGATGAGTTGGCGCGGATTCTCAAGCCTTTCGAGCGCGGGCAAAGTCAGGAGGCCGGCCATGGCCTGGGGCTGGCTATTGTGCAACGCCTTTGTGAGCGCTATCACTGGCATCTGATGGTGACCAGCGCACCGGGGCGTGGTACGGAAGTGGCGATCCGGTTTTCCTGATTAAAGGCGTTATTCAGAGGCTCCTTAGCCGCTAATCAGTTTTTCCCGGTCAATACGTACCAGCAGTTGTTTGGCATTCAGCGCGTCACGGATTCGATCCGCCACACGGCTGGATTTTTCCTCGTTGGTGTCGGTAAGCAGAATGCCGAAGCGGTTGTTGCCCAGGTGAGCAATACTGTCCTGCTCCCGTAGTAGCGCGGCCAGGGAGTCGGCAATGGTGAGGCTGTCTCCATCATGCGGTGCCTGTAAAAACAACACCGACGCTTCCAGACCGAAATCCCGACAGTTGCTGGCTTCCTGCCGGCAAATATCTTCCCAGCCTTCCTTGCCCGGCAATCCGGTGTCGTCGCAACGGTCCGGGTGCTCCACAAAGGTGGTCAGCCGTTTTTCCCTGGCTTCCCGCACCGCGTTGTTGAGCAGAAAGCTGATCAGGGCGGCGTCGTGGGTAAGGGCAGGCAGGGCTTCTTTCAGGCTGGCAGGCTGGACCTGAGGATCGAATGCGCAAAGGGTGCCGAACAGGCGATTATCACTGTCCACCAAGGGGAAGCCGATATAGGCAGCAACATCCAGGGAGTCATCGACCGGGCCCAATGGGAAATCCGGATGAGCGTTCACATCGGAGACAATGCATGGATTTTCCAACTCAACCATACGAGCGCAGTAACTGTTTTGATGGCGCAGTCGATCCCCTCGTTGCAAACCATAATGACCATCTCTTACGCGCAACAGCACCAGGTCTTCCCCGCTCAGGCGAGTAATCATCCATGCGGTCATGCCGAACCGTTTTTGCAGTTCGGCCAGATGCGCATCAAGGAGCGATTGGCAGTTGGTATAGGCTGGCAGAGTGATCACGTCGGCGGACATAGGGGCTAGGCATATTGTTATTTTTGCACATTGTCAGGCCCCTGAGGCACAGAGTGCAAGCCCTGTCAGACACAGGGCGTTTTCCAGAGACCAACTATCCTGCTGTGGGGCGATCTTCCTGAATGCTGAAGCCCACACCGGGCAGGGTATTGAGCAGGGCATTATCAAAAGGCTTGTCCACGGCCTTGCGCAGATTATACAGGTGGCTGCGCAGGGCATCGGAATCCGGCACCAGATCACCCCAAAGCTCATGTTCCAGTTGTTCGCGGCTCACTACCCGGGGGGATTCACGCATCAGGATGCGCAGGATCCGGAAGGCGGTGGGAGACAGTTTCAATAACTGACCGTTGCGGCGCACTTCCTGACGTGCCGGGTCCAGTTCCAGATCTGCCACTTGCAAGGTATTGGCGGTGACTTCCTTGCGTTGGCGTCGAATCAGGGCGGAGACCCGGGCCGCCAGTTCCGGCAGGGCAAAGGGCTTGACGATGTAATCGTCGCCACCACGGTCGAAACCTTCCAGCTTGTCTTCCAGCTGATCGCGGGCGGTCATGAAGATCACCGGCAGGTCCAGGGACAGATCCTTACGCAGGTATTGGCAAAAGCTGTAGCCGTCTTCCCCTGGCAGCATCACATCCAGAAGCATCAGGTCGTAGTGATGCTCCTGGACCAGTTCCCGGGCCAGGCTGGTGTTGCCGGCGTAGTCCACCGTGGCGCCTTCCTGTTCCAGAAATTCCACCACAGTCTGGGCCAGTTGGCGATGGTCTTCCACGAGTAAGATGGACAGGTTTTCCACGGGTTCTCTCCTTTTGTAGTTATGGCCATCATCAGGCCCGGGTCGTCAAGAAGTCGTCAAGATTCTTCACGTTTGTCGCCAAGAGCGTCCTTTCAGTCCGTAAGGGCTCCAGTACGGGCAAAGCGTTGCCGGTAATGGCTGGGCGACAGGCCGGTATGGCGTTTGAACAGACGGGAGAAACTGCTCACGTCCTGGTAGCCCACCTGCTCGGACAGTTTGGCCAGGTTGCTGGTGCCACGCTCCAGCATCTTGCGGGCGGCTTCGATGCGCACCCGCTGCAGGTATTGCAGCGGTGGTTCGCCCAGGGTGGTGGTAAAGCGTCGCTGCAGCTGGCGTGGGCTCAGATGTACCATTTCCGCCAGCTGGCCCAGGCTGGTGCTTTCCTTGTAGTGCTCATGGATCCAGGCCTGGATGGTCTGTACCTGATCATCCTGGTGATAGCTGTGGGCAGGCAGGCCAGCGTAGATACTTTGCAGGTCATTGCGCACATCAATAACAAAGGCTCGCGCCAACTCCCGGGCAAGGTCGGCGCCACAATAACGTTCCACCAACAGGATGGTCAGGTCCCGCCAGGCAGTACCTCCCCCGGCGCAAAAAATATTGCCATCGCGGGTGATCAGTTCGCGTTCGTTGAGTTTGACCCGGGGATAGTGATGGCGGAACTGCTGGCTGAAACCCCAGTGGGTGGTAGCGGTCTTGCCGTCCAGCAGGCCGGCTTCGGCAAGCAGGAAGGCACCGGTGCAGTTACTGGCCAGGTCCGCACCACCCTGATAAAGAAAACGTAGCCAGGGCAACACCTCCTGCTCCTGGGCCAGTACCGTTTCCAGCTTGCCGCCGATGGTTGGCACGATCACCAGATCCGCCTGATCCATCTGTTCCAGAGAGCAGTCCACCGCCATGCGGATACCGTTGGTGCAGCGCACCGGATTGCCATCCCGGGAGACTACCTTTACCTCGAATTGCCGGTTCAGCGGCTGGTCGTGGATTCGGTTCCAGGTCACTCCGGTCAGGTTGAGCAAATCCACCACCCCGGTGAGGGCAGAAGCAAAAACGCCATCGAAGGCTAATACGGCTACTCGATACATCGTGTCGTATTCCACCATGAATAAGTCATAGGCGACAATGCCAGACCGGAAGGGGGGATGGCAAGCTGTTCCACCTGAATTGACCGGAGCCAAACCGTGAGTGATGTGATTCTCGATCGTCGTGATCTCAGTTTTCAGCTTTTCGAAGTGCTGGACACCGATACCCTGTTTCAGCGTCCCCGTTTCGAAGAACACAGCCGTGAGACGATCGAGGCAGCACTGGATACCGCGGAGAAACTGGCCCGGGAAAAATTCGCCAACCACAACAGCCTGGCCGATAAGGAAGAGCCTGCCTTTGTGGACGGCAAGGTAGTGATGCGCCCGGAAGTGAAAGACGCATTTGATGCTTATATCAATGCGGGTTTCCTGTCTTCGCGGGCCAGCTTTGAAGAAGGCGGCATGCAGTTGCCGGAGATCGCTGCGGCTGCCTGCAAGGGCATGTTCACCTGCGTGAATCCCAGCTCTACCGGCTATGCGTTCCTGACGGCAGCGGCGGCCAATGTGGTCCGCAATTTTGCCAGCGATACCCTGAAATCACAGTTTCTGGAACCGATGATGGCGGGGCGCTTTACCGGCACCATGGCGCTGACCGAACCCCATGCCGGTTCGTCCCTGGCCGATATCCGCACCCGTGCGGTGCCCCAGGAGGACGGCAGCTATCGCCTTAAGGGCAACAAGATCTACATCTCCGGCGGTGATAACGAGTTGGCGGACAATATTGTTCACCTGGTGCTGGCCAAGATTCCCGGTGGTCCGGAAGGGGTGAAGGGCATTTCCCTGTTCGTGGTGCCCAAATATCGTCTCGATGCCGACGGCAATCCCGGCGAGCGCAATGACGTGATTCTAGCCGGCCTGATCCATAAGCTCGGCTACCGTGGCACCACCAGCACAGCACTGACTTTTGGCGACAATGATGATTGCCACGGCTATCTGGTGGGCGAAGCCCACCAGGGCCTGCGTTACATGTTCCAGATGATGAATGAAGCGCGAGTGGGCGTGGGCTTTGGTGCAGCTGTGCTCGGTTACCGGGGTTATCGCTACGCGCTGGATTACGCTCGCGATCGTTTGCAGGGGCGCCATCCGGACGAGGCGGATTTCAGCAAGCCGCAGGTGCCCATCATCGAACACGCGGATGTGAAGCGTCTGCTGTTGACCCAGAAGGCCTACGCGGAAGCGGCCATCGCCATGAGCCTGTATGGCTATCGTCTGGTGGATGACATCGAGACCGGTGATGAGGCGGCGGCGAAGGATGCTCATCTGCTTCTGGACCTGCTCACGCCGGTACTGAAAAGCTGGCCTTCGGAGTTCGGTGTCAAAGCCAACGACATGGCCATTCAGGTTTTTGGCGGCGCTGGTTACACCCGTGAATACCCGGTGGAACAGGTGTGGCGTGACAACAGACTCAATCCCATTCACGAAGGTACCACCGGTGTGCAAGGCATGGACCTGTTGGGCCGCAAGGTGTGGATGGCCAACGGCAAGGGGCTGCAACTGCTGTCTCAGCGCATCCTGGCGGATGTGGAATGCACCACCGATGATCGCTGTCAGCCGTTTGCCCAGGCCCTGAAAGCCATGCTGCCGCGCGTCGAAGCCGCCACGGCAGCCGCAGGCAGGTTGATGGCAGAGCAGGGGCCGCGCATGGCGTTGTCCAACGCCAATGCCTACCTGCAGCTGATGGGCCACACCGTGGCCGCCTGGATGTGGTTGCGCCAGGCCAATGCGGCAGCGGCACTGGACGCTCCTGAAGACGCGGATTTTGCTCAGGGTAAATTGCAGGCAGCGCAGTACTTTTTCCGCTGGGAGTTGCCCCGCGTGGAACTGGACGCGCAACGGTTGATCGATGCCGACAACACTTTTATCAACATGAATAGTCGCTGGTTCTGATTGCGGAACATTGTGTGCCTATCGTCATCAGGCTCGGGACCTGCCTCGGCAGGAATAGCTATGACGGTATTTTCAAGCCTCCTTCGCGGAGGCTTTTTTTTGGGTTGCAAACACCGGCCGATTTCCAAAATGTAGGGTGCACTGAGCCTAAGCGAACTGCACCATCAAACGCCTGATTGGTGCAGTTCGCCTAGGCTCAGTGCACCCTACGAATAAAGGAAGGTTTCGTGGACTCGAAGCGATGCAGTGCGGCCTTGCAAAAACAAATACCCCAAACAAAAAGAGCCCGGCAATGCCGAGCTCTTTTTCGCTGTTAACTATTAATTGTTAACTATTCACTGCCTTTCTCACTCTTCCCACTTGCGCAGTACCAGGCTGGCATTGGTGCCACCAAAACCGAAGCTGTTACTGAGCACGGTGGCCGGGCCGCTATCCTTGCCTTGCACCAGAATGGGCAGCCCTTCGGCTTTTTCATCCAGTGTCTCGATATTGGCGCTCAGGGCAGTGAAGTCATGCTGCATCATCAGCAGGCTGTAGATAGCTTCGTGAACCCCGGCCGCGCCAAGGCTGTGGCCGGACAGGCTTTTGGTGGAGCCGATGTCCGGGCACTCGTCGCCAAACACTTCACGAATGGCTTTCAGCTCGGCCACATCGCCCACCGGGGTGCTGGTGCCGTGGGCATTGATGTAATCCACCTTGCCGTCCATGGTGGCCAGTGCCTGGCGCATGCAGCGCGCGGCGCCTTCGCCGTTGGGGGCGACCATGTCATGGCCATCACTGGTGGCACCATAGCCGATCACTTCTGCATAAATTTTAGCGCCACGGGCTTTGGCATGCTCCAGCTCTTCGACGACCACCATGCCGCCACCTCCCGCGATAACAAAGCCATCACGGCTGGCATCGTAGGCCCGGGAAGCAGTTTCCGGCGTGTCATTGTACTTGCTGGACAGGGCGCCCATGCCGTCGAATAAACAGCTCAGGGTCCAGTGCTCTTCTTCGCCCCCTCCGGCAAACACCACGTCCTGTTTGCCCAGTTGAATCTGTTCCACCGCGTTACCAATACAGTGGGCGCTGGTGGCGCAGGCGGAAGCAATGGAGTAGTTGATGCCCTTGATCTTGAACGGGGTGGCCAGGCAAGCAGAAACGGTAGAGGCCATCACCCGTGGCACCATATAGGGGCCAACCCGTTTTACGCCGCGATTGCGGGCGATGTCAGCGGCTTCCACCTGATTGAAGGAAGAGTGACCACCGGAGCCGGCGATCAGACCGGTACGCTCATGGCTGACCTGGTGCTCTTCCAGGCCGGCATCGCTGATCGCCTGTTGCATGGCGATATAGGCATAGGCAGCAGCATCCCCCATGAAACGGCGGGGTTTGCGGTCAATGAAGTCCTCCAGCGAGATGTCCGGCGTGCCGGCGACATGGCTGCGCATGCCCAACTCTTTATAGTCTTCCTTGAAGCGAATGCCGGAACGGCCTTCGCGCAGGGACCGGGTGACGCTGTCAGCATCGTTGCCCAGGCAGGAGACAATGCCCATTCCTGTGATGACTACGCGGCGCATGGTTGACTCCTAAAATCCGTCGGTGGAAGTGAACAGGCCCACGCGCAGGTCTTCAGCAAGGTAGATTTCCTTGCCGTCCACACTGACGGTGGCATCGGCAATGCCCAGAATCAGCTTGCGGGAAATGACCCGTTTCACATCCAGTCTATAGGTTACCTTCTTGGCGGTGGGCAGAATCTGCCCGGAGAATTTCACACTCCCCACGCCCAGGGCACGGCCGCGGCCCGGGTGGCCCAGCCAGCCCAGCAAAAAGCCCAGCAACTGCCAGGTGGCATCCAGGCCCAGGCAGCCGGGCATTACCGGGTCACTCTCAAAGTGGCATTCGAAAAACCACAGGTCCGGGCGAATATCCAGCTCAGCGATAATTTCGCCTTTACCGTACTTGCCCCCCTGATCACTGATATGGGTGATACGATCCATCATCAGCATGTTTGGCAGGGGCAGGCGGGCATTGCCGGGCCCAAAAAGCTCGCCGTGGGCGCAGGCGAGCAGGTCCTCGCGATCGTAGGAGGATTTCTGTTCTGTTGTAGTGCTCAAAGTCTTACTCCGTGAAGGCCTGATGGCACATTCCGAGTATATGGATGATTTATGACGTTTTATCTTCACCGTTATGACGATCCTACGGTGTCATGATCGAACGCATACTAGCAAAGCCAAGTGAAAGCATACGAATAGCAAGCGTCTCAAAATATGTCGAAAGGATGGCTTTACCGAAAATGACCGATGAACGGACAATAAAGACCCTTGTCTATGATCTGTGACAATCAATTGCGGCTCGGGAACGGCTGAAATTCATTATATGTGGTTCAGCCACTCCCCCCCACGCCACGGACTTGCAATTGCCGGACCATGTACCGATGCTATGCGCGCCGGACCGCGCGTAACGGCGGTTTGACAGGCATCGGACAGTAAAAAGCGGATTGAGGAGCTCTCGTGGCGGCAGAAATCGGGCATCTATCCCTGTGGTTGGCACTGGCTGCAGCCCTGTGTTTATCAGTATTCCCGTTAATCGGGGTGCATCGTAACATTCTTGCCCTGCAATGGTATGCCCGCCCGCTGGCCTGGGTGCAGTGGCTGGCACTGACCCTTTCCATGGTCTGTCTGGGCTATAGCTTCTACATTAACGATTTTTCCGTGGCCTATGTGGCCAATCACAGCAACTCCGCATTGCCGCTGGCCTATCGGCTTTCCGCTATCTGGGGCGGCCATGAGGGCTCGCTGTTGTTGTGGGGGTGGATGCTGGGCGGCTGGGCGGCCGTGGTGGGGGTGCTCAGTCGCAGCGTGCCTCTGCACATGGTGGCTCGGGTATTGTCCGTCATGGGCATGATATCGGTGGGCTTCCTGTTGTTCATGCTGCTCACCTCCAATCCCTTTGATCGCGTTCTGCCCTGGTTCCCCCTGGACGGGGCAGACCTTAACCCGTTACTGCAGGACCCGGGGCTGATCATTCACCCTCCCATGCTTTATATGGGCTATGTGGGGTTCTCCGTGGCCTTTGCCTTTGCTGTGGCCGGGCTGCTGGCCGGCAATATGGATCCGGCCTGGGCACGCTGGGCCCGGCCCTGGACCACTGTGGCCTGGAGCTTTCTCACCGTGGGCATCGCTCTGGGCTCCTGGTGGGCCTATTACGAACTGGGCTGGGGCGGCTGGTGGTTCTGGGACCCGGTAGAAAATGCCTCTCTGCTACCGTGGCTGGCGGGCACTGCCCTGATTCATTCTTTGGCAGTCACGGAAAAACGCAACATGTTCCGGGCCTGGACCGTGCTGCTTGCCATCATCGCGTTCTCTCTGAGTCTGCTGGGAACCTTCCTGGTTCGCTCCGGGGTGCTGACCTCCGTGCATGCGTTTGCCAATGATCCGGAGCGGGGCACCTTTATTCTGGTTTTCCTGAGTGTGGTGGCGGGTGGCGCGCTGACCCTGTTTGCCTTTCGTTCCTCCGCCCTTACCAATAACAAGGGCTTCAAACCGGTGTCCCGGGAAGCCTTTTTGCTGGGTAACAATCTGATTCTTCTCACCGCCACCTTTGTAGTGTTGGTAGGTACTATCGCCCCGTTGTTCTTCGAAGCCATGGATCTGAAAATTTCCATTCGCAGCCCTTACTTCAATGGTTTCTTCGTGCCGCTGACTCTGGTGCTGATCCTGTTGATGGTGCCGGGGGTGTTCAGTAACTGGAAGCGCCAGGATGGCAACGGCTTGCTGAAAAGGATGGCGTTGCTGGCCCCGGCGGCAATCATCGCCGGCTGGTTTGGCGCACAGCTTCCCGAGCCCTCACCCTGGCAGGGTGTGCTGGCTATCATGCTGGCCCTGTTCCTGGTGTTTGCCCATATGGATGACGTGGTGCGCCGGGCCAGAGCCTATGGTCAGGGGTTCTTTACCGGCCTGGGCAAGCTTGGCCGTGGTTACTGGGGCATGGTCATGGCCCACTGTGGCCTGGCGGTGCTGGTGGCCGGTATTACCCTGGTGAGCTTCCACGAAGTGGAAAGGGATATTCGCATGGGACCGGGCGATCAGGCTGCGATCGGTGATTATGTGTTTACCTTCGACAGCATGGATCGTTACGACGGCCCCAACTTTGATGCCACCCGGGGCCACTTCCACGTCACCCATAAAGGCGAACCGGAAGCCATCATGCATCCGGAAAAACGCACGTACCACGCCAGCGGCCAGATCATGACGGAAGCGGCCATCGATGCGGGTTTCTGGCGCGACCTGTATGTGGCCATGGGTGAACCGCTGGATGATGGTCATGCCTGGGCCGTGCGTATCTATTTCAAACCCGGAATTCGCTGGATCTGGCTCGGCGCCTTGATCATGGCGCTGGGGGGGGCTGTGGCCCTGTCCGACAAACGCTACCGTCGCCTGCGATTTGCGACCAGCGAAGAAGGAGTCTCCCATGAAAGCTAATTCTCCCTGGGTATTTCTGCCGCTGGTCGGCTTTGTGTTGCTGGCGGTGCTGCTGGCCAGTGGCCTGGGCCGTGACCCGCAGGAATTACCATCGGCACTGGTGGGCAAACCGGTGCCGAACTTCAGCTTGCCGTCACTGATGACCGACAAGACCCTGACGCAAGATTCTCTCAAAGGACGTTGGCAGTTGCTGAATGTCTGGGCCACCTGGTGTCCCACCTGTTATGTGGAGCATCCCTTCTTGCTGGAATTGGCCGCTCGGGGCGTTGCCATTGCCGGTTTGAATTACAAGGATGAAAGCGATCTGGCCCGCCAGTATCTGGCTGAGCATGGCAACCCCTTCACCCATGTGATTGTGGATGCGGATGGTCAGTTGGGTCTGGATCTGGGCGTCTACGGCGCACCGGAAACCTTCCTGATCAACCCGGAGGGCGAGATCGTGCTGCGCCACGCTGGCGACCTGAATTCGCGCGTGTGGCAGGAAAAATTTGTGCCCTTGCTTGAACAGGATCAACAGGGGGGCGAAGCATGACCATGATCCTGCGTATCGCTTTTCTGCTTTGCGTTTCGCTGTCGGCCATTGCCGCTCCCGATATCTACCAGTTTGATACCCCCGAGCAGGAACAGCGTTTTCGGGTATTGCTGGATGAATTGCGTTGCCCAAAATGTCAAAACCAGAGCCTTGCCGATTCCGATGCGGGCATTGCCCAGGATATGCGTGCCCGGGTAGAGGCGATGATTAAAGAAGGAAAAAGCAATGATGAAATCGTGGACTACTTTGTTGCCCGCTATGGCGATTTTGTCAGCTACCGCCCCCCGGTAACGCCTACCACCTCCATTCTCTGGCTGGCGCCCTTGCTGTTGCTGGGCAGTGGCGCTGTGGTCATCGTCCTGCTGTTGCGTCGTGCCAGTGCAAGGGTGGATGAAAGCGATGAGGGCAGTGAGGACAGTGACGTCAATCAGCGGGGAGACCGGTAAATGATGTGGATAGTGATTGCGGTGGGCCTGCTGGTCGCCCTTGGCGCGCTGATATGGCTGCTGTGGCAACGCGAAGCTCGCAAGGCGGGCAAGGTAATGCGCGGTGGCATTGGTATCCCGGTGGTCGTGGTGCTGTTGGCGGCCGCCGGTTATGGCCTGGTCGGCTATAACGAACACACCGGCGACTGGCTCGCCGACAAACAGGAATACCGGTCAGTGGCCCGTGCCATTATTGCCGGCCAGTCACCGGAGCGTGCCGCAACGGATGTACCTGTCGGTGCCCTGGTGCGTGTCTTGCAGGCGGAGCTGGTAAAGGAACCATCCGCCATGGGCTGGTATGCACTGGGCTCCCTTTACGATCAGGTCGGAGCCCCGGAACAGAGTGAAGAGGCCGCCCGCAAGGCCCTGGCTATGAGTCCGCAGGAGCCAGCCATGCACTTGCTGCTGGCCCGTGCGCTGATACAGAAAGCCGGTGGCAAATTGACCGACCCGGCCTTGGCAGAACTGCGATGGGTGCTGGACCGGGAGCCGGCCCATGATGGTGCCTGGATGATGCTGGCCATGTCCGCTGATCGGGCCGGGCGATACGGCCTGGCCGAGCAGGGCTGGGAGGCACTGTTGTCTCGCCATAGCAATGGTGAAACCGGTGATTTGCTGCGTCGAGGCCTGGAAAATGCTCGCCAGCAAAAGAGGCTGCAGGAAAAGTTTGAGGGTATTGAGGCCGTTGTGTCCGCCGAAAACCTGCCCGCAGGGGGTACCGTTTTCGTCTATCTGCGCCAGGCAGGCACCAGTGGCCAGCCCCTTGCCGCCCATCGTCAGGTCGTACCGCAGTTTCCCGCTGTCGTGACCCTGTCTGCCCGGGACTGGCTGCAACGCTACCCGGATGACGGTACGGAGCTGGTCATCGGTGCCCGCTATACTCCCGCCCCCGGCGGGGCGGTGGATCAGGCTGCCATCACAGCCCCGGTCAAGCCGCTGGAACTGCCGCAGGACAGCCCCGCCATGCTGGTTCTGGAGCGCCCCTGATCCGGCCTTCCCCTTGGGGTGCTACCAAGGTAGCACCCTCCTATCACTTGTGAAGAACGGGGCCTCAGGGTAAAGTTGCACCCCTTCGGAGGCCCCTGAGTGGGTCAAATGGAAGGTTCTGCAACAATTTCGCGTCGTCAAAGTGCCCAGCTCTGCGTTAAAACGCCCGAACCGGTTCTCTGGTTCTGTGCGTTATCGCCTTGATTGGGGGCTCTGGCCTGGCTCCCTTGTGACAGAACGTTTCATTTGGCGCCCTGGTGCCTTTTCGACCACAGAACGATGGAGAATCCTATGCGTGTCATCCTGCTTGGTGCCCCCGGTGCGGGCAAGGGCACCCAGGCGCAGTTCATCAAGGAACAGTTCAACATTCCTCAGATTTCCACCGGTGACATGCTGCGCGCTGCTGTTAAAGCAGGCACTCCCCTGGGTTTGGAAGCCAAGAAAGTGATGGATGCCGGCGGTCTGGTGTCCGATGACATTATTCTGGGCCTGGTCAAAGAGCGTATTGGCGAAGACGACTGCGCCAACGGTTTTCTGTTCGACGGGTTTCCCCGCACCATTCCCCAGGCGCAAGCGCTGGTGGAGCAGGGTGTGGATATCGACTTCGTGGTCGAAATCGATGTGGATGATGAAGAGATCATTGAACGCCTGAGCGGTCGCCGTGTGCATCCCTCCTCTGGTCGGGTCTACCACGTCAAATACAACCCGCCGAAAGAAGACGGTAAAGACGATGAAACCGGTGACGAGCTGGTTCAGCGTGACGATGACAAGGAAGAGACTGTCCGCAAACGTCTTGAGGTGTATCAGTCCCAGACCCGCCCGCTGGTAGATTTCTATCAGGACTTGGCCAAGAAAGATGACGCCAAGGCTCCTCGCTATGTGCGTGTGGCCGGTGTCGGCTCCGTGGATGATATCCGCAATCGCGTGTTGGACGCACTGAAAGGCTGAGTCGCCTCAGCTGGCGATTGACCACTAAAGGGAAGCCTGAGGGCTTCCCTTTTTTGTGGGCGGCTATCCCCGACGTTATGGCAGGAGGCAGGGTAAGCATCCCTGCTGATCTGTCGTGCCCGCATCTCCGGGTGTAATGGCTATCATCTCCGCCGGTATCCAGGATTGCTCATCAGGGTGAACCCGGCGCCACTATCCAGGTTATATGGGGAGGCTCCTTTTCCCGGGGGCTTTTCTTTTAATAAAAGTTGCATATTTCAGCTTTGGCCCCAAGAAGCCGTAATCAGCCGACCGCGGAGATAAGTCGGTGATTCGCTGCAGGCGATCGTACTTTCTCTTGTGCCTTTAACTCTCTTCTTTGCCCGCTTCTCAACCTGGCAGTGGAAAGCATGCCTGATGAGCTGGTCAACAGGCATGCCGACAGCCTTCCAGGGTGCGGCGTGAACCTGCGGGAAGCGACTCGGAGGTTTCCATGTGGCTGCCTGAATTGAGAGCAGAGAGTTCTTATCTGTGTGCACCATAGGCGTTCATGCTGGGCGTTCTGTTGATCTGCAGCGCTTCTACAGTCTGTTTTTCTGAAAAAAACCCTGGAATGTAACTTTTCTACACAGAAAACAGGCGACGACGTTGTTGCAGGGCGCCATGGGAAAGTCGTTGTTGCTGGAACGGGGTCAATATCTTTTCCTTTGCCACCCTTATCGGTGCGGTTGATGCCACTGTTGTCAGCCGCCTTCACGGCTTTATATCTCTGTTGCTTTTGCCTGTCATGAGCTGTCTCGATTTAATTTAATAAAACTGCTGAATCAGCTGAAAAAATATTTCTCTGCGGGTTTCATGATCGCTTACCAGGCCATCAGATGGCCTGCTGAAAATGTTTTTGAAGAAACAGAAAAGGAATCAGAAAAGCGGAACAGGGAAATAAGGAAAGCAGCAAATGAAAAAAACAAAAACGAATTGGTCAAATAATGTACCAACTGATTTTTTTTTATGCTATTTTTCGAATTGTCGCAGTACTGATGACAACGCCATAGCTTAGGAGATCAATCATGGCTCGAGCAAAGAAAGCCGCCGCAAAAAAAACTGCGGCGCGTAAGCCCGCAGCAAAGAAGGCTACCGCTGCAAAAGCACCGGCTCTGCCAAAGTCCGTTACTAACGCCGAATCCAAGGTAAAGCTGCAGCAAAAAGCCGTGGACCAGGCTCAGAAAAAAGCCGAGCAGACGCAGGCCAAACTGGACAAGCACCGCGCCAAGATCGATACCGAGAATGGCAAGCTGTCCAAAATGCGCGCCGATGTCGCCGCCAAACGCGACAAAGCGAAGGCTTCTTCCACCGC
>Ga0114904_1000157_pt1 | contig 38312 bp, 28 predicted proteins | sample MalvirDeepMed_s6_FD_83498 | JGI IMG/M metagenome (GOLD analysis project Ga0114904, IMG submission 83498) | Marine viral communities from the Global Malaspina Expedition - Malaspina viral metaG DeepMed_s6 | ecosystem: Environmental > Aquatic > Marine > Oceanic | place: Mediterranean Sea... | reverse complement strand
CCCAACGCATCGCCTGGCCGGTGCCCTTCGCCGACGGCATTCCGCAGCTTCTGGCCCTGCGCGGGCGGCGGGTGGTGGTGCTGGCCTCGGGCGATCCGTTCTGGTGCGGGGCGGGGACGGTGTTGGCGCGTCATCTGGATCCCGCGGAGTGGCGCGCGCTGCCCGGCCCGTCCTGCGTTTCGCTGGCGGCGAGCCGGATGGGCTGGGGCCTCGAGAGCGTGCTTTGCCTCGGGCTGCACGCCGCCCCCCTGAGCCGCCTGCGCCCGCATCTGGCGCCCGGGGCGCGCGCGGTGCTGACCCTGCGCGATGGGGACGCGGTGGCCGTGCTTGCGGGCCTCCTTTGCGATGCAGGCTTCGGCGCCTCGCAGGTGACGGTGATGGAGGCGCTCGGCGGCCCGCGTGAGCGGATCACGACCGGGCGGGCCGATGCGCTGACCGGCGATTTCGCCCATCCGCTCTGTGCCGCGCTCGAGGTGGCGGGGCCGGGGGCGGCGCTGCCGCTCGCCTCGGGACGCGGTGATGACTGGTTCGAGAGCGACGGCCAGATGACCAAGCGCCCGGTGCGGGCGCTGACCCTGTCGGCGCTGGCCCCGAGGCAGGGCGAGCACCTGTGGGACATCGGCGGTGGCTCGGGCAGCATCTCCATCGAGTGGCTGTTGACGCATCCCTCGCTGAGCGCCACCGCCATCGAGCCGCGCGCCGATCGGGCGGATCGGATCCGAAGCAATGCCGCGCGGCTCGGCGTCGACCGGCTGCAGGTCGTCACCGGGGCGGCGCCGCGGGCGCTCGACGGGCTCGAGGCGCCGGATGTGGTGTTTATCGGCGGCGGGCTCGATGCGGCGCTGCTCGGCTGGCTGGAGGCGCGGCTCGCGCCGGGCACGCGCCTTGTGGCCAACGCGGTGACGCTCGAGACCGAGGCGCTTTTGCTTGAGGCGCAGGGCCGACGTGGCGGCGATCTGCTGCGCATCGAGCTGGCGGCGGCTGCGCCGCTCGGGTCCCGCCGGGGCTGGACGCCGTCGCGGCCCGTCGTGCAGTGGAGCGTGACGCTGTGATCGTCGCCGGGTTCGGATTCCGCGACGGGGCCAGCGCGCAGAGCCTTGCCGAGGCACTGGCGCTGACCGGGGCGGCGCCCGACGCTCTGGCCACCGCCGAGGACAAGGCGGCGCACCCCGCCTTTCGCGCCCTTGCCGAGGCGCTGACCCTGCCGGTTCACGCGCTGCCCGCCGCCGCACTTGACCAACCAACCGCGACGCACTCCGCCGCCTCCCTCGCGGCGCGGGGCACCGGCAGCCTTGCCGAGGCGGCGGCACTCGCGGCGGTGGGCCCCGGCGCGCGGCTGCTTGCACCGCGCCAGATCTCACCCGACAGGATGGCCACATGCGCCATCGCGACAGGAGACCCCGAATGACGGTTCATTTCATCGGCGCCGGCCCCGGCGCCCCCGACCTGCTGACCCTGCGCGGGCGCGACCTGATCGCGTCCTGCCCGGTCTGCCTCTATGCCGGCTCGCTGGTGCCCGAGGCGGTGCTCGCGCATTGCCCGGAGGGGGCGCATATCGTCAACACCGCGGCGCTCGACCTCGATGCGATCATGGCCGAGATCCGCGCCGCGCACGCCGCAGGCCACGACGTGGCGCGGCTGCATTCCGGCGATCTCTCGGTCTGGTCGGCGATGGGCGAGCAGCTGCGGCGGCTGCGGGCCGAGGGTATCCCGGTCTCGGTCACACCGGGCGTGCCGGCCTTTGCCGCCGCCGCCGCCGCGCTCGGCACCGAGCTGACGCTGCCGGGGCTGGCGCAATCGGTGGTGCTGACGCGTACGCAGGGCCGGGCCAGCTCGATGCCGGAGGGCGAGACGCTGGCCAATTTCGCCGCAACCGGCGCGACGCTGGCGCTGCACCTGTCGGTGCAGAACCTCGCGACCGTGGTGGCCGAGCTTGCGCCGGTCTACGGCGCCGACTGCCCGGTGGCGGTGGTCTACCGGGCGAGCTGGCCCGACGAGCGCATCCTGCGCGGCACGCTGGCCGATATCGAGGCCCGGATGGAGCCGCAGATCACCCGCACGGCGCTGATCCTCGTGGGCCCCGCGCTGGCCGGCGAGGGCTTTGACGAAAGCTGCCTCTACGCCCCCGACTACGACCGGCGCTACCGCCCGCAAAGCGCCTGGAGCCCGTGGTCGGGCTGGAGCGAAGACTGATGCGCGGGGTTCTGATCTCGGCGCCGTCCTCGGGCTCCGGCAAGACCACGGTGATGCTCGGGCTGCTGCGCGCGCTCTCCGAGGACGGGCTCGCCGTTCAGGCGTTCAAGTCGGGCCCGGACTATATCGACCCGGCCTTCCACCGCGCCGCCTGCGGCCGGCCCTCGTTCAACCTCGACAGCTGGTCGATGGGCGAGGGGCTGCTCTCGGCCATTGCCGGGCAGGCGGCGGGCGCCGATATCTGCGTCGCCGAGGGGTCGATGGGGCTCTACGACGGGGTGGCGACGCGCGGCCTCAGCGGCTTTGGCACCAGCGCCGAGACCGCGCGGCGAATGGGCTGGCCGGTGGTGCTGGTGCTCGACGTGGGCGGGCAGGCACAAAGCGCCGCCGCCACGGCGCTGGGGTTCCGCAGCTACATGCCCGATCTGCCCTTCGCGGGGGTCATCCTCAACCGCGTGGCCTCGCCCCGGCACGAGCGGCTGACCCGCGCGGGCATGGAGCGTGCCGGGCTGCCGGTGCTGGGCGTGTTGCCGCGGCGGGGCGACCTGACCCTGCCCGAGCGTCATCTGGGCCTCATTCAGGCGGTCGAGCATCCCGATCTCGAGGCCGCGATCGCGGGCTACGCGGCCTTCCTGCGCGCGCATGTCGACCTGGCGGCGATCCGGGCCGCTGCCTCCGGCCATCCGCCGCGCGAGGCCGGCCCGCTGCCCGCGCCGCCCGCGCAGCGCATCGCGCTGGCGCAGGATGCGGCGTTCTCGTTCACCTATCCGCACCTGCTCGAGGGCTGGCGCGCGGCGGGGGCCGAGATCGTGCCGTTCTCGCCGCTGGCCGACGAGGCCCCCGATGCGCGCGCCGATCTGGTCTGGCTGCCCGGCGGCTACCCGGAGCTGCACGCCGGACGTCTGGCCGCGGCGCGGAACCGCCGCGCCGGGCTGCGCGCCCATGCCGAGACCCGCCCGGTGCATGGCGAATGCGGCGGCTACATGGTGCTGGGGCAGGGGCTGATCGACAAGGAGGGCGCCCGGCACGAGATGGCCGGCCTGCTGGGGCTGGTGACAAGCTATGAGCGGCGCAAGTTCCACCTCGGCTATCGCCGGGCGGTGCTGCGCGCGCCGATGCCGGGCCTCGCGGCGGGCACCGCGCTGCGCGGGCACGAGTTCCACTACTCGACCATCCTCGAGCAGCCCGACCCGGCGCTGGCCGAGGTCGCGGATGCCGACGGCGGCCTGGTGCCGGAAACCGGCTCGCATCGCGGCCCCGTCAGTGGCACCTTCTTTCACCTGATCTCGCAGGAGGAGGGCGCATCATGAGCGGATTCGTCAGTTTCGTGGGGTCCGGCCCCGGCGATCCGGAGCTGCTGACCCTCAAGGCCGTGGACCGGCTGGGCCGCGCCGAGGCGGTGCTGTTCGACGATCTCTCCGCCGGGCCGATCCTCGCCCATGCCAATCCCAAGGCGGATCTCGTCGGGGTGGGCAAGCGGGCCGGGCGGGCCTCGCCCCGGCAGCACCATGTCAGCCGACTGCTGGTCGACTACGCGCGCACCGGGCAGCGCGTGGTGCGGCTGAAATCCGGCGACAGCGGGCTGTTCGGCCGCCTCGAGGAAGAGCTTCTGGCCCTGCGCGAGGCCGGCATCGGCTACGAGATCATCCCCGGCGTGCCCTCGGCGGTGGCGGCGGCGGCGGCCTGCGGCATTCCCCTGACCCGGCGGCTCACCGCGCGGCGGGTGCAGTTCGTCACCGGCCATGGCGCCACCGGCGCGCTGCCCGAGGATATCGACCTCGCGGCACTGGCCGATGCCGGCGCCTCGACGGTGGTGTTCATGGGCAAGCGCACCTTCCCCAAGCTCGCCGAGATGCTCTTCGCGCGCGGCCTGCCGCCCGCGACCCCGGCGCTTCTGGCCGAGGCGGTCTCGACCCCCGAGCAGAAGCTCTACCGCAGCACCGTCGCCGCTCTGGCCGAGCGCCTGCAGGCGGGCTTTGCCGACGCGCCGGCGCTGATCCTCTACGGGCCGCTGGCCGAGATCGGCGTGGGCTTCGATGACTGAGCTCTGGCTGATCGGCATCGGCACCGGCAACCCGGCGCACCTGACGCTCGAGGGCCGGCAGGCCCTGCGCGAGGCGGCCTGCGTGCTGCTGCCGCGCAAGGGGCCGGGCAAGGACGATCTTGCGCATCTGCGGCTGGCGATCCTCGCGGACGTCGGCAGCGCCGCCAAGGTCCTCCCCTTCGACATGCCGGTGCGCGACGAGGCGCTGCCTTATGCCGAGCGAGTCGAACGCTGGCACGAGGCCATCGCCGGGCGCTGGCAGGCGGCGCTCGAGAGCGCGCCCGAGGGGCCGGTGGCGCTTTTGGTGTGGGGCGATCCGGGGCTTTACGATTCCACCCTGCGCATCGCCGCGCGGCTGCCGGGGCCGGTGCGGCTGCGGGTGGTGCCGGGGATCACCGCGCTGCAGGCGCTGACCGCCGCCCACGCGATCCCCTTCAACACGATCAACGGCGCGGTCACGGTAACGACCGGTCGCAGGCTGCGCGGCGGCGGCTGGCCCGCGGGCGCAGAGAGCGTGGTGGTGATGCTCGACGGGTCGTGCAGCTTCGAGACGCTGCCGCCCGAGGGGCTGCGGATCTGGTGGGGGGCGTTTCTCGGCATGCCGGAGCAGGTGCTCGACCACGGCGCGCTCTCCGAGGCCGGTCCGCGCATCGTGGCGCGCCGGGCCGAGGCCCGCGCCCGCCACGGCTGGATCATGGACACCTACCTGCTGCGCCGCGAGCCGGACCAGACGGCTCAGAGACCGAGGTGATGCGCCAGCGTGTCGCCGGTATAGGCGGTGCGGAACAGGCCGGCGGCGGCAAGGCGCGGGATCAGTTCGCCCAGCACCCGATCGAAGCAGGCCCAGGACCCGCCGGGCACGGCGACGAAACCGTCGATGGCGCCGGCCTCGAACCAGTCGGCGATGATCCCTATCGCATCCTCGACCGTGCCGATGATCTGCCAGTGCACCGAGGCCAGCACCTCGGGGCTGGCCAGAAGCGCGCCCACGGTGGGCGTTTCGCTGGCGATGAGCCTTTGCAGGATGTCGCGATGGGCGGGTAGGCGCGGCACGTGCCCCTCGGGCAGGTGCTCGGGCGTCACGCGCGCGCCGTCGTCCCAGCCGGTCAGGTCGAGCCCGGTGGCCTGTTGCACCCGCGCGATGCGCTGCGCCCGCGTCACGCGCGCCTGTGTCGCCGTGAAGAGGGCGCGGGCCTCCTCGCGGGTGTCGCCGAGATAGAGGCTCAGCCCCGGCAGCAGGCGAACCGCGGTCTCCGGCCGCCCCGCGGCGCGCGCGGCGGCGGCAAGCCGGGCGGAGGTGTCCAGCGCGGTCGGCTTGTCGAGGGTCTGGCCGAACACCATGTCGGCGACCTGCCCGGCGAGCGCCACGCCGCCTTCCGAGGCGCCGGCCTGCATCACCGGAATGCGCGGCCCGGGATAGGCGGGCAGGTTGAGCGGGCCCTCGATGTCGAAGGCGGCGCCATGATGGGCGGCCGGGCGGATCAGGTCGGTCTCGCAAAAGCGGCCGCTGTCGCGGTCGATCAGCAGCGCCTCGGCGGGAAAACTCTGCCAGAGCGCCTGCACCGCCTCGACGTATTCCGCCGCGCGGGCGTAGCGCTCGGCCGAGGAGGGCATCTCGGTCAGGCCGAAATTTTCGTGCCCGGCCAGCGCCGTGACCACGTTCCAGCCGGCGCGGCCGCGGCTCATCCAGTGCAGCGACATGAGCTGGCGGGCGGTGTTGTAGGGATGGGTGAAGCTGGTCGAGATCGTGGTGACCAGACCGATCTTCGAGGTTCTCTCGATGATCGCGGCCAGCAGCAGTGTCGGATCGAGGCTGGCGAAGCCGAAGCTCTGGGCGAGCGGCGCCATCGGCAGGGCGCTGGCATCGGGCCGGAAGACGAAATCGAGATGCGCCGCCTCTGCGGCCTCGGCGATGCGGGCCGCGAACCCGGACGAGTAAAGCCCCTCGATGCCGCTCCCGGGGTGGCGCCAACCCTCGCCCGAAAGCCAGGTCGGGGCCACCGACATGCCGATGCAAAGTGTCTCGTGGCGTCGCATTGCGTCTGCCTCCCGCAGTGAAACAGGGCCGGCCCGCGGACCGGCCCCTGGGTCAGATCCGACGGATCAGAACCGGCCCTCGATCCCGAACCCGATCATCCGCGGCGCGGTCATCGACGCCTGGGTGAAGGGCACGGTGCCGCGCGCGGCCTGCTTCAGGACCGGCTCGCGCTGATCGAAGACGTTGTTGACGTAGCCGTAGAGCTCGAAACGGTCGTTGATCGCGTAGCTCATGCGCAGGTCGGCCAGCGTGTAGCCTTCGATGTCGTAGATCTCCGAGTTGGCGGTGTCGGAATAGTAGTCGTCGACATAGCGCACCTGCCCGCCCACGTTGAACCGGTCGGTGATGTCCCAGCTGGCCCCGAGGCTGAGCGTCGTGCCCGGCGCCCGGGCAAAGGCGTTGCCCTCGAGATCTGGCGCGTCGGAGAAGCCGGTGATCTCGGTCTCGAGCAGGCCGAGCCCGGCGTTGAGCCGCAGCGCCTCGGTGGCCTGCCAGTCAGCGGAGAGCTCGAGGCCCCAGGCCTCGGCCTCGTCGGCGTTGATGGTGTGGATGAAGGCCGTGCCGTCGACGGTCTGCGTCACGTTGTACTGGTAGTTGTCGTAGTTCGAGTAGAACAGGTTCCCGGTCACGAACAGCCGGTCGTCGAGCAGGCTGGCGCGGGTGAAGAGCTCGTAGTTCCAGACCGTCTCGGCATCGTACTCCTCCCATTCCCGCGAGGACACGAAATCAAGCGAGACGCCGCCGGGGTTGTAGCCCTTGGAGACCAGCGCGCCCACGGTCCAGTCCGGGGTGACGTCGTAGGCGAGGGTGATCTTGGGCAGCACCTGCTCGAAGGTCTCGTCATAGTCGAGATCGCTGTTGGCAAAGAGCGGCGTCACGGAGCCCGAGCGCGAGACGTCGTCGCGCTGGTAGCGCAGCCCGCCGGTCAGGGTCCAGCCGGGGGCGAAGCGCCAGCTGGTCTCGCCGTAGAGGCCAAGATTGCGCTTCTCGTCGTCGAAGGTCGAAATGCCGTACTGGTCGAGCCGGTCGTCCTGATCGGTGTGGGCGTAGTAGAGCCCGGCAAAGCCGCTCAGCACGTCCTCGGACGCGCCGAAGCTGAGGGTGAGCTCGTTGCTCCAGTTGTCACGCTCGATATCGGCATCGCCGACGCTCGGTGCGCCGACCCGGCGGTCGATGTCGGAATAGGTGTATTGCAGCTTGTTCTCGAGGCGCAGCCCGCCGCCGAAATCGTAGCTGGTGTCCAGCATCACCGTGTCGGAGCTCTGCTCCCAGCCGGGCATGTACATGGTGATCGACTCGAGATCGTCGTAATCGGGCGAGGCCCCCTCGGAGCTGGGCGCGGTGCTGTCGGTGTGGCTGTAGCTCAGCATCACCTCGAGCCCGGTGATGTCGGACGGGGTCCAGAGCAGCTTGGCGCGGCCGTCGAAGGTTTCGAAATCCTGCCCGATCTCGTTGTCGACGAAGGCGCTGCCGGTGTAGTCGATGAAGGTGTCGCGGGCGCTGTAATCCAGCGCGATGCGGGCGGCCACGTCCTGGCCCAGCGGGCCGTTCAGCATCAGCGAGGCGCGCTTCTGGCCGTAATCCCCGAACTCCAGCCGGTAGGCGCCTTCGCGTTCGAAGGTCGGATCGTTGGTGTTGACCACGATGGCGCCGCCGATGGCGTTGGCGCCTTGCGAAGTGGTCTGCGGGCCGCGATAGACCTCGATGCTGCCAAGGTCCCAGACCGAGGTCGAGCCGAAGTAGAAGGCGTTGTAATCGAGGTATTGCCCGTCGAGGTTGATCGTGGCGCGCGGCACGGTGCCGCCGAAGAAGGCGTTGGCACCGGTATGCGGGCCTTCGGAATTGCTGCCCCGGATGATCGGCGTGCTGACGCTCTCCGAGAACACCACGTTCGGCGTTCCGGAAATCACCGCCTGGACGTTGGGTTTGCCGGCGCTTTCCTCGGCGATCTCCTCGGTGGTGTAGAGCGTGACCGACGAGGCGGTGGTCATCAGGTCGCGCTCGACCTTCTCACCGGTGACGAACAGCGTGCCGAGATCATAGGCGAGCGGGCGGCTCCCGCCGTCGTCCTGAGCGGTTGCGGGTGTGGCGGCGATGGTGATGGCAAGCAGGCTTGCGCCCTGCAGCAGGCGGGTGCGGTGCATGTGGTGTTCCCCGGGTGATCGTTTCGATCTGTGGTCAGCTCAAGAGCTGGCTCTGGGGGGAACCCGTGGCTGGCCTGTGGTATGATGGATTCCGCATTGCATGACGCATCCCGCATGTCAATCAGGTGAACGGGCCGTGGCGCTTTGCCTCCGGCCCGGCGTGCGCTAAAGGTCACGACACAGGCAAGGCGGCAGGGAGCCCAGCACATGGCGGAACGGACGAGCGGCACTGGCCCCGACGAGGAGGCGCCGGAGAAGCGCAGCGGCACGATCCAGTCGATCACCATGGCGATGCGGTTCCTCGACTGTCTCGCCGAGGCGGGCACCGCGCTGCCGCTGGCCGATCTGGGCCGTCGCACCGGCACCGGGCGCTCGACCGCGCATCGCTACATGCAATCCCTGGTCAAGGAGGGCCTGGCGGTGCAGGACCCGGCCAGCAGCGCCTATGATCTCGGCCCGGCGGCGCTTGGCCTCGGGCTCGCGGCGCTGCGCCGGGTCGATGCGGTCGAGATCGCGGGGGCGCAGATGCGGGCGCTGGCCGAGCGGCAGGCGATGAGCGGCGGGGTGACGATCTGGACCGATCGCGGCCCGGTCTTCGTGCGCTGGTATCGCAGCGCGCAGTTCTCGATCAGCTCGATCGGGCTCGGGGATGTGCTGCCGCTCGACAATTCCGCCTGTGGCCACGTGTTTCAGGCCTTTCTGCCACGGGCGCGGGTCGAGGCGGCGCGCGCCGCCCAGCCCGAGGCCTTTCGCGGCACGCCGCCCTCGCGCTCCGAGATCGACCGCATCCGGCGCGACTGCTGGTGCGAGCTGACCAGCCACCTGCTGACCGACGTGACCGGGCAGGCGGCACCGGTCTTCGACGGCCAGGGCGAGATCGCCTGCGTCATCACCACCGTGACCGACCTTGGCCAGCTGCGCGCGCCCTCGGATCGGCTGGCGCTGCAGGAGGTCGGGAAGGTGGTGAACCGCGCCACGGGTGGTGCGCCGACGCATTGAGCGCGCCTCAGGCCGGGCCGCGCGGGATCACCATCGGGCGCCCGGTGAGCGGGTCCGGCATGACCAGCGCATCGAGCCCGAAGACCTCGCGCATCAGCGCCTCGGTCACGATCTCCTCCGGGGCGCCGGTGGCCAGCGCCGCGCCGTCGCGCATCGCCACGACATGGCCGGCATAGCGGAAGGCGAGGTTGAGCTCGTGCAGCACGGCCACGATGGTGCGCCCCTCGCGGTTCAGCCGCGCCAGCATCTCGAGCAGCTCGACCTGATGCACGATGTCGAGAAACGTGGTCGGCTCGTCGAGCAGCAGGATCGGGGTGTCCTGCGCCAGCGCCATGGCGACCCAGACCCGCTGCCGCTGCCCACCGGACAGATCGGCGAGCGGGCGCTCCGCAAGATCGCGCGTGCCGGTCTCGTCGAGCGCGCGCGCCACCGCCGCTTCGTCCTGCGGCGACCACTGGCGCAGGAAGCTCTGATGCGGGAAGCGGCCCCGCGCGACGAGGTCCGCCACGGTGATCCCGTCGGGCGCGATCGGCTGCTGCGGCAGCAGGCCGAGACGGCGCGCCACCTCGCGCGAGGGCAGGCGCGAGATCGCCTTGCCGTCGAGCACCACCTGCCCGGCCTCCGGCGGCAGCAGCCGCGCGAGTGCCCGCAGCAGGGTCGACTTGCCGCAGGCGTTGGGCCCGACGATGGCGGTGAAGACCTCGTCGGGCAGCGTCAGGGAGAGCCCTTCCGAGATCACCCGTGCGTCGTATTTCAGCGTCAGCGCCTCGGCGTGCAAGCGGTCTGTCATCGGATCTCCAGCAGCGCGGAAGGCGCCGCCCCTCGTATTGCATTGCGGAATGCGCTCTGCAATATGGGCGCAGCCAAGTCGGGCACGGCCCGGGCACAGCCAGCCATATTTTCCGATCAAGAGCTCCGGGACCGGGGCGGAAAGGCTGTGATGACCGAACAGGTCGAAGACCCCAATGGCGTGCTCGCGCAGGACGACCACATGCGCGACATGGACCGGGTGCGGATGGAGGTGCGCGGCATTGCGCGCCCGACCCCGTCGGTGATGCGCGTCACCGGCCGCATTCCCGGCGCCGACCCGGTGCAGTGGCGCGTGCCGAACCTCGCTGTGCGCATCGAGGTCGAGACCCCGGCGACCGGCCGCCCGGTCAGCCGGATCTACACCATCCGCAGCTTCGATGCCGGGGCCGGCACCGTCGAGATCGATTTTGTGCTGCACGAGGATGACAGCCCGGCGATGCGCTGGCTGCACGCGGCACAGCCCGGCGACACGGTCTGGCTGACCGGGCCGCGGCCGCATTTCGTGCCGCCCTTCAGCCCCGGCAAGCGGGCGGCGCTGTTTGCCGACGACACCGCGATCCCGGCGGTGCACGCCATTCTCGAGGCCTGGCCCGAGGGCGTGCCCGGCGCCATCTGGATCGACAGCGGCGACCGCGCCGCGATGGAGGCCCTGCCGCGCGTGGCCGGGGTCGACCGCCACCTGATGCTGCGCGATCCGGGCTGCGCCGCCGGCACCGCCGACCGGCTCTTCGCGGCGGCAACGGCGCTGGATGCGCCGCTCGACTGGACCATCTGGGCCGCCGGAGAGCGCGACGAGATGCGCCGGCTGCGGGCGCATTTCCGCGCCCTGAACCTCCCCCGCGAGGCGCTGCAGGTGCTGGGCTACTGGAAGCGCGGCACCTCGAGCTCGGAGCTCGACCGCCGCAGGCTCGCCTCCTACGAGGCGGCGCTGGCCAAGGGCCTGCGCATGGAAGACATGATCGACAGCGACGAGGCCGTATGAAGTTCCTGTTTCCCTTCCTGATGATCGCCACGCCGCTGGTCGCCACGTCTGTGGCCGCCGAAGAGGGCTGGCCGCGCGACATCGAGCACGTCACCGGAACGCTGACGCTCGACGCGCCGCCCCAGCGCATCGTCTCGACCTCGCCGAGCCTCACCGGCACGCTGCTCGCGGTCGGCGCGCCGCTGGTCGCGACGGCCTCTGCGGCGAACGGCCCGCTCACCGATGACAGCGGCTTTTTCCGTCAGTGGGCCGATGTCGCGCATGCGCGGGGTGTCGAGCCGCTCTATCGCGATCTCAGCTTCGACATCGAGGCGCTGATCCTCGCCGAACCCGATCTCGTCGTGGTCTCGGAGACCGGCGGCGACAGCGTGCTGCCCTTCGTGCCGCAGATCGAGGCGATGGGCTACCCGGTGCTGACGCTGAACTACGGCGTCAACCCGTGGCAGGCGCTGGCCGAGACCTTCGGCCGGGTCACCGGCGCGGAGGAGACCGCTGCGCAGGTCAGCCGCGACTTCATCGCCGAGGCGCAGGAGGCGGCAGAGCGCATCGCCCATCCCGCGGGCAGCGTCAGCATCGTGTCCTACAATTTCTTTGGCACCTACGGGGTCAGCAAGCCCGAGGGGGCGCAGGCACGGGTGCTGTCCGAGATGGGCTTCGAGGTCACCGGCATCCCCGACAGCCTGCGCGGCGCGGTGCAGCAATCGCGCGAGTTCGATTTCATCTCGCACGAGACGCTGCCGCAGGGCATCACCGGCGACACGGTCTTCCTGCTGTCGGCCGATGCGGATGACGTGGCCGCCTTCATGGCGGACCCGGTGCTGGCCAATGTCGCGGCGGTGAAAGCCGGGCGGGTCTACGCGCTCGGGCCGAGCAGCTTCCGCATGGATTACTATTCCGGCCTCGAGATGATCGACACCGTGGTCGGGCAACTGGCCCCGTGAGCCGCGGCGTGACGGGTCTGCCCGCCGTCCTGCTCGGGCTGGCGGTGCTCAGCCTTGCGGTGGGCTCGCGCACCGTGCCCCCGGCCGAGGTGCTGCGCGCCTTTACCGCCTACGATCCCGGCAACGACCTGCATCTGGTGGTGCGCGAGCTGCGCCTGCCGCGCACGCTTCTGGGCCTCTCGGCAGGGGCGGCGCTGGGGCTTGCGGGAGCGTTGATGCAGGCGGTGACCCGCAATCCGCTGGCCGAGCCCGGACTGCTCGGGGTCAACGCGGGCGCGGCGCTGGCGGTGGTTCTGGGCGCAATGGTGTTCGGACTGAGCGCGATCACGCAATACATCTGGTTCGGCATCGCCGGGGCCGGGCTGGCCGGGGTGGCGGTGTTCTTCCTCGGGCGGGCGCATGAGAGCGGCACCGACCCGGTGCGGCTGGTGCTGGCGGGTGCGGGCATATCGGTGGCGCTCGGCGCGGCCACCGGCCTGCTGATCCTCAACGCGGGGCTCGGGGTGCTCGATATCTTTCGCAACTGGGGCGCCGGCGGGCTTGCCGGGCGCGGCCTCGGCGTCGGGCTGACCATGTGCGCGGCGCTTGGCCTTGGCGGCGCGCTGGCGCTGCTGCTGGCGCCGGCGCTCGACGCGCTGGCGCTGGGGCAGGATCTGGGCCGGGTGCTCGGGCTCGACCCGCGCCGGGTCTGGGCGCTGGCCTGCCTTGCGGTGATGGTGCTGGCGGGCGGTGCCACCGCGGCGGCGGGCCCGATCGCCTTTGTCGGTCTCGTGGCGCCGCACGCCGCGCGGGCGCTGGCGGGGCCGGCAAGCGGACGGGTGATGCCGCTCTCGGGGCTGATCGGTGCGATGCTGCTGTTGCTCGCGGACATTCTCGGCCGGGTGCTTGTGGCGCCCGCGGAGGTGGCTGCGGGCATCGTCGCGGCGCTGCTCGGCGGGCCGGTCTTCATCCATATCGTGCGCCGCTTCCGGCTGGCGCGGCCATGATCCCGGCCGGGCGCAGGGTGCAGAGGCTCGGCGGGCTGAGCCTGCTCTGGCGGCCGCGCTCGCTGGTGGCGGGGCTGTGCCTGATCGGGTGCCTGATCGCGCTGGCGGTGGCGTTGCTCGGCACGGGGCGGCTGGCGCTTGGCCCGGTCGAGGTCTGGCAGGCGCTGCTGGGCCGCGGAGATCCCACCGCCGCGCGCATCCTGCAGGGCGTGCGCCTGCCGCGGCTTCTTACCGCGGCCGGGGTCGGCGCGGCGCTGGGGATGGCGGGGGCGGTGTTCCAGTCGCTGTCGCGCAACCCGCTCGGCTCGCCGGACGTGATCGGCTTCACCACCGGCGCCGCGACCGGTGCGGTCATGCAGATCGTGCTTGGCAGTCTCGATCCGTTCCGCACCGCGCTGGCCGCCGTGGGCAGCGGGCTGGCCACCGCTCTGGCGGTGCTGCTGCTGGCCCGGCGCGGGAGCGGCGGCGGGGGCTATCGGCTGATCCTCGTGGGCATCGGGGCCGGCGCGTTTCTGACCGGCGTCAACACCCTGCTGCTGGCGATGGGCGAGATCGACATGGTGATGGCGGCGCAGGTCTGGCTTGCCGGGGCGTTGAACGCGCGCAGCTGGGGCCATGCCGCGACCGTCTGGACCGGGCTTGCGCTCTTCGCGCCGGTGATCTGGCTGCTGGCGCGGCAGCTTGCGACCATCGAGATGGGCGAGGACATGGCGCGGCAGCTCGGCGTGCCGCTGGGGCGCGTGCGCGCGGCGCTGGTGCTGGCGGCGGTGGGGCTGAGCTCGGTCGGCACCGCCGCCACCGGGCCGATCGCCTTCGTGGCGCTCGCCGCGCCCCAGCTGGCCCGCCGCCTGACCCGCGCGCCCGAGGTTCCGCTGTTCAGCGCCGGGCTGACCGGTGCGGCGCTGCTGATGGCGGCGGATCTGGCCAGCCAGTCGGCGCCGTTCGGGCTGGTCATGCCGGTCGGGCTGATGACCGGGTTTCTTGGTGGTCTCTACCTGCTCGCGGTGCTGCTGCGGCGCTGACGCCCGCCTCCGGCGCCTGCCCCGAGGCCGCGGCAGCCGGGCCGGGCGGCGGCCCGGCATGTGTCCCGCCCGGACCAAACCGAGATCACTCCTCGCGGCCCCCGACGCTTGCCCGACATGGTGCGCGCCGCCTTGGCAAGTTTGCAACATCCTCGCGAAACCCAAAACATGCAATTGCATGTTAGGCGCTGCCCGGAGTAGACGAAGCGCAAGCCAGGCCCTGCCCAGCCAACCTATGGGAATTCGTGAGGGGAACAGGGACCATGGCAACAACCATCACCAAGGCGGTCTTGCTGGCCGGCACGGCGAGCGTGGCGCTCGCGGCGCAGGGCCGGGCGCAGCAACTCGAGGGCTATTACGCGCTCGACCCGCTCTATTTCGAGCAGCTCGACAGCCTGTCCGGTGCCGCGGACCGCGCCACCTCGATGTACGTGTCGGGGCGCGAGCTTGAACATGCGCGCACCGGCGATCTCAAGGACCTGTTCTCGGGCATCGCCCCGGTCAGCGTCGGCGGCGCCATTCCGATCGCGCAGAAGATCTTTGTCAACGGCGTCGACATGCTCAATCTCGGCGTCGTGGTCGACGGCACCGCGCAGAACAACCGCACCTTCCACCACGCCACCGCGAACGCCATCGATCCCGGCCTGCTGGAAGAGGTGCGCGTCGATGCCACCGTCTCGCCCGCCGATGCCGGGCCCTATGCGCTGGCCGGCTCGGTGGTGTTCGAGACAATAGACCCCGAGCGCCTGCTGGGCGAGGATCGCAACTTCGGCGGCAACCTGCGCCTGAGCTACAGCGACAACGGCGAGACCTTCCAGCGCGCGCTGACGCTTGCGGGCCGCACCGGCGGGCTGTCGGTGCTGGGCTACGCCAAGCGTGCGACGGGCGAGGATTACGTCACGGGTGGCGGCGACACCATGGGCGGCACCGCCGCCGATCTCGACAGCCTGCTCGGCAAGATCGCCTACGAGAGCGAGAGCGGCCATCGCCTCGAATTCTCGGGCCAGCAGCTTCGCGATGACACGCTGCGCCAGTACCGCGCGAATTTCGGCGGTGACGACACGAACCTGCGCACCTATGACACCACGCGCACCAGCTATTCGCTGCGCTACGAGAACACCGCCGCCACGGGGCTGTGGGATCCCTCGGCGCATATCGGCTACTCGGAAAGCGACATCATCATCGATTTTCCGTATGACAGCAACGGCCTGTCCTGGACCAAGTCGGCGACGCTGATGAACACGTTCAACCTCGCGACGGGCACGGTCAAGGCGGGTTACGACTGGCGCGAGCGCTTCGGCGAATACGACAGCCCCGCCTATGATACCTATCTGACCGAGCAAAGCGTCACCCACGGCGTTTTCGCGCAGGCCCGTCTGGATCCGACCGATGCGCTCGGCCTGTCCTTCGGCGCGCGCTACGACTGGCAGGAGTTCGAGGGCGTGACCGGCAAGGAGGTGTCCCATTCCGGTGCCTCGGGCAACGTCTCGGCGACCTATGCGGTCACCGATGAGCTGACGCTGCGCGGCGGTGTCTCGTCGGTCTTTGGTGGCGTCGACATCGAGGACAACTACATCTTCGAGAGGTTTGTCCTGCCCTTCGACTACGGCACGCTCGATCCGGCGCGTGCCCGCAACGCCTCGCTCGGCCTCGACTGGGAGCGCGGCAGGCTCAAGCTTGGCGGTGAGCTCTTCATCACCCAGATCGACAATGCCCGCGGCGGCACTGACAATTTCGATTTCGAGAGCCGCGGCTTCAACATCGGCGCCAGCTACGGCTGGGACACCGGCTTTGCCCGCTTCACCCTCTCGAAGAGCGACACCACCGTCGACGGGGACCGGACCGACAGCTACGACCAGCTTGATTTCGGCGCCCCGCTCGGCACGGTCATGGCGTTCGAGATCGATCAGGAGACCGGCATCGACGGGCTGAACGTCGGCGGCGGCATTGATGCCGCGCTTGATTACGAGATGCCCTCGGGCCTCGAGGATCTCGACGGCTACACCGTGGTCAACGCCTATGCCGAGTACGTGCCGCCGCAGCTCGACAACATCACCGTGCGCGCGTCGGTCGACAACCTGTTCGACAGGGACTTTGCGGATCGCGCCACCTATGGCAACGAATACTCGGGGTTCACCCCGATCAACGAGCCGGGGCGGACATTCTCGCTCACCGTCGTCGGCCGTTTCTGAGCCTCGCACCGCGCCCGGGCCGCGGGCGCGGCTCCCCGCCGGTCAGGGATAGAGCCGGATCAGCATTCGCGACAGCGCATAGGCTTCCTCGGTGCTCATCCGGGGGCCGAGCCGCGCGCGAATGGCCTCCTCGTAGACCGTCCAGAGACGTGCGTGCAGCCCTTTCCCGGCCTCGGTCAGCGCCAGCAACTGCCCGCGCCCGGGCCCCGGCCGCGGGCTGCGGCGTATCCAGCCGGTCGCCTCGAGCCGGGCGGCATGTCGCGAGAGCGAGTATTGCGGCATGAACAGCTTGTCTTCCAGCGTGGCCATCGCGATGCCATCCGGTCCGGCGCGCTCGAGCTCGAGCAGGATCTCGTACCAGACCGGATCGTCGACGCCCTCGCCCTTGAGCGCGCGCGCGATGTCGGGGCCAAGGCAGCGCTGGATCCGCATCAGATTGAACCAGACGCGGTTATACGCCATCTCGTCATAGGGATCTGCCGCGAATGCCGGGTGCCTGCTGTCGGTGCCTTGCGCGCTCACATCGCGTCTCCAGATGATTTCCGGGATCGGGATACCCGGCCCGGGCCTGCGGGCCAAGGGCCGTCCGCCGGCTTTGTCCCCGTGCATTGAGAAACGTGCCGCCACGACGAATGCCGCCAGTGGCCGGCGGCAGCGGCCAAGCCGATCGCGCTGCGCGCTCCGTGTTTTGCCTGCCGTCACGGCCCTTGGCAAAGCGCCCTCTTGCGGTCGCGCGGCCCGGTGGGGCGATGCGTGCCGCAGCGTCTGGCCCCTTCGTCTGCGCGGGGATTTGGCGGTTCTGCGCGCTGTCACAAGAGCGTCAAGGTCGGGATGTTACATCATCACGGCCTTGCCGCCGACTCGCGGCGGGGCCGCAAGTTTTTCCAGCCAGGGAGCCACCCCAGTGGACATCAAGAAAACCTCCGATCTTTCGTGGGACGATTTCGACGAGCTTCGCGATCCGCGTCCGGACAGCAATGACTTCGACGCCGTCGTCGAGCAGGCGATCTCGCGTCGCGGCTTTCTCGGCGGCGTCCTCGCATTCGGCTCGGGCGCGCTCGCCATGGGATCCGGGATGCTGGGCGCCACCTCGGCCCGTGCGCAGGCCGCGTCCTTCCCGTTCGAGCCGATCGATATCGCCACCGATTTCGACATTCACGTGCCGCAGGGCTACCAGTGGAAGCCGCTGGTGAAATGGGGCCAGGCGCTGTTCTCGGAGGCCGAGGGCGCCTATTCGCCCGAGACCGGCGTGCCGGTCGACATGTCCGACAAGGTCTTTGGCGAGAACACCGACGGCATGGAGCTGTTCGTGGTCGACGGCAAGGAAGTGGTCGCGGTCAACTCGGAATACGTGAACCCCAAGATCAACCTCCCCGCCAGCTCCGAAGGCGTTCCCGCGAATGCCGACGAGGTCATGCTGCTGAAGAACATGCAGGGCGTGACGGTGATGGAGATCGCCGACAACGGCAATGGCTACGAGGTCGTGGTCGACAGCCCGTTCAACCGCCGCATCACCCATGAAACCCAGATGACCATGGACGGCCCCGCTGCCGGCTCCGATCTGGTCAAGACCAATGCCGATCCCGAGGGCATGAGCCCGAAGGGCACGATGAACAACTGCGGGTCGGGCAAGACCCTCTGGGGCACCTACCTGACCTGCGAAGAGAACTTCAACGGCTACTTCGGCACCACCGGCGAGATGCCCGAGGGCGAAGGCTACAGCCGCTACGGCATCGGCGCCGAGGGCCGCTACGCCTACGAGAAGTACGACCCCCGCTACGACCTCTCGCAGGAGCCGAACGAGCCGCACCGCCACGGCTGGATCACCGAGATCGATCCCTCGGACCCGGAGAGTACCCCGGTCAAGCACACCGCGCTCGGCCGCTTCAAGCATGAGAACGCCGAGATGGTGCAGGCCAATGACGGCCGCGTGGTGGTCTACATGGGCGACGACGAGCGTGGCGAGTTCATCTACAAGTTCGTCTCCAACGGCACCTGGTCGGACGGTGAGCCCAGCGATGGCCTGCTGTCGGACGGCACGCTCTACGTGGCCAAGTTCAACCCCGACCAGACCGGCGAATGGCTGGCGCTGACGCCCGACGCCACCGGCATGTCGATGGAAGAGATCCTGGTGTTCTCGCGCATGGCGGGCTCAAAGGTCGGTGCCACCACCATGGACCGCCCCGAGTGGATCGCCTGCAACCCGCTCAAGGCCGAGACCTACTGCGCGCTCACCAACAACAAGAACCGCGGCCTGAAGACCAATGCCGGCGGCGACGAGACCCCGGTCGGCGGCCCCAACCCGCGCGAGGCCAACAACTATGGCCAGATCGTGCGCTGGACGCCGGAGAACGACGATCACGGATCCATCGACTTCACCTGGGATCTCTATGTCATGGCCGGCAACCCCGAGGTGCACGACGATGCCTATGCCGGCTCCGAGAACGTCACCGCGGGCAACATGTTCAACTCGCCCGACGGCATGGCCTTCGACAGCAACGGCATGCTGTGGATCCAGACCGATGGCGATGACAGCAACGAAGGCGACTTTGAGGGCATGGGCAACAACCAGATGCTGGTCGGCGACACCGAGACCGGCGACATCGCCCGCTTCCTCACCGCGCCGAACGGTGCCGAGGTGACGGGCCTGTGCTGGTCCGCCGACCGCAAGGTGGCCTTCGTGGGCATCCAGCACCCGGGCGGCGCGTGGCCGGACGGCGAGGGCAAGCCGCGCTCCTCGGTCATCGCGGTCTGGCGCGAGGACGGCGCGACCGTCGGCTGAGGCTAAAGCCTGCCAGTCATTGAAAACGAAAGGGGGCGCCGCCTGCGTGCGGCGCCCCGCTGTGGTCTCAGCCCAGCGTGGCGGCAAAGGCCTCGATGTGCCCCAGCCGGTCGGCCGCGTGGTCCACGATCTGGTTGGCGATGTCCGTGGGCATGCGGTCGGGCATGGTTTCGAGGGCGCGGTGCAGCGCCCCGGGTGCTGCGGTGAGGATCTCCTGCACGGCGCGGTGCCGCGCCTCGAGCGGCACGCCGGCGCTGTGCGCGGTCTCGTCGAAATGCCGCGGCAGGATCTTGTCGAGGCGGTAATGGCCGCGCCGGCCGACCGACATGGCCAGCTGCAGGTCCTTGTGCCGGAACCCGCTGCGCAGGTGGTGCGGGGCCGCGCTCATGATGTCGTAGAGCGGCGTCATGCGAAAGCCGTCGCCCTCGAGGAAGATCGAGTAGTTCTTGGCGTGCCCGTCGATCGCGGCGATCATCCAGTTGAAGATCTGCGCCTTCAGGAAGGCGGTCTGATCGTCGATCGGGGTGTCTGATTGCTGCAGCAGCGTGAAGCACGCGGCCATCGAAGGTCCGCCATGCTGCTGGTACTTCTCGGCGGAGAACCGGCCCATGGCCTGCAGGAAATCCTCCTGCGGCACCCGCACGAGGCCGCCGGCGCGTCTCGGGCGCCGGTCGAAGCGCTCGACGACCAGCGCTGTCTGGTCCTCGAACTGGCAGATTTCGGCCTGGGTCGCCGGCAGCGCCATCTCGCGGGCGAGCAGCAGGCAGAAGAATTCGTTCTCGACGCTGCCGCTCATGTCGAGCCCGCCGCCGACAATGCCCATGGGGCGCTTGAAGATATGCGTCGTCGGGGTCGACCCGAGCGGGCGCAGCCAGACGCCGTCCTTGCGGAGATAGGCGGTCTTTTCCTGCGCGCCTGCCAGCGAGATCCGGAATGGCGCACCGGGGGCGATGCCCAGCGGGGTGGTGCTCAGCGACCTGAGCGTGTCGGCGATCTCGGCATCGGATTGCGGCGTGCCGTCGATGCGGAACGGGTCGGAGGGGGTCGCGCCATGCGGCAGGAACTGCATCGCGCCGACGCAATCCTGCCCGATCGCGGCCAGAAGGTCATGCGGCCGGTCGCTGCGCGCCTCGGTGCGCTCGGCGATCGTCTTGCGCAGGTCCGGGCCGTCGGGGAGCAGGTTCTCGAACACCGCGTCCACCTCATCGCCCGCGCGGAGACCCGGGCCCAGCGGCAGGCGGCGCGAGATCGGGAAGGCATAGGCCCAGCCGAGCCAGTCTTCGGCGTATTGGAAGCTCGCGCCGGCAGAGGGGCGATAGCGGTAGTGGCCGGCCAGCCGTCCGTTGACATGGACGTCCAGAGTGCGGGTGAGCGGCTTGCGGCCCATCAGAAGATGTCTTCGGGCCGGGGCCGCGCGGTTTCGGGCGAGGCGCCTTGGCGGGGCAGGAGGGCGAGGTCGAGCTCAAGCGCGGCGATGACGGCCAGCAGGAGGCTCAGTTTCGGCTCATGCGCGGCGGTTTCGATCCGAGAGACCTGCCGCGCATCGGTACCGGCAAGGCGTGCCAGATCCGCCTGCGACCAGCCTTTCACCTTGCGGAGGCGACGGATCGCGTGACCGAGCGCCGTCGCGTCGCGAAATGTGATCGTATCCATGGGACACCCTCATGCCATCCGTGTAGGATCGGAAGGATATGCCATTCATGTAGTATCCGCAATATACAACAGGTTTGGTGTATTCCGGGGATATGCCAAAGGTGGCAATTCTTGGCTCGGGTGCGCGCCGCGTTCCGCAGGCGCCGGGCCTCCTGACCCATCCAGCGTCACCGCACCGCAAGTCTGAGCCCGGCACCCGGGCGGCGCCAGGGACGGGATCTTTCCCGCCCCGGCCGCCTGTTCCGGATCAGCCGTGCGCCTCGGAGGGGGCGGTGCTCAGCTCTTCCACGAAGCCTTCGAGGAACGCCACGCAGGCATCGAGCTGCTCGAGCGCCACGAATTCGTTGGGCTTGTGCGCCTGCTCGATCGAGCCCGGCCCCACGATCACCGAAGGAATGCCGCCGGTCAGCTCGAAGATACCGCCCTCGGAGCCGTAGGAGACCTTGCCGCCCCACGCCTCGGGCATCCGCCGGGCGTAGCGGGCAAAACCCGCGGTGTTGCGCGCCTCGCCCATCGGCGGATAAGAGAAGATCTGTTCGAAGGCGATGCCGGTCCCGGCGGTCTTGGCGGCCATCTCGGCGCCGACCTCGGCCTCGATCCGCGCCAGCAGCTCGGCCATGTCGGCCTCGGGGTCCATGCCGGCGATCGAGCGCAGCTCGAAGGTGAAGCTGCAGCTTTCGGGCGTGACGTTGGTGGCGACCCCGCCCTCGATCATCGTGGCCAGCATGGTCGCGTGCGGCACGGTGAAATCGTGGTCGAACGGACCCTCGGCCTCGTAGCGTTTGCCGCGCTCCGAGATCATCGCGATGGCGCGGGCGGCGTATTCGACGGCGTTGACATGCTCGGGCGCGAAGGACGAGTGCCCCGAGGTGCCGGTGACCTGCGCGCGCATGGCGATCTTGCCTTTCTGGCCGGTCACCAGCTCCATCATCGACGGCTCGCCGATGATGGCGAACTCGGGCGGCACCGGCAGCGCTGCCAGATGCCGCGCGATCGCCGGCGCGCCGAGGCAGCCGACCTCTTCGTCATAGGAGAAGCAGAAATACACCGGGCGCGAGAGCTGCGCCGCGGCAAGCTGCGGCGCGACCGCCATGGCGCAGGCGGCAAAGCCCTTCATGTCGCAGGCGCCGCGCCCGAAGAGCTTGCCGTCGCGGATCTCGGCGGTGAAGGGATCGCTCTGCCACTCGGGCTCATCCGCCGGAACCACGTCGGTATGGCCCGACCAGACCACGCCCGCGACCCCTTCGGGCCCGAAGGCCGCGACGAGGTTGGCCTTGGCGCCGGTCTCGTCTGGCAGAATGGTGACGCGCGCGCCCAGCCCCTCGAGATAGGCGGCCATGTGGTCGATCAGCGGACGGTTGCCGTTGCGGGACACCGTGTCGAAGCCGATCAGGTCCGCAAGGTGCTGCGCGGCGCTGGCCTGCCGGTCTTGGGCGGCGGGCTGGGTCTCGCTCTGCAGGGTCATTGGGCAACTCGTCTTTCTGCTTTGGATTTGAGGATTTCGCGGCGCACCGTGATGATCAGGACGAACACGATGAGCGCGGCGAACACCCAGGTGATTGGCGACGACAGGAGCACGGCCGGTTCGCCGCGCGAAATCGCCAGCGCGCGGCGCAGGTTCTCTTCCAGCATCGGGCCGAGGATGAAGGCGATGAGGAACGGCGCTGCCGGGATATTGAGCAGGAACATCCCGAAGCCCACCACGCCCATGACCAGCAGCACCGCCACGTCGAAGGGGCTCGAGGCGATCGAGTAGATGCCGAAGATGCACAGCAGCAGAACCAGCGGCGTCAGCAGCGTCTGCGGAATGTGCGAGACCTTGGCGAACATCCGCATCGTCGCCTTGCCGGCGAAGAACAGCAGCACAGACGAGACCAGCATGCCGATCAGCAGCATGTAGACCTCGTGGATGTTGGTCTGGAACAGCAGCGGCCCGGGCGTCAGGCCCTGGATCATGAAGGCGCCCAGCATGACCCCGGTGATCACGTCGCCGGGCACACCGAGGGCCAGCAGCGGAATCATCGTGGCGCCGCAGGCCCCGTTGTTGGCGGATTCCGATGCGGCAATGCCCTCGAGCTCGCCCTTGCCAAAATTGGCGCCGTTCTTCGAGCTGCGCTGCGCCTCGCCATAGGAGAAGAACGCCGCCGAGGACGGCCCGATGCCGGGAATGGCGCCGAGCACGGAGCCGATCACCGAGCCCTTGAGGATGCTCTTGAGCGAGCCCATGAACTCCGCGCGGGTGACGTGCTGCGCGCCGAGGGTGGCGGCCTCTTCCTTCTTGGCGGCCCGCATCACCACCAGCTTGATCAGCTCGGGCAGGGCGAAGAGACCGATGAGCACCGGCGCGATCGACAGGCCGGCCTGCATGTCCGGGGTGAAGGCGAAACGGAAAGAGCCGTACATGTCCTCGCCCACGGTTGCCAGCAGCAGACCCAGCGCCGCCGAGACCAGCCCCATCAGCAGCGAGCTGCCCGAGACACCGGCCACGGTGGTCAACGCGAACAGCATCAGCATGAAGAACTCGGGCGGGCCGATGCGCAGCGCCAGAACCGCGAGCGGCGCGGCGAAGAAGATCAGCGACAGGTTGGAGATGAAGTCGCCGGTGACCGACGAATAGAGCGCCATGTTGAGCGCCTTGCCGGCCTTGCCCTGCTGCGCCAGCGGGTAGCCGTCGAGCGCGGTGCAGGCGGCCGAGGCGGTGCCCGGCGTCTTGATCAGGATGGCCGAGACCGAGCCGCCATAGGTCGAGCCCTTGTAGAGCGCGACCAGCAGCAGGATCGAGGGCACCGGGTCCATGTAGAAGGTGAAGGGCAGCGCGAGGGTCACGGCCATGGTGCCGGTCATGCCGGGGATGGCGCCGACGATGACGCCGCCCCAGATGCCCGCGACCATGATCAGCAGGTTCTGCAGCGTCGCCACGGCGACCAGCGCGGAGAGGATTTCATTGAGCATGGGGATCTCCGATCAGAAGCCGAAGGGCTTCGTCAGCACGCCCTTGGGAAACTGCGTGCCGAGCGCGGAATTGAAGAACAGCTGCAGCAGGATCGGCGCGCCGAAGGCGAGCAGGGCGATCCAGATGCGGTGGCCGCGCTCGCCGGTCATCAGCACGATGCACAGCGTGAGCAGCATCGTCGAGACCAGGAAGCCGAGCAGCGGGATGGCCACGAGGAACAGCACGAAGGCCAGCATCAGCCCGGCGAAGCGCCCGGCCATGCGGGCGGGGCTGCTGCCATCGGTCTCGAACGGCGGCTCGTCGACCCGCGGGCGGGTGACGGCGAAGAGCACCGCCAGCGCGCCAAGCGCGATGCCCGCCAGCGAGACGGTGCGCGGCCACATGTCGGGCGGCGGGGCGAAGCCGGGAATGAAGGCGGGGCGCGGCACGAAGGCCGGCACGAGAACGAAGGCGGTCAGCGCGAAGAAGGCGACAATGATCAGCCCCCGCAGGACGGGCTTGGGCATGCGACACTCCGGGAAAGAGGGGGCCCCGGTGGCGCGGGGCGGAACGGTGGCGCGGCCCGCTCTTGTCGGGGCCGCGCCGATCGGTCGTCAGGTCAGCCGGGCCGCGGCGCGGCCCGGTGCGCTCAGTTCGACAGGTAGCCGAAATCCTGCGCCAGGCCGTGGAACAGCTCGTACTGGCTCTGGGCGTAGTCGCTCATGTCGACATCGCCGATGGTCGAGATCGAGCCGCGGCGCGCCGCGAGGTCGAGCCATTTCTCGTCGGTGGCGACCTCGGCCAGCACGTCCTGCCACTTGGCGGTCACCTCTTCGGGCAGGTCCTTGGGACCGTAGAGCGCGCTCCAGCCGGCGATCTGGCCGGCCTTCTCGTAGCCGAGCTCGGCCGCGGTCGCGACGTCGGGCAGGGTGTCCATGCGCTTGGGCGCGAACACCATCAACGCCTTCAGGTCACCGCTTTCGATATGCGGCATCAGCGAGCCCGCCGCCATGGCGACGAAATCCACGTGGCCGCCGAGCAGCGCGGTGGCCAGAGCGCCGCCGCCCTTGTAGGGCACCAGCGTCGCGGCGGTGAGCGGGTCGAGATCGTTGTCGGCCAGCAGCGCCTGCGTGGTGAAGCCGTCGATCGCGGTGGCGCCCGAGGCGGCGTAGGTCATGCCGCCATTGCTGTCCTCGATCGCCGTCACCAGATCTTCGACGCTGTCATAGGGCGCATCGGCGCGCACGGCGAGGATCATCGGCGTGGCTTCGAGCGCGCCGAGGAAGGTGTAGGCATCCCACGGCACGGCATTGCCCGGGGTCACGGCGGGCGACAGCGCCATGCCGACGCGGGCGAGCAGCAGGGTGTAGCCGTCGGCATCCGCCTCGGAGACCGAGCGGGCACCGTTCATGCCGCCTGCGCCGGGCTTGTTCATCACGGTGACCGGCTGGCCGAGGTAGGGCTGCGCGGTCTCTGCCAGCGCGCGGCCGGCGAGGTCCGATGCGCCGCCGGGGCCATAGGGCACCACGAGCGTCACCGCCTGGTCGGGATAGTCCTGGGCCGCGGCGGGCCCGGTTGCTGCGATCACGGCAAGGGCGATCGTTCCGAGTAGCTTTTTCATGTTTGCCTCACGTCTGCGCCGGCAGGGCCGGCCTGTTGGATGCGCCGCAGCATTCACAGTATGCGAAGATTGACAATAGATCGTCTCTGTTTGCATAAAATGCATACTGAGGGAGTGCGCCATGTTCAAGACACGCGAATTGGAGGCTTTTGACGCCTATATGCGCCTTGGCGGGGTCAAAATGGCTGCCGAAGACCTCGAGACCAGCCAGCCGATGGTGAGCCGGCTGCTCTCGTCGCTGGAAGAGAAAACCGGCTTTGACTTGTTTCTGCGCAAGCGCAATCGTCTTGCCCCGACGCCAGAGGCGTTCCGATTCCACCAGTCCGTGGTGCACCATCTCGCCGGGTTGCGCAGCCTCGAACAGGAGGCGGTGGCGATCTCCAACGGGCAGGTCGGACACCTCGTGATCGCCGCCCAGCCGATCTTTTGCGACACCTTTCTGCTCGACGCGTTGCAGCGCTTCCGCGAGAGCCATCCGCACGCGACGGTGCAGATCGTCGATGTCGGCATGGCCGAGCTTCTGCGCATGATCTCCGAGCAGCGCTGCGATCTGGCCTTCGGGATCACGCTCAACGCCGAGGCGTTCGGCGGCGATGCGCGCGCGCTGGCGCACTGCCAGGCGCATTGCATCCTGCCGAAGGGGCATCCGCTTGGCGACGTTGAGGAAATCCCGCTTCCGCGGTTGCGCAAGGAATGGTTCATCGACCTTGCCGAGGGCAGCCCGCTGCGCCAGCGCGTTGATCACATGATGGAGACGATCAATGTCGACCGCACCATTGCCGCGGAGCTGCGCACGCTGCACGGTGTGGTGCGTCTGGTCGAGCGCGGTGTCGGTGTGGCGATCGTCGATCCGGTGGCCAGCCAGCTGCTCGATCCCGGCAAGGTCACGTCGCACCGGCTGCTTCCGGCGATCACCTGGGACATCGCGCAGTTCGTGCCGCGCGACCGGCCCCTGAGCGCGGTGGGGCTGGCCTTTGCGCAGGCGGTCTCCTCCGAGATCGACCGGCTCAAGCGCGCGGGCGTGGTGAGCTGACCCGCCGGCGCGGCGGCTGCAGCCGGGCGCAAGCGGCCTGAGCGGCGGGTGTTGTCAGCGAACAGCGCCAGACAGGTCTGGCGCAGCTTTCAGGCAGGTCCGATCCGGACCGGACCCGCCACGCGCGGGACTGTCGCGGCTATTCCGTTTGATGCCCACGTCGTCCGCTTTGGTGATCTCGGGCTCACGCCAGTTTGCTCAGCCCGTTTCTGAGCGCCTCGGTCATTCCGTCCGCTTCCATGTGAAGCCGCAGCCTCTGGTTGAACCCGCCGGGGGTGTTGAGCGCTTCGATCAGGGGGTCGCAGGCGGTGCTCGCGATGTTGGATGCCACCAATTCCCGCAGAAATTCTTCGCCCTGCGCCTTGTCCGAGACCCTTTCCCCGAGCCAGGTCGCGGCATCGCCGACCATGCGGGCGACAGGGGACAATACGGCCTGTGCGCAGAGGTAGGCGGCCATTTCATCCGCATCCCGCACGCAGAACACGCTGTTGCGCGCGCCGAAAATCTCGGTCACGAGCCTCGCGTCTCCGTACGTCATGATCGGTGTCCCGCCCCGCGCTATCCCGGGAAAGGGCATCATCTGGGCCGTCGCGCGCGCCGGTCGAACCAAGGCGTCGGCCTGCTCGAGCGAGGCACCGGCCATGAACGTGATCGCGACCTGTCCGTCTCGAAACGTCAGCGGCCCGAGCACATCTGCTGCATGCTCGGCCATCAATCCCAGAAACAGGACATCGCTGGCATCGACGACCCCCTGATTGTCGGCGATCCGAACATTGCTGTGCGCGTCAGCAAGTGAGGAGGCGTGATGAACGCTTCGCTCAGACACGGTGATCTCGTGCCCGTCATCGACAATGCGCTCCACCGCCGCACGGGCAATCGTGCCACACCCGATCACGCCAATTCGCATGTGTTCCTCCTTGCGATCCGAGACACCTGACCTTTGCACAGTTCGCAGCAGGCGTCACTTCGGGCCGGACACTGGCCGTCGTGCCATCGCGCACGACCGGCTGCGCCGTCTTGGCTGGGGCGAGCCGGAGCAGCGCCCGGCCGATAGAGGCGCCCGAGATCCGAGCACATGCGAAGAGGAGGCACAGGATTGACGATCTTCTGAGCCCGATCCAGTCCGGCGCCGGGCCAGAACGCGCCGGACGACCGGGCGCCCTAACGCTCGCGCAACGCTTCGGCGCTGGCCTTGCGCAGCGGTTTGAGCAGGTAGTCCAGCACGGTGCGTTCCCCGGTCAGGATATCGACAGAGGCCACCATGCCCGGCTTGATCTCGTAATCTGTGCGGCCGTCGGTCAGGGTGGAGTCGTCGGTACGGACGACCACCGGAAAGTAGATCTCGCCGGTCGCCTCGTCCGTCATCGCGTCCGCCCCGATGCGCTGGACGGTCCCCTCGAGCGAGCCGTAGACGGTGAAGTCGAACGAGGTGATCTTGGCCCGCGCGGTCAGCTCGGGCCGGATGAAGGCCACATCCTCGGGGCGCAGGCGCGCTTCGATCTGAAGCGTGTCGTCCGCCGGCACGATGCGGAGCACCTCTTCGTCGGGTTTGATGACCTCGTCGATCGTGTTCACGTTGAGCTGCGTCACGATCCCGTCGACCGGGGCGCGCAGGTTCGAGCGCTCGACCGCCGTCGAGGCCCGGCGCAGGGTCTCTTCGAGAACCTCCAGCTTGTTGTGGATCTCGGCGCGCTCGGTGGAGAGCTCGGAGAGGCGGTTCAGCTGGGCCTCCTCGAGACGCGCCTCGATCTCGCGCAGGGCGGCCTCTGCCTGCAGAAGCGCAATGCCCTGATCGTCCCGCATCTGGATCAGCCCGGCGCGCTCCCGTTCGAGGGGAAGCATCTGGGTCCGCGGCACGACCCCGGACGCCATCTTGAGATCGATCTCCTCGGAGAGCAGGGCGAGGGTGCGGGCATTGTGGTCGATCGCGGTCTGCTGCTTGCTGATTTCCTGAAGCGCCTGATCCCGCTGGGCCAGCAGCATCGAGCGCTGGCTGTGATAGACCGCGCGCCGGTTGGCAAGCAGCGCGCCCTCCCGCAGGGCCAGGGCAGATGCAGGCTGGATGCCGTTGCCCTCGAAGTCGATCCGATCGGCATCGTTGGCTTCCGCTTCGAGCATGATGCTGCGCGCCACGAGGGCATTGCGCTGCGCCTGTAACTCGCCAAGGCTGGAGGAACTCGCGGTGTCGTCGATGCGGATGAGGACATCGCCGCGGCTCACGCGGCTGCCCTCGGCCACGTGGATCTCGCGCACGATACCGCCTTCGAGGCTCTCGACGATCCGCGCCCGACCCGACGGCACCACCCGGCCGGGGGCGCGGGCCACCTCTTCGATGCGGGCGAGCGCCGCCCAGGCGATGCCGCTGCCGGCGAGGACGAGCGCCAGCACCAGTGCGAAGGTCAGCACCCGCGAGGGCCGGTGCAGCCGCGCCGCCGCCGGGCCGGATGCGAATTCATGAAGCTGCCAGTCCTTGCCTGCACTCATGGCCGCGCCTCGCCCGCCAGCCTCTCGAGAACCTCGGTCTTGGGGCCGTCCTGAACCACCTTGCCCTGGTCGAGCACGATGAGCCGATCGGTCAGCGCCAAAAGCCCCATGCGGTGGGTCGAGACGATGAGCGTCATCGCGCGCCGCTCCAGCGCGGCGCTGAGGCGTTCGATGAACAGGCGTTCGCTGAGCTGGTCCATGGCAGAGGTCGGCTCGTCGAGCACCAGCACCCGGGGCTGCATCAGCAGCGCGCGGGCCAGCGCCACCATCTGGCGCTGCCCGCCCGAGAGGTTGCTGCCACGTTCGGTGATGCGCATGGCGTAGCCATCGGGATGCTGCGCGGCGATCCGGTCCGCGCCGGCCTCGCGCGCCGCGAGAAGGATGTCGGCATCCCGCGCGCCGGGCAGGCCGAAGGCGATGTTCTCGGCCAGGGTGCCCGAAAACAGCACCGCGTCCTGCGGCACCAGCTGGATCAGGGACCGTAGCTGGGCGCTTTCGATCTGCTGCAGGTTGACGCCGCCGAAGCGGACCAGCCCCCCGGTCGGCCGGTAAAGGCCCGAGACCAGCCGCACGAGGCTGCTCTTGCCGGCGCCGACGGGGCCGAGCACCCCGATCCGGGCGCCCTCGGGGATCTCGAGCGTGATCGCGTCGAGCGCATCCAGAGGCGCCGCGGGATAGCGCAGGCTGGCCGCGTCGAGCGTCAGCGGCCCGCGCAGATCGGGCGCGTTCACGGCAGAGGCGCGCGGTGTGGCATCGGACTCGAGCCCCATCAGCGTGTCGAGGCTGCGCAGGGTGGACATGGCGTGGCTGCCCCGGAGGAACAGGCTCGACAGCGCGGCGCTCGGGGCCAGCGCGCGGCCCGACAGGATCACCGCGGCGATCACCGCGCCCATGGTGAGCTGGCCCTCGAGTGCCATGTAGACCCCGATGATGACGATGCCGATGGAGGAGCCCTGCTGCAGGAAGCCGGTGGCGGTGGTGGCGAAGGTGGCCAGCTTCCGGCTGCCCTCCTGCGCCGCGGCACTGTCCTGCACCTGACGTTCCCACCGGCCCTGCATCCGGCCGCTGCCCGAGGTCGCCTTGAGCGTTTCGAGCGCGGTGATCGCCTCGATCGCGACGGCGTTCTTGACGCCGCTGCTCTGCCGCGCCTGATTGGCCGACCGCCGCATCGGGATGAGGATCGCCAGACCAATCAGCAGCGTGGCGGCCAGTGCGATGGCCGGGGGCAGCACCAGCGGGCCGCCGATGTAGAAGATCACCAGCAGGAAGATCAGGCTGAAGCACAGGTCGGTGAGCGAGGCCACGGTCTGCGAGCCGAAGAAGTCGCGCACCTGTTCGAAATCCTTCAGCGCGTTCATCAGCGCCCCCGACGAGCGGTCCATCACCTCGAGCCTGAGCCCGGACAGATGGCGGAACAGACTGGCCGAGACCGTCAGGTCGAGCCGGCGCCCGGCCGCGTCGACGATGCTTGCGCGCAGCCATTTCAACCCCGCATCGAGAAGCAGGGCGATCGCGACACCCGCGACCAGCGACCAGAGCGTCGTCAGGGCCGCGTTCGGGAACACGCGGTCATAGACATTCATGGTGAAGAGCGGCACCGCGAGCGCAAGCAGGTTCACCGCGCCCGAGGCCATGACCACCTGGAGGTAGTCCGGCCAGTTGGCCCGCGCCGCGCCCCAGAACCAATGCCGCGCCGCCCCGGGCGCCTCCGCGGGCGCGGGGGCCGCGCTGCGTTCGCGCAGCAGCAGCGCGTGGCCGATATAGGCCTCCTGCAGCTCTGCGAGGGCCACCCTCTGGCTGGCCTCGCCGCGATCGGGCCAGTGCACCTCGGCGCGTCCGTCATCGTGCCGCGCGAGCAGCAGGCAGGCCTCGCGGGACGCAAGGAAGAGGATGGCGGGACAGACCTCGTCGGGCAGCGCATCGAGGCGCTCCCGGCGGAGCAGCATGGCGTCGAACCCGTGCATTTGCGCCGCGCGCAGCGCCAGATCCGGGGTCAGCCTGCCATCGGGGGGCAGCGGCAGCCCGCCGCGCAGCGTCTCGAGCGAGATGTCCCGCCCGGCCCGGCGCATGGCCTCGAGCAGGCAGACCGCGAGCGCGTCGCCGACGGGCTCGGCGAACTGCCATTCCGCCCGACCGGTCTCGGGCGGGGTGCGGCGCGCGGCCTTGGGGGCGATGCGAAGCCGCGGGCCGCCGGTCTCGAGGGGTTTGGCTGGCTCAGACATGTGCTCTCTGCAATCGTCTCCCGTCGCGTGTCACCGGCTGATGGATTTGCGCCAGTCGCTGAAGGAGCGGGCGTCGAAGCGGTCCTGGGTTTCGGCGTCGGCCACCGGGGGCGCGCCGACCTGGTCGCGGGCATAGGGCTTGGCATCTTCGGGAGGCTCGATGTCCAGCGTTGCCAGCAGCATCCCGGAAGCTGCGAGCACCCGGTAATCGATATAGGTCCTCAGCGAGCGCATGTTGATCAGCTCTGCCTGCGCGCGGACATAGGCATTCTGGGTGTTGAGCACATCGAGCAGCGAGCGCGTGCCGATGCCGAATTCCGCCTCATAGGTCCGGCGCAGATCATAGAGCTCGTCGACTCGGGAGCTCAGCACCGAGGCGCGTTTGCGCACTTGCTCGCGGGTGTTCCAGCTCTGCCGCATCTCGCGTTCGATGAGCCGGGTCTGCGACAGCAGCCGCGCGCGGCTTTCGTTCACGCGGCGTGCGTCGGCCTGCCGCTCGGACCGGTTGGAGGTGCCCTGAAACTCGTAGTTGAAGCGCAGGCCGACCGAGAGGTCGTTGACCTCGCCCTCGACGCCGTCGACATCCTGGCCGTACCGCCCGCCGACCACCAGATCGAGCGAGGGATAGCGATTGCTCTGGGTGCGCTGCGACAGCGCTTCGGCCGCCCCGACATCGGCGCGCGAGAAGCGGATCGTGGGGTTGCGGACCCGCGCCGTCGCAACCGCCTGCTCGTACGAGGCCGGCACGGCGCCAGAGACCGAGGGCACGGCGCCGAGGTCGGTCGGCTCGATCCCGACCACCTCGACAAAGAACGCCTCCGAATCCGCGAGATCGAGCTCGAACTCGAGCAGGACGTCCTCGGCGGTCAGCAGCCGCTCTTCGCCCTGAAGCAGGTCGCTCGAACTGGCCACGCCGCTCTCGAAGGCACGCTGCAGGCGCGAGACCGCATCGCGGTGATAGGCCAGATTCTCCCGCGCCACGCCGACCTGCTCGCGCATCCGGAGCACCTCTGCGTAGAGCCGCGCCGCTTCGAGGCCCAGAAACTCCGAGCGCTCGAGCACGCGCAGCGCGGCGGCGTCCACGCGATAGGCCTGGTGGGCGATCTCGGACCGGGTCCAGAAGCCGTCGAAAAGCCGCTGCGAGATCTCGGCGGAAAGCTCGTAGCCGCCGACGTAATCTCCGGTACCGCTGCTGTTCTCGCCGAGATCGCGGCTGCTTCCGGCCCAACCGTTCAGGGAAAACCGCGGGGCATAGAACGACTTCGCCTGCCCAAGCTCGAATTCCCGGGTCTGCTTGTTGTATTCAGCCGCCTGAATGTCGGGATTGCTTTCCAGAACGTAGACGATGGCCTGTCGGACGTCCAAGGCGTGCGCCCCGGACGAGACCGACAGCAGCGTAATCAAACCGAGCATGAGAGAAGGGGTGCGCACGATCCCGAACCTTTCTGCAGTGCATCTGGGAACAGCGTGGCCCGGAAGATTAATATAATCAACTACTACCTCGGCGGTTGCGTGAAGAGATTTCTTCAGCCTAAGGTGAAGTTGCAAAAAGGCCTACGTCCGGTCCCCCTGAAAAGCGACCCTCATGAATCATAAGCCCTTCAGAGCCAGAACTTTCTTGATGACCTTTCTCGCCTGTCTTGCCTTTGCGCTGCCGTTGCGCGCGCAGGACATCGGCACGGTCAACTTCGGTTTCGATTCCGCGCTGCTCGACGGCCCTGCACGGGCCGAGATCCGCGAGATTGCCGCAGAGCTACTGGCGCGCTCGAACTACAAGCCGACGGTGGTGGTCGGCTACACCGATGCGGTCGGCAGTCAGGGGTACAACCAGCAGCTCGGGCTGGCGCGGGCCCGCGCGGTGCAGCAGGCGCTGATCGCGGAAGGTGTCCCGGTCTCCCGGATCGGCACGGTCGCGAGCCGGGGCAAGACTGAACTTCTGGTCGCGGTTGCGGGCCCCGAACGGCGCAACCGGCGGGTCACCGTCACGCTAGACGATATCTTCGCGGCCTGCCGCAGCTGGCGGGATCTGGGGCTGACCCAGGCCTTGGTCGGGGCCGAGCTTGAACAGGATCTGCGCGCGCGCCTGGCGGAGGCTGTCGGGGCCTTCCAGCAGCTTCGCCAATCCGGAACGAACGGGCCGGCCTACCAGATGGCGGGCGCCGCCCGCGAGGATTGCGGCACCGCCGTGGGCTTCGAGGCGCAGGCGGTGCGCAAGGTCGAGTACGCCCAGCGGTGCCTGTGCAACTACGCCCGGATGAAGGTGGCGCTGCAGGCGAATTGAACGCCGTCGCCGTCCGCGCCAGCGGCGCGGCACGACCGACCACATGCAAGGCGGTGCCACTCGTGCTGATCCGGGACGGCATCGCGACAGTTAGGAGCCGACGTTCGTTTCCCGAATGGGTCGGGGACGCGTTGCCACGAGGAGCGCAGTCATGGCCGATGGAGACCTCCCATTCCCGGCGGACCTGTCCGGCACGGGGCTGCGTGACGCGCTGCGACAGGTGATCGCCGCCGGCGTGGCCGGGCGCGCGCTTGAGGGTGTGACCTTCATCGACACCGAAGGCCGCGACACCGTGAGCCTGCCCGGCGTCACCGAGGTCGCGAGCGTGCTCGTGCTTGATGATGCGCTGATCCTGGTGCTGACCGACGGCACGCTGATCGTGCTGCTCGGCGCGGTGGAGCAGGACTTCACCCTCGAGGCCAACGGCCAGAGCGTGGAGTCGGCCGCGCTGCTGGGCCTTGCCCGCCCGGCCGAGACCTGGGACGTCGAGTTCGGTGTCGGTCAGCCGGACATGGAGCCGGTCCCGGGCAGCGGCCCGGCCTTCACCCTGCCGGTTCTGGACCCGCTCGTGGGCCTCGGGATCAACCCGCTGCTGGGGCCGGTCGACTATCCCGACCCCGAGCGTGTCGAAGACCGCTACGGCAATCGCGAAGGGCCGCGCGGCTTCGAGGTTGTCCCGCTCGAGACGACGGATGTCCGGCTTGCCGAGACCGATGGCCCGGTGTCGTTCCGCTTGGGCGACCATTTCACGCTGACCACGGAGGCCGGGAACGGCGACACGAGCGCGGCGGAGATCCGCGTCAGGCTCGAAGGGCTGCCGGTCGGCACCACCGCGAGCTTCGGCACCTTCAACGAAGGCGAAAACGGTCTGCTGGTCTTCGAGGCGGCAGGATCCGAGGACCAGATCGCCGATCTGCTGATCACGTTCCCGGCGGATTTCTCCACCGACAGCCGCTCGGATGCCCCTGCCGGCGCGCTCGAGGGCAGCATCGAGATCACCTCGCGCTTCGGAGACGATGTCCGCTCGGAGTTCACCGTCGGCCTCGCGGTCGAGGGAGATATCGCGCTGGACGGGCCCCGCCTGCTGGAATTGGCCGAAACCGATGCGCCGGTGGATTTCCGCCCCATCGACGCGCTGGTGCCCCAAGCCACGGATGCCGATGGCTCGGAGCGCATCACGAGCGTCACGGTGGCCTTCTCGGGGCTGCCCCCGGACACGCTTGTCTCCTACGATGGCGGGGCGAGCTTTGCCGCGCTGACCGGGCCGGTCGCCTTCTCCGGGTCGCTCGAGGCCTATGCCCGGCTGGTGCTGCGGCTGCCGGCCGACTTCTCCACCGCCAACCCCGAAGCCGAGATCGTCGGCACCGTCTCGGCGCTGACCGACGAGGGCGGGGAAATCTCCGGCGATTTCGGCGTGACGCTCGCCTTCGAGAGCGACGTGGAGCTGTCCGCACCGGCCCTGCTCGAGGCCGATGAGGATAGCTGGGGCCGGGACGGCTCCGGCGTGCGGCTGTCGCTGGGGATCAGCGTTGCAGCCACCGACGCGGACGGCTCCGAGGACGCCACGCGCGTCGAGATACAATACTCTGGCGTGCCGCCATTCGCCTATTTCAACGGCGGGACGTTCGACGCCGAAACCGGCCTCTGGATCGGCACCATGGCCGAGGCCAATGCTCTTACCCTGACGCTCCCGGGCGACTACTCGGGCACCATCACGTCGGTCATCCGCGCCACCGGCCCCGAGGGGGCGACCGAGACCTCGCAGGTCATCGAGATCGCGCCGACCGGCGATGTCGACTTCGATATCGAGGCGCTGGTGGCCGCCGAGACCGACGCGCCGGTCACCCTGCGCCCCGCCTCGGCCTGGGTCGTGTCGGTGTCGGATCGCGATCCCGGAGCGCCGGCGGAAACCCTGCAGGGCGTGACCCTCAGCCTCGACGGGCTTCCGGCGGGCGTGGTGGTCGCCGGTGTGCCGGACGCCACGATCAGCTACGACGCGTCGGCCGGCGGCACGCTGACCTTCTCCGGCACCGCGGCACAGTATGAAGCGCTCACGCTCACCTTCCCGGCCGATTATTCCACCGAAAGCCCGCTCTCGGGGGCCAGCGGCGCGCTGACCGGCACGATCAGCGCCACCTCGAACGAGGACACCAGCGGCGGGCAGGCCGTTCCGATCGCGCTGCGCATCACGCCCGAAGGCGATCTGGCGATCGAGGATCTGCCCGACACGGTGGCCGACGAAACCGACGGGCCGACCCGGATCGCCCCGTCCGAGCTCATGCGCCCGGTGATCACCGACCTCGACGGCTCCGAGGCGTTGCAGGGCGTGGTGCTGGTGATCGAGGGGCTGCCGGGGGGATCGAGTCTCGATGCGCTCGGTTTCGACCTGCCGGAGGGCGCGCAGTCGCGGCTCGACGCGCTCCCCGATGGCAGCGTGACCGCCTATCAGCTGCTCTCGCAGGCACAGGTCGGCGATGTCATGCAGGCCTATGCGGGTCTCGACTTCGCGCTGCCGCCGGATTTTTCGACGGAAAACCGCAGCGATCTCGTCTCCGGCACGTCGCTGCCGTTGACGCTGCGCCTCATCGGCCTGACCGATGAAGAGGCGGATCTGCGGATCGAGACCATGGATGACGGCTTCGCCATTGCCGAGCGCGTGGTGGAGATCGCCGCCGAGGCGGACCTGACGCTCGATGCGCCGGCCGCGCTGGAGGGGGTCGAGGACGGGCTTGCAGGGGATGGCTCGGGGGTCGAGGTGGCGCTCGGCCTCGACATCGCGGCCAATGACATCGACGGCTCGGAAGACCAGATCGCGGTGACGATCCGCTTCGACGGCGTGCCCGGGGGCACACTGTTCCTCGGCGAGAGCGGCTTCGACCTGAGCGCGCAGTACGACCCGGAGACGGGCGTCTGGCAGGGCAGCGAGGCCGAGGCAAAGGCGCTGCGCCTGCGCTTTTCGGGCGATTACGCGGGCACGGTGTCGCTAAAGATCGAAGCCCGCAGCCCCGAGGGCGTCGTGCTGGCGGAGCAGGTGATCGAGATCGCGGCCGCGCCGGATATCGATTTCGACATCGCGCCGGCGCTGCTGGCCGAGAGCGATCAGCCGGTGGGCCTCGTGCCGTCCGAGGTCTGGCAGGTCGGCACCAGCGATTTCGACAGCACGCTGCCGCGCGAGGGCCTGCAGAGCGTCACCCTGACGCTCGACGACCTGCCGCCGGGCGTGGTGGTCGAGGGCGTTCCGGCCGGCACCCTCACCTTCGACGCGGCGGGCGGCGGCACGCTGGTCTTCACCGGCACCGCGGCGCAATACGCGGCGCTCGAGCTGCGCTTCCCGGCGGATTTTTCCACCGCGAGCCGGGGCCCGGGGCAGGGCGCCGAGGGCCCGATCACCGGCATGCTCTCGGCGGTCTCCAGTGAAGGCGCGGCCACCGCCGCCACGCCCCTGCGCCTCGAGATCACGCCCGAAGGCGACGTGGGGATCGACAACACCCGGCCCTACGTGGCGCCGGTCGAGACCGACGGGGCCAGCGTCATCCGGCCCGAAGACGTCATCACCGCGTTCGCGACCGATGCGGACGGTTCGGAATCCCTCGCGCGGCTCGTCCTGCGCATCGAGGGCCTGCCGGCGACGGATCAGACCGGGGCGCCGCTCGATCCGCTCCCGCCCGTCGACGGATCCTACCTGTTGCTCGCGGATGGCGGTGGAGAGACAGAGTTCAGCCTCGCGGCCGACGGCACCGTCACGCTGACCCTGACCCTCGATGCGGCCAGCGTCGGCGACGTTGCGGCGGCCTATGCGCAGGTCGGCCTGACGCTTCCCGCGGATTTCTCCACCGCCAACCGCTCGGACCTTGCGGGCGGCGCGACCACGCAGCCGCTGACCTTCCGGCTGTCGGCCCTGACCGACGAGGATCAGGATCCGGGAACCGATCGCCTGAGCGATGGCGAGTTGACCCGAAGCCGCATTGTCGAGATCGAGGATGAGCTTGACGTGGACCTGAGCGTCGCGGACAGCGCGATCACCGTGGCGGAAGATGGCGACGGGGTCGACGGCGGCGGCGTGACGGTCGATCTGGGGATCGAGGTCGCCGCGGTCGATCTCGACGGCTCCGAGGACAGCACCACCGTCGAGATCCGCTTCAACGGTCTGCCCCCGGGCGCAGGTGTCACGGCGGGCTCCCTCGATGCGGATACCGGGCTCTGGCGTGGCAGCATGGCCGAGGCCGGGGCGCTGAGCCTGCAGCTGCCGGGCGATTACGCGACCGAGCCCGCTGCGCCGATCACGGCGCGGATCAGGGCCCTCAGCCCCGAGGGCCGCGCCGAGACCGGGCTCACGATCTCCGTCACCGCGACCGGCGACATCGATTTCGAGGTGACCGAGCTCGTCGCGGCCGAGACCGATGCGGCGCTGGAGCTGCGCCCCGAGGAAGCCTGGCAGGCCGGCATCTCCGACGCCGACGGCAGCGAGACCGTCGACACGGTCACGCTCACCCTGTCTGATCTTCCCCCCGACATGCAGATCGCCACTCCGCTTGGCGGCACGGTGTCCTACGACGCAGGCGCCGGGGGCGGGTTCAGCTTCCAGGGCACGTATGCGCAATACGCCGCCCTCACCCTCGGCTTCCCGGCGGATTTCTCGACCCGGGACCCGATCACCGGGTCGCTGCAGGTCACGTCCAACGAGGACGCGACAGGCCGGACCGAGGCCGTCACGCTCACGATCACGCCCGAAGGCGACGTGGGGATCGATGCGGGTCAGCCCTATGCGGACCGGGTCGAGGATGATGCCAGCCCGATCCGGCCGGCGGACCTGCTGGCGCCGGGGGCGACCGATGCCGATGGCTCCGAGGCGCTGCGCAGGCTGGTCCTCACCGTCGAGGGCCTGCCGGCCACCGGCGCGGACGGGGCGCCGCTCTCCGATCCGATCGAGCCGGACGATCTGCAACTGAGTGT
>Ga0114904_1000156_pt1 | contig 38523 bp, 44 predicted proteins | sample MalvirDeepMed_s6_FD_83498 | JGI IMG/M metagenome (GOLD analysis project Ga0114904, IMG submission 83498) | Marine viral communities from the Global Malaspina Expedition - Malaspina viral metaG DeepMed_s6 | ecosystem: Environmental > Aquatic > Marine > Oceanic | place: Mediterranean Sea... | reverse complement strand
TATCTGAAGGCTACGCTCGAAGCCATCGCGGCCGGACATCCGCAACACCGCATCGACGAGTTGCTTCCCTGGAACTTCCAGCCGTCAAGCTGAAACCTCAGTGCCTTCCAGACACCGCTTACGAAAAAATCGCCGCTGGTATCGTTGTAGTCACCGGCTCGCGTGTTGTCCGACCACCATTCATCATCGCTGCTGCGGTGCCGTGTGTACTTGACCTCGTACAGCTCAATGGCATCGCGATACTTGCGCACTTCGTCGGGCAGTCCGTCCGGCCCGAGGGTGACAGCGGCCATACCGATTGCCTCGGCCACGTCAGGGGAAAGACCCATGGGGCACCGCCAGAGCTGCAACGGCGGCTCTACAGGGACCGGCGTAATCCGCCGGATCATCTCAGCCTTGGCGGCAGTGCATTCCGCGCTGGCGGGAAAACCGCCGGCGAGGCAGAGAAGGATGGCGCAATCGATCTGATACGCCGCCACCGGCGCGGGCGTGACGCTCGCAGCTATGGCCCCAAAAGTGCCTGCGGTCAGGATGCGCTTCAGGTTCATCATGCTTTGTCTCCCAGCTCTCCGGCAGCATAACCGGTCATTAACTGCTGTTAAGGCGTTTTGCTAGTCATTAAGGCGTATCGCGGAACGTCTCGCTGTATCGCCTCACTTCTTCTACGAACGAGAATTTTGTGCGCTCAAGACACATTAGGTAGGCGTTGGCCTCGTCAAAGTACCTGACGAACTCCTGCCGACGGGTGACGCCTAAGGCGTTGAGGCTGACCTGATTTGACAGGGGCGGATCAGGTTGGCGGCAAGCGCCTTCAACCTGCTCCATGCGCGGAAGGCTGTCTTGCTCTTCCGCAAAAGGATCGGGGGAGTCGAGCGGCAGGTTGTGGTGATCGAACGGCTCGCTTTTACCTTGGGCAATCGCAGGAAGTGCCAGGACGATGAGCCCTAGCGCGGGAGACAGGAAAAACGGCTTCATTTGCGCACCTTGCTTCTGGCGCGGCGCAATGTGGACTCGCTGACCTTCAGAACCCGCGCGGTCTCTGCGGCTGTGAGCTTCTTGTTCTCGATCAGGTCGTTCGCAGTCTCGAGCTTTTCGGGAGTCAGCAAGGCGGGCCTACCGCCCTTTCGGCCAGCCGCCTTCGCCGCCGCCAGCCCGCGTTTCGTCCGCTCCCGGATCAGTTCTCGCTCAAATTCCGCGATAGCTCCGAAGACATGGAAGATCAGACGCCCAGTGGCGCTTGAGGTGTCCAGTTGTTCACGTAGCGATCGAAAGTGAACTCCGCGATCTGCGAAGCCGTCGATCAAGTGAATCAGGTCGGACAGTGTGCGCCCGAGCCGGTCGAGGCTCGTCACTATGATTGTGTCGCCCTCGGTTGCAATTGATAGGAGGGTGTCAAGCTGAGGGCGAGCCTTGGTCGCACCTGACACAATTTCCTTGAAAATGACGTTGCAGGCTGCGGCGCGCAATTCGGTCTCTTGAGCCTCTAAATTTTGGTCTGAGGTCGATACCCGCGCATACCCATAGGTTGTCATCTTCTTTCCATCCTTCCTGCCGGTCAAAACTCAACCCTTTTGACTGAACCGGTCAAAACCCGCCTATACAACCAATTTCGCTCGACAATCACGGCCATGTCAGATTCCTACGAATATGAGCGTGCCTGAAAAAAGCACGTTCTGCGTGTATTTGTCAATGAAGCGTATTGACCACCATTAAAGCGTCATGCTACTCAGAAGCACCCGGTCACTAACGGGGTGCAAATTGGTCGCAAGTCTGGCATGACTCTTGTCGTAGCTAAGGAGCGGCCAACAAAAAGATGACGACGTATCGGTTGGAAAACGGCGTGAGCGAAGCGGCATTCAAAGAACGACTCGACGGCAGCGGAAAGCTGCTCGTGGTGTGTTCGACAGCCGGGGAGCGCGCGCCAGGACACTTGCCGGGCGGTTGGCAGTTCTACGCGCTGAACAGTAAAACGAAGCGTTGGTCTCCCTTGATCCTGTTTAGGATGGTCAAAGGGGAAGCTCAGTTGAAGATCTTCAAAACCGTGGATGGTGTCTGCGGTTACATGATGACCCTCGGACTACCAGTCGCCCTTGCTCCGGTGAGGGAAGGCGATGGCTACGAAATCGACATGGACGGGACTGTTTCTCACCGTCCTGGGGTTGTGCTGGACTGACCCAGCTGCGGCTGATGGACTTGTTCTTGTTCTGAACAAGGACGACGGCAGTTTTACGGCCAGAAAGCAAGCAACCTCACTGACGCGCAATTTCGCGCCCGGCGGTGTGCCGCTCGGGATCACGGAAGAAAGAAGCGAGCGCCGCGCCAGCGCGGCAGACGCAAAACTATCGGCCCCCCGCATTCCCAAAGCGGAAGTGCAGGCAGCTATCGAGGAAGTAGCATTGCGGTATGCGAGCCACCCGGCTCTCCGCACCGCTGATCTATCCATTACGGAATGGATGCGCTTCTTCCGCGCGAACATCGAAATCGAGAGTGGCTATAACCACCGCGCCGTCAGCCATGTCGGTGCGATAGGTCTCGGCCAGCTCATGCCCGGAACGGCAGCAATGCTCGGTGTCGACCCCACCGACATGCGCCAGAATCTCGACGGCTCGGCCCGCTACATGCTGATGCTGCTCGACCGTTTCGGATCGAAGGAATTGGCTCTCGCCGGATACAACGCCGGCCCTGAAGCCGTGGCGAAATATGGGGGCGTCCCCCCGTATGAGGAAACACAGGGCCATGTCCGGAAGGTCATGGCGGTGTTTCAAAGACTGACCGTAGCATCCGCACAATAGGAGTAAGATCAATGGCACTCGCAATGCAGGCCCTTCGGCCCGCACGCTCTTTCACGGCCCAAGCGGCAGGTAAAAAGCGGGCAATTCGCCAGCTCGATACCAGCACGAAAATCGCACTGGTCATACTGACCGCCCTCGTTTTCTCGGTCGTGTGGAGCGAACCGGCGGCAGCGCAGTCGATCAACCTGAACCCCGTGACGACCTTCCTGCAAACCATCGTTACGGCTCTGACCGGGACGCTCGGAAAAACCATTGCCACGCTGGCGCTCGTCGGCGTCTGCATCGGCTGGTTCATGGGCTACATCGAGATGCGCACCGCACTCTTTGTGCTCGTCGCAATCGTGTTCGTCGGCTCTGCCGCGACGATTGTGGACTCCCTCTGGGCCAGCTGAGAAGCGAGGAATGACGGTGGAAAAAGATACTGTCTACAGGGGCCTCCTTCGCCCCGCCAAACTCTTCGGACTCCCTCTTACGTCCGCCGTCATTCTCCTTGCGACGGTCCTGCTCGGGTTCATGTGGGCCGAAAGTTTTTGGGCTCTGTCCTCAGTGATTGTCTTTTACCCAGCCCTCTTTGGGCTGGCGAAATGGGACCCGAATTTCTTCGACGTGATTACCAAGACATTGAAGAACTTCGGTCCCTCCAAGAACCGGAAAGTTTGGGGTGGAGACTCGTATGAGCCGTAATCAGAAGAAAGCGATGCCCGCGGGCTTCAAGCGGCTTTTCAACTCGAAGCATGGCAAGGCGGTTTACCCGCGCGCCATGAAGGATGAGCTGCAATTCGAGGAGTTTCTGCCGTTTGTCTCGTTGCAGGCAGACGACAAAACGATCCTGACGAGGAGCCGTGAGCTTATCCAGTGCATCCGGGTTGATGGCCTCAACTCTATGACCGCCAGTGAGCAAAACGTGTCTGCGTTGAAAGCAGCCGTCGCAGAAATTCTCGCCCAGCAAGGCGAAGGCTATTCGGTCTACATCCACAAGATCAGCCGACCCTTCAAAGCCTCTCTTCCCGAAGTCGAAGGTGAGACCTTCGCAGAAGAGGTCGACACGGCTTGGAACGATGCCATTTCTGGTCGGGGTCTGCGCGACAAGACCCTGACGATCAGCATTATCAACCGCCCCGCCAGCTTGTTCCAAAGCCTCTCTGCGGGCGACAAGGTGAAGGAGCTTTTCACCAAGTCGCGGAAAAAAGATGCGTCTCAAGCCTTCATCGCCAACAAGGCGGAACGGATCAGCGAACTCAACGAGACGGTCGGCGTCGTTCTCGCCTCTTTGGCGCATCTGAACGCCCGCGTTCTCAACGGGGCCTCTGGTGAGCTGATTGGTTTCCTAGAAGGGATCGGCACCGGCATCGAGCTTCCGGCCTTCCCGAGTAATGAGCTGGGCATCCTCGCCCGCTGCGTCTGCAATTACCGTGCTACGTTCCGGGGAACGCGGGTCCATATCACGGGCGGCGTCGTGCCGAACCGCGTCGGCCATGTGTTCACCATTAAGAACTATCCCACCGGAACTTTCCCCGGCATGTTCGATGAACTGAACCTGCCGATCGACATGGTGATTACCAACAGCTTCGTGCCGATCAGTGATGATCGTGCAAGCGAGCTGATGCGTCGGAACCTGGAGCAGCGGCGCGGTTCCGGCGACGCCGCCGAGACCGACCAAGATAACTTGAAAGAGGGCCGCAACCGCGTGTCCAGCGGCCTCGAAACTCTGGGCCATCATCACATGACGGTGGCGATCTATGCGGAGGACGAAAAGAGCCTTGCCCGCGCCGCGGCCGATGTTCGCCAGATCGCGCAAGAGACAGGGACGAAGATCATCACGGAAGCGTTTGCCGGCCAAGGGCACTACTTTGCCCAATGGCCGGGAAATGCGACCTACCGGGCGCGCACGGGCCTCGTGAGCAACCACGTATTTGCAGGCATGGCCGCGCTCCACCGCACCCCCACGGGACTGACGGCTGAAGACCTGCCGTGGCAAACTCCCATGACTGTTTTCCCGACGCCGGAAAAGAGCGGCTACCTCTTTTCGTTCCATCCTGCAGGCGAGGCGGACAAAGAGCCGCCGGCGGGGCACAGCGTTATCTTCGGCCCCTCGAGCGGCGGGAAGTCGGTGCTGATCTCGTTCCTCATGGCGCAGGCGCAGCGTGTCGGCGCGCGTGTCTTCGCGTTCGACTATCTGCGCGGGCTCGAGGTCCAGATCGAAGCCCTCGGCGGCAGCTATTCGTCCATTTCACCGGACACGCCGACCGGCCTGAACCCTCTCTATGCGGAGACGGATAGAGACGGCCAAACGTGGGTGAGCGAGTGGCTGACTTCCCTTCTGAACCGCCCGGAAAAGCCGCTGTCTCCGGTCCAAACTCAGCAGCTCCACGATGCGGTGGTGGAAGCCGCCAAGGCGCCGGACCATCTGCGCAACTTCGACGCTTTCCCTTCGCTGTTCCGGCACATTGATGATGACGGCGATCTAGAACAGCGCGTCAAGGAATGGGCGCCGGGTGGACGATATGGCTGGGTTTTCGGCGGGAACCCGACCGACAACTTCGCCCTGTCTCAGAACATCATGGGTTTCGATATGACGGCTGTTCTCGACTCTGAGAACGAGAAGGAGCGCACTGCAATCCTCGGCTACGTCTTCCAGCGCCTCGAACGAAAACTGCAGGACCGCCACCCGACCATCATCGTCATTGATGAGGCATGGAACGCCCTAGCGACCGAGTATTTTGCTGAGAAGCTGCAAAAATGGCTGGTGACTGCGCGGAAGCTCAATGCCGTGGTGGTCATGGTCACGCAGTTCCCCTCCCAGCTCGAACAGAGCAAGGCGGGCACCACGATTTTGCAGGGGGTACAGACGCAAATCCTGATCCCCAACCGCAATGCAGGCCCGGAAAGCTACGCAGCGTTGAGCCTCAATCCTCGGGAATTGCAAACCGTCCTCAGCTCTCCGGCTGGGTCGCGTCTCGCCCTCGTCCGCAACGGCGATGCTTCGGTGGTCGTGGACGTGAACCTGAGCGCCCTCGGGGAATATCTGAAGATCCTCGGCGGCAGCAAGACGGGGCGCGCGGCGCTCGAAGAATACCAGAAACGCACCGCACGGAAGGAAATGATCGCATGAAGCCCTTGATCCTAGTTTGCGTGTTGGCCTCGATGCTCTCTGCGTGTGCCACCACACAGCCCGCTCGGTCGTCCTGTTTCAGCAACGGCAAAGCGACCTGCAAATTTACACCGATCCAGACGCTTTGGGCGGAAGAGCCATGAACGTTCTGGCGCGACTGACTCTGACGGGCGCGGTCGTGGGGCTGCTTTGCAGCGCCTCGACCGTCGCGGCCCAAGGGGTGCCGATCATTGACGGCAACCTGCTGAAGCAGAACCTGGCCATTCTGACGGAACAGGAAAATGACCTCGGCCGGCAAAAGCAAAAACTGTCTCGCTCGGTCGCACAGTTGCAGCTCGACGCGGAAATCATCGCTGAGCTTGATAAGCTGATCGCCGCCGGAACTCTCCCTGCCGGGAATACGGCGGACATGGTTCAGGGGTTGGAAGATGGCGCAGGCAACCCGGATGCCTCGGTCGACAACCTGTATAACCCCGACGATACCAACCCGTCAGCGGACAAGACGTTCGGAGACGCGGCGCTGACCGTCGAGGAGGTCATCATCGCAGGTGCGAAGGCGACCTATAGCCATCCCGGCGTGTCCAAGGCGGGGCTGTCGCAAGCCCAGTGGCGCGCCTTGTTGCAAGCGATGATCTGGCAGGAAAGTCGGTTCAATCCCTTCATCGGCTCCCACGCCGGGGCGTGGGGTCTAACCCAGCTTATGCCGGGTACTGCGGCGGAAGTCGGCGTTGCCGCCGACTACCGCACCAACCCATATTCCCAGGTCGTCGGGGGGGGCACCTACCTTGCGCGGATGCTGTCTATGTTCGACGGCAATATCGTTCTGAGCCTCGCCGCCTACAACGCTGGCCCGGGCAACGTCCAGAAGTATGATGGAGTGCCGCCCTTCGATGAGACGCAGCACTACGTCCAAGTCATCCCCGCGAAGTACAACGAGTATCTGGCGGCGATCGGTGGCGTTGATGCACTCGGCACGATTGATCCCGTTTCGGCTGCTGGTGCCAACCTCGCCATGATGGGAGACGGCACGTCGGCATATGGCGCGAACACGGCTCAAGAAATCGCCGCCATCGCGCACCGACTCAAAGCGATCATCATTCAGATGGAGCAGAACCAGAACCCTTCTCAAGCATGGGCGCTGAACACCTACGCGCGCGCAGAAATGGGTCGGATCATGGCCCTGCGGGTTCGGGTTCTGGCCGCTCAGAACAAGACGGTGAGTGCGGATGCTTTGCAGCAAGCAGCCGCCCACGCTGAAGAACGCAACTACACGACTTTCTCGAACGACTGAGGTTCCACAATGCTATTCAATCGTGTCAGCACCATCGGAAAACAAGGCGTTGTGGCAGCGGCGCTCGCGGTCACGGGCTTGGCGGCCACGGCCGCACTGACCCCCTCGACTGCGGCAGCGCAGGGCGTCCCGACCCTCGACGGCCAGAACACGCTTCAGACCATCAAGCAGCTCGAGGCGATGCTGAAGGATGCCGGCGTACAGTCCGACCTCCTGAGCAACGCGGTCGAACAGGTCGAACAGTTGCAAGCGCAGCTTACGCAGCTCGAGGATATCTACGGCCAGTTCTCCGGGGCACGCGACATTGTGGATATGGCAATGGGCGGGGATCTCGACGGCATCTTGAATGGCAACATGACGGATGTGCTTGGCACGATCCAAGCCGGGATGAACGGCGACTGGTCCGGCTTTGAGTCTGGAAAATCGGGTCCGATGACGGACGCAGTCAACAAGGCGCTGTCCAGCGCGGGTCTCTCTCAGGAAAGCGTCTCGACTATGGCGTCTTCGGGCGTACCAGGGGCGGAGCGAGTTGCGGCGCAAGCGTCGAGCGGTGCCGTCCTCGCGGCATCGGCTGAGCAGACCTATGCGGAAACCGGCTCTTCGCTTGAGCGGGTGAATACGCTGGTCGAAATGACCCAGAGTAGCGAGGACATTAAGGAGTCGATCGACCTCAACACGCGGATGCTGGCCGAACTGTCGGTCCAGCTCGCGAAGTCGCTCGAACTGCAATCCATCGAGGCCGTCTACAATGGTCAAGCCGGCGTCCTGTCCGCCGCGACCATCGCTGAAGAGCGCGCCTACATGACGTTCTCGAACGAGTAATCCGCCATGACCAACGTAAAAGAAGTCTTTGAGGAAGAGCTGATCTACGGGGCGCGCGAAGAAGCCGCCATGTGGAAACGCATCGCGTTTGCCTGCGCGGGGTTCGGCGTGACCGGTTGTCTGGCGGCAGCTCTCGTCGCGCTCTTCATCGACAAGCCGCCTCCCGCGCTTGTCCCCTTCGATCCGACCACCGGGACTGCATTGCCGATGGCTAATGTGGGCTCCATCAGCCTCGCGGAGCGCGAAGCGGTGATGCAATCGCTGGTTTTTGCCTATGTCCGGGATCGAGAAACCTACAGTCAGCTCGACAACGATGTTCGGATTGAAAGCGTGTTTGCCCGGTCGACCGGCCAAGCCGCGCGCTCGTTGCAGCAGTTGTGGAACGAGCAGAACCCGAATTACCCGCCAAAGGTATATGGAGACAATTCGCGTCTCGATGTGGCTGTGTCCTCAATCTCGGACATTGGGAACAACCGCGCGCAGGCGCGGATCACCAAGCGCCTGACCACCATCGACGGCATGACCGAAGGCACCTTCGTCGTCACGCTCGCATACGACTATGACCCCTCTACGCTTCGCAGCTTGGATGGCGTCTGGGCCAACCCCTTTGGATTTACCGTCAGCGAATACTCCGTGGCCGCCGAACGGTTCCGGGAGGAAGGAGAAGGACAATGAAAGGATGGTTGATTGGTGCATCCCTGAGCTTCGCGGCTTTGGCGGCGCCGGCCTTCGCAGAAATCACCCCGCCCGCTGGACGGTATGACTCCCGGGTTCGCAACGCCACTTACCAAGACGGCCAGGTGTACCGGGTCAATGTCGGGATGATGCGTGTGACCTCTGTAGAGTTCGGCCCCGGCGAAGAGATCGTAAGCATCGTGGCCGGGGATACCGAGGGCTTCAATTTCGATGGTGTCCCGGGTGGTCGAGCCTTGGTGGTCAAGCCGACCGTCTCGGGCGGGGCCACGAACATGACGGTCTATACCAATGTCCGGGCCTACTACCTTCAGCTTCATGAGGCAGGGCCGCGAGCTGACTATGTGGTCCGGTTTGGTGGCGGCGTTGCCGCGCAAGCTCGTCGCAGCACTACCCCGGAACCGGAAAACAAGAGGCTGCATCCCACGCGGCCTTGGCACGGATATTCGGCCAGCGCGAAGAACGCTGCCCTGCCTCGGCAGGTCTGGGATGACGGTGATTTCACCTATTTCAAGTTCCCCCGCGGTGCGCAGCTCCCCGCGATCTTCAAAACGTCGAACGGGCCGGAAAGGGCCGTCAACAGCACGACGCTTTCGGACGGAACGATCCGGGTCAGTGGCATCAGCTCCTACTGGGTGCTGCGTATTGCCGAGACTGAAACCGTCATCAAGAGACAGGACCCGCGCTAATGGCCGATGAAAACGAACACGATCTAGAGGCCGACGCCGCGCGTCTGGCGGCGGAAGTTCAAGAGTCGCGGGCGCGCAATCGTGGCGCGGGCAAGAGCGGCAAGAAGAACCTCGGCACAGGCGCCGCCCTTCTGGGCGCCTGCGCCGTTATCGCGGCTTTCATGTTCTGGCCAGAGTCGAAGCCGGAGACGGAGACGACACTGACCACGGCTGAACCTGACCAGTTCCAGACCTCGACCGACGCTCCGTTCGGAGATTTGCGGAGGCCAGCGCCGCGTCAACCTGAGCCGGCACAGCCTGACCCAGAGCTGCTGGCGCAGATCGAGGCGCTGAAGTCTGAGATTGAGAGACTGCGCGAGCAACCCGAAGAAGCGCCGGAAGTCAGCGTTGAGCCGGTCCCCTCTACCGACCCGCAGATCGAGCGGCTGTTGCAGCAAGTGTCCGACCTGCAAGACACGATGGGCACCATGCAGCGCGAAAATGAGAACAGCCTCGCAGAACGTGACCGCCAGCTTCAAATCCTTCAGTCGCAGTTGGACGCGGCGCGTCTGTCTGGTGGGAACAATGACCTGGACCCGGCGGTAGATCGGAGGCTCGAAGCCGAAGAACTCTACCGGGCTCGTGCGGCATCGCCCATGATTGCTTTTGGCAGTGGGAACGGTGGAGCTGCAGGCGCATCGAGCGCAGCCGGCGACGCTCCTGAAGACTTCTATCCCGGCACGGAAGGAACAGACCCCAACCTTCGCAGTCAAAGCCAGAATGAACGCTTCGCCCGGCAGCAAGCGGACCGCGCGCCGATGGAAAGGGCGAAGGTCATCGCCAATCCGTCCGGCACGGTGATGCAGGGCACCATGATCCAGGCGGTGCTTGAAACTGCGGTAAATACCGACCTACCCGGTGCGATCCGCGCGCTGGTGTCAGAAGATGTGCATTCCTTCGACGGGTCGCGCGTTCTGATCCCTCGCGGGTCGCGAGTCATCGGCGCCTACAACGACAACACCGACCTCGGCCAGCGGCGGGCCATGATCGTCTGGAACAGGATCATCCTACCCGACAATCAGACCGTGGAAATTGGCGCCTATGGTGGCGATGCTATCGGTCAATCCGGGGTGAAAGGCGCGGTCAACACTCACTTCGGATCGCGGTTCGGGTCTGCGGCGCTGATAAGCATGATCGCCCTCGCCCCCTCCCTCGCCCTGTCGGATGAAGACGGTGACAGCAACACGTCCGACATCGCCGATGCCATGTCGCAGACGATGAGCGGCGCGATGGCGAGCACGATGAGCGACTACCTCAACCGAAAGCCGACGATCGCCGTCAAGCAAGGCTCTCTGGTTACGATCATGGTGGATCGCGATTTGGAGATCTTCTGATGAGCTGGCTGGCCCATAAGCTCGACGCCTTCAAACCGTGGCTGGATGATCCAGCCACGGTGGAAATTTCGGTGAACCCTGACCGGAAAATCTGGCTCCTGAAGCGCGGCGACGTTCATATGCAGGATACCGGCAAGATGGTGGAAGCGGGGTTCGGCAAATCGCTTGCCAACCAGATCGCCGGCGAGAACCAGACCCAGACGGGCCGAGATAAGCTTCTGGTCTCGGCCAGTGTGGCCTACAATGAGCGTCCGATCCGCGCACAAGCTGTGCTTGCGCCGGCGACCCCGCAAGAGGCGGCGTTGTCGTTCCGTCTTTTCGCGGCTCTGCCGATTGATGAAATCAAGCTGAGCTTTCTGCATGGCAAGCAAGTAGAGCTGGATGCCGAGCGGGTGAAGCGCAACGCGCAACTCGCTGCTCTGATCGAGAAGAGCGACCTGGAGGGCGCGCTTCGCTTCTGCGTCGACCACAAGCTGAACATTCTCGTTTCGGGTGGGACCGACACTGGGAAATCCGTAACGCTGCGAAAGATCATCTCCATGATCCCGCAGGATGAACGGATCATCACGATTGAGGATGCCAGCGAGCTTTACCCGCTGCAGCCGAACACGGTGTCTCTGATCGCAGAGCGGAAGAGCGGCGTCAGGACAACGGATATGCTCTTGGAAGCCACGCTTCGGATGCGGCCTGACCGGCTCATCGTTGGTGAGGTCCGGGGCAAAGAAGCCATGACCTTCCTCGAGGCGGTCAATACCGGGCACGGTGGGTCGATGACGACGATCCACGCGGAAACGCCGGAGCTGGCCCTCGACCGGCTGGCGATTGCCGCTGGACGGTCTGACGTGCGGATGAGTTACCGCGATCTTCGCAGCTACATCCTCCGCACCATCGACGTGATTATTCAAACGGGCCGCGTGGGCGAAACACGCGGCATCGCGCAGGTTTACATTCCCAAGATGGAGGAAGCGGCATGAAGTGGATGATTGCGGGTGCCCTCGCCTTTGCGGCCTCGATGGTCTCGGCGGACAGCTACATGACCTTTTCAAACGACGGGCCCAAGGAGCGCGGGGAAGAATACACGACGCGCGGCGGTTGCACGGCCTATCGCCCCCCGGAAGTCGAGCAACGGGTCGTACAAGGCGCTGGTTCCCTGCGCTTCCTTGAAAGCGCCTATATCCATCACGTCGCAGAAAGCATCGAGGCGGCAGACGGGGAATGCACCTGCGAGCTGCGCTTCCCGACCTGGGACGCGGCGCTTGACGATCTGGAAAATCGGTTTTTCAAGCTGCCAGATGATGAAAGCAGCGCGTGGGTCAACGAGTATACCCACGATGAGAATTTCCGTCTCTCCCGAGAGGTGAACAAGCTCTGCAAGTCGCAGGGAGTTTACTGATATGGGAGTGGTCGAAGATATTGTCGGCAGTGCGAAAGATCAGCTCGATACCGTGGCTGAATCCAGTTTTGGCGCGGTGCTGGACGGGATGGGTGATCTCGCAGCCATCATGGCAACACTGGCTGTCGTCATGCTCGGCGTGAACATGATCCTGCAATACCGTCCAATGTCAGCCGGGCAGATTGTCGTCACCTTCATAAAGCTGATCGCGATAGGCAGCATTGGCTTGGTCTGGGGGCAATTTAACATGATCGCGAGTGCTGTAGAAAATGGGATGGACAACATCGCCGCGCATCTTCTTGGTCAGTTCGGCGGATCGCGCGTCCCTTCCAACAACCTTGCAGGCGCGATGGACACCTTCATTTCGACCTTCGCAGAGAAGGCCAATCAGGTGTTGGAGCCGATGGGCTGGATGGCCGGTGCTATCATGAGCATGGTAGTGTTCGTGAGCATGGGAACGATCGCGGCCTTGGCTGCCCTCTTGCTTATTTTCGGGCAGGTCATGGTGACGGTTTACCTCGGAATTGCACCGATCTTTATCGTCTTGAGCATGTTTGAAGTGACCAAGGACTACTTCAACAGATGGCTTCAAGGCGCCGTCAGCTACATGCTCTATCCGCTGGTTACGGCGGTGATGCTTGGCGGGCTAATCCGCATCGTGATGGGCTACATGGATACGCTATCCACCTCTATCACGGAAAGTGTTGCCGACTTCATCCCCTTCGTCGCCTGCATGGTCATCATGATCGTTTGTACCCTCTGCATTCCGATGATCGTCAGCTCCCTGAGTGGGATGATTATGGCCGTGACCCCGACGCAAGCCGCGCTGGCCGCCGCTGGTGCTGGTGGTCTCGCCTCGATGGCCGCGAAAAAGACGGCCACGAGTGCTGCCGGCCGCGCGGTGTCGGCCGGAGCGAAGAAGGCGACGGCAGGAGCACAGAGCTACGGCCAGCTCGCGACAGCCGGAGCGCAGAGCCTAGCGCATCGTGTTGCTGCCCGAAGCGCGAAATACTGACTTTCGGCGTACAAATCGCCTCGATGGGCTCGGAGCGCGAAGAGTGCTTCGAGCCTTTTCGTGTCTGGGTCGTGGTCTAGGACAACCGCAACAGGACCGGCGAGACATGAAAAAAACCCGCATCAGAGCTGTTGCGGGTCAACCAGTTGGGCATCTATGTTGCGTGAAACATAGCCCCAGAAATGCTTCGCCCCGGGCATATGTCAGCGAACTGACAGGGACGCTCCGGGGCATTCGAGTCGAGATATAGTCTAGTGGTCCTCTTGAATCAATACTCGTCTGGCCTGTCTGACACCGAAGTTGCGACGATCATTGAGACCATCGGGCGGGAACGCCTGACTTACTACTTGGCACAAACCGCGTCAGACCGTGAGGCACTTTCCTTATACCAAGTGAACGGTGAACTCTCGAAGCATGTGCACGAAGTCATCGGCGGGTTCGAGATTGCCCTGCGCAACCTCGTAGCTAAGTCCCTCGCGAGCCACCTCAAACGTGATGACTGGTATCGGTGCCGCGCGTTCATGATGAAGCTTTCTCTAGATCGCCGGGCCAATGTGCGCGAGGTCAGATACCGGCTCAAAACAGCTTCCCGGCCTGAGCGGCCAGGGCGGGTCGTCGCGGGCCTGACGTTTCATTTCTGGGTTTCCATGCACGAGAAGAAGTATCGTGATCTGATATGGACACCTCACCTCCACAAGATCTGGCCGACGGGGGAGAACCTTAAGTCGGTGCATCGAGACCTCATCAAGGTGCGCGACCTGAGAAATCGGATCGCCCACCATGAGCCAATCGTGGCCGACGGCTGGCATCGACGGGCGGACATAATTTGGGATCGCTTCAGACAGATCACGCCGGAAAGTGCTGCGTGGTATCAGAGGCGGCTCTCTGGACAGATCGCCAGTCTGCGCAACATGTCGCCGCCCGTAGTGATCTGAACCTTTCGCCACTATCCCACATATGGAAAAGGCCGGCGCTTGCGCCGGCCTTTCTCGTTTCAGGTTCGGGTGGCAGGTGAGGAGCCACAAAGTCCTGCCTCTCGCGCGGGGAAAATCGTTTGAAAGCAGGAATCGAGAAGCTCGGCTCCGTGCCGAGATTGCCTCTTTCGTCAGAAAGGTTTGCCTCTCAAGGGCCGCGTGACATTCGCCAGCGGTAGAAGCTGCCGTTCAGGCAGCGCGCGGCGAACGACCGGAAGGAGCCCGTTGCGGAAATGCCAAGTTCTCGCTGCGCGCGCTCGCAGAAGTATGTCTGCTGTGCTGCGGCAGCTTTCCACGCCCCGCCGCAGTCACAAATGCGGTCGTTCGTGCTTGGCGCAGCAAAATCTTCGGGAGCAGCAACCGCAACGCGGTCGGAAGGGTCATTCAAGCCGGACCGCGTCTTCCGTTTCGTCGAGGATGATTTGGCGTCGGAACCCCTTGTTCGGCGGTGGCAGCGCTGGTTGATCTGATGCCTGGCAGGTATGCACGAACCGCCCCACGGCCGCTGTCTGCGAGAAGAACGCGTTTCGGATCGACCGGCCTCGCGCGGGATCGCTTCGCCCAGTTTCGCGCGACGTCGGAGGCCCCGACACCGAAAGGTAGGGAAAAAATGGGCGGGCGAATGGCCGAGGGCGTGCTGGCGCATGGCCACTGACGTCGGCGAATGTGTAGCGGACGCGCCGGCATTCCATCATCCGGGGGGCAAGTGACGGTTGGCTCGCGAGGCGCGGCAAGCCTTCATGCCTTCACCCAAGTGACACCACGGTGATAGCCGTCGCCATGACGACGACGAACATCGAAAGCGCCGCCACGGCCAGCGTACGGCCTAGGTCACGGTTGGGCCGCGTGACCTTGAGCCGAAGTTCTTGGGCAGTTTCGGGAAATTCGAGAGCGGCCGAGTTCGACTGCTGCATCAACGTATGACGCGCGTTCCAGCGGCGTTCCTCGGCCCGGTTCCAGCCGTTGACCACCAGAACGATGGCGACGATCATGATCATCGAGGTCGGCACCCAGATTGTGTAGCCCCTGATGGTCTCATCTGTCAGCGGTGTGAAGCCGGCGCCCGGGTCTGTCGCGCCGTAGACCACGACTTCTTTCAGTGTCATCAGCGACCCCAGCAGGATATTCGAGACGATGACGACGATCCCGCAGAGCAGTCGCGCGCCACGTCGCATCCCCTCGGGGGGATCGCGCGGATCGAGCAGCAACGTGAAGAACCAGAAACGTTCGGCTTCTATCTGGAAGCTTTCGGCGATCCATGACAGCCCGAAGCCGAAATAGCCCAGGCCGAAAAGCCATCCGATCGCACCGGCTACCAACGGGATGCGGTCCCGCACTAGCAAAAACAATGCGCCGTAGGCGGCGGGACCGAGTGCGAGGATCGAAAAGGGAGGTAGCGTCAAAACCGCTGCAGCACCCGCCATGAAAGCCCCGACGCCATGTGGCAGAACCGAATGACGGATGATGTGTTTTGAACCAACCCGCATGAGACGTTTGATCAAGTGGCCTCGTTCTGTCCCCGGAGGTGGCGACGGGGCCAGAACAGAAGCACCACCACGCCGAAGAAGATTGCGGTATCGGCGAGGTTGAAGGCGGGCCAGTGCGACTCACCGATGTAGAAGTCGAGAAAGTCTGTCACGCCGCCGAACCGCACCCTATCCGCCACGTTGCCAATCGCGCCGCCGAGGATGAGCCCGTATCCCACGGCATCACTTGACCGTTCAGTCCGGAATGCGAGGACCGCAAGCCACGCGGCGATGACCATGGCGAGCGCCACCAGTATGAAGGGGGACACGTCGCTGAGCATGCCGAAGCTGACACCGGAGTTGCGATGAAGGACGAGGTTGAAGCCGGGGAAGACGCCGAGACCGCCGGCAAGGGCTTCGGCATTGGCGCTGGCCAGCGCCTTCGTTGCCTGATCGGTTACGAATGCCGCAACAGCGATGCAGCCTGCAACAGCTGAGGCAAAGGTGGGACGCTTCATTGCTCTCATCCCAGCCAGACGTCGAGGAACAGCATCAGGACCAGACCAACGGCCAAGCCAAGCGTCGCACGGTTCTGATGCCCGCTGCGATGCGTTTCGGGAATGATCTCGTGGCTGATGACGTAGAGCATCGCGCCCGCGGCGAAGGCGAGACCCCAAGGCAGGAGCGGTTGTGACAACGTGATGATTCCGGCGCCGAGAAGCCCGCCGATCGGCTCGACGAGACCAGTCAGGGCGGCGATGCCCCATGCACGGAACTTCGGGTAGCCCTCGCCGAGGAGCGACACGGCAACCGCCAGCCCCTCGGGTGCATTCTGCAGCCCGATACCGATAGCAAGCGGCAGGCCGCCGGAAAGCCCGTCCGCACCGAAACCCACGCCGACGGCAAGGCCTTCAGGGAAATTGTGGATCGTGATCGCGATGATGAAGAGCCAGACGCGCCTGAGCGACGCGGCTTCTGGTCCCTCTCTCCCCGTCCTGAAGTGCTCGTGCGGCAAGCGCTCGTTCATCAGCGCAACCGCCCCCATGCCGAGCAGGATCGAGATGCAGACGATTAGCGCCGGCATGGCACCATTCTCGAACATCGGCTCGGCCGCATCGAGCGCAGGAATGATCAGTGAGAAGAACGACGCCGCCAGCATCACACCAGCTGCGAAGCCGAGCGCCATGTCCCGCGTGGCACGCGACGGGACCCGGCCAAAGAGCACAGGGACCGCCCCGACCGCGGTCATCAGACCGGCGGCGAGGCTGCCAAGGAAGCCGAGCGCGATCGGAGACAACTCGATCATGGGCGCTCCTGATAAAACACTGAAATCGAATGAGATGGCGAGGCGCGCATCCCGCGGCCCCGAAATCCCTGCACGACGGACCAGCTCGCGAAGCAACGTTCGGCTGTGACCTGTTGCGATGTCACACCCATGTGACCGAGCAAGACATTCGGTGATGTCTTGTCTATTCTTGCCAACGGCTTCCTAGGAAGCTCTGAAAAACCAAAGACTTCCGGGAGTGACCCATCGCAATGCTCACAAGACGCCATTTTATCACCACGACCGCCGCTATGTTCTCCGCACCAATCGCCGGCCCCCTTCTTGCAAACACTTGGCCGACGGAGGAGCAGAAGGCCGCCTGGGACGCGCAAGTGACGCCGGCGAACTACGACCCGGCCACGACGAACCCTTGGGGTTTGCACCCGCGACTGCTGCCGCAGCGAGTCGAGGCGCGGCCCGGTCTCGTGCCTGGCGACATCCATGTTGATGCCACGGCACGCTATCTCTACCATATCGAGCCGGGCGGTACGGCGATGCGGTACGGTGTGGCCATCGGTGAGGGCGGGCTCTACGAGCCGGGCACCTACACGATCCGCCGAAAGGTGAGATGGCCGCACTGGACGCCGACGCAAAACATGATCCGTCGGGAGCCGGAAGCCTATGCGCAGTACGAGGACGGGATGGAGCCCGGCCCGAAGAATGCGCTCGGTTCGCGGGCGCTCTATCTCTATATCGGTGATCGCGACACCTACCTTCGGATCCACGGCACACCCTCCCCACGCTCTATCGGCTCCCGCTCGAGCTCGGGATGCGTGCGCATGGTCATGCCCCATATCAACGACCTCTATGAGCAGGTCGAAACCGGCGTGACAGCCGTCCTCTATCCGGCTGAAAACGACGGTCCCGTGACGGCGCATAGTTGATCGCCTTGCGAGCCCACGCGAACGGCGGTTGGGATAGTCTCCCACGTCCCTCCCGGCCCACGGGGGCTGAAGGCACCGCCGGTCATTCAGGGTCGCACGCCGTGAGGGTACTAAACACATCCTGTCAGCTCGCAGCCTGCGCCCCACGCTCTGTGCAGATCGGGCGCCCTTCCGGAGTGCGGAGTGGCAGCATTGTTGTCTCAACCGGCCCGACATGGCGGTACCAGTAGCAGCCGTCTTGTGGCCGCAGTTCTACGGTTTGCACATTTTGATATGGGGCGGCCATGGCGCTCAAATGAGCCATCATCTCATCCGAGATCCCCGGCTCCGGTTGAGGAGTCTGGCCAACAGGAATGGTGCAGGCTCCGAGCGTAAGCAGGCCCGCGAACAGAAGGGTTGCCTTGCCGGTGGTGTGCGCTTGCGGCATTAATCAGTTTCCTTTGTAGCTTGCGAAGACCTCGGTCGAGCCGGCATCGCTTATAAGAAAGATATCGTAGGCTTCCCGTCGCTGGCCGAAATCCATGCCGGGGGAATCGAGAGGCATCTTCGGTACGGCCAGGTCGACGGCTTCCGGACGTTCCTCCGGAAGGCGGCGAATGTCGCTCGCCGGCACGTGTCCCTCGATCACGTAGCTATCCACGAGCGCCGTGTGGCAGGATACCATCCGCTGCGACACGGCATTGTCGAACTTGAAGCGAATGAGCCCGCCACCGAACATGTCCTGTCCGGTCGGCGCGAAGCCGTTCTCTTTCAGATGCTCCATCCATGCGAGGCAGCATCCACAGCCGTTGGTCTTGCGCACGTCAATCGAGGTCGCTTCTGCCAAAACCTCGGCGGCAGGAAAAAGGGCGATGGCAGTCGTCACCGCGGTGCTCAGCTTTCCCATCGGTCAGAGCCTTTCGCTGGTGTTGGATGCAAGATCGCTAGCGAGCGCGTCCTCTAAGCGCGCACGCGCTTCAGCCAGCCGGTCCAGGCCTGCGTTGCCCTGAGCTTCGCCCTCGACCGCTTCCGACAGCCGCTCGTCAGAAAGTGGATCGGTCGGACGGCCTTCCACGCGCACCTCGTAATGTAAATTCGGTCCTGTCGCTGTTCCGGTCGCCCCCACCCGTCCGATAGTGTCGCCGGCCGTGACGCGCTGACCTTCTGCGAGGCCATCGGGCACAGCGCTCAGATGTGCATAGCGAGTCATGGTCTCCGTGCCGTGAGCGATTTCGACAACGCGCCCGTAGCCGCCCCGACGTCCGATGAAGGCTATGCGCCCCGGCGCCGTCGCGCGCACCGACGTTCCGCGCGGTGCCGCGAAATCGACGCCGGTATGCATGCGCACATTGCCGTAGATGGGGTGCTTTCGCCGACCAAAGACGGAGCTAAGCCGAGCCCCCTTAACTGGCTCAGCGAAGACGCGAACCACTTCGCCGTTGAGGTACATCGTGGCGCGACCCGTGCCGTCCTCGGGCCAGACAACCTCGTAGAGTGCGTCCCCCAGATCGAGCGAAGCGAAGGCGATCTTGGGTTGTCCTATGGTATCGCCTTCGACACGCGCCTCGCGCCACAGAAGGCGAAGGGTCTCGCCCCCGCCGAGGTCACGGCGGAAATCCACCGTACCCCCCAACATCTGCGCCAGATCGACCGCGAAACGTGAGGGTATCCCGGAGTCTTCCAGCGCGGCGAAGATCGAACTCTCTATCCTGGTCGTTCCGGCCAACACCACGATCTCGGGCTCGGGGGACACGACGCGGGTCGAGAGCGTATCGCCGAACGTCGCTTCGACCCGCACGCCCTCGTCCACATCGAGCGCCACGCGGCGTGGACTGCCATTGGCGGACATCTCCACTGTCAGAACGTGGCCAGGACGCAGGCGACGCAGATCGTATTCTGCGGAGATCGCCAGCGACGTCTCCGCACGGTCCGGCCCGGTGAGGCCGGCTTCGGCGAGTAGGCCGTCGAGCGTATCCCCAGAGACGATTTCACGAGACCATACGGCGAGGGGCGGCTCGATCACAGGCAAGGGAGCATTCGCCGCCGCTGCGGTCGGGAGAGCCGGAGCTGAAGCACTGGTAGGCGAAGCTGAAACCGCGGACACAGCGTGGGGCACCACCAGGTTCGCCTCCACAGGCGATGTGAAAGGCTCGGGGCGCCAGCGGCCAGCCTCGGTCAAACCCGATGGTACCGGCTCGTTCGCCGCCACACTGGACAAGGCAATTGCCGTTACCGAGACGCCGCCCGCCATCGCCAATGCGGCCGCCCAATATCCCAACCTCATGTTGCCCCCTCTGCGTCTTTTTCATTCATTGCACGACGGATTTTCGGAACCGCGAATTCTCTCGGTTCGTGGTAGTCGATAGTGGTCACGAAGCGTCCCTCGGCGTCGAACAGGAAGACGCTCGCCGTGTGGTTCATGGTGTAGTCGCCGCTGTCAGTCGGGACCTTTTCGTAGGTCGCGCGGAAACCCTCGACCGCCAGAGCAATCTGCTCCTCCGGACCGGTCCAGCCACGGATCGCCGGGTGGAAATAGCCGACGTACTCCGCCATCGCATCGACATTGTCCCGCTCCGGATCGACGGTGATGAAGACAACGTTCAGTTGTTCAGCATCCCTTCCCAAGGCGTCCAGCCAACCGGAAATGTCTGCAAGCGTCGTCGGGCACACATCCGGACAGTAAGTAAAGCCGAAGAAGACCATTGAGGGCGACCCGACCAGCGTATCCGGTCCAACCGGACGTCCTTCGTGATCGGTGAGGTCGAACTCCATCGCGGTGAGCGGCAACGGCCGTCCGTCGTCCGGTACAGGCGCTCCGGGGCCGTCGACCTGCCACCAGCCGACGAATAGAGCGAGCCCGAGCACACCGAGCGCCGCGGCACCGTAGCCGAGAACTGATCTGCTCTGCATCAATCCTCCGGCCCGCGCGCTGCGATCCCGAGGATCGGCACCTCGACCGTCGTCTCTCCGCCATCGGAGAATGTCAGCGTCAACGGAAAGGTCTCGCCCTCTTCCATCGGGCGCTGAAGCTGCATCAGCATGGCATGCAGGCCGCCGGGCTCGAACGCGACGGTCTCGCCAGGTGCAATGACAATCTGGCCCGCCGGAGACATCGAGCTCACACCCTGCTCGTCCGTCGCGGTCCGGTGAACTTCGGGCAGCATGGCGAGGTCTGTCCGGAGCCCGGTCAACGTGACCGGCTCGTCACCCGCATTGTGGACTTCCATATAAGCTGCGCCGGGGCGGGAGGTGCCGATCGAGGCCCGCGCCCAGGCGTTCTCGACGACGACATCGGCGGAGCCGGCCATTGCCGACGTCGCAAGCATGAACGGCAGCATCAGGACTGAGCACGCGGCGTGGATGGTGTATTTCATTGCAGCTCCTTCTCGATTCTCGATTGCGCGCCCGTCGGATCAGCTTCCGGCGGCCGCGACTTCCGACGCGACCAGCGCCCGGAGTTGCGCCTCTCCGAATGGATCAAGCGGCTTGCCGTTGACGAAGAAGGTCGGCGTCCCGCTCACGCCGACGGTCTCGACGTCTGCTCGGTCCTGGTTGAGTATGCCGATGACGTCAGGAGCCATCATCTGCGTCTCTGCGGCTTCAGCATCTAGACCCGCCGTGGCGGCGACCTCGAGGATCAGCCCCGGTTCCGGCGCGCCATGCGACGCCCAGCGGGGTTGCTCGCGCAGGATGGCCTCCAAAACGGGCTCATAGACATCCTGCATCCGGGCGGCTTCCAGGACGCGAATGGCCTCTTCGGAGGCTTCCCCGTGGAACGGGGTGTAGCGGATCGCGAGACGGACGGCATCGCCATGCTCAGCCATGATGTCCTTCACCACGGGATAGAAGGCACGGCAGGCCTCGCAGGCCGGATCGAAGAACTCGACGATGGTGACCGGCGCCTGTTCCGGTCCCAGGATCGGCGAATAGGGGCGCAATAGGGCCTCCGCCTGTTCCGCCGGAACCGACGCGGTCTGCGCTACTGGCGCGGGACGAGTGGCGAACCAGGCAGCGAGCGCGAAGCCGGCGAGGGCAAGCACCAGGACTGACAGGACGAGTGTTTTTCGGTTCATGAATGTGATTCCTTCAAGGAAAGCGTCGACAGCCCGACGACCAGCACGAAGGCGATGAGCGACAGAAACGGGATCGGGATGCCGAGAACCAACTGGTTGACGTCGGTACACGAAGGACCGATCGCTGTGCAGGGCTGGATCGGTTCGGGAACGAGACCGACGTAGAGACCCGAGTGCCAGAGCGCGATCGCTGCTCCGCCAAGGCCGAGAGCCACGCCGTAACGCCCGACGCGGCGGTCCTGCCACCACAGCCCGAGACCCAGAACGACGGCCAGCGGGAACATGAACGCGCGCTGGTACCAACACAGAAGGCACGGCATCTGACCCAGCACCTCGCCGATGAACAGGACGGCGAGCGATGCAGCCAGCGCCACGATCCATGCAGCGGTGAGTGCTGTATCGGCGGAAGCTCTCGGTTTCATCTGGTGATCCGTTTCCGCAGATCGGCGAGGATCTCCTCGGCTGGCGTCCCATAGCTCCAGGTCGTGACGAGGCCCGCATCTGGGCCGAACAGAAACAGGTGTGACGTGTGGCTCATCGTGTAACCGCCCGGCGCGGAGGCCTCCTCGATTTTCTCGTAGAAGATGGGGAAGTTCTCGGCCGTTCGTTCGATCTGGTCGGACGTTCCGGTCAGGCCGAGAATGCCAGCATTAAAAACCGGCACATAGTCGGCAAGGTTCTCCGGCGCATCGCGCTCGGGGTCGATCGAGATGAAGAGCGGCTGAACCTGCTCCGCGTTCTCCCCCAGACCATCCATGACCGCGGCAACCTCGGAAAGAGTGGTCGGGCAGATATCCGGGCAATTGGCGAAACCGAAGAAGATCAGCATCCACTCGCCCGCAAAATCCTCCTGGGTGCGGACCATCCCCCTGTGGTCGGTCAGCTCGAAATCCGCTCGGAAAGCAGGTTCCGTCTCGGTGCGCGCACGATCGGCACGATAATCCGCCCTGAGAAGAAGCCAGACCAATGCCAAGGCTGCAACGCCCACCGACGCCCAAAGCACTTTTCGAAGGAGTGTCAGCGTCACGTAAACCGCCTGCCTGCCGTTTTTGATAACGTCGCGGATACATCCTCTAGCCACTGGAGGTTCAACTACTTTCGTCGCGGCTGCCGCACTTTGTCACATGCATGTGAAAGCCATGTCGTCGTTGCCAAAGCGGCCCATCAAATCTACCACGACTGTACGTTTTATGGAGGCGTAGATGCTCACGATCGGCAGCTTGGCGAAGAAGACCGGCACCAAGGTGCAGACCATCCGCTACTACGAGCAGATCGAACTCATGCCCGAGCCGGGCCGGACCGAAGGCGGGCAGCGGCGCTATGGCGATGCCGAGCTCGAGCGGCTGTCCTTCATCCGCCATTCGCGCCAGCTTGGCTTTTCGCTCGATGCCATTCGGGAACTGCTGGACCTCGGCGACCATCCCAACCGGCCCTGCCATGAGGCCGATGCGATCGCGCGGCGGCAATTGAAGCAGGTGGAGCGGCGGATCGCTCGGCTCGAGGCGCTGCGCACGGAGCTGAATCGGATGGTGCACGAATGCAGCGGCGGGCGGACGGCCGATTGCCGCGTGCTCGAGGTTCTGCGGGATCACTCCGCATGCCTGACCGACCACGACGAGATCGGGGCGTGAGGCATGGGCGCGGCGATCGTCTATCCTCTGGCCGCGTTGGCCGAGATCGCCGGTTGCTTCGCCATCTGGGCATGGTGGCGCCTCGGGACCTCGCCGCTCTGGTTGGCCCCGGGTCTTATTGCGCTTGCGCTCTTCGGGTGGTTACTCGCCCAAGTCGAGGCCACCGCGGCGGGGCGCGCTTTTGCGGCCTACGGGGGCGTCTATATCGCGGCTTCGGTTCTCTGGATGTGGCTGATCGAGGGACAGCGGCCAGACAGGTGGGATGTGATCGGCACCGCAATCTGCCTTGTCGGGGCAGCGATCATCCTGGCGGCGCCGCGCCAGGTCTAGGAGCTTCTCCTGAAGCTAAACCCGTCGTAGCCCTTCAAAGCCCGTTCGACTGAGGTGCAGGAAAGGCGGTAACTGAATGTTCGAAATCTCCGGTGTGGGAGTCATCGCAGCCTTTTTGGGCGGGACGGTCTCGTTTCTGTCACCCTGCGTTCTGCCACTGGCTCCAGGATATATATCCTATATCGCGGGGCAACCTGCTCCGGCATCGGGAACGGCGACAGCCATCGGCGACCGGGTGCGCAGTGTGATCCTGAGCCTCTGGTTCGTGCTCGGGTTCTCCACGGTCTTCGTGGCGCTCGGGGCCGGGGCAAGCCTTTTGGGCGGAATGCTGCTGCGCTGGAAATACGAACTGGGTCTTGCGGGGGGCGCTCTAATCGTACTTTTCGGGCTGGTGATGATGGGGGCGATCCGGGTCCCCGCGATGATGCGCGACACAAGGCCCGATGTCGCAACTAAAGGCGGCAACGCGGTGGGGGCGTATCTTCTGGGCCTCGCCTTTGCCTTTGGTTGGACGCCCTGCATCGGGCCGGTGCTCGGCTCGATCCTCGCGGTGAGCGCGACATCGGACGCGGATGGCGTGGCGCTTCTAGCCATCTATTCCGTGGGTCTGGGCGTGCCGTTCCTGCTGATCGCGCTCTTTACCAATGAAATCGCGGGCAAACTCAAACGGATCGGCGCGACAGGCCGGTGGCTCTATCGCAGCGCGGGCGGGCTGATGGTGCTGATGGGGATCGGAGTGATGACCGGTCAGATCAACCGTCTGGCCTTTTGGTTGCTCGAAACCTTCCCGGTCCTTGGCAGCATCGGATAGCCGAAGGCCCAAGGTCTCGGTCGAAAGTAGTTAAAGGCATTGAAGCTACAGCCACTATAGCAACTAAATTGCTCCTCGACCGATTCGAGGAGCTTTCCGTGCCGCACGATCATAGCCATGCTCATATCGACCCAAAATCCGGCGATCGCCGCGTGTCTGTCGCGATCTGGGCCAACGGACTTCTGACCGTCGCGCAGATCGTCGGCGGGATCCTTTCGGGCAGCCTGGCGCTGATCGCTGACGCGCTACACAATTTCTCGGACATGGCGTCGCTTGTGATCGCCTTCGCCGCGCGCAAAATCGCGCGGCGACCGGCGGATGAGCGCATGACCTTTGGCTACGGCCGGATCGAGATCGTCGCCGCGCTGATCAACTACACCACGCTTATTCTGATAGGTTTCTACCTGATCTACGAGGGCGGCATGCGGATGATCGACCCACCAGAGGTTCAAGGCTGGACGGTCGTGATCCTGGGCGGTGTCGCACTGGTCGTGGACACCCTTACCGCGCTGCTGACCTATTCCATGCAAAAGGGCAGCGTGAACATTCGCGCCTTGTTCCTGCACAACCTCTCCGATGCGCTCGCGTCGGTCGCTGTGATCGTCGGCGGATCGCTCATCATTCTCTATGACCTGCGTTGGGTCGACCCGGCGATCACGATCGGGATCGCTCTCTACATTCTATATCTAGCCTTCACCGAGATAGGCGGCCCGATCCGAACGCTGATGCTGGGCAGCCCGCCTGACCTCGATTGCGAGAGTGTCATAGACACAATGCGCGGCACAGAGGGGGTGGCCGACGTCCACCACGTCCATCTGTGGCAGATGCAAGAGCACCAAGTCGCACTCGATTGCCATGTCGTCCTGACGGGGAAAGGCTGGGAGAACATCGAGTCAATCAAGAAGCGCATCAAGGACACGCTACAGGTTCGCTTCGGCATTGCTCATTCGAGTCTCGAGTTCGAGCATGAGGATTGTGCCCATGAGGATGCCGATCTCTATGGGCACGGCACGGCTAACGAACATGTCGGGCATTCGCACTGACGTTGATTGCCGTCACATGGTCCATTGCAAGACCCGACCGTCGCGTCTGGCCGCCGCAGACCTTTGGGCCGACGGTATGGGTCGTAGGCGGCGAGATAGACGCCGTCATAGGCAGTATAGGCCCGACCGGCAAGATCGGTGTCGACCTGCGCGAGCAGCCAGCCGAACGCAGCAAGGCTTGCAAGTCCCGGTAATAGCCAGAGGTTTGAGGCACCACGCCCAGATGGCGAAGCAACCGGCAATCTTGGCGAGTGCAGCGATGGGATAGATAAGACCGCCGCTCCAGATAAAGCTCGGAAATCGTTCGAGTTTAGTGAAATTGCTATTTGCCCTTGAACCTACAGCGGCTGTAGGTCGTATATCGAGTTCCGATCGAGGACTCACCACGGAGAGCCATCATGGCAGACGTAAGCGCAGGCCACCGCGAGTGGCGCGTGACGGGCATGGATTGCGGATCATGCGCCGCCAAGGTACGCGGCGCGGTCGAGCGCCTGCCTGGCGTCGAGGATGTCGATGTGGCTCTCATGGCCGAGCGGCTGCGACTGACGCTCGATGAGACGCAGACACCGCCCGAGAGCATCGAGGAGGCCGTGCGCGGCGTCGGCTTCGGCATCGCGCCCAAAGGCGCGCGACCGGAAAAGCCCAAGGGCGGTTTCGTTCTGCCGGATGGTGCGTTTCCAGATGCTGCGGAGAGCTCGGAGACAGACAGCGAGACGGGGGACATGGACGAGCCGGCCGACGACGCGCCGAGTTCTTGGATGAAATCCTCCAAGGGTCGTCTGGTGCTCGGCACCGGCGCATTGCTCGCGGCGGCTTGGGCGTCCCGTCTCGTCCTCCCGGCAGAGATCGCCCACTGGGCGTTCGTCCTGGCAACGCTGGTCGGGATAGTGCCCGTGGCGCAGCGCGCCTTCGCCATGACGCGGGCCGGCATGCCCTTCACCATCGAGATGCTGATGACCATCGCCGCTGGCGGAGCGCTGATAATCGGTGAGCCGGAAGAGGCCGCGCTGGTCGTCTTCCTCTTCGCCGTGGGAGAGCTTCTCGAAGGTGTGTCGGCGGGCAAGGCGCGCGACAGCATCCGGGCGCTCTCGAAGCTTGTGCCCAAGACGGCGCGGCTCGAAGTGGGCAGCAAAACGCGTGAAGTCACGGCAGAGGAACTCCAGGTTGGCCAGATCGTGCAGGTCCGCCCCGGCGACCGCGTGCCCTGCGACGGCGAGGTGATGAGTGGCACGTCCGGTGTCGACGAGAGCCCTGTAACGGGCGAGAGTGTCCCGAGCCTCAAGGAGCCGGGCGCGGAGGTCTTCGCGGGGTCGATCAATGCCGAAGCGCTCCTGCGCGTGCGGGTCACGAAGACGGCCGAGGACAACACCATCGCCCGCATTGTCCGTCTCGTGGAAGAGGCCGAGAGCGCCCGCGCGCCGACGGAGCGCTTCATCGACCGGTTCAGCCGCATCTACATGCCCGCCGTCGTGGGGGCCGCGCTCCTGGTGGCAGTCGTCCCGCCTCTGGCCTTCGGCCTCGCATGGGGCGAATGGGTCTACCGCGCGCTGGCGCTGCTGCTGATCGGCTGTCCCTGTGCGCTGGTCATCTCGGTGCCCGCATCCATCACCTCGGCGCTTTCCACCGGTGCGCGCAACGGCCTGCTGATGAAGGGCGGGGCGGTGATCGAGGCGACCGCCCGCACCACCCGTGTCGCCTTCGACAAGACCGGAACGCTCACGCACGGCAAGCCTCGCGTGACGGATGTCGCAGTGCTGAGCGGACGCGAAGAAGACCTCTTGGCGCTCGCCGCCGGCGTCGAGAGCGGCGCGAGCCACCCGCTCGGCCAGGCGATCTGCGCCGAGGCCGAGCGGCGAGGCGTCGACGCGGCGGCGGCGACCGGCGGCCGCGCGCTCCCCGGCAAAGGTGCGGAGGCGTCCATCGAGGGCGCGACCGTCTGCGTGGGCTCGCCGCGGCTGGCGGACGAGCGCGGTGCGCTCAAGGACGACCTCCGGACTCGCGTGTCGGCGCTGGAAGCCGACGGCAAGACGGTGGTCATCGTGCTCTGCGATGACGTGCCCATGGGCCTCATCGCGCTGCGGGACGAGCCGCGCGCCGATGCGGCGGACGCAGTCACGCAGCTGCGTAAGCTTGGCATCACTTCAGTCATGCTGACTGGGGACAACCCACGCACGGCCCAGGCCATCGCCGAAGGGCTCGGGATCGAGCATCGCTCGGAGCTCATGCCGGAAGACAAGGTGACGGCGATCCGCGACCTGACGGCGGATGCCCGCGTGATGATGATCGGCGACGGGATCAACGATGCGCCCGCGCTCGCCGCCGCGCATGTCGGCGTTGCCATGGGCTCGGGCACCGATGTCGCGCTGGAGACGGCGGACGCGGCGATCCTGCGCAACCGGGTGACGGACGTGCCTGCCAAGATCCGCCTCGCGCGCGCGACCATGAGCAATATCCACCAGAACATCGCGATTGCGCTCGGGCTCAAGGCAGTCTTCCTCGTAACTACCGTGCTCGGGATCACCGGCCTCTGGATCGCGATCCTCGCCGATACCGGCGCCACGGTGCTGGTCACGATGAACGCGCTCCGGCTGTTGTTCTTCCGGCCGAGCGGCGCGCCTGAATCCAAGGAACGCGTCAGTCCTACCACTGAGGACGGACGCCCGGAGCACTCAGCCGCCACGACCTGACAAGGAGACACGGATGATCCTCACCCGCCGCGCCATGATAGCCTCCGCCGCGAGCTTTGCCGCGACAGCGCCGACCGCCGGTCTGACCCAGGTGCCTCTCTCGATCCACGTCCTGAAAGATCCGAACTGTGGGTGCTGCACCGCCTGGATCGAGATCCTGAAGGAGGACGGCTTTGCCGTCACCACGGAGCGCAGCTTCGGCACCCTCCTGATCCGGCACAAGCTCGAGAACGGCATCCCCCAGAACATGACCTCCTGTCATACCGGTGAGGTCGAGGGCTACATGATCGAGGGACACGTGCCGGCGAGCGACATTCGAAGACTGCTTTCCGAGCGCCCCGATGCCGTCGGTCTCGCCGTGCCCGGCATGCCTTACGGATCACCGGGCATGGGACCGGAAGACCAACGAGAAGCCTACGATGTGTTCCTGATCCGCAAGAATGGAAGCACGGAAATCTTTTCAAGCTACGAGGCTGCCTGAGGGCACGAGGATAGCCGTCAAGCCGCTGCGCATTTCCACACCGCGCAGTTGCATCGAAGGCCCGGAAAGTCCGACATCGGCGGCGCTGCGGCGAGGCGCAGCGAATGGTGGGTTTCGGTTTCTGGATCTGGTGCAGCCTTGAACGACCGCTTACGTGATGTGCGCTGTGGCGCAGAACCCCGCTTGCTGCGGCTGCGAGCAACTCCATCGTCATGCTGCAACTGCATCGGTTGGTCGCCAAATGACCAAAAAGTCCGCAGTGCTGACCTTCCGACACGGTGCAGCGAAGGGTCGGTTCAGGGTAGCCTGCCCGGTCAGAGGCAATGCTTTTGACGAAAAAGGCAGAACTATGTGGTGCTGACCGTCGGGTTGCCTTCAGCTCGCTTGCTTCAAGGTCTTCAACGCGTGCTCGTGAGCCTTGGAGATCTTCAGGCTTGCGGCCACTGCATCATCTAGCGAAGCGTCGGCGTCGACCTTGCCACCTTCGGGCAATGGCAAAGAGGTCTGGGCTTTGACGACGCCGCCCGGACGACGATAGCGAGCTGCCTTGCTTTTTAGCGCCGCGCCTTCTGCCAGTGCCTTAGCGTCTGGCTTCGGCTCCTGGGTCGGCCCTGCGGCCTCCGGTTTCTCGGTCGGCCCCCCTGCCCCTTCGATCGCGAAAGCTCTCTGACCGTCGGCCTCTTCGACGGGTTGAGCTGACGCATCAAAATCGAATTGCCTTTGGCCTTCTTCGGGCTTTTGCTTGTCGCGCTTCTGAGCCGCGCGCGCCTTGACGTGAGCGTTGGCATCCTCGGCCTCCGCCTTTTCATCCGCTATGTCGTCTGCGGTTTCGAGATAGGTGTAGTCTGCCTCGGTGATGGTGTGTGGCGGCGCGGGCAGCGGCTCGTTGAAATTCTGGCTCTCGTAGAGTTCCTGATAGGCGGTGTCGTCGTAGTAGACCAAACCCTTCGCGCGGATCGGCATGTCACCGTCCACAACAATGACCACCTCGCCCGACGGCAAGCGCCTCGCTTCGTCCTTGGTCAGAAGCGGGTGCTCTTCCGTTCGCTCGGAAATGTTGTTGGAGAAAAGCCCGTCCTTGATGTTCTTGGATTTGCTGACAACCCGCTTGGTTGTCATGCCCACGGCGTCGGACATTTCAGCGATGGTCTCGGACTCGCTCGGGGTCAGGTAGAGCTTGATGCCCGCGCCACCCTGCAGCGTCTTCCGCACCTGGTCGCCGTAAACCACATCGAGGTCCGGGATAGTCTGAGTAACCAGCGCGAGGTTGCCGCCGTAGCTGCGCAGAAGGGAAATGCTCTCCGCCACGATGGGCATACGCCCGATGCGCTGAAACTCGTCCATGAGGATCAGCACCGGAAAGGGCTCATCCTTTCCGGGTTCGTGGTCTTGAAGGGTCGCGATGAGGTCAGCGAAAAACAGACGGATCAGCGGGGCAATCGCCGGGATCTCGTTGAAGGGTGTCGTCAGATAGACGGTCTGCGGTTTTTTCCTGAAGGTGGCAAAGTCGAAATCGCTGGCGTCCGTCACGGCGCAAGTGTGCGGGTTCGCCCATGCCCCCATCCCTGCGGAAGAGAGGACAGAGATATAGGCCGAAAGGGTCTTCTCGGTGGTGCCCGCGAGCTGCTGGAAAATCAGCTTCGCGCTGCGATCCTGTACGGTCTTGGCATATCCGGCGAACTTAGCGTTGCTGTCGCCAGCCCCGCCGAAGGCGAGTTTATGGATGCGCCCGAGGGTCAGCTCTCCTTGCTCATAAGCGAGGATGCCGCAGGCGACGAAAATGGACCGGCTGTTCGGAAGAAAGCTCGAAGCCGATGCGTCTTCCGTTTGCAGGAAAAGGGTCGCGATCTTTTCCAGCTCGGCCATGCGTTTCGCCGGGTTGGTGTAGGTCTTGATGCGATCAAGCGGGTTGTAGCGGAAAGAGGGTTCGTCAAAGTCGCGGGGGCTGAACCGATACACGGTCTGGCCCATCTTGCGACGGAACCGTGCGGTGGCCTCGTAGTTCTCGCCCTTCACATCGAGGACGACCGCGCTGCCCTTGTAGGTCAGTAGGTTCGGGATGACGAAGCCCACGCCTTTACCTCGGCCGGTCGGTGCGACCAGCAGGCAATGAGGAAACTTGCCCGAAACGATATAGCGGCCCTTCTTTTTGGGGCCGGTCGTCTTCGCCAGAACGAACCCGGTGCGGGAGTCTCCAAAGAAGTTTTTGCGCTTCAGCTCCCGCACTGTCATCCAGTGGGTAGTACCGAACTTCGTCAACTGCTCCTGGACGATGCGGCTCCCAAGAAGCAGGCCGACACCGAAAAACCCGGCAATGATAGCGTTGACGATCACCCACCTCTGAGGCTGCTGCGTCTGAAGGGCGGTGTAGTTGCGGACCAACCAAAGGAAATCCGGCTCAGAGTGGCCGAACCAATACTGGACTACGCCTGTCGCGACGACATAGCCAATGGCGGCGGCGAACGCCGAAATGAGCAAAACGCCACCCGCCATCCGCACCCGCGTTGCTCGCTTTTCGTTCGCCATGCCCTGCCCTCCTTAAAGCTCGTGGCCGTCTTCGCGGTTGCGTTCGCGCCGCGCTTCGGTTTCGCGCTCCGCTTCATGCTCGAGCTCGGTCTGACGCTCATGCCGCTGTTCGATTTCCATGATTGCGCGATCGTTCTGCACCGCCTCGATAGCGTCGCCCCGATCCGCGCCCTTGCTCTGCTCGGCTTCCAGATACTTCTCGGCCACGTCGAACCGTTCGGCTTTGTCGGGGAAAATCTCGGACAGGGCATCGCTCTCGCCGCCGCGCAGCTCATGCACCGCGTCCTTGCCTGCAACCTGCTCCACGATTTCAGTCAGCCGCTCTTGCTGCTCGGCGGAAAGATGATCCCGGCTCGCCAGATCACGGGCCTCTTCAATGAGGGCTTCGCGTTCCTCGACGGCGGCGACTAGATCGCGGTCGTCAGTAATCGTCGGCTCAAGGCGCTCGGCACTGAAACTCCGTTCCGACACGGCCTTATAGGTGGCGGCAAGTTCCTCGTATGCCTGCCGCGATCCTTCTTCGGTCTCCATGTCATATCCGCGCGCGTCTGCAATGGTCTGGGCATCCACTGCAACCCAGTGGGCCTCGAGCGCCGCAGAGCGCGCCTCGACGTTTACGCGCGCCGCAACCTCGGCGGCATCGAGCCCGGTGCCCTCAAGCGTCGTCGCGAGGTCTGCACGGTCCATGCCCGCAATGGCCTCCCGGTGACCGTCCGCGTAGATCGTCCCCTGCGCCGGGTCGGAATACTCGGCGCGATCGATGCCGGTCGTCAGTCGCTCGACGTCACGCACCGCCGCGAAATACTGCGCCTCGACCTGGGGCCGGTCTTCCGGTTCTAGGTCGGGAATGGCATCCCGCACCTCGGCCAGTTTGCCACGGGCCTCCTCGATGACCGTCAGGACTTTCGCGCTATCCGCCTGAAGCTCCGCTTCCGCGGGCATGTCGATCTGCTGGGGTCGCTCCGTCATCGCTGCGGGGTCATATTGAACTGCTTCCGGCATCGTAATCCTCCTAACTTGCTGTAGTGTCTCTGGGGTCAATGAAAGGCCGCGTTCCAGAAGGTCGGCGGCAGCAGAGAAGCCGCGCGAAAGCGCCGAAAATCCGTCTGCAAAGGCTGCGGAAAGTGAGCGGTACTCGGCGGCGTGGGCCTTAACCTGGTCCCGCTTCCAGTCCGCACTGCGCTGTTCTCCGGCGCTAGGCTCGGAACTCGAGGTTTGGCCTGTGGAAATTCCACGCTCGGGAAGCTCCACCGCCCACTGGCTCCGGTGGGTTTCGATGGTGCGCCCGTCCCGGGTCTTAACCTGCACCGCCTCTTTGCCTTCGTGGGTAACGCGGATGGCGTCTCCCTGCTCGGCGCCGCTCTCGGCCATGACAGGGCCAAGCTCTTTGCCCCAGAGCGTCTTGACGCCTTGGGGCGACTCCACCGTCACGAAGTAGCTCATGCGCTCCTTCGGATTGTTCTGATACGGCGCGGCGCCGTGGTCCATCAGGGTTCCAGAAAGGCCGCGTTGCGCCGGATTCTTCGCTCGATCCCGGTCATTTGCCGCATCGCCAGTAAGGCCACGCGAAAGCCGGCTGCTGTTGACCATTTCGATGCCGTGCGCAGCGGCATGGGCAACGATGGTGTCCTTCACTCGGTCGTAGGTGAACTCGCCGTCCCGTGCGAAGTAGAACCACTCGCCTTCGGCGTTCTTCCGGTCCACGACGATGTGGACGTGCGGAAGTCCGTTGTCGGTGTGAAGTGCCGCGATGTAGTTGAAGCGGCTCCGACCCTGATCGAAAATATCATGGCAGGTGTCGCGCATGATATCCGCGACCTTCTCGGCGTCGGTGCCCATTGGGAAACTGGCGACCATGTGCATCGAATGGCCGGATTTGACCCGCCGATCCCAGCCCTCTGCCCAGTCCTTCGCCAGCGCCTCCGAGAACTCAGCGGGCAGATGATCGAGGCGGTCATATTCCTTGTTGGGGTCGATGATGTGTTCGGCCTTGCCGAGCACATAGTCGAGCTGTGCGGTCAGCCCCAACGAGCCGACGCACCCACCATTTCGGACCACCTTGAACATGACCTGAGGAAGCCCCCGGACATTGCCCATTGCCCGGCCTGTGCGACCGCCACGCAGGCGGAAGGTCTCACGCCCTCCCCCGCCGCCACGGTTTTTCGCCCAGTCGAACCGGCCAATGATGAACTCGGCTTGGCTCATTCGTCACCGCTCTGGCGCAAAATTGCGTCCACCCGCGCCTTCCGGCGCTTCGCTGCATGGACGAAAAGCCGGTCCACGTCTCGCGCCAGCGCCTTCAATGCCCTCTCGGATTCCTCGATCTGCGCCTGCTGATCGGCGCTCGGGGACGCTCGACCCTGCATTCGTGCCTCACGGTTTAGGTGAGCTGCGATCTGATTGAGGTTCCCACCGACAGCTTTGAGCTGTCTCGAAAGGTCGGTCATTGCCTCGATCATCTCCGGATCAGGCTCCAAGAAGCCTGCCGCCAAGCGCAAGACTCGCCGTCCTGCAGCTGACCGGGAAACGCCTAACCGCCCAGAGAGAACGTCAAGCGCGGCCCGTTCCGCCGGAGTCATGCGGATGGAAACGAGGGCGGAATCCTCCAAAGGCTGGCCGGGGCGGCCGTTCTTTTCGATGGCGCGATACACGGTCGGCCTCGAAACCCCGTATCGCTTGGCAAGCGATGTAACGCTTTCGCCGCGCTGGTGCGCCGCGAAAATATCCCAGCTTTCCTTAGTGGAAAGCCGTCGCCCAGTTCCTTTGTTAGAGTGTAACGATGACAAACTACATTTCCTGCTACAGTCCCTACGAAGCTAACGATTTTGAGCACCGCTGACAAGCTTGATGGTGAGCGAAAAAGCGTATTGCTTCGTAGTCCGCTACGGTGAGCGAAGCGAAGGTTGAGGGTGCGAAGCGACCTCAACCCGAACGCCCACTTGGGCGTGAGCCGTCGGTCGATTTGGCCCCCCAAATCGACCTCTCCGACCGCTGCCCCAGGGCGCTGCGGGTCGGTACCACGGCGAAAGGTGCCTCAGAGGCCCGCAGAGCGCCGCCAAGGGGCCGTCTAGCACCGGCCGGCTATCTACGTAGCCGAAAGCGCGACATGCGACCTCAGAGGCCACCTGAGGGCCAAAAGCGAATTCCCTCCGATTTCCGGCCAACTTGTTACGCCCTGATGCCGTGCCTGCACGGCATCAGGGCGCGGAGGCTACAAGGCACGAGGGCAATACGGCACGAGGGCAATACGGCACGACGGCATCACGGCACGAGGGGATCACGGCACGAAGGCACCACGGCACGACGGCACCACGGCACCACGGCACGACGGCACCACGGCACTAAGGCATAACGGCACTAAGGCATAACGGCACTAGGGCATCACGGCACGAGGTCATCACGGCACGAGGGCATCACGGCACGAGGGCATAACGGCACTAGGGCATAACGGCACTAGGGCATAACGGCACTAGGGCATAACGGCACTAGGGCAATACGGCTTTAGGGCATCACGGCACTAGGGCATCACGTCTTTGTGGCACCAAGTCCACAAGGCATGAAGGCACGAGGGCATGAGGGCTTGGCGGCAACAGGGCAACAGGGCATCATGGCAAGAGGTTTAACGCTAGTACATGCAAACGCGCATGTACGGAGCTTACGAAAAAGTACGCACGGAGGCAGTGCTATGATGATTATTTCGCTCGTAGGTCAGAAAGGCGGCGGCGGAAAAAGCACCTGCTGCTGGGTTCTCACCCAAGCGGCTTTGGCACGGTCGGAAGATACGTCCGTATTGCTGGTGGAAACCGACAACCAGGGCTCCACGGCTGCATTCGTGACCGCTGCCCATGGAGCATACCCTGACCTGCAGGACCGTCTCTATTGTGAAAAGGCGAGAACTGACGAGGAGTTGAATGACCTTCTGACCAAGGCAGATGAGGGCGGAATTTCCTTCGTCTTTGTCGACACGGCGGGGGAACACAGCGACCTCGCACGAGACGTAATGTCCATGTCAGATCGCATTTTGATTCCAGTGAAGCCGGTGCTGCACGAGTATCACAGTCAGCTCGCGACGTTGGCGACCTATGAAGCCTTGAAAAAGTCCTTTGAAGAAGACGGCGAAGAAATCGCGCCCTGCGGGTTGCTGCTCAACCAATACAACCCGGCAAGACGCCTGACCAAAGAGCAAGCGGAAGCCGTCGCGGTAATCACAGAACACCCGATGACCTTGGAGTTCTTTCTTCCCTTCAAGACCAATTTTGAAACGCTCGGCTCTGGCCGAGTTCTACTAAAAGAACGCGAAGCCGCGGCTTCGCGGAACGACGGCCTCGAAAAGAGACGGCTCGACGCCGACATTCACGAAGCCACCACTATTCTGACGTCTATCGAAGGGATGAAATAATGGCGGACCTTGGACAACACAAAGATAAGATCGCTGCTGCTCGGCGCGCCCGTCTGGAAAGGTCCAAGTCCGTGGCTATCGCTGATCCAATGGTCGGGTATCCGAAACCTAAGGAAGCTGAACGCAAGCCATCGCCTTTTGCGAAGACTGAACCTGCTGCGGCCCCCGAGAAGCCGCAGGAAGCGCCGAGAATTTCCAAGGGCGCTCCTGCAGCATCGGCAACTCCTCCTGTTGAAAATGAGGTCAACGCAGAAACGGCCCCCCCCAAGACCAGCGAGCCTCCCGTTGCCGAAGGTAAGAAGGAAAAGCTCGCGCAGCCGGAAAAAACTGAGCCCAGCTCCGCAGCCGAAAGCGACGCTCCGGAAATTCAGGTGAAGCTGGCGTATCAGGTCCGAGAACAAGATTATCCGCGTGTCAGAGCTGTCGCCGAGAAGCTCGGCGTTACAGACGAACATATCGTCAAGAAGGCGGCGCTGATGGTCTCTCCGATCGAAGCGGACTTCCGCGAGAACCCGGCTACTCGCGTCGGCCCCTCGTACCGCCGAGCTGTCAGGTTTCCGAAAGCATCTGTCGAGGCATGGCTCGACAAACACGATCCTCTGAGAATTGCCTCGAGGCTCGGGCATTCTTTGCGGGACGTTGGCGACAACGCCTTTGATCGCGCGATGGAAGCCCTCTTGAAGAGCCTCGAGACCAAGAAAGCGAAACGCTAACCTTTAAGGCGTGGTAGTATAGGCTAAGTCGCCGGCAAATAATGAGGTATCAGATGAAAAGCTTGTTCGCCGCATCCGTCGCGCTCGCTGTCTCGACCATTCCCGGCTTTGCCGGGGAATGGCAGACGGAAGAGGATAAGGGGATCTTCCTCCACACGCTTCAAGAGGGCACGGCGCGGCTAGAGATGGTCTGCGACCCCGAAGGGATTTGGATGCCGCCGGAGTTTCATGTGCTGGTGACGGAAGGGGGGCAGTTCATGGAAGGCAACACGGTTGAGGTCAGCACGAAAGCTGAGACGCTGACCTATCCCTTGTCGGGTGGCTCGATCTTGGGCGCGACACCCGAGGTGTGGAACCAGCTCGTCTCCGCTCTGTCCGAACCCGGCACGGTGACGTTCAGCACGCCGACAGAAACCGTCGCATTCAACATCGAAAACAGACTGACGGCAGACTGCGACCAGCAGTGACCAATACGGCCACCGCGAGCCCCGGCACTGTTTGCTCCGGAGGCCGGACCACGGCGGATCGTCAGAGCCGCCGTGGTCCGGCCGCGAGCGCATAGGGGTTGGCCGGGCCGTATTGAATACCGTCCTGCTCGAAAAACCCCATGCTGCCGAGTAGCCAAGCACGGCGCAGCTCGGTTCCGGCCAAGAGGCGGCGCACTTGGCGCGGCATCACCCGGTCCGAGTGGCCTGCTAGGTAAGCGCGGTAAACGATGAACTTCATCATGATCGAGGCTCCATTCTGAATGGGGTAGGGCGGCTCGAGGCAAGCCGCAAGGCTCGCCTCTCACCTTCATCCTTGGCCTAGAAACCGCTCACCAGCGTCCGGGCCGTATTCGATCACCTCCCAAACCTCGTGCCCGGTGCGTCTGGCGTAGCGCCATGCCGTCGCCTCGTCCTTGTGGACGCGGGGCAGGTCGTCGGGATATTCGCGGGTCTCGATGATGCGCGAGATCATGCCTCGATCTCCCACGACTTCGGCGCAAAAAGGTCTTGGGTCTGGTAAGCCGGATGGGGCAACGGCTTGACGTTCTCGGTCTCGAAAATCACGGTCGATTGCCTGACCTTCGGCTCCCCCCGGTCGTTCTTCTCGCGGGTCCGGATCAACGCCACATACCTCCCCGGCTTTTCCGGGTCGGGTGACACGGCGTAGCTCTTGGGCGACTTGGCGAGGCCAAGCCAGCGCGTTCCCCAAATCTCGGGGGCAGACGCGCGCTCATACTCGATCACGGCCAAAAGGTTGCGCTTGTCAGTGGCGGTCAGATGCAGGCCGTCGATCAGCCGAATTTGGGGCTTCACTGCCCCGCCTCCGTCCAGTCGAGCGCCCATTCGTCCATCGTCGCGATGGTGTGACCGTCCGGGTGGGTAAGCTGAAGATGCGGCTTGATGCGCGCGGCGGCATGATGATCGCGACCAAGAACGCGCAACATGGCCTCGTTGGTCCCATAGAAGGCATGGGGGTAGGGCGCCGTTTCATAGCGAACCGTCAGCGTGAAAAGACGTGCGGACATGCTGTCCTCCTTCGTGGTGAGGGCGGGGGGGCTTGGCGCCCTCCTTCCGCCGATGGGCTTGGCCTCGCCCGTCTGATCTGACGAAAACCATGTTTTCGGCGGAACAGAGTGGGGAGGGCGAAGCCCGACCCACGGACCTGCCCCGGACAGTCAAAGGATCGTAGACGGGGGGTGGTGCGGCCCGCAGCGCGCAGCGCGAGGACACGGCCCCCGGCGGAGACGACGCCGCAGGCGGCGCTTGTCTTTTGACTTTCCGGGGCAGGTCTGTTGGGCGGACAAAAAACAGGATCATGTCAGGCCGGGGGTGAGCGGGCGCAGCCCGTCGATCCCCCGGCCTGTCTCCTGAAATCATGCGAGCCGCGCGCCCCGCGCGGCTCTCTCATTCCTCAAAGGCCAGAGCTTTCCAGCCCGATCCCGGCCCGGGGGACGGGACGGGCCTTGCATGTCGACGAGCTGGACGCGCAATCCCACAGCGAAGGATAGTGAGGCGACTTGTGGGAAGGTCTGGC